>Ga0326728_10019691_pt1 | contig 13047 bp, 11 predicted proteins | sample MB3enrmetagenome_FD_207602 | JGI IMG/M metagenome (GOLD analysis project Ga0326728, IMG submission 207602) | Lab enriched peat soil microbial communities from McLean, Ithaca, NY, United States - MB31MN | ecosystem: Environmental > Terrestrial > Soil > Wetlands > Peat | place: USA: New York...
TGCTATCCTCATTTGAATGTAGCGCCGACCTTTAGGTCGGCAATTGCCGGCCGAAAGGCCAGCGCTACATTGGAACCAGGACCCCACCCGGCGAGTTGACCGCGCCGGCATCTCAAGCCGTTGAGCAGCGGGCTGCTGCCTCAACATTAATCGTCGTCGCGCGGCGGGCCCACCCAAGGAGCAATCTCCGCCCGCACCACGCCCGTGACGTCTTGCCATGAAGCGGGGTCGATCTTCCAGACGGCGAGGATGGCCGAACCCTGGTAAACCCGCTCGAAGCCAAGTTCCGATTGGGAGATAGTTTCAATCGGGACGATCCACCAGCGGGGCCGGGGCTGGGCGTCCAGGGAGATTCTCACGCGCTGCCATTCATCCACGAGTATCAGGTCGGAGGCGTCAATTTCGCCGCGAAAATCGAGCGGCCGCCGAATCCCGTTGGCAAAGAAGTAGCGGTCGGGCGCAGACGGCGCCAGAAGGTTAATGACCAGCTCCGTGCCCAGCGCGGTTTTGGCCGGGCAGGGCTGCGCCGTCGAAAGCGAGGACCTGCATTCAACCCAGCACGACTCGCCCTGCACCTTGGTGGTAATGGTTTTTTGCGCCGCGATTTGCATTATGCAATCTCCGATCTGAATCGGCGCCGAACTCTCCAGCCGCACAACGCCCGGAATTTCACGGCCGGCCGGCTGTTTCCACGGCCCGCCAGCCAGAACTTCGTTCTCCTCCAAGCGGAGCACGCTGAAATCACGCCACCCTTTGGCGGCAGAAAAAACAAACGTCCGGAACATGTGTCGTTCGTAGCGATCGTACAGCAGCAAGGCCTCGAGGTTGGCCTCTTTGCTCAAGACCATGTCGTGGATCGAAGCCGGCCCTTCTTTGGGAGGTTCTTTCGATCCCACGTGCTTGCGCACCAGGGCGTGATAGGCTTCCGGGCGGCGCCGCAAAGAATTCACGAGTTCGGCGTGCGCCGGCTTGAAACGCAAGCTCGAAACGGTCCCTCCGTCCGCCGGCCGAATGATCATTCCAATGGCCGGATGCTCAACAAGGATCTCTTCCTGCCCGTCCACGTCAAAGTCTTCCCGCTTGACGCCAGGCGAAGGATTATCGGCGAGGCCCTCGACTTTATCCAACAAAACCTCGGCCTGGATCAGGTTGCGGAGCAAAGCGCTGCGAAGGTGAGGGGCGTAAAGGCCGCCGAAAACTCCGTGCCAGTAAGCATCGTTACACTGCGAGGCAAACACGTGGTTCTGCGCCTCAGTCAAAAGCTGCGCTGCCTCTTTGTCCTGAGGTCCGCCGCTCAATGCATGCCAGCGCCGGCTCATTGCGCACATGAGTTTTTGAATTTGGTTCGACTCGGGATACTTACTGAGGAAGTTACGCCAGAATCCGCCTTGCAGGAAGCGCCGGAAGCGCTCTCCATCCTGCATATTCTCGGTTTGATCCAAACAAGCCTTTAATTCCACGAAGGCTGCGGCAGGCAAAGCCCATTCCATCATCTCCGCGTAAGAAGCAGTGGGGAGATAGACTCGTCCGATCGGAGCGTGCGATGCCATGTAATCCGAAACGGTGGTCGTTTCCAGCCAATCGCTCTCCTTTTCCAGGGTGTTGAGAAACTTCTCCAGCCACCCGTTCTCGTACACGTGAGCGTAGGTGCCCGGCCACACACCGAATTTCTCGCAGTCGTCTCCGACGGCAAAAAGCTGGCCAGGACGGTTTCTCCCTTCGCGGAGGATACGCACTGTTTCTTCCGGTTCGCGGAATGGAATCGTGTAGCGGAAGGACTTCAAACTGGGCACGAGGCGGAGCGGCGCACCCTGTTCTTCCGTGATATAGACCCCGTGCAAGCGCGCTGGTTCCAGCCCCGCGGCCAGAAAATGCGTGTCATCGAGCAACACGTACTCGACCCCGGCTTCGGCCAGCGGACGCGCCAGACTTGGTTCCCACACGCGCTCCGCTACCCACGCGCCACAAGGGGCTTTCCCCCAATGTTGGTCGAGGTAATCTGCCAACTTGCGAACCTGCGCGATCTTGTCGTCGTCAGGAATGGACGGCAGGATCGGCTCATAGTAGCCTCCGCCCAGAAGTTCCACCTGCCCACGCCCCAGCAACTCGCGAAGCAGATCGAAATACTCCGGATGGCGAATTTCTAACCATTCGAGGAGCACGCCGGAGTAATGTAAGCTCAGCCGAATGCGAGGGTGCCTGAGGAGGATCTGCGCGAAAGGCAAGTACGACTTCCGATAAGCTTCGTCGATGACGTGGTCGAAATTTCCCACGGGCTGGTGGGAATGGATTACAAGAGCAAAAGAGACTTTGTTCAAGGTTAGGATTCCTTCCACAGCCCACTATGGCTTCTGCACCAATTAGAATAAGATGAAGTCTGAAGGCTTGTCAGTAAGAAAAGCATCACAGCCATGAGCCGCTCGCTGTCAGCAATCAGACTTCAGCAAGGTGCGGCCAAGCGACGCGGAAGGGTAGGAGGAGGAAGAACGATGGATGAGAAGGCGCTACTGGACTACTGCCAAAGTGAACTGGGGGCAATGCTGGATTGCCTTCGGCAGACTGTCGAGATTGAGTCGCCGAGCGACTCGAAGCTAGGGATTGACCGGCTGGCAAGCTTTCTCGCCAAAGAGTTCAAGCGGTGCAAGGCGCAGGTTCGCTTGCTGGAACACCCGGCGGCAGGATGCGCAGTCAAGGCGACGTTCTGGCCAGGCAGACGCAAGCAGAAGCCGATTCTGCTGCTCGGCCATCTCGATACGGTGTGGGAACTCGGGTCGCTGGCCCAGATGCCCTTCCGGGTGCGCGGCCGCCAGGCTTTCGGGCCTGGAATACTCGATATGAAGTCCGGAATTGTTATCGGTCTGTGGGCTATTCGAGCCCTGCAAGCCTTGCAGATTTCGCCGGCCGGTCCGGTTCACTTTTTCCTAAACTCTGACGAGGAAGTATCCAGCGTCGCCTTCCGCGACGAGATTCTCGCTGCGGCGAAGCGCGCGCGAGCGGTGTTGGTGCTGGAGCCGACTGCGGCCGGCGGCGCCCTGAAGACTGCCCGCAAGGGAGTGGGCGAGTTCAAGATTACCGTTCACGGCTGCTCCGCCCACGCCGGAGTAAACCCGGCGGCAGGCGCGAACGCCATCATAGAGCTGACGCGGCAACTGTTCACAATTCAATCCTTCGCACGCCCGCGGCGGGGGCTAACCCTCAACGTCGGGAAAATCGAAGGCGGTACACGGTCCAACGTAGTTCCGGAGTGCGCCACGGCGTGGATCGACCTGCGCCTTCCGCGGTTGCATGACCGGGCGATTATTGAGAAAAGAATTCGTGACCGGAAACCCTATGACCGTAGAACCCGCCTTGAAATCGAAGGCGGCATCAACCGTCCGCCGATGGAGAGAAGAATCGCCGTGGCGCTCTTTCGCAAAGCGCAGGCATTGGGACGGGCGATGGGCATGGATCTGACCGAAGCCTCCACCGGCGGCGGCTCAGACGGCAATTTCACAGCCGCACTCGGCGTCCCAACTCTGGATGGCCTGGGAGGAGTCGGCGACGGCGCCCACGCCCGCCACGAGCATATTCTCATCCCTGAATTACCCCGCCGGGCTGCTTTGCTGGCCGCCTTGTTGGCCACGCTTTAGCCCTATGTTCCATACTTCTTCACGAGGTAATTGGCGACCTCTTGCTCGAATGCAGGGTAGGTGAGGTGAAGCTCATTCTGGAGAAGAAGAGTGAAGTCAGGCTGGGAGGGCATGGCTTTAAGGAGGGTGCAAATCTCACCCATATCATCGCTGGCGCGAAGGTACTCGAGGGCAGCCAGTGATTTGGCATAAGAAAGCGCCACTTGGTCCTGGGGCATATTCAGGAAGGGGCCTTCGAGCGCCTGGAAAGAGGGCAAGTGTCCGCCGGCTACCGCCCGCGCAAGCTGCGCTCCCAATCTGGCCGTGGTGTCACCCTCCTCGAGTTGCGCCAAACCCTCGTTAAACCAGGTTGGGCATTGGCCCATGGTAATCTGCCGCACGAAGGAGTGGGTCAGTTCGTGCTTAAGCACGCGGGCGAGGTCGGCGGTCATCTGGGTCAAGCCGGAAACGGGCACGCGGATTTTCCCGTCGTTGAGCGCGCCTACCCAGTTCGGCGAGCGGGTTATGTCCTGGAACGCCTGGTTGGGGTAGAGAATTACGATGATGATCTCGCGCGGAGAATAGTCAAGATCGAGCACCAAGTTCTGGAACGATGCCTCCAGGCTGTTCAGAACCTGGCCGCTCAGTTTCTCCACCTGCTCTCCCCCGTAACGGAGAAGAAAGTGCTGGCTGCGTAGCTCGCGGTAGTACCCCGCGATTTCGCGCTCGCGTTCCGCCTTGGCAATCGCGTCGCGAAGACGCGGGATGTCCTGCAGGGCAAGCGCCTTTTTCCATTGAGCGACAGCCTCGTCCAGGTTTTCCATTCCGTAGAAGGCCGACCCCAGCAACATGACCACATCCGCAGACTTGGGGTAGCGGTCCGCGGCGGGCAAGAGCAGGTCCACGGCCTCCAGGTAATGACTCTGAGTTACTTGCAGGTAACCGAGCGCAAGCGTCAAGGACAGATCGTCTGGGAGCAGCCTCAGCGCCTGTTGGTATTTCTGTATGGCGCCTTCGGGGTCGCCGTTGTGAGCCTGGAAGAGCGCCGCCTGCTGATAGCCTTGCTCGAGCAGACGAGCATTTTCTGCGGACGGGTTGTGAGCCAGTTCGTCACCCAAATGCGATAAATAGGCCTCATCTACAGCTCCGGCCTTGATGACAGGTGAATCAGTCACCGACGAGGTCTCACTAGAAGCCAAGGCAGGCAGGGGAACCTCACGAGCTTTCTCCTGTGAGTTCTCAGTTGGACGCGACGGCAGCGTTTCAGCACTAGCGGAGGATTTTTCGATATGATCCACCATCGACTTCGGTATCGAAAGTTCCCCTCCCTGAACTGAGTAAACCACCTGCTTCGAGTCTTCCTGCGTCACCTGAGCTACTATCTTGCGACCATTTTTCAAATAGATAACGTCCGCAAGCGTGGTGAATGGAATTAGCGCGGCGAGAAACAGAAAGAGAAACAGGCGCAAGCTCGTCGCTTTCTTCTTCCGGGAAATCCCTGCTTCCAGCATACGGTAAGTATAATACAACCCGCGCCACAGCCGGTTCGAGTTGTGCTGCGAGTTTAACCGCGCTAAAGTATGATCGCAGAGGGTAAACGATGCCGGACGTATCCCACCAGCTAGGACGCTTTCAACCAGGCACGGCCCCGCGAAGCAAATCAGCACTGCTTGGGTGCGCGCTTCTTCTCGCCACGCTGGGGTCGCCAAGCCGGGTCTGGCCTCAGAGTGAGCTCGATGCGCAACAAGTTCTCGACCAACTCCGCAACATTAGGGTGGATGCGAACCAGGTTTACGTACTCCGGCGCACCCACTTGATCCGTGACCGCGTAAAGCTGTTTTTTACGCATGGCTATATCGGATTCTTCACTCAGGCCGCGGGGAAAATCACCGGCGCCGTTTATGTAGGTGAAGGAGAAATCCTGCTAATCCCCCCCACGCGCGTCGAGAAAGAGAGTCTGGCCCGATTCATTCATGCGCCCATTCTTGAAGAGCAGTTCAGCACCGCGATTTTGCGCTTCACGGACCAAACCGCTAAGGAACTCATGGCTGTAGCGCAGAAACCGGAGCCTGACGACCCGGAGCGGCCGCCAGAATTCCCTGAAAGATGGAACTCCTCGCCGCGCGTACTTGGTCTCGAAGATGCGCCCCGAATCTTCGAGGACTTGCTCGGCGACACGAGCATGCCGTTTTTTCATGCACGCTTGGAAGGCAATAGCCTTAAGTGGTTCGACGTAATTGACGACGAGCGATCGCCGGAGGCCGTGAGCGTGGTTGCGGCTCGCCGCAACTCTGATGGCGTGTTTGCCGACTGCTGGTGTGCTTTCCAAAGTAAGACCTCGGCGGCCCGTTTCGCCTATCAGACGCCAGGGACGGTGAAAGCTCTTGCCTACGATATTGACACGCATCTCGAGCCTGACAACAGCATGAAAGCCCGCGCGGAGCTCCTGTTGGAATCACTTTCCGGCGCCGACCGGGTGCTGACTTTTGATTTCGCCCGGCCGCTCAACGTCTCGAAGATCCTGAACGAGCGGGGGGAAAGCCTGCCCGTCTATGCGTACCCCGAACAGGAGGATGACGAGATCGGTGACCGGAGCAAAGGCTGGATCCAAGTGGTTTTAGCAGCCCCGCACCCGGCGGGCGAAAGATTCCGTCTCCAATTCACCTACCAAGGAAACGTCATCACCAACGTTGGGAATAACGTGTTGTACGTGGGAGAGAGAGGCGGCTGGTATCCGAACCTTGGGCTGGCATCTCCAGCTTCCTTCGACCTCAGGTTTGATTATCCGGAGAACGTCACGCTGGTGGCCACGGGAGCAAGGATCGAAGAGGAAACCGCCAACGGCAGAAAGCACAGCCGGTGGCGCTCGGACGGGGTGTTCCGGATTGCCGGTTTCAATCTGGGGCCGTACCATTCGGTCGAGCGCCGGGTGGGAAAGACGACAGTGGAAGTGTATGCGACGCGCGAGGCAGAAGCGGCGCTCGAAGCGCGTCACTCGCAGAAGTTGTTGCCGCATTTTGTGATCCCCGGCCCCATGCGAGGGCATGACGCGCCCTTGTCGATTGCTCCCGAGACCGTTCCTCCTCTGGCCCCCGCTGCCTTGCTGCAAGCGGTGGCCGAGAGCGCTTCCCGAGCGCTGGTCTATTTCGAGAGCCTGTTCGGCCCGTTTCCATACTCCCGCCTCGCCATTTCCCAAATCCCCGGCAACTTCGGCCAAGGTTGGCCGGAACTGGTTTATCTTCCGACCCTGTCCTTCTTGCGCAAGTCGGAGCGCTCCGAACTCGGGCTTCCGGAAAAAACCGAGGACCTGCTTAGTCACGGGATGGTGGCCCACGAAATTGCGCACCAATGGTGGGGCAACCTGCTGGGTTGGGCGACCTACCACGACCAGTGGCTGTCTGAAGGGCTGGCGACCTACGCCGCCGCGCTCGACTTGTCGAGGCAAAAGGACGGCGATCACCGATTCCACGAGCTGCTGCGAAGTTATAAACTCGATCTGCTCAACAAGGACAAAACTGGAATGACCAACGAGGCGGGCGGCCCCATCTGGCTGGGCCAACGCCTCTCGAATTCATTGACCCCAGGCGGTTATGACGCAATCGTTTACAAAAAAGCCTGCTGGGTTCTGCACATGTTGAGAGGGCTGATGCGCGATCCTTCCACGGGTTCGGACGAGAGGTTCTTCCGCCTACTGCGTGAATTCGTCGTCACGAATCAAGGAAAGAGCGTTTCGACCGAGGACTTCGTTCTCGCGGCGGAAAAATACATGACTCGCGCCAGCGACCTCGAACACAATCATCGTCTGGACTGGTTCTTCAATGAGTGGGTGTACGAAACGGGTGTGCCGACTTACAAGCTGGAATCGAGCGTGAAAGAACTCCCATCGAAGAATTTCCTTGTCCTGGGAACCATCACTCAAAGTGGAGTATCGAGCGACTTCGAAATGCTGGTGCCCGTCATCGCTGAGGTGGGCAAAGAAAAAAAGACCAGTTTGGGGCGCGTGGCCGTCACCGACGAAGGGGGGCGCTTCAGATTTACAACCGCTGCGAGGCCCAAGCGGATAGCCATTGACACGGACAACCTGCTCGCCATCTGCGGGCAGTAAAACGCGAAGCGCTGTGGTACAACCGAACTCACAGCCTAGCCCGGCGGCCAGTGAAACACCCGTCCCCCCAAAAGGTGAAGGTGCAGGTGGAAAACGGATTGGCCCGCTCCGGCACCTGTGTTGATCACCGTCCGGTACCCGCGAGTCTCCAGGCCACGCTCGCGCGCCAGTTGCGCCGCCACCGTGAGCATGCGGCCAAGGAGAGGAGCGTCTTCAGCGGTGGCGTCTTTCAATGAGACCAAGTGCTTGCGCGGCACAACAAGTGCGTGCACGGGCGCTTGCGGATGAGCGTCTTCAAAAGCCACGAATTCGTCATCTTCGAAGACAATCCTGGCAGGCAAGGTTCGCTCCACTATCCGGCAAAAAATGCACTGATTCATGTGTCCTTAGCTGACGGCTGATAGCTAATTCAAGCGCACCACAAAAGTCTCCGTCGCCAGGTTCGCCCGCCGCAGGCGTTCTGCAAGAGAACGCGCCGCATCTTCGCCGCTTTCGCGGCCGACTCGGACGCGATAGAAGAGGCCATCGCCGCGGTCAAAGTCCTGAATAGTGACCGGCCCAAACTGTGAGGACTGAGATTCGATGCGCTCTTTCAATCGCTCTGCATTGCTCTGATTCCTGAAGGCCCCCACCTGCACCGCGAAAATCCCCGGGACGGCGGCAGCTTCCTGAAGGTCCAGAATCTCGAGGCGCACCTGTGCGATGCCGGGCATGTGCATGGCCTGAGCAGCCGCATAGGAGAGGTCAATAATGCGCCCTTCGATAAATGGGCCGCGGTCGTTGATTCGCACCGTAACGTCCTGGCCATTCTCGAGATCGTGAACAGCTACCCGCGTGCCAAAGGGCAAGGTTCGATGTGCGGCGGTCATGTCGTACATGTTATAGATTTCGCCACTGGCGGTCGGGCGCCCGTGATAGGGATGACCATACCAGGAAGCGATTCCTCTTTCGCCCTGAATAATGGGGACGGGGGTTGACGGCCCGCGCGCCGGCGAGGGCACGTGCCCCGCAGCCTGAACTGGGCGATGCCGGTGCAGACAGGCGGTTGAGACCAACACCATGCTCCCCACGGCCACCATCCGCGCCACTCGCCGCAGATCAAGCCGGCTCGGTTTGCCCGCCACGCTATTGGCCACTTTTCCCAGGCTCTTCTTTCTCCAGGTTCTTCGCCAAGTCGTCCAAGTGGCGCGATGCCCTGCGGAGCAGTGTGGCCAGCTCGTTACGGGTCGAGGGCTTCAGCCTCTTATCGACAAAGTCCGCGAGTTTTGCCACTTCACGATCGACTGCGCGTCCGGCTTCTTCGAAATTCATCGCCCCTCCCACTCTCGCTATCGCTATTCTAATCAACGCGCCTGTGCGCGACAAATGAAATTCCTGACCTCAAGGACATGCCTGCGTTATAATTCATTCTGCTGTGCCGCGGGTGTCATTCCGAGCGAAGCGAGGAATCTCGCTCTGCGTTGGGGCGGCAAAGCGGCTTATCGGGGATATAATGCAAGAAAGAATCAGAGCGAGATACTTCCCTTCGCTCGGAATGACACAAGGGGCGCGGACAAATCGGAATGGAACTTCCTCCCAAATTCTGGTTTCAACTGGAAAGACTGAAGAATGCGATTCGTTCCACATTCGGTCCTTCGGAGCAAAAGTACGACACCTCGCACCGGATGTGCCGGAACTGTCGCGCCCTGATTGAGCGCAATACCTCGGTGTGTCCTTTCTGCGGCGAGAAGCTGCGCTCGCCGCGCGCGCGTTCCGCTTCCGGCACTCCCGGCCGAATCATGGGCGTAATCCCCATTCCATCCACCGCCACCTCGGCGATCGTGGCCGTCACCATCGCCCTTTATGGCATCTCCTGGTACATGACTGCCACATCCGGGTCGACGCAGGGGATGGGCGGGATCAGCGGCGAGGTGCTGTTTCGCTTGGGCGCCAAGAGTCCTTACATCCTGATAGGGCAATGGTGGAGGCTTGTTACAGCCATCTTCCTGCACGCTGGGTTGTTTCACATTGGGATGAACCTCTGGTGCCTGTTCGATCTTGGTCCGGAAGTCGAGTCGCTCTTTTCGACGGCCAAGTTCGTGGTGTTCTATCTGGTCACCGGCGTTCTGGGATTCGTCTTGAGCCTCTGGTGGCGTCCCATGGGGATGTCGATAGGGGCTTCGGGAGCCATCTGCGGGTTGATCGGTATTCTGATCGGCGCCAGCTTTCATCACGGCCACCTCGGCAAGGAGTACCGCGGGCAACTGTGGCGTTGGGTCATTTACATTGCCATCTTTGGCATTTTCCTCCCCGTCGATAACGCAGCTCACTTCGGCGGCTTGGCCGCCGGAATACTGCTGGGCTACGTTGTGCCGGAGGGAGAAGCCGACACGCAAGCCAGCCAGAACCTCTGGAACGCCCTCGCCGTGCTGTCTGTCGTGATCATCGCCGGCTCGTTCGCCCTCATGGCATTGCAACTGGGCCAACCGATTCGCTAATCCTACTGTTCTCCTGAAAATCAACCGTCGCCGCCCATCGTACGGGCACGCCATGGCGTGCCCGTACGTTTTCAGAGTACAAGGGTGTGAGATGGTATAATCTCGTGATTGGACACTCCAACCCAATCTAAGCCCGACCACTGGTGGACGCTCCTGCCGGACGTGTGGTTCTTGCTCCGTCCGCGACGGGGGCTGTTGGCTATCGGCTTAGCGATCATGGCCGTGAACCGCGTTGCCGGGCTGGTTTTGCCGGCGTCCTCGAAATTCCTCATTGATGACGTCATTGGCAAACGGCATCTGCAACTGCTGGTTCCCCTGGTGCTGGCAATCGTCGGCGCCACGGCGGTGCAAGGGGTATCTTCTTACGCTTTGACCCAACTCCTTTCTAAGGCTGCGCAGCGGCTGATTGCTGACCTGCGATGCCAGGTGCAGACACATATTGGGCGGCTGCCCGTTGCCTACTACGACTCCAACAAAACCGGTGTGCTTGTCTCGCGAATCATGAGCGATGTCGAGGGGGTGCGAAATCTGATTGGAACTGGGTTGGTGGAGTTCGCGGGCGGACTGTTGACGGCGACGTTCGCCTCCATCATTCTGCTGCGCATCAGCGTTCTCATGACCGGTCTGGCTTGCGCGATTCTGCTCGGCTTCGGGCTCTTTCTCCACTTTTCGTTCAAAGTGATTCGTCCCATCTTTCGTGCTCGGCCCAAGATTAACGCCGAAGTTACAGGCCGGCTCACGGAATCGCTGGGTGGCGTGCGCGTGGTGAAGGGTTACCATGCTGAGGCGCGTGAAGCCACGGTTTTTGCCGCCGGCGTGCGCAGGCTTCTCGACAACGTGCTCAAGACCCTCACCGCCACTTCCCTCATGAGTCTTTCGGCAACCACGCTGCTCGGCATGGTCAGCGCGCTTATTATGTTTCTGGGCGCGCGTCAAATCGTTGCCGGACACATGACGCTCGGCACCTTTGTGACCTACACCCTTTTTCTGGGACTCCTGGTGGCGCCGGTTTTCCAGATCGTGATGATCGGAACGCAGATCACGGAAGCGCTGGCCGGCCTCGAGCGCACGCGCGAAGTTCTGCGCGAGCGGCCCGAAGACGACGACCCGGCGAGGTCGCTGCGCCTCGATCACATTCAAGGGGAAGTAGTCTTTGAGAATCTCAGCTTTGCCTACGAAGCCGGCAAGACGGTCCTGAACGACATGAGCTTCCGGTCCGCCCCAGGCACCGTCACCGCGCTTGTCGGGCCGTCGGGCTCGGGCAAGTCTACGATGATCGGCCTCGTCGCGGCCTTTTACACGCCGAGCGCCGGAAGGGTGCTGGTAGACGGGATCGATCTGGCGAAAGTGCGCCTGGATGCGTATCGCAGCCAACTCGGAGTGGTGCTTCAGGAGACATTCCTGTTCGATGGAACGATCCGTGAAAACGTCGCGTTCTCGCGCCCCGACGCCGACGAAGAACAGATCCTCGCGGCTTGCCGCATCGCGCGCGTGGATGAGTTTGCGGAGACGTTCGAGAAGAAGTACGACACCATTGTGGGCGAGCGCGGTGTAAAGCTCTCCGGCGGCCAACGGCAGCGTGTTTCCATTGCGCGCGCGATCCTGGCCGATCCCAGAATCCTGATCCTCGATGAGGCGACTTCGAGCCTCGACTCCGAATCCGAGGCCATGATCCAGGAAGGCCTGTCGTACCTGATGCGCGGCAGGACAACTTTCGTAATTGCGCACCGCCTTTCCACTATTCGCCGCGCCGATCAGATCCTGGTTGTCGAGCTAGGACGCATTATCGAGCGCGGCACTCACGAACAGCTCTATGCCGCGGGCGGGCGCTATTACGAGTTGTACACGAAGCAGCATGGCGTTGCGGCGGATCTTTTCCTGGCGCCGGGTGAAGGAGACAAGGTGAGGGAGGCGGGGGCGGAAGCGGAACCCGCCGCTGCGATGCGCTTGGAGACCGTTCCCGATGCGGTACGCCTGCTGCGCGGGCGAGACCGGTAGCACAGGCCGCGTGCCTGCCAGGACCGATTCGGTGTGATCCCCTGCACCTGTGTTCCCCCCAGCCCTGAAAGGGCATGATAAAAACCACTCCTCATGCACGCGCTACGCGTCGAGATATATCATGCCACGATATTTCATCCTGACAGAGCTTGAGGCCACAGCACAGGATCACCCTTCGGACTCAAGGAAGACGCTGACGCCATTTGGCAGGGTCCTGCGAGGTATGGAACACGGCGTAAACGGTCACGACATCTCCCGTGTGCTCGTAGAAAATGGCGTGAGGAAAGCGGCGCACTAACGCCCGGCGGTAGGTTTCATGAACGACAGCGTACATCTCAGGACTCCGACAAATGGCTTGAATGCAGGCATCGATACAGCTTAGGAAATCTTCCCCCAAGCCAGGCCGCCGAGCCTCATACCAGTCGTAGGCATCTGCGACGTCCCGTTCGGCCTCGGGGATTAGGAGCGGCTTAGCGGCCATGGCGACTGCGGACCCTTCGTTTGACCTCTTCCCACTCGAGTCCCACGACCGCATTGTTTCGCAGATTTGCTTTTCTTCGAGCCAGTTCAATCTTCTGCCAGTCATGAACCGGTACAGCCTCGGGCGTGGATGCAAGGTCGTCCCACAGATCTTCCACAAGCTGTAACTTCTCCGAGGGGCTCAGGTCAAAGATGGCAGTGGCGCTGTGGTTCATGTGAAATCCTCGTGTTCATTATCTCAGAACTTGGATAAACCGTCCACGATCTGGACCGCGGGTCGCCCTTTCAGGGCTTGCGAACACCGGCGGCGCGTACATTAAACCCAGGCCGTTGGCCGGGATGTGGTCGGCCGCCCCTTATAGGTTGTGTTCCAGCGCCT
>Ga0326728_10019692_pt1 | contig 13047 bp, 10 predicted proteins | sample MB3enrmetagenome_FD_207602 | JGI IMG/M metagenome (GOLD analysis project Ga0326728, IMG submission 207602) | Lab enriched peat soil microbial communities from McLean, Ithaca, NY, United States - MB31MN | ecosystem: Environmental > Terrestrial > Soil > Wetlands > Peat | place: USA: New York...
CCGGTCTCTTCGAGGAGCTGCAGGAAGAGAACATAGCGGCTTTCAAGGAGTATGGGGTACGGGAGATCATAGCCCTTTCGCCCCATTGCATGAATGTCCTGAAAAAGGAGTACGGGGAGCTTGGGATCAAGGTCTCCCATTACACGGAGGTCCTCGCGGACCTGATGGCAGCCGGAAAACTGAGGATAGAAGGGCGGTACGAAAAGAAGGTGATATATCACGATCCGTGTTTCCTGGGCAAACAGAATGGGGTTTTCGATCAGCCCCGGAGCATCTTGCGCTCTCTAGAGGGTCTTGAGCTTCTCGAATTTACCAGATCGAGAGAGACCTCCCTTTGCTGTGAGGGAGGGGGCGGCCGGATGTTTTTCGAGGCGGAGGGACAGGTCGGAGTGAGGAATGCGGAAGTCCGGGTGCTCGAAGCAATGGAAAAAGGCGCCGAGGTGATCGCAACAAGTTGTCCATTCTGCGTCATGACCCTGGAAGACCCCGCAAAAGAGAAAGGACAGACAGTGAAGGAGCTGTCGGAAATACTCATGGAGGTCACATAAAATGAATCTCTTGGTATTGACAAAAAGGGTGCCGGCAACGCAGGAAGAAGAGCTCCGCATAGTCGGTGACGGGCAGGCGGTCGACCTGACGAAGGTGCCGTTCAAGGTGAATGACTGGGATAATTACTCGGTCGAGGAGGCGGTGAGGACTGTCGAGAAGACGGGCGGCGCGGTCACGGCGATCTCCGTCGGCGATGCGGAATCGGACGAGGTTCTCAGAAGGGCTATCGCCATGGGCGCAAAGGATGGTTTCCTCATCGAGACGGAACAGGTTATCCATGACCCGCAGGCCAGGGCCACCCTCATCTGTAATTTTCTCAAGAAGGAAGCTCTGCCCTTTGACGCCATCTTTACCGGCGTACAATCGGAGGACGACCAGTTTGCGTCCGTGGGCGGCATTCTCGCCGCCAAGCTGGGTCTTCCCTATGCGTCGATGGTGATAGGAATAGACGCCTTTGAGGCCGACCATGTAGTCGCGCGCAGGGAGCTGGAGGGCGGTATGCAGGAGCGCATCAAGGTTACGCTGCCGGCCGTGCTTTCACTCCAGAGCGGCATCAACGAGCCCCGGTACGTTTCCATCATGGGGGTGAGGAAGGCCTCCAAGGTGGAGCGGAAGGTATTCAAGGCGGCTGGGTACCAGGAGCACGTGAAAAACATGATCGAAGTTGTGAAGTGGGTTTATCCCGCGAAAAAGGGCGGGGCGACCATGCTCGGCGGCGAGCTCGATACAGTTTGTAAAGATCTGTTGGGCATCCTGAAGGAAAAGGGGGTGTATCAATGAGCTACGCACTGGTTGTGGCGGAAGTGAGGCGGGGTCTCTTCGAGGAGAGAAATCTGGATAGCCTGGGCCTGTCGCACCTGCTCGGGAAAGAAATTACCCTGCTTATGCCTGATGAGGCCTACATAGTCAGCGAGAATGTCAGCCACACGATCATCAGGGTGAAGACAGAGGAAACGAGCTTTCTTAACCCGCTCACAATGACGCAGATAGTACGGAAGGTGATCGAGGCGAAGGGCGCACCCGACGTGATATTGTTCACCAGCTCATCATCCGGGATCGAGCAGGCCTCATATCTCGCGGGTTCTCTCGATTTGCCCCTCATCACGGATGTGAGCGGCTTTGACGCGGAAAGGGGCGTTTTCCTGAAAAGCTATTATTCCGACAAGATCTTCGGAGAATTCAAGCCGAAGGAAGGCACCTTCGTTCTTACCGTAAGAAGCGGGAGCTTCAAGGAGAGCGCCACTGTGCAGGAGTCGGCCGCAGTCGTTGAGGCACTCGACAATATTGCCCCCCCGGAGGGGCGGAGCTTCGTCGAGTATGTGGAAGAGGAAAAAGGGGAAATCGACATCACCAAGGCCGACTTTCTCCTCTCTGTGGGACGAGGGATCGGCAGCAAGGACGAGATACCCGGCTACGAGGAGTTAGCCGGCCTTCTGCGGGCCGTCCTCTCCGGCTCGAGGCCGGTTATCGACAAGATGTGGCTTCCCAAGCCCCGGCAGGTAGGTACCTCCGGCAAGACGGTCAGGCCCAAGGTTTACTTTGCCATGGCTATAAGCGGCGCATTCCAGCACATCGCGGGGATGAAGGACTCAGACTGCATCATAGCGGTCAACAAGGACCCTGAGGCGCCCATTTTCCAGCATGCCCATTTCGGCATCATATGCGATGCCAATAAGCTTCGGGATAAAATGAAGGATACTATCAAAAAGGGATGATCGCAGAAGGAGACAGGGAGAAACAGGTCCTCGTCGTCGGCGGGGGGATCGGCGGCATCACTGCCGGCCTAGAGCTCGCCTTGGCTGGCGTCAAGGTGACGATGCTCGAAGAAGGACCGTCGATAGGCGGAAGGATGATTCAGCTCGATAAGACCTTCCCCACCCTCGATTGCTCCACATGCACCCTCTCGCCGAAGATGGTGGAGGTGGCGCTCCAGAAGAACATCGAACTGCTCTCGTGGGCCCGGCCGACGGCGGTCAGGAGAGAGGGCAACGGCTTCGCGGTCACGATCCTGAAGAAGTCCCGTTTCGTCGACATGAAGAAATGTACCGCATGCGGCACATGCTTCCCCGGATGTCCCGTTGTCATGAAGAGCGAATTCAATATGGGGACGGGCACGAGGAAGGCCGTCTATATCCCTTTTCCGCAAGCCATACCCAATAAGGCCAGCATCGACAAGCGCACGGCGCGGCCGTGCAAGGCCGCGTGCATGGATGCGTGCCCCGTCCACACAAACGTGCTTGGCTATCTGAAGCACATCAGCGAGGGAAGGTTCAGCGACGCGTACCTGCTTATAAGGGAGACGAACCCCTTCCCTTCCGTCTGCGGTCGGGTCTGCTACGCGCCCTGTGAAGCGGCGTGCAACAGGGGGCAGCTCGACGCCCCATTGGCGATCCGCGACTTGAAGCGTTTTGCCGCGGACGCGTTTGATCTCGGTTCCCTCGAAGTACCGCAGATTCAGAAGACGGAGAAAAGGGCTGCCGTGATCGGGGCTGGTCCGGCGGGACTTGCCTGCGCCTACGACCTGGCGCTCGCCGGGCACGACGTGACCGTCTACGAAGCCCTTCCGGAAGCCGGCGGCATGCTGCGCTTCGCCATACCTGAATACCGGCTGCCGAAGCTCGAAGTGGAGAAAGAGATTGACTATATCAGGAAGCTTGGCGTCGAGATACAGTGCAACGTCCAAGTTGGAAAGGATGTGACCCTCGACGACGTGAGACGCGATCACGATGCGGTGTTTATCAGCACGGGCGCGCCTACCGGCCTGCCTTTGGGTATCGCGGGCGAGGACCTCCCCGGCGTGACGGACGGCATAAAGTTCCTCCGGCAGGCATCATCCGGCGAGCCCATCGCCATAGGGTCGGACGTGGCCGTGGTGGGCGGGGGCAATACGGCCGTCGACTGCGCGAGAACGGCCTGCAGGCTCGGGAGTGAGCATGTGACTCTCGTCTATCGCCGTACCCGCGATGAGATGCCTGCTGCCCATGAGGAGGTCGAGGCGCTCCTGCAGGAAGGCATCGCAGTGCAATTCCTCGCCGCGCCGGTGCGGTTTTTCGAAAAAGACGGGAAGCTCGCGGAGATGGAGTGCATCCGCATGAAGCTTGGCGAGCCTGATTCATCCGGCCGCAGACGGCCGGCGCCTGTCAAGGGTTCAGAATTTCGTGTGCCCGTATCTACGGTGATCACTGCCCTGGGACAGGCGGTCGACACCTCTTTTGTCCAGGGCCTTGGCGTGCCTACGGGCGAGAACGGGACGATCTCCATAGACCCCGCAACCGGGGCAACCAGCGTGGAAGGCATATTCGCGGGCGGCGACGTCGTCACCGGGCCGGCGTACGTGATCGACGCCATCGCGGCGGGTAAGAGGGCCGCCGGCTCGATGAACCTTTATCTCAAGGGAGAGCCGGTGGTCGCGGAAAGTCCCGCGAAAGCGGCCGAAAAGCTTTCAGAGGTGGAAGCGGCCGGGTTGGCGTCGAAAGTCGCAAAGGCGGAGCGCATCCATATGCCTGAGGAAGCCCCGGAGGTCAGGGTCGGCACGTTCAATGAGGTGAGCCCCGGCTATGCGCCGGAGGCGGCGCAGAAAGAGGCCTCCCGGTGCCTCGCGGGTCAGATCGAGGGCTGCATCGAGTGCGGGGAGTGCGAGCGGCGCTGCGACGTGAAGGCGGTCGATTACCGGATGGCTGACGAGCTTGTGGACATGCATGTTGACGGCATCGTCCTCGCGCCGGGCTTCGATCTCTACGATCCCACCGAAAAAGGGGAATATGGCTACGGTACCCTTCCCGGCGTGATGACGGGCATCGAATTCGAGCGCATCTGCTCGGTGACGGGGCCGACCGGCGGCGACCTCATCGTGAACGGAAAGGAGCCGAAGCGCTTCTTCTTCATCCAGTGCGTCGGCTCCAGAGACCGGCAGAGCAACGCGCGGTTCTGCTCGCGGGTCTGCTGCATGTACACGGCAAAGCACGCAAGCATCGTGATGGACCGGGTGAAGGGCGCGGAGATCTATGTCTCCTATATCGACGTGCGCGCCTATGGGAAGAACTATGAGGAGTTTTATAAGAGCACGCAGGAAGCCGGCGCCTTCTATATCAGGGGCATTCCGGGCGAGGTGACGCAGGGCAAGGGCGGGCTCGTCGTACGGGTAGAGGATATGTTGAGCGACGAATTGCGGGAGATAGAGGTGGACGTTGTGGTGCTCGCGACCGGGGTGAGGCCGCGTAAAGAGACGGCGGAGCTCTGCGGCATCATGTCCGTGGAGCGGGACGAGTATGGCTTCATCAAGACGTCCGCCACGGCCCCTTCCAGGACGAACGTGGAAGGCATATTCGTGTGCGGCATGGCCTCCGGGCCAAAAGACGTGCCTGATACGGTCGCCTCCGGGGGTGAGGCCGCTTCAAGGTGCCTGGAGTATATAAGCGGATGATGAGCAGACAACAGAAAGTCTTTTTGCAAGTTGTTTTTAATAGGTCTTATAGGTCCTATACGACTTATACGACCTATAAAAGACGAGAAAAGCGGAGCCCATGATTTGAAGACCGGCATCTTTATCTGTCATTGCGGACACAACATCAAGCACACGGTCGACGTGAAGAAAGTCCGTGATTATTTCAGCAAGCTCCCGAACGTGACCGTATCGATGGACTACCCCTTCGTCTGTTCGGAGCCGGGACAGGACATGATCAGGGAGAACATCGAGAAAGAGGGGCTTGACCGCGTCATTATCGCCTCCTGCACGCCGTCGCTCCACCAGGACCTTTTTAAGGACCTCTTGAAGAAGGCGGAACTCAACCCCTTCCTTGTTAGAAGAGTGGGCATCAGGGAGCACTGCTCCTGGGTTGGAGACGATCTGGAGAAGAACACGGAAAAGGCAATCAGGCTGATAAGGGCGGGACTCTATTCGGCGGCCCACCACGTGCCGCTCGAAGAAAAGCGGGTGGACGTGACGAAATCGGCCCTTGTCATAGGGGGCGGCGTCTCGGGTCTGTCCGCCGCGCTTTTTCTCTCGAAGATGGGCATGTACGTCTACCTCGTCGAGAAAGAAGAGCGCCTCGGCGGCCATGTGAGGACGTTGAAGGATATCTGGCCTATAAGACAGGACGGCGAGGACGTGATCTCGCAAATGGAGGCCGAGCTTCGGGCCAGGGAAAACGTGGAGGTCTTCACCTCGACGGCCATCGGCAGCTTCGAGGGCAGTTTCGGCAACTACGAGGCAGTGCTCGATACCCCGACCGGAGAGAGAAAGATCACGGCCGGGGGAGTGATCGTGGCAATAGGGTTCTCTCCCTTCGACGCGCGTATGAAACCGGAATTGTGCTACGGAAGAGATGAGAGGGTCATGACCACCATCGATTTCGAGTCTAGGGCGGGCAGCCTTGCGGTGCCGGACAAGCCGAGGATCGCCATACTCCACTGCGTGGGGTCGCGCGACGAACAGATAGGAAAGCCGTATTGCTCCAGGGTCTGCTGCATCAACGCGTTGCGCGTGGGCAACGCCATAAAGGATAAGTACAAGGATTCATACGTCGAATCCTTCTATATGGACGTCCGCGCCCATCCGCGCGGAGGGGAGGAGTTCTTCGAGGATACCCAGGAAAAGGGCGTATTGTTTACGCGGGGGAATATCGCGGAGATTATCCCGGGACCTGATGGGCTGCTCGTGCGTGGAGAAGATACGCTTTTGGCCGAGCCCTTCGAGCGGGAGTTTGATCTGGCCGTGCTCTCCATAGGCATGTCGCCGCCCGTGGACAGCACATTGATCGCATCTCTTTTGAAGATCACCCTGGACAAGGACAAGTTTTTCCTTGAAGCCCATATAAAGCTGCGGCCTTTCGACACCGCGGTGAAAGGGATCTTTATCTCAGGGACGTGCTCCGGCCCCAAGGACATGGAAGAGGCGATTAATCACGGGAGAGCTTCGGCAGTAAAGTTGTTCGGGTTTCTGAACCTCGGTTATGCATTCGTGGACCCTTTCATCGCCATGGTTGACATGAAGCGGTGCAGCGGCTGCAGGATGTGTGAGAAGGCGTGTGTGGCGAAGGCGATAAAATACGATGAAGTGAAAAGAATTGTACGGGTTGAAGAGGCGGCCTGCATGGGCTGCGGCCTCTGCAACAGCACCTGCCCGTCCTCTGCGATAGGTCTAAAAGGGTACGTCGACATGATGATCGACGATGAGATCGGCGCGCTTGTGGAGGCAATATGATGATGAGAGGGGTGGTTTGATGGAAGACCAAGCCGGCAAAAACCCACAGATAATCGGTTTCGCCTGTTCCTTCTGTACGTTTAAGGCGTCGGAAATGGCCGGGAGCCTGAGGATGAAATACCCTGAAGGGGTGAGATTGATCCAGGTGCCCTGTTCGAGCAGGGTGGACCCCGCGTTCGTGATCAAGTCGATCTTCGAGGGGGCCGATGCCGTCTTTGTCGCAGGCTGCCATCCCGGTGACTGCCATTTTATCAAGGGGAACTATTTTACCAGGAGAAAGATCGCGGCGTTAAAAGAGATGTTTGACGCCTTTTCGATGAAGGAGAAGCTCCGCCTTTTCTGGGTGAGCGCCGCCGAGGCACGTCGTTTTGTTGAAAAGGTCACCGCTATGCACGATGAGATAAAGGAAGCCAAAGATGCAGGCAAAACCAATTAAAGACGGCGCTCTAGAGCGTGCTCTCGACCGGTTTCTGAGCGATGACCGCCATCTGATCCTGGGGTTCGAAAAAGGTGACGACGGGGTCCGCCATCGGATATTTCACGCGAGTCTCGACCGCCACACGCTCCTGAACCCCTTCTTCGATGTGAACGGGGCGCTTTATCTGCGCCGCTTATTCTCGAAGGGAGCGAAGGTAATGCTTTTGCTCAGGCCGTGTGAGGTAAGGGCGTACCATGAGCTGGTCAAGCTGAGCCAGATAGAGCCCGAGGGTGTCATCGCCGTGTCGGTTGATTGTCCGGGCACAGTCTCTTCGAAAGACAAGACCGAGGGCGTGCCCTTGGATGCGAGAGGGTTGGCCGACTATTTCAAAGACCCCGACAGGATGCGCCCGGCCTGTCGGACCTGCGGGGAGAGAAGGGGAGTCGTCGGGGACGCGGGGATAAGGATCGACAAGGACGGTGTTTCCTGGGCGTTCTCCTACTCGGAAAAGGGAGACTCGTTCCTTGCGCTCTTCGATTGCGATAGCGATGCGGCTCCGCCGGAAATGCTCCTTGGGGAAAGTCCTAAACCAGAAACATTTCAGACTGATATGGAACAGTTTTCAAGAGATTTCTCAAAGTGCGTGCTGTGCAAGAACTGCCGTGACATGTGTCCCGTGTGCTACTGCATCGATTGTCTCTTCAATGGCGACGAATACCTTCCGAAAGGCGACGCCCTCCTGAACAAGGTCCTTCGCACCGGATCAGAGGCCATGCCGGGCGGGAAAGAAATGTTCCACTTTATCAGGATGTTCCATGTATCTCAGGTCTGCGTGGGGTGCGGCGCTTGTGAGGAGGCGTGCCCTCAAGGCATCCCCCTGACAAAGTATTTCAAGGGCATCTCGGAGAGGCTTCAGGGCATGTTCTCCTACATGTCAGGCCGCGACCCGGGCGAGACCATACCCTATCTCACGTTCCTCGAGGATGAGTTGAAAGATGCAGAAGATTGAGAAGATTATAGCGCTGGCCGGCCACAACAAGGCGGACCTCTCGGTCTGTCTCGGCTGCAAGATATGCGCGTCGGTCTGCACGGTGAACGACCTCGGTAAAGACGCCAATCCCCAAGACCTTCTGGCGCGCCTGTTTCTTGGGGAGGAGATACGCAGCGATGACCCCCTTGTCCGCTACTGCACGAGCTGTTATCGCTGCACAGGGGCTTGTCCCTGGCGTATACGCATACCGGAGGTGGTCAGGGCGCTCAAGGAAGCCCTCGGTACGGCTTCGCCTTTTGAGAGGGCCTTCAAGAAGTCCGTGGGCATATGGGGCAGGGTGTACGAGCCGTATGTGTTTCTCATGGCGGTGCCCTTCCTCATAAAAGAAGGCTATATCAGACACATGACGCGGTGGATCGAGTATATGAGCTTTCATCTCCCCCATAAGGTGCGGAGGATATAGATGGATTACACCTATTATCCCGGCTGTTCCCTTACCGGTTCCGCCCGTGCCCTCGATAAAGGCGTAAAAGCCCTGTGTAAAATCCTGGGCCATCGTCTCACGGAAATCCCGGAGTGGAATTGTTGCGGCGCCCTGGAGTACGGCGACAGGAATGAGCTTGCGGCGCTCTCCAGGGAGAACCTCGTGAAGGCGGAAAGCCTGCCCGCTCGCGAGATCCTTGCCCCATGCCCCGCCTGCTACAAGAACCTGAAAGACGCCAATGAAGAGCGAAAATTCACCATAATCAATCCCCTTGAGCTTCTCGACAAGGAGATGCTCGCCCGTATTCCGGCCAAGAGGTCGTTGAAAGGCAAGGTTTTTACGCCCTACTACGGCTGTGTCCTCCTCAGGCCCGAAGGGACCGCGATCAGGAACAAGAATATTATGGAAGAGCTGATCACGTCCTTCGGCGGGGAGGTAGAAGGGGAGCGCATCAAGGACCGGTGCTGCGGGGGAGGCCAGTTCTTCGCCAACAAATGGGCGACGGAAAGGCTTTCCACCCTGATCCTGGAGAAGTCCAAAGGCACGCTGGTCGTTTTCTGCCCCTTGTGCCACATGGCGTTGAAGACGTTCTCGACGGGCGCACCGGTCATCTATCTCACCGAGCTGGTACTTTATATCATGGGAGAAAACTAAGACGTGATGAACGTAGTGATAGTGGGCGGCGGCATAAGCGGCATATCGGCCGCCAAAGTTGTCCTGAAAGCAGGCCATCATGCGACGATCATCGAATCGACAGCGGCGCCGGGCGGTCTTATGGCCCGCATTGCAAACTGCAGGGTAGGGTTCAGTACTTTCTACGATGAGATACGGATGCACCCCCGCCTTACCGTAATCAACGGAGGAAGCATCACGGCGGTGGAAAAGAAGGGTGAGGTATTCTTTATCACCCTTGACAACGGTCAATGCGTCGCAGGCGACAGGGTGGTGATCGCCGCCGGCCTCACCCCTTACGATCCGGCCGAATACAAAGGGCGCAAGGTCTTGACGAGCCTTGAATACGATGCGCTCATAGACCAGGCTAAGGCCGACCTCCCCGCAGATTTCAACAGGATTGCCTTTGTCCTCTGTGTGGGTTCGCGCTCCGAAGAATACCCCCTGTGCTCGTCCGTCTGCTGTTCCTACACGATCAGGGAGATCAAGTGGACGCTGCAGCGCGCAAAGCCGGATATTACGATCTTCTACAACGACCTGCGCCTCTTCGGTCAGGAATTTTATATGGAGAAGATATACCGCGATGCGGGGTTGAGGTTCGTGCGCGCCAATTCCAGGTATTTCGACCAGGAGGGTGAGGAGGTCAAGGTCCGCTATTTCACGGGCGGAAAACTCGTGGAAGAGGCCTTTGACTACGTCGTCCTCGCGATCGGTCTCCGGCCCAACCCTGCACTTGGACAATTGAGCAGGCTCTTCGGTTTCTCCCTTAACGAATGGGGCTTTGTCAAGGAAGAGGGCGCCCTTCGAACGGACGTCAAGAGGGTTTACGCGGCCGGCGGCGCCCTTGAGCCCATGAGTATCAAGGATTCGATCCTGACCGGGTTTGGCGCAGGGTTCATGGCCGCCGGGGAAGGCGCGGGCCCGGCCGGGCGCGACGAGAGGCTGTACCGGGAAGAGGCGCCGGAGATCGCCATTGCCGACGGCACCTTTGATTCCTGCCTTTTCTACCTGGGGACGGAAGATCCGGGGGCACGCATGTTCTACGAGTTTATCTCCTCGAAGTTCATCGCGGCCGCCTTACGCTTGCGAAAGGCGGGAAAGACGGTCTACGTCCTCGACCGGAACATGTCGGTCCCTTCCTATGGCGAGCTTGCCTACATTGAGGCGAGGCGGGAGGGTGTCCTCTTCGTCCATCTTGAAGAAGGGGAGGATGTCGTCTTTGAAGGGGGCATGGCGGTCGTGAAGGGTCAGGCCGGGGAGCTTGCCTTTACCGTCGACAAAATCGTCCGGTTTGACGATTATATGGATGCCTTCAAGGATAGGGAATTCCTCTCCGTGTACAGATCCGAGCCGCAGCTCCGGTGGTCGCCGACAAAGTGGGGGAGGAAGAAGTACCACGTGGGGTTCATCAGACATCCGCGGGCCGAGAGATGGGAGGCCCGGGAGCTGCTCGGGGCGTTAGGTGAAATGCGCCTCGACGAGGAAGAGGAAAGGGTCTTCCCCGAGGTGGATGAAGAGCGCTGCAGCGGATGCGGCTCGTGCAAGGACGCCTGCCCTCACCGCGCCATCGAGATGGAGTTCAGGCAGACCGCTATCGCACTCTTCGGACCCGACACCACGGCGGCTGTGCCCATAGCGCACGTCCAGAAAGACACCTGCGTGGGCTGCGGTTTGTGCGCCTCAACGTGTCCTTCCGACGTCATCACCTATACCCCGTAGTGGGGGCGGCGGCCGGGCGCAGGAGAGGCTCTTGCGCTTTTTGCATTCTTCTTGACCCCTGTCGAACGGATTGTGTACTCTACAGCGTATGCTACGTTATCTCATCTTCGTCTGTGCCGGTTTAGCGCTTCTGATGTACTCCATCGACAGTACGGTGGTGGCCGTCGCCTTCCCCAACTTCATAAGAGAGTTGGGATCCAACGTGCTCTGGACCGGATGGACTATTTCTGTCTTCTTTATCGGCGTCGCCTCGACGATGCCCCTCGCGGGGAATCTCAGCGACACCTTCGGCCGCAAAAGGATCTTCCTCATTTCCCTCGGCCTGTTCACTCTCAGCTCTTTTGCCTGTGGTCTTGCGCCCAACATCCATACCCTCGTCGCATTCAGGTTCCTTCAGGGTGTGGGAGGGGCCAGCTTTCTTCCGAGCGCATCGGGGATCGTGGCCGATCACTTTCCCGAAAGCCGGGAGAGGGCGATAGGTCTTTTCACCAGTATCTTCCCCATAGGGGGCATCATCGGTCCCAACCTCGGAGGGTGGATCGTGAGCCGGTATTCCTGGCGCTACGTATTCTATATCAACCTGCCCGTCGGCATCGTCCTGATGGTCTTGACCATCATCCTTCTCGAGGATTCCCGCGCCCTTTCCCGGCCCCGTGTGGATGTCGCCGGCGCCCTTTTTATGAGCGGCGCCCTGTTCTTTCTCATGTTTGCCCTGAGTCTCGTCGGAGAGCATTATTCGACCCATTCCTTGCTTTTTGCGTCGATTCTCCTGATGGTCAGCCTGTGCCTGGTACTCTTCTTCTTCCGGCAGGAGACAAGGGAAAGCAATCCGATCCTGGATTTATCGCTCCTGCGGTCAACCCCCTTTCTGGCGGCAAACCTGGTAAATCTGGTTATAGGAGCGGGAGTTCTGGGAATCTTCGCGTTCATACCGCTCTATGCGACCTCGGTCCACGGGCTTTCCACATTCATGAGCGGCATGATACTGACTCCCAGGTCGGTAGGGATGATCGCCGCTTCCGCCGCCATCAGTTTTTTGCTCCAGCGATGGGGTTACCGCTGGCCCATCGCTTTGGGACTGGCCGCCACCGCCCTTTCGACGATTGTTCTTGCGCCCGGTCTGCCGCCCTGGGGGATGTTTATTCGGTGGGGAGACGCGCAGATGCTCTCGGTGCTGCTCCTGATCGCGGGGATCGGTTTGGGGGTCATGTTTCCCGCCGCCAACAATGCATGCATCGAGCTGATGCCCGAAAAGGTGGCAACGATCGTCGCCCTCCGCAACACCTTCAGGACTGTCGGGGGGGCGCTCGGGATCTCCCTCATCACCCTTATCCTTCACCTCAGCCGCACACCCGCCAACGGCTTTAGCCTGACGTTCATCTCTTTTGGCCTTGCCCTCCTTTGTTCGATCCCCCTCGTCTTCCTTATGCCGTCCGGCAAGGGGTCGTGGGACCAGGGGAAGGGTGCGATAAATGAATAGTCGGCGCAATGAGGGGAATGAGGGGAATAATGGGGGGCAGCGCAGGGCGATGCGATTTTATGGACACGCGGGTGTTTATTCGTTACAATAGGTGGTAAAACGGTTGCCGAAGGCCGAGGCGACCTGGTATGAAAGCTGTGACGAAGTAGGGGGAGTTATGCGCAAAACTTTAGTGTTTTTAGTGCTTCTGGGAGTATGGGTCGGTTTTTGTTTCATCCATCCGCTTTCTTTTGCCGCGGAGACGATCAAGGTGGGGATCGTCGATACGTATTCGGGGCCTGCGACGTCGTTCACGTCGGACGTGCTCGACGGGTTCAAGCTGGCCGTCGAGAAAGTCAACGCCAAAGGCGGGGTGCTCGGCAAAAAGATCGAGTATGCCGCAAGGGATGAGAAGTTCAAGCCCGATATCGGTTTGAGCATGGCAAAGGAGCTTGTGATGAAGGAAAGGGTCGATATCCTCATGGGTACGATCAACAGCGCGACCGCCCTGGCCGTTTCCGACTTCGCCAGGAAGGAGAAGGTCCCCTTCTTT
>Ga0326728_10019693_pt1 | contig 13047 bp, 13 predicted proteins | sample MB3enrmetagenome_FD_207602 | JGI IMG/M metagenome (GOLD analysis project Ga0326728, IMG submission 207602) | Lab enriched peat soil microbial communities from McLean, Ithaca, NY, United States - MB31MN | ecosystem: Environmental > Terrestrial > Soil > Wetlands > Peat | place: USA: New York...
TTCTTACCGCCGACGCTGCGGCCATGGCGGAGATCCTCGACGAGGGCGTCCTTCCTTACGTCACCTGGAATGCGGAAGAGGCGCTCCGAAGTTTGAGGAAGGTGCAGCACATGAAGAGGGAAGGGGCCACTGTTCTCATGGCCCACGATCCCGACCAGTGGGCGACCACAAGGCTCGCGCCGGAGTACTACGAGTAAGGAAGGGTGGAACGAACGAACCGGCAGCCTTTGTACCGGGGAGAACACAAAAAGGAGAAGGACAAAATGGCCGGCAACGCCGCATACCAAAAACTGCTTGAACCGGGTTATATCGGGTCCGTGAAGACCCGGAACCGCATCATCAAGTCTGGTTCAGGGATGTTCATGTGGCATGAAGACGACACCCACATGCGGCCGGAGGTGAAGGCCATGTACGGGGGCTTGGCGAGAGGTGGGGTCGGTTTGATAATCGTCGAAGCCCCCGCGGTCGACTACCCCTGGGGCACGCGGCGCCGGGCACGCTACCGGATCGACGACGACAAGTATATCGATGGCTTGAAGGAGCTCACCGAAGTCATCCACAGCTACGGCTGCCCGACCTTCCTGCAGTTCAACCACGACGGCCCCTGGCAGGCGCACCTTCCCTCCGAGCCGATCCCCATTTTCGACGGACCGCCCGTAGGGGCCTCGTCGACCTTTCTGAAGATGGAGAACGACTTCCACAACGAGGAAGTGCACCCACTGACGATCCCCGAGATAGAAGGCATAGTGGAGAAATTCGCCAAGGCAGCGGAAAGGGCTAGTAAGGCGGGCTTCGAAGGGGTGGACATCAATGCGGCGAGCAGCCATCTCTTTCACAACTTCTTCTCTCCCTTCTGGAACAAACGGCAGGACATCTATGGCGGCAGCCTCGAGAATCGTGCCCGCCTGCTCGTGCAGGTGGTACAGGAGATCAAGAGGCGAAATGGCAAAGATTTCGCGGTAACGGCGATCATCAACGGCATGGAGGTAGGCCAGGTAGCCGGTATCGACAACAAGGCCTGCCTCACGCCCGAAGACAGCCGGGGCATCGCCGTTCTGCTGGAAAAGGCAGGACTCGATATGGTGCAGGTGAGGAGCCACTGGATCGGACGCCACTTGGGGGCTTTTCTCCCCGACGCGCTCTTCTACCCAGATGCGCCGGTCGAGAACCTGCCCGATGAGTACGACGGGAGCCGCAAGGGGGCGGCAGCCAATATCCTGCTCGCTGCAGGTATAAAGAAACGCGTCTCCATACCCGTGGCCGTCGTCGGCAGGCTCGATGCCGACCTCGGTGAGAAATTCCTGAGGGAAGGCCTTGTCGATTTCATCGCCATGACGCGGCGTCTCCTCGCCGATCCGGACTACGTGAACAAGCTCGCAGCGGGCCGCCTCGATGATATCGCGCCGTGCACCGCCTGTATCAACTGCCTCAGAACCAGCCGCTGCAGGGTGAACGGCCTTCTGGGCACCCCGCACAACACCATAGAGAAGGCGGACAAGAGGAAGAAGGTTCTCGTCATCGGCGGTGGGCCGGGCGGTATGGAGGCGGCGAGGGTCTCGGCCCTGCGAGGACATGACGTGACTCTCTTCGAGAAGGGACCCAAATTGGGCGGTCTGCTCCAGCTCGCGGCCATGGTAAAGGGACCACACCCTGAAGATCTCCCCCTGCTCATCAACTACCTCGAAAGGCAGATCAGGAAATTGGGGGTAAAAATCGAGCTCGGGAACGAGGCGAGTCTTGCCGACGTCGACCGGTTGAAACCTGATGTGGTCTACATAGCTATTGGCGGTGTGCCCACCCTTCCGGCGATCCCCGGTATCGACAGGCCCAACGTGATCTCGGGCGCGGAGCTTCACAGGAGATTGAAGTTCTTCTCCCGCTTTTTCGGGCCCTACACACTCCGCTGGCTCTCGAAGTTTTACATGCCCATCGGGAAGAGGGTCATTCTGATCGGAGGCGCGTTGCACGGGTGTGAGCTCGGTGAGTTCCTCACGAAACGGGGCAGAAAGGTGACCATCGTGGAGAAGGCGGAGAAATTGGGCGACGGCATGATCGAGGTCTTCCGCGGTCACCTGATGGCCTGGTTCGAGAAGAAGGGTGTCAGAATGATCACGGGCGTCAAAGAATACGTGGAGATAACCGACAAGGGGCTGACCATAGTGAACAAAAATGGAAAGAGGGAAACCATCGAAGGGGACACCATCGTGCCGGCCCTGCCGCTGACGGAAAGCACGGAACTCTTCGAGGCTCTCAAGAAGAAGGTGCCGGAGGTCTATGCCATCGGTGATTGCCGAGAGCCTGCCCTGATCGCGGACGCCATAGGAACGGGTACGCGAACCGCCATGGCCGTTTAGCTTCACGAGCCGGCTGCAACATGGCTAACGCGACGGGGTTTGCAGCGGATCAGGCAAGAAATAGCATCCTTTGGAGGTCCCATTAATGAGCAGTGCTTACGAGATAGCAAAGATCTTTAAGTCCCTGGACGTCTACGACATCTCGCCGGTTTTCGAGACCAATATGCCGGGTTTCATTACGGATCCTCCCCTGGGCATAGTACCCGACGCGAAGAATGTCGTCCAGAACTACTATTTCACGCAGATCCTCGTGATCAGCGAGCACAACGGCTCCCATGTCGATGCACCCATTCACGTCCACAGGGGCGCGGACAGCATCGACAAGCTCCCCTGCGGCCACTTGATCGGGCAGTACAAGAAGTACGACCTCACCGGCTTCAATCCCGAGGCGGGAAAGAATATCACCCTGGAACAGATAAAAGAGGTGGAAGCCAGAGATAGCCTCTCGCCCGAGCCAGGGGACATCATTCTTCTCCAGTTCGGCTGGGATAAGTACTATGTGCCGGATAGCAAGGTCTTGTTCGAGAAGGACTGGTACGCCGCAAACGTCCCCGGGATAACGGAAGAGGCAATGAAGTACTTTGCCGACAGGAGGATCAAAGCGATAGGGTCCGATGCGGCCTCGACAGACGCCGCCTACACGGAATCGAAAATCGGGAGCATGCCTGGACGGGAGAAGTACTTCCTGCCCAACAACATTCTTCCCATGTCCGGCTTTGTGAACATGGGGGGAGCACCTGCCAAGGGGTTGTTCATGGCAATTCCCCTGAAGATAAAGAACGGATCAGGCTCGCCCATCAGGCCGATCCTCGTAGACACGAAGAAGCGTCCTGATATCCTGCCATCCCTGGCGGCGCTCACACCTCACGACATCGGGACGGTCTTCGAGACCAACATGCCCGGCTTCTTCAGCCACCCGACGCTGGGCATCGTCCCGGACGCCCGGACCTATGAGAAACACGGCCATTACATGCAGACCCTCATCATATGCGAGCACAACGGATCCCACACGGATTCCTTCAAGCATATCCATGAGAACATGGCGAGCATGGAACAGATCCCCTGCGATTTTCTGATCGGCCCCTACAAGAAATACGACTTTACCAAACACAACCCCAAGCGCCTTACCAATATCACCCTGGACGAGGTCAAGGAAGTAGAGGCGAGAGACGACATCAAACCGGAAGCAGGGGACATAATCCTTCTGCAGTTCGGCTGGGACAAGTACTACAAGCCATGGAGCAACGACGTCGAGGACAGGATGATGTACAGCTCTGGGCCGGGGATCACGGAAGAGGCCGTGAAGTATTTTGCCGGGGCGAAGATCCAGGCCATCGGCGCCGACGTCACCGCCGCAGATTGCTGTTTCCCTAACATCCCGGGCCACCTGGAGCATTTCCTGCCCAAAGGTATTCTTATCATGGAGAGCTTCATCAACATGGGTCCGGCGCCGGCGACCGGCCTTTTCGTCGGGCTCCCGTGGAAGATCAAGAACGGGTCGGGCTCGCCGATGAACCCCATCCTTTACGGCTAGGCGAAGCTTAACACCATCACGCAAAACTAAAGCACCCAATCTATGCCGGCGTAAACCTTCCGCGGCGCGCACACGCCTAAGAGCCGATGGGGGCGAACCACTTGTCGACAATCGTTTGCCGGTAGCAAAATTTGTTGACAATCGTTTACCGGTGAATATATAAGATTGAACAAAAGAAGGTGATCACCTGTCTTTCCGGTATTCATCCGGGTATGGAGCGCTGTCTCGCCCCAGGGCGGGGAAGGTCGGCGGTGTCGCAAACTACAACCGGACCCTGTCGTACCCGTTCTTCGACATGACCGCGACTCTGTGGATGTCTATGCAGGGAAATTCCGGGGCCCCTTTTAGGGCGAGAAGAATGACAGCACGCTTCGGCGAACGTGACCGCCTTTGTCGATGGGGACCGAAATCGACGAAAAGACCGTGGGAGGTGAAGTCGTGGCAATCCGCTTTCTAGATCCGAATGAAGCCGCGTACGTTCGAGAAAGGATTAACAACGATCCCGAATTCCGCATAGCCGGAAAATTCATGTCGGAGGACATCCTCATCGGGGTGGGTGACGCACAGCGCGTTATCAAGGTCCGGGAAGGGGTAGTAACGGAAATAGCTCTCAATCCTTCCCCCCTCGACAAGTACAGCTTCTTCATAAAGGCGCCGGAGAAGGGCTGGAATCTCTTCCTGAAACCCATACCCCCGCCTTTTTACCAGGGGTTTTTCACTGCGGCGATGCGGGAGGATTTCCAGTTCGGAGGGGACGTGGAAGCCCTTTTTGCCTATTACTGGGCAGTCCAACGGATGCTGGCCGTCATAAGGGAATTGCAGAATGAGTAGGAGGGGTCATGGCGAACATTGAGCCTATCACAGGGAGATACGTCCACGTCGAAGTCCAGGGGACGAGTTATCGGGTCTACTTCGAAGAAAACGGCAAGGGCATACCACTTGTCTGCCAGCATACGGCAAGCGCCGAAGGCCTACAATGGCGCCATCTCCTCAACGACGAGGAGGTTACGTCGCGATACCGGGTCATTTCCGTTGATCTTCCTTATCACGGAAAATCCCTTCCGCCGGAAACGGTCGAATGGTGGAAGAGCGAGTACAAGCTGACCAAGAGCTTTTTCATGGATTTCCATGTGGCGTTCAGCCGCGCCTTGGAACTCGACAGGCCGGTCTTTATGGGGTGCTCCATAGGCGGAGACATAGCCCTCGATCTGGCCTTCGCCCATCCCGACAGCTTCAGGGCCGTTGTAGCCTTCGGAAGCGCTGAATTGACCCCGGGCTTCGATCTCGTCTGGTGGGATCATCCGAGGGTGGGCCCCCACGTCAAGTTTGCCGACCCCTTTGGGGCGGCGTCGCCCTACGCCCCGGAAAAATGCCAGCGGGAAGTGGGCTGGGTGCTCGGCAAGAGCTCGCCCCAGGTCTTTCGGGGCGATTCGTACTACTACTCGGTAGAGCACGACCTGACGGGCAAGTTGGATCAGATAGATACGAGCCGGGTTGGAGTATATATTCTCGCCGGAGAATACGACTTTGCGGCCACGCCGGAGATGGGCCGTGAGACAGCGGGCAAGATCAGGGGAGCAAAATACACAGAGATGAAAAGGATGGGCCATTTCTGCATGGCCGAGGATTATGACGGCTTCAGGAAGTACCTGATGCCCGTGCTCCGTGAGATAGCGGGAACGTAGCACCAGGCGAGAAAGGCCATGGAATCACAAGCAGGTATAGAAAGGGAGGAGTATGATGGACGACAGAGAGCTGGTCAATGCGTACATTGCAGCCCTTGATGCGGGCGACGTGAAGGGCTTGTTGGCTTTATTTGCCCCGGGAGCCATGGTACACTCGCCGTTGTACGGCTCTTTCGCCGCACCGGAGTTCTACAAAGAGATGTTTGCCAAGTCAGGCAATTCCAAGGGGACCCTGCTCGGTGTCCTCGGGCGGGGCCACACCGTGGGCGGCCGCCCTCTCATCGCTTTCTGGTTTCGCTTCGACTGGATTCTCGCAAGCGGGATCCATGCGCCGTTCGACGTTGTCGACCTCTGCGAGCTGGACGATCAGGGGCTCATCATCAACCTCAACATCGTCTATGATACTGCCACGGTGCGACCGGCTCTCGAGGGGGAGAGCGTCACCATGTTTTCGGATAAGAAATAGGGTCAAGTTGAGCAGCCGTCCTTTTCGTTCGGCTTAAGCAGAAGACCAAAAATGGGAGGTGGACACATGGCCATTCGATTTTTGAATCCAAAAGAGACGGAGAGCGTCAGGAGCTATCTTAATGGCGATCCTGAGTTCAAGCTAGCCTCCAGGTACGTCTTGACGAACATACTGCTGGAGGTCGGCAATTCAAGGTGCGTCGTCAAGGTGCGGGAAGGCCAGGTATCAGAACTGGCCGCGAATCCGGTCTTCTTCGATGCCTGCAGCTTCTTCGTAAGGGGTTCCGAAGATGCGTGGAACAAGTTTCTGCAGCCCGTGCCTCCACCTTTCTATAACGGTCTATTTTCCGCAGCCATCCGCCAGAACTTCCAGATTGGGGGGAACCTCGAGGATGCCTTTTCCTATTTCTGGGCGCTCACCAGGATGCTCGATGTCTTTAGAGAATTGCAGAACAAGTAAAGGAGGTCAGAGCAATGGCAAGGTTCGAATCCGTCACCGGAAAATACGTATACCTCGATGTCCAGGGCGTGGAGTATCGGGTCTACTTTGAAGAAAACGGACGGGGTATTCCCCTTGTGTGTCAGCACACGGCAGGCTCTGACGGCCGCCAGTGGCGCCACCTCATGAACGATATTGACGTCACTTCTCTCTATCGCGTAGTAGCCTTCGACCTTCCTTACCACGGCAAGTCGTTGCCGCCGGAATCGGTGGAGTGGTGGAAGGAAGAGTATATGCTTCACAAGAGCTTTCTCTTCGATTTCCATACTGAGTTTATTCGCGCCCTGGGTCTCGAGCGGCCTGTCTACATAGGGTGTTCCATGGGAGGCCACCTGGCCCCTGACCTGGCCCTCGAGCGGCCGGACGCTTACCAGGCCGTGATCGGAGTCGAGGGGAATATCTGCTCTCCTGAGGACCCCATGAGGATGTGGATGTATCATCCGAAGATCAGCAACGACTTCAGAATGCACACCATGATGTCGATGATGGGGCCGGGAAGCCCCGAGAAATATCGCCGGGAGACAGTATGGGAGTATGGTCAGGGCGCCCCTTTTGCCTTCAGAGGGGACTTGCACTACTACTTTGCGGAGCACGATCTGACGGGAAAAACCGACCAGATCGACACTTCCCGCGTCGGGGTCTATTTGATGGCTGGCGAGTACGATGCCGCGGTGTCACCCGTGGAGGGCCGGGCCCTGGCAGACTCTATCAAGGGGGCGAAATTCACCGAGCTTAAGGGACTGGGCCATTTCGCCATGTGTGAGAACTACGGGCTCTTCAAAACGTATCTCATGCCGGTTCTCAAGGAAATAGCGGGCAAGCCCTAGAGACTTAAAAGCGAGCCAATTCGAGGCGGCGCCGGCTTATGAGGTGGCGGGGCAAGGCTTACCCGAGTCCGCGAACCGGAGGCGAAATAGGTTGACAACCATATATCATGACCTTACCCTGACGCTCTCTCCCGAGATCATCCTCGTTCCCGCGGACCGTCCTCCGGAGTTCGAGGAATCGAAGAGCATATCCCGCGGAGACCCGTACAACCTCACCACCATAACCTTCGGTACTCACACCGGGACCCATATCGACGTGCCGAAGCATTTCTACGACGACGGCCTGACAATCGACCGGCTCGATCTCGACCACCTGATTGGACCCGCCAGGGTGATAGAGATCAAGGGTCGCCGGCCCATTACCAGGGTCGACCTGGAAAAATATGCCATTCAGCCGAAGGAGATCATCCTTCTCAAGACGGACAACTCGAGCCTCATCACTGGGGAAAGGTTCGATCCGGGCTTTACCTTCCTTGTTCCGGATGCCGCCCGGTATCTGGTGGAGAAGGGCATCCTGACCCTGGGATTCGACTATTTTTCGGTGGAGGACCTGAACAGTGCCGTGCCGGAGGTCCACTACCTCTTGTTGAGCAACAATATCGTCATCATCGAAGGCCTCGATCTGAGCCTGGTCGGCCCGGGTGAGTTCCGCATGGTTGCCCTGCCTCTGAAAATCAAAGACGGCAACGGCAGCCCAACCAGGGTGATACTGATCGAGGAGAAATGAGTTGGGCCTGATGGCCGGGCGGGTAAGCCGGAGCGGGCCGTTTCACGAGGCTTGAGGGACAGAGGTGGCTTTTCGCCATCGCCAAATACTTGAGGGGGTGACCCATGAAGCTCAAAGGAAAAGTGGCTCTCATTACAGGAGCTGGTACGGGCATCGGCGCGGCAATCGCGGAGAGATTCGTTGCCGAGGGGGCCAAGATCTGCATCAGCGGCCGCCGCAAAGAGCTCATTGAAAAGACGGCTGCGTCGCTGCCGGCAGGGAGCGTGGTCATCTGTGCGGGAGACACGTCAAAAGACGAAGACGTTGCCCGCATGGTGGCTACCGCCATCGAGTTCGGGGGGAAGATTGACGTGCTTGTAAACAACGCGGCCATAAGCGCCAACGGCAGCGTCGCCGACATGGAGCGGCGCGTCTGGCGGCAGGTCATAGACGTCAACCTTACGGGACCCTTCATGCTCATGCAGGAGGTGATACCGCACATGATCAAGGCAGGGGGCGGCTCCATCATCAACATCGCCTCCGTCGGCGGGCTTCGCTGTTTGCCCGCCATGCCCGCGTACTGCACTTCGAAGGCAGCCCTCATCATGCTGACCCAGCAGGCAGCCCTCGACTACGGCGCAAAGAATATCAGGGTGAACGCGGTCTGTCCTGGAGCCATAAAGACCGATATGGTCGAAAAGGAGTTCGGCCAGATCGGACACATGATCGGCATGGAGTCACAGGCCTTTTTTGATATGGTCTCGAAGGTCCTTCCCCTTCAGCGCTTCGGTGATCCTAAGGAGATCGGCGGTGTGTGCACGTTTCTGGCAAGCGATGATTCATCGTTCATGACCGGGGCAGCCCTGTTGGTCGACGCGGGAACCGCGGTTGTCGATGCCCTGGGGGCGGAGATGATGGGTTCGGTTCGGAGAAGCCAGAACAAAGGATGAATCTCCGGCGCCTCCCTTTTCACCTTTCGTGAAGCCTTTGAAGCCCCTGGCACGGATTTTGTTTATGTTGAAAGAAACGCCGGGGGCGAATGTGACGAGGGGAGGGATAGATGGATAAGAACAGTAGTAAAATCAACTCCCTATGGCGAAGGGTGAAGCCCTTGCTGACCGGGGACTCCAGACAGAAGCAGGACATCGTCCTGAAAACAGGACAGGGCCACCTCGACCTGACCCTAGTTTTCCTTGCGAGATCGTCGGGCCACGGGATCCTCGGCAGGATGTGAGCCGCACCTGGACACGATGCCTCCCGGGGCCACGGCGCATCGGACGGCCCACCTTGACGTGAGGGGTTACTTGCGTTTCAAGTCCGGTCGGAATAGGGCCTCGTGGGCTGCTTTCAGCTCATCCCTGATCGAGATGTGCTGGGGGCACTTCTCCTCGCATTCCCCGCATTCGATGCACGCCGACGCCCTCCTTTCAGGGCTCATGAACATGTTGTAGAGCATGGTCGCCCCTTGGGCGTTCCGTTTCGAGATAAAGAGATCATTATAGGCGGAAAAGATCATGGGAACGGCAACGCCTTCCTTACAGGGCATGCAGTAGGCACACCCGGTGCAGTCGACTTTGAACATCTTCCTGTAGGCCTTCGCTGCCTCGTCGATGAGGCGCAGCTCTTTCTCGGAGAGGGAATTTTCCTTTCCTTCGTCGGCTGTCCGCACATTCTCAACGACTTGCTCCATCGTGCTCATCCCGGAGAGAACGGTCGATACCTCGGGGTGGTTCCAAACCCAGCGCAAGGCCCATTCCGCCGGACTCCTCTTGATATTGGCGGCGCTCCAGATGGTCTTGACATCGTCGGGAACCGGATCTGCAAGCCTTCCCCCTCTGACCGGTTCCATCACCACCACCCCGAGCCCCTTCGAGGCGGCGTAGACCAGCCCCTCCCGTCCTGCCTGGTAATGCTCGTCGAGGTAGTTGTACTGGATCTGGCAGAGGTCCCAGTCGTGGCTCTCCACGATCTCTTTGAAGGCCCTCACGTCGTCGTGAAAGGAAAAACCTACGTGGCGCGCCCTTCCGTCGGCTTTGATGCGCTCGAGGAACCGGAGGATCCCCATGTCTCTCACCCTGGGCCAGCTCCCTCTGTCGAGCCCGTGGAGCAGGTAGATGTCCAGGTAGTCCGTGGATAGCCTTGTGAGCTGCTCATTGATGAACTTATCGAAATCCTCCGGCGCTCTTGCCAGGACCACAGGGAGCTTCGTAGCGACAAGCACTTTGTCGCGTTGGCCTTTCAGGCCTTTACCGAGGATCACCTCGCTCTTCCCGTTGTGGTACATATACGCGGAGTCAAAATAGTTGACGCCGTGGGCTACGGCGTACCTTATCATGTCAACGGACTTAGGCTCGTCGACGGATATGGCGGGATCGAACGTCCCGGGAGGGGCGTCGCCTTCCATGGGCAGCCTCATGGCCCCGAATCCGAGGATGGAGACTTTCAGGCCGGTCTTCCCCAGCGTTCTGTACAGCATAAATCCTCCCTGTTGTGTTGTGAATCCCCTTTTTTTCGCAATTCCTGCGATCAACCGAAAAGACGATCATTTCCCGGGTTCATCGTCGCGGGGTTAAGGCCTTTCCTACTTCATTCTGCAACAGGACGGGCCGATTTGCAAGGGGGTCTCGCACGATCAGAAGGCCTCAAGAAGACGGCCTTTTAGGGGGCGGCCGGCCCCGAAACCGGAGGGTCCATGCGGAAAAACGGGGCATGATTCGAGGTGAACAGGGGTGGCTGCCGCAAGATGATAGGGCGGATGGCGGGGTGCCTTCGGAATTCCCTGTCAAGGAAGAGCCTCACCGCTCGTCTGTCCCAGCCGAGGGGGTGGACGAAATCGGCGTAAAGGGCGAGATCGCCGTCGTAGAACGGCCTCAGCTCGAGCGTTCCCGCCTCTGCGCAATGGACGGGCAGGTTGAAAAGGGCGACATTGAGAAAATCGATGGATCCACTGTGGGCGGCGACGAAATTGAGGGTTTTTTCGGCCGATGCCTTTGTCTCGGGAGGGGTGCCAAAGAGGAGGTAGACATAGGTCGCCACGCCTGCCTGCTTCAGGGCCGCCAAGGCCCTTGCCGCCTTCTCGAGGCTCAAGCCCTTTTCGAGGGCTTCGAGCACACGTTGGTCACCCGATTCGAGGCCGAGCTTGAGCATCACGCACCCGGAGGCCTTCAAGGCTTTGCAGAAATCGACATCGGCGAGAAGAGGAACGAAGCGGGCGAAGCCGCACCAGGGGACTCCAAAAGGGCCTTCGGCAATCCTCTCCATGAGAGCAGGGCTGAGAGCATTGTCCACGAGGTGAATGAGAGACGGTCTGTGTCGTGAGGAAAGCTCTCGAAGATGTTCGTCCACCTTCTCCGGCGGGGCAGGGCGATAGGGTGTGCCCTCAGCCTTCTCGGGACAGAATGAGCAGCGCCGCCAGTAGCAGCCCCTGGAGGCCGAGTACGGAAGGACAAGGCCGGGAGAGAGGTACTGATCCAGCGGAAGGCCGTCGAAGCTCGGCGGGAGAAGCCTTTCGTCGGACTTTTCTCCCACCATCGAGAGGAGGGCGTCTTCGCCCGGGCCGGCCACGACCTCGTCGACGAGCCCCTGGAAGGGGTTCTTCCAGGCCGGATTCGACGTCCATGACGTGACCAGGCTTCCCCCGAGAACGATCCGCGCTCCGGGCAGCTTTTTCCTCACGAACCCGGCCATTGCGAAGGTGGGGAGGGCCTGACTCAGGTAATTGAGGGAGAAACCGACTACGGGAACGCTTCCATTGTCACCCAAGAGACCGGTCAGGCGCACGCTGAAGTATTGGTAGAAGACGCTCTCTTCCGGATGTTCGGCAGCGTACATGAGATCTCCGCTCTTCTGGGGAGAAAGGCGGCGATCCTCGTAGTCGGCGAGGCTCACACGCACGAAGGCATGCGCGCTCGCTCCGAGAAGACGATTTACGTCAGCCACTGCCCTTTGATATCTGCCAAAAGAGCGGTAGGTGGCCTTTTCCCTGAGGGAGGCCAGATTTCGCCGGACATGTTTGTAAGCCCTCGCGGTCCAGACGTCCGTGCGAGACAGCGAGGCATGCTCCAGGAGAAAGAGTATGGCTTCAAGATTCGCGTCCACGAGAATGTGGCTAAGACCGCGGCCTTTTAGGGCTCCCGAGAGCTTCGCAAGGCCCGCGGGCGGTTCCGACGGCTTCACGACAGGGGGATGAATGAGGATCACTATAGGCTTGGGGGTGGCGCGCGCCAGTTGCGGGCCATCCCCTCCCGGTATGATAGCGCTACTTGACACCCTTTATGATTTCCTTGACTATCTCTTCGCTGCTCAGGGAGGAGACGGTCTTCAGGAGGCCTTCCTTCCTGTAGAAATCTATGAGGGGGGCTGTCTTCTCGTTGTAGGTCGCCAGTCTGATCGTTATCGCCTCCTCGGTCTCGTCGGCCCGCTGGACCACGGGAGAGCCGCATTTGAGGCACTTGCCGTCCGGCGATGCAGGCTTGCTCTTCACGTTGTAAATCTCCTGACAGTCCGAGTTGGAGCAGGTCCTGCGGGTGGTAAGGCGGTCAAGGATGACGGCCTTGGGCACGTCGATATTGATGACCGTGTCGAGCTTGATGGCTAGTTTCTGAAGGAGGACCTTCAATGCCTCCGCCTGGGGGATCGTGCGGGGGAAGCCGTCGAGGATGAAGCCTTTCTTCGCATCCGGCTCCTGAAGTCTGGCTTCCATGATATCCATTATGAGACTGTCCGGTACGAGGTCTCCCCGTTCCATATAGCCCTGCGCCTTTTTTCCCAGCTCGGATCCGGCCTTTACCGCTCCCCTCAAGATGTCTCCAGTCGAGATCTGCACGGAGCCGTCGTGGGCCGTCAACTGTTTCGCTATCGTTCCTTTTCCGGCGCCGGGTGCACCCAGCAACACTGTCCTCATAACCCTGTCCTCCTTTGGCGATTAGATCCTAAGGGTGCGAAAGTACCCTCTTTGATAGTCAGAAAGCTAATAAT
>Ga0326728_10019694_pt1 | contig 13046 bp, 11 predicted proteins | sample MB3enrmetagenome_FD_207602 | JGI IMG/M metagenome (GOLD analysis project Ga0326728, IMG submission 207602) | Lab enriched peat soil microbial communities from McLean, Ithaca, NY, United States - MB31MN | ecosystem: Environmental > Terrestrial > Soil > Wetlands > Peat | place: USA: New York...
CGTCCATCGGTGGAGTTCCTTTCGTGTGCGTGGCCGCTCACGTTGGAACTCCGCTGGTGGACTGCCGGAAACGTCAAACTGCTACTGCCACCCCGGCAGAGCCGGGGGGTCTCCCGCTTACGCTAGGGGATCGGACGAATACAACTATGGGCTTTCAGTTGAGAGGGCTGATGCCGTAGCTCGCGCTCTGTTCGCTCGGGGGATTGGAGCGTCCCGTTTGTGGCGAATCGGTTTTGGGAAGGCAGTCCCCGTTAAGCCAAACACAACTGCCGAAAACATGGCACAGAATCGCCGCGTGGAATTTCTGTTCGCGGCGCGCGCCGAAGCGATAGCGGTCTGGCTGTCCAAACAGTCCGTATCGATTTGTGCCGAAATCACTGATCCAGTGCGTCTTCAGAACTGCCGCGAAAGAATAGCTGCGTTGCCGCCATTTGTTGCCACTCCCGTACTGAACGACCGCTCCACGACTCTTGACAACCGAGAGGAACAGAAAAGCGTCGGGCTGCCGAACACTCAAGACACTGTCACTGCGGACGGACAGCCAAAATCAATCGTTACCGGTGAGACCCAAGCAAGCACTCGTGAAACCCAGGCGCGTGAAACGACGCTCATCCAAAAGAACTCTCGCGTCGTCATCGATCTGAATGAGCAGAGAGTCATAGTGGGGAGTCCTGTGCTTTGACACTTACAGACTATCAGCAATTGGGTGCCCGTCTGACTTGGGACGATCCAGCAGTGCTGGAGCTGTTTGGCCAAGTTCAGGGGGAAGCTCAATCCAATGAACCGCTGGACCTTACGGGACTGTACAACGCGGATGATTCGCGCCCTCCGTATTTGACCCCAGTGATGCATCGTTGGTATCTCCGCCACGTGCCTAGGACGCGCGGCCCAGCACTGCAAGAAATACGCGGCTCGTTTGCCGCCATCGAACTAGGCAAAGGGCAACGCGGGTTCCTACTCGAAAGCGAGCGCGATCGTATCGAGAGGGAGAAGAATGCTGAGATCGAGAAGGAAAGAGATCGTTATTTTTTAGACAAAGATGTTCAGGATACGGGGAAGGACCTGGACGAGGCGAGAGAAGTATATGAACAGGCAAAGGCCGAGAATGGTGGACAAGATGCAAATGAGTGGTCACCTATCGCGTACTGCGTTTTCCTGACGGTGCTAGCGATCCCGGAGTTTCCGCTGAACTTTCAGTCCCTTATGTCGTTCTTCTCTACAGTGCCTATACTCGCAGTGATTTTGGCGCTTGTCATAGCCGGCGGAATTTGGTTTTCGAGCCATATCGTAGGAACGACAATTAAGCAGTGGGGCGAACTTTTCGGCGGTCACGTGCCGCAACGAGATAAGATGAGGGCGGGTCGCTATTTGAGTATAGGTATCCTCCTTTTTATCGGGGCCATGTGCTTGGTCTACTTCCCGCGCTCCTATCTGTTTAGAGCAGCAATCGAGCGGAAGATCGTCTTGGGTGAGCCTGTGCTATTTTCGGATTATATGGGGATGCTGGTCTCGGTCGGAGGGAATTTCCTTCTCTGGCTAATTGGCGTTGGAGTTGCGTATGTAGCACACAGCCACGTTCCCGAATTCGGGGCTAAGCAAAGGCGCTACAATCGGCTTAAGAAGAAAGTGTTAGCAAGTTATGAGAGGGAGCTTCAACATCGCAAGGATCGACACATCAGCAAGGCCCAGAAGGATCAAAGCAATCTTACTCAGCTTGAAGCGCGGCAACTGAAAAACCGTCCTGATTATCTCAGGGCTCGTTCTCTTTTTGAGGAACTTCGGAAGGTAGACAACGCCGTACTCGCCATATTAGAGGAGTATCGAGGGCGCTTAGTCGAAACTGCAAAGGCGTCCGATCACGTTCTTATTTTCAAGATGGATGATATCAATAGCGTGACAGAAAATAAGCAGGTTAAGATTGATTCGTCAACTTACCTCCAATTGAAGCTGAGGTTGCCGTATGCGTAAGTTGACACTGGCTCTTGCCTTCATGGTATCGGGCTTCGCGATTAGCGCGCACGCATTGGAGCTGGTGACGTTTGCGCGCACATGTAAGACCCTTGCTGGTGAGACGGCACCACTTCGTCAGACGATCGTAATCCTCGATGAATCTGTTGTGCAGAAAGGGGACGGGGCTGAAAAGGGGAATCTAATCTGGAAACGTGCGCTGTTGGAAATTGCCGATTTGGTCGAAGGCGCGTCTAATGGGAACTTGGACTCGCACGAGCGTCTCACGATCTATGTTGCTCGGAGAGATGGCTCTGAGCTTGCTCCGGTATTCTCAGGGTGCTCCCCTAATATTTCGACTGCCCAAAGACAGGCTCTGGACGAGAGGAGTTCATTTTTGGACTGGGTTTTCACCGGCGGGCCGGCGAAGGCGCTCCAAAGCAACAAGTCAGATTACAAGGATGCATTGGCAGACGCGACCGCGGAGGTCTTGAGAGCGGCGTCAGCGGATACGCAGAAGGGCAGTCCGGGATCACTTCTGCGCGCCATGGCTACAGCGTCGCGCCTGGTGGACCTCTCGTTCGGAATTCCGCGAGTAGTGGTTATCTCACCGTTGGACTTAGGCCAAGCGGAAAATTGGAACTCCGTGCGCGAAGCTAAGGCGGCGGGGTTCGAACTCGGAGCAAAAACAGCGTTGGACCTCGAACGTGCTGAAGTCCACATAGTTGTGCTAAACAGCGTCTCGAACCAGTATTTGCGACCATTCTCGGAAGCTTTATTTCTTCAATCCCGCGGGCTCGTCATAGGATGGCGAACCGAAGGTTTGCCTCAATTGCCGCCAGCACCTACCACTGTAAGAGTTTTCGGAGGGGTTGTACAGATAGGAGATGTACCTGCACCAGTACAAATTCGCGTTGCATTTGATACTCAAGGGACCCTCGTCAATAGCTGGATAGAGGTGACCACCGGGCGTTCTCTTGCAACCCCGATCTCAGGCAAGGCGATTTGTCAATCGACAGATAACTGCGAAATCGAGGGGGATGGTACTTTGATGGGCCAAGCCTGGAATCCTGATCCTAGAGAAGAGCCAGCCTTTAATCCTCAATTTGCGTGGTCTGGACTAAGATACTTCCGGATGTCTATTAGGGCAAACGCCGGTTCTGTTCGGATTTGGGACCCAAAGGTGGCTCATATTCAGATGGGCGATCGTCAGGTAGATGATTTCCAGTTCGATGTACGTCGGACCGAAAATCAAAGATTCTAACCGGCTTGGGCGCTCACTAGGGACTAGAGAGGACAGACAATGACGCGATATCGGAAGATCGGAGGACAGCGCGGCGCTCATACCTATGCGTGGGTTGAGGTCGTCGCAATATTCGGAACAGCCCTGGTTCTGGTCTCGTGTGCCAGTTCCAATACTGGGCCGAACGACAGCGTTGCATCAAGATGCGTTGTCTCTGTGTTGGGGACTTCCGTTCTCGGCGGCCTTATCGGAGGCGCAGATGCGGGTAAAGGTGGGGCTGTGGCGGGCGCGGCAATTGGTGCGGTCGCGGGCGGCGCTTTCTGCGCGGTCATTGCAAGCTTGGATGCACAGGATAGTGCTCGCATACGTGCGGCACAATTGGAGGCTGCAAGTACTGGTCAGCCGCAGGTGCTCTCCTATCAAGGCGACGATGGGCTTGCTCGTTACGTCTCTGTACGTCCTTCCGATCTGTCTCCCGTGAGCCCCACAAGGGATGCGCAACCGAGCGAGAGCCTATCGTCGTCAGTACCGTCCACAACGGAAACGTCTGCACAGATCGCGGCGGCCAATGGTCAGAGAATTTGTCGGCCGGTGGACACGGACGTGTCAATTCAATCTAAGGGGCAAGCTTCGTTGCCTACCCAACTCATTTGTAGGGAGCCAAACGGGGATTGGGAGCCAGCTCCTTCGGGAGCAACATGAGTTAATCAGCCGCGCGACTTGCGCAATTACGCTGACACGCGCTAATTTCCCTTTTTGCCCCGCCGCATTCGGCGCTCACAGTCTGCGACCGCGATTCCCCGGCCATGCCGTTGGTCGCGCTTCGCCGACAAGCCGCGGTCCGTTTCAGGCCCAGGCGCCTTCCGCAGTCGCAACGGGACCGAAAACGGCGCCCAAGCCGCTGATATATCGCTGGGTGAGACACGGATGCGCTTTTCGTGATCTGACGGCCGCGACGGATCGAGCCGACCACCGCGCGCAGGGTGGCCCGCTCACGCCGCGTCGGCGAGCGCGGCCAGCACGTCCTCGGGCAATGGCGCCGGCGGCGCCGACCCTTCGTCGACTTCCGGGGCGAGCGCGGCGGCGGGCGCGTCCCGGGGCGGCTCGAAGTCCTCCAGCGCGGCGGCCGACCGCCTGCTGTCGGGCCGCTTCACCCGCGTTCCCCCGCCTCGGCGAACCAGACTTGCATCGAGCCCGGCTCGCGATTGGCCCAAAGATGATAGGGAAGCGCGGTCAGCCGAGCCTCTCGCGTCGCCGGCGGCGCGGTCGAATAGAGCGCGCCGTCGCCGCCGGGGACGAGACGCTTCGCGCTTGCCGTCAGGGCCACGACGCCGCCGAAGAGGTCCTCGCGCCATGCCGCGTCGATCTCGGCGTCGCGCGGCAAGGCCAGCGTCTGGACCGCCGCGCCGGGATTGTCGGCCTCTTCGATGCAGTAGATGAATGGGCCCCGCCGCAGCGCGACCCGCCCGACGTCCATGCGCACGCTCGGATGCGCGTAAAGGCGCTCCGGCGGCATCGCCAGACGGAGCGTCGCGACGTCGCCCTTGCTCCAGCGCCGACGGATCGTCGCATAGCCGCGCTCGGGCGTCAGAGAAATCGGCTCGCCGTTGACCGCCGCCGTCGCGCCCTTCGCCCAGCCCGGCGCGCGCAGCTTCAGGTCGAAAGTCGACGGGATTTCCGGATCGACCTCGATCCGTATCTCGCCGGACCAGGGATAGCCGCTCGCCTCCCGCAGCGCCACGCGGACGCCATCGAGCGCAACCGTCGTCTCGAACCCGCCGTAGAGATGGAACGCGACGCCGTCGTCGCTCGTCGAGATCGCATAGCCGGCGATGGAGGCGACGAGGCGGGAGACGTTCATCGTGCAGCACGGGCAGGCGTGCCAGGCCCAGCGCTTGTCCCGGCCGCGGCTCTCGAGCGGGTTGGCGTAGAAGTAATGCGTCCCCTCGCGCGACAGGCCGCTCAACGCCCCGTTGTACAGCGCCAGTTCCATGACGTCGGCGTAGGCGCCGTCGAGATCGAGATGCAGCATCCTGTGCGCCCAGAACGCGAGCGCTACCGAGGCGCAGGTCTCGGCGTAGGCCGTCTCGTTCGGCAGGTCGTAGGGTTCGGTGAAACCCTCGTTCGACGCGCTCGGTCCGAGCCCGGCCGTCACGTACATCTGCGTCGTCGTGACGTCGCGCCACAGCGCCTCGCACGCGCGCTTGAGATCGTCGTCGCCGAGCTCGAACGCCAGGTCGGCCATCGCCGAGGCCATGTACATCCCGCGGACCGCGTGGCCGACCATCTTCGTCTGCCCGCGGACGGGAATGTGGGACTGGTTGTATTCATACGTCTTGGCCCAATAGGCGGCCGGGTCGTCGCCGCGCGCCAGCGCCTCTTCGGTGAAGTAGTGCGGCTGGCGGCCGCGCTCGTCGATGAAATAGGCCGCGAGATCGAGCCGCCGTCGGTCGCCGGTGAGGCGGTAGAGCTTGACCAGAGCAAGTTCGATTTCCTGATGGCCGGGATAGCCGCGCTTTTGTCCGGGCCTCCTCCCGAACGTCGCCGCGATGTGGTCGACGTAGCGCTCCATAACGTCCAGGAACCGTCGGCGCCCGGTCGCGCGAAAATAGGCGATCGCGCCTTCGAGCAGGTGTCCGGCGTTGTAGAGCTCGTGGTTGTCGCGCAGGTTGGTCCAGCGCTTGTCGGGCTCGCGGCCGTTGTACCAACAGTTGAGGTAGCCGTCGGACGATTGGGCCTTGGCGAGATCGTCGACGATCGCGTCGATCTTGGCTTCGATGTTCGGGTCGCGCCGGTGCGACAGCGCGTAGCTGGCCGCTTCGATCCACTTGCCGACGTCCGAGTCCCAGAACACTTGCACGGTGAAGCCGTGCGCGTTGGGCGGCATGGTCAGCGCCGGCGGGGGCTGCGGCAGCTTGAGCGAATTGAGGATGCCGGCCTCGTCGAGCTTGGCGTGCTGACTCGGAATCGTGCGCGACAGCACGACGTCGAGCCGTTCGCGCCAAAACCGCCCGGTCAATTTGACGTCGGCAAACGACACGGGAGAGTAAAGTCTCCGGCTCATTCCATCCCTCTTTCACGCAGTGACGGCCCCACAGGACTCGCGAACGATCAGCGAACAGGGCAGGCGTCGCACGCCGGCGATCGCGCGGCCGGCCATCATGTCGAGCAGACAGGCTCCGGCCTCCCGTCCGAGCGCGTCGAGGTTCATGTCGACGCTGGTGAGCGGGGGGCGCGCGGCTTTCGTCATGACTTCCCAATTGTCGAACCCCACGACGGCGACATCCGCCGGAATGGAGCGGCCCATGTCGCGGAGGGCGTCGATCGCGCCGCGAGCGATCTGGTCGTTGCCGCAAAAGAGCGCGTCCGGGCCGGCGCGCGAGTTCGAAAACATGTCCTGGACGGCCTCGCGTCCCCACGCCTCCGACCAATTCCCCGGCCGATAGTCGCCGAGGCGCGCCGCCAGGCCGGCCTCTGCGAGCGCCGCCCGATAGCCTGCCGCGCGCAGGCGCACCGCCTCGAAACGCTCGGGTCCGGTGATATGAGCGATGCGTCTGCGGCCGAGAGCGGCAAGGTGCCTCACCGCGAGCGCGGCGCCGCCCTCGTCGTCGGGCAGCAGACAAAGCGCGTCCGCGTCCTCCACCCTCGAGAACACGTAGACCACCGGCAGACCGCGCGCGGCCGGCTCGATCGGCTCACGCCGGTCGGCGCGACGCGCCGTGACTACGAGTCCATCGACGCGCTTGCCGAGCAACTGGTCGATGTGCCGGCGCTCGCGCGACGGGTCGTCGGTGGCGTTGCACATAAAGATAGCGATGCCCTGGTCAGCGAGGCGCCGCTCGAGCGCCTCGACGATGGGGAATGTGAAACGGCCGAAACTGTCGTTCGACAGAATGCCCACCGTCATCGAGCGCGCCCGATGCAGGCTTTGGGCGAGATCGTTCGGGCGAAAGCCGAGGTCTTGGGCGGCGGCGATGATGCGCTCGCGGGTTTCCTGGCGCAATCTGCCCTTGTTGTTGAGCGCCTTGGACACGGTCCCGATGCTGACCTTCGCCCGCCGCGCGACGTCGTGAATGGTGCGTTGTTCACGTCGACCGCGAACGCCGTCATCGGTCGGCTCAGCACGGGGCGTATGGATACGCTTTTCGCGTGTGCTCATGCGGCGCCCGTCATCCCTTGACGGCGCCAGACATGAAGCCGCGAACGAAATGGCGCTGGAGAAACAGAAACAGGATCAGGCACGGCAGCGCCATCACGACGACGCCGGCTTCCGTCGCGCCATAATCGATCGCCCCCATCGTCTGTTGGCGGAGGGTGGCGATGGCGAGCGGAAGGGTCTCCTGCGTCGGGTCGTTGAGAAGGATGAGCGGGGCGAAGAAATCGTTCCACGCCGCAAGGAAAGCGAACAGGCTGACCGTGACGAGACCGGGGCGCACGGAGGGAAGCAGAATGCGCCAGAGCACGCTGAAGGCGCCGCAGCCGTCCATCAGCGCGGATTCATCAAGTTCGCGGGGCACGGCTTCGAACGAGATGCGCATCATGTAGGTGGCGAAGGGAAGCTGGAACACGGCCAGCACGAGGCTGAGGCCAACCAGCGAGTTTTGCAGACCGACGCCGTGCAGCATCACGTAGAGCGGGATGAGGACGGTGGCGTAGGGCACCATGAGAATCGCGAGCGTCAGCAGGAAGAGCACGTCACGGCCGGGAAAATCGAAACGGGCGAAGGCGTAGCCGCCGAACCCAGACACCACAAGCGTGATCGCGACAACCATGAAGGCGACGAACACGCTGTTGAACAGGAAGCGCGGCAGGCCCGCCCCGTAATTGAAAAGCGTGGTGTAGTTGCCGAGGCCCATTCCGACCGTCTGACCGGTTGCGGCTTGCGGACTGACCGAGGCGACGGCGGCCCACAGGATCGGAAAAAGGAAGATGACCGCAAGGCCGCCCGTCAGCACGTAGTAGGGGGTCCGGCCAAGGATGTTGCGGCTGGTCGCGCCCATCGCGTCAGCTCCTCTCCGGATCGCGGAGCAGCCCGAACTGGACGGCGTTCAGAACAAGCAGGGCGAGCAGCACAATGACGGAGGTGGCCGCAGCGGTGCCGAGGTTCTGCCGCTGGAATGCTTCTCGATAAATCAATTGGACCACAGTCACCGTGGTGTTGTCGGGACCGCCCTTGGTCAGGATATAGAATTGATCGAAAGCCAGCAGCGAGCCCGTCACGCACAGGATGAGCGCCAGCGCCAGCGACGGGCGGAGCAGCGGTAAAGTGATGTAGCGGAACGTCTGGCCGCGGCTGGCTCCGTCAAGCGCGCTCGCTTCGTAGACGTCGTTCGGAATGCCCTGCAGTCCGACGAGCAGGATGAGCATGTAGAGGCCGGCAAACTTCCACACGATGAGAAAAGTCGTCGAGAGCAGGGAGCTCGTCGAGCTTTGCAGGAACGAGATCGGCTGATGGATGACGCCGACCGCCTCGAGGATCGGACTGATGGGCCCTATCGAGGGCGAGTAGAAGCCCCAGAAGAGCAGCGAAGCCGACGCCAGGCCGACCGCGACGGGGAGGAGAAAGATCGTGCGCAAGGCGCCGACCCATCGGCCGGCCTCCTGCACGAGAAGGGCCATGCCAAGCCCCAAACCGATCAGAAGGATGGTGACGAGGACGGTGTATTCGAGCGTAAAGACGACCGCCGGCCCGAACAGTTGGTTATTCCAAATGGCGACGAAATTCTTCGGAAAGTTCAGTCCCTTGTAGCCAATGAGCAGCGGCCAGGAACTGAGCGACATTCGCGCCACCAAAACCAGCGGCGTCAGGAAGAACACGGCGAGGAAGGCGATGGTGGGTATCGCGTAGGCCACGCCCAACAGCTGATGTCGTCGCCGCCAGCCTGCCCCCGGCGAGGCGGCGCGCGTCGCGGGCGCCATAGAAGTCATGGCCAAGCCTCTATGCCTTGAATGCCGAGACAAACGGGGCGTGGCGGGCGCGCACTTGTCCCACCACGCCGACTTTCGCAATTCTTACGGATTCAGCGAGCTGTCCATAGCCTTGTTGTCAGCGTCGACCTTGCTGGCGTCGCCGAACACCGCGTCGCGCAGCAACACCAGCCATGGCCCCTGCGGGTCGTTAAACGTTGCGCCGAAGTTCTTGGCGAAGGGGGTCTGACCGTTCTTCGCGACTGAGTTGAACAACACAAGGCGGGCGTCCGTCGCGCTGTACTTGTTGTTGGCGAGGTCGGGCCGGGACAGCACGTTGCCGCCTTTGGCGACGACGTTGATCTGCGCGTCGTCGCTTTCCACCCAAGCCAAGAAGTTCCAGGCGGCGTCGGCGACCTTGCTATCACGGGAGATGCCGATCGCATCGCCGCCGATGAACGTCGATGTCCCGCCCTTGACGCCGGCGATCGGAGCAACGCCGATATCCTCGTCGGCGAGGGCCGCGTTGGCCATGCCTTGTAGGCTTGCCGGCATCGGCATGATGCCAATCTTTCCCTTTGGGAAATAGCCGGTCCAGGTCGGTCCGGTCTCCGTCTTGGAGTCCGGCATCAAAGCGGTTCCGTCGTCGACCATGCCGCGGAAGATGGCGTAGATCGCTTTGTTCTCCGCGCTGTTGAGGTGCGACTCGGCGCCCTCGGGGTTCATGACCGTCTCGCCGTCGGCCCAGGCAATCGGGAACCAGGTGAACACTCCGCAGCCGCCGCAGTCGCCGCCGAAGAAGGTTCCATGGATGTCGCCGCCCAGCTTCGCCACCGCGCGGGCGTCCGCCGCGAACTCAGTTAGCGAATTTGGCGCTTTCGCAGGGTCGAGGCCCGCTTCCTTGAATAGCTTCTTATTGTACATCCAGACCGAAAGATCGACGACGAACGGCAGGCCGTATTTCTTGCCTTCCCAAGTCGAGGCGGCGATGGCGCCCTGCGCGATGTTCGCGGCGAAGGGCAGGGCGGCAATGCGGGCGGTGAGATCCTGGAACAGCCCCGCCGAGGTCCAATTCGGCATAAACACGACGTCGGCCGAGAACAAATCCGGTAGCGAGCTGGCGGCTGCCGCCGCTCCGACCTTCGTCTGATAGTCGTCGGTCGGAATGTAAGTGACGTCGACGTGGTTCTTGTGGGACGCGTTATAGGCTTGAACCAGTGCGTCCGCGCGCGCCTGCGTCGCGGCGCGCGACCACATCGTGATATGGGCGCCGTTGTCGACGCCAGAGGTCTGGTCGGCTGCGCCCGCCACCATGGGGAGCGTCATGAGGGCGGCGACCGCCGCTCCCATGGCGAACCCGATTGTTCTGTTCGAAAGTCGCATACATACCTCCCATTTTTGCTCGTCCGGGGTGATATCCACATAGGCCTTTGCGACGGATGCGAAGTTGGGGTTGGCTTTCAGATCCGCGGTCGGGTCGGTGAGAACGCCCGCCTTCATGAAATCGGGCATTCAGATGAGGGCGAAGGACACCAGGTCGGGAACCTCGTTCGCCCGCACGCCGGTGGCGAGCTCGGTGACCATCTGGGTGTCGGGGATCGCGGTCAGCTCGATCTTGTCGGAGTGGTTCGAATTCCAGAGGTCGACCAGGCGCGCCGCGGCGTTGGCGCCGCCGGCTCAAACCCACATGGTCATCATGTCGGCGAGAGCGTTCGTCGCCAGCGCGGTTGAGCCGATCAGGAAAGCGGCGAGCGCGGCGCAGGTCGTTCGTGTGTTCATGGATTTCCTCCGAGGATAGATCATTCGGGGTCTTCGTTTTCGCAGAAAAGCCATCGCTCCCACGTTCTGCGCTGACATCGGCGGCGCGCCGCGTTGGGAAAAGCTTTTCCCATTCTCTCTAGTCCCGCCAAGGACGGTTGGCAAGGACCCCGACAAAAACGCATGTCAGCCGAATCCGCCTTCGGCGCCTGCGGCGTGCGCCCTGCAAATGCTCGGGGCGCCTCATCCAAGACAGTCGACGTTGTCTCGACTTCTTCCGCGGCGGCGGAAGTCGCACATCCGCATCAGGCGGCGCTCAAGAACCTTCTTGAGGGGCAAGATTCCCGATTTCGACTCGGTCGCAAATGTCGCCTTCGGGTCGGTTTCGAGCCGATGGCGGCGACGCCGGGAACGGTCCGCTCATGGCGCAGCGGCTGACGGCCGGAGAGCGGGGCGCCGGCCGTCGGATTCTCGCTAGGAGGCGGCCTTCGCCCTCACGCCGCGTCGGCGAGCGCGGCGAGCATGTCCTCGAGCAATAGCGCCCGCGGCGCCGACCCCTCTTCGCCTTCCGGGTTGAGCGCGACGGCGGGCGCGTCCTGGGGCGGCTCGAAGTCCTCCAGCGCGGCGGCCACCGCCTCGATCAGCAAAGGCGCGTAGTTCGGCGCCTCGAGCCGCGGCGCGGCGATAAGCGGCGGGACGGCGCGCGCCGCGCCTTGGGCGAACTCGCGCGCGTCCTCGCGCGCGGCTTCGGCGGCGAGGCGCCAGATGAGCGACTGGATCGGCGCGAGGCCGGCGCCGCCTTGGCGTTCGCAGGCCTCGATCACCCGCTCGGCCAGGGCGCGCGACACCTTGTCGCCTCGCGCGGGCCTCAGCGCCTCGACGCCGGCCAAGGCGGCGCGGAAGGCGGGCAAGAACGCTAAAGGCAACCGCGCTTTTTCATAGAGCGCGGCGAAGCCGGGGCCGGCGGGGTTGGCCGCGAAGGCGGCGACCCGCCGCTCGGAGAGGCCGGAAATCTCGCAGAGCGCCTGGATGAAGAAGCGGCGGTCGCCGCTGAGCAACGCGCGCATCAGCACGGCGACGGTCAGGGTTCCCGCATCGCGCATGCGGCGCACGAGTTCGCCGAGTTCCTCGCCTTCGCTGGAGCGCGCGATCGTCACGCTCGCCTGTTCGCGCGCGTCGCGCGCGATGCGCTCGGCCCGCTCCGGACTCAGCCAATCGCAGCGCGCGGCGAAGTCGGCGAGAGAGCGCGCGGTCGCCGCCGCCAGCTCGTTGCGCAGGGCCGGGGGCAGCCGGCCGCGCGAAGCGAGCGCCTCGCGCGTCTCGGCGTCGTCGCCGAACCGCTCGAAAATGCGCCACAGCGCGCTTGCCGGCAGTTCGGCCTCGAGATTGCCGGCGAGGGCGAGGACCGCTTCGCGTCGGCCGATTTCGGCGAGCGCCGCCGCGACGCCGGGGCTAAGGCGCGGACGCCGCGCCAGGGCGGCCTGCGCCGCGAGGTCGCCGGCCGCGCCGCAATCGACAAGTTCCACGTCGGTCAGCGCCGGCGAGCGCTCGAGAACGACGCTCGCCACTTCCGATTGATCGCCGGCGAGCGCCAGCACGATATGGCGCGGCGCGTCGGCGGCGCTCGCCAGGGCTTCCGCGAGGGCGCGGCGCACCAGGGTCGAAGGGTCGTCGAGCGCCGCCGTCAGGCCGAGCGCCGCTTCGGCGCGCGTTTCAGGCGTGAGGTCGGAATAGAGATAAGCGCGCGCCAGCGCGCTCACGGCGTCGGCGCGGCCTTCCGCGTCGGCCCGTTGCGCCCAGGCGAGGAATCGTCGCACAATGCCGGGCTCGCCGGGGTCGAGGGCCTGCGGCCGTTCGGCGACGGCTTCGCTCTCTCTCACCTGCGGCTCCGAAGCGCTCGAGGGGTTGATCATCCCGTCCTTCATCGCCCAATTACGGTAAACGGCCGATTAAGAGGGCGCGCCGACGAGGTTCAAAATGACGCGATCCGGACCGCCTCATCCGCGCGGCGGGCTCTATTTCGAGGATTTCACCGTCGGCGAACTCTTTCGCCATCGCCTGACGCGCACCGTCACCCAGATGGACAACATGCTGTTCTCCAACATGACGCTGAACCCGCAACCCCTGCATATCGACGCGCATTTCTGCGCCACGGAGACCGAATGGGGCCGTCCGCTGATGAACTCGCTGT
>Ga0326728_10019695_pt1 | contig 13045 bp, 13 predicted proteins | sample MB3enrmetagenome_FD_207602 | JGI IMG/M metagenome (GOLD analysis project Ga0326728, IMG submission 207602) | Lab enriched peat soil microbial communities from McLean, Ithaca, NY, United States - MB31MN | ecosystem: Environmental > Terrestrial > Soil > Wetlands > Peat | place: USA: New York...
CGCTACGCTTGATGTTTCCTATGCGACAACTCGGATTGCTGCTGCTATGTCTCGGTGCCGCGTGCTCCCAGGCCGCGGTGTTCGATGTGACCGCCTTCGGCGCCAAGGGCGACGGGAAAACGCTCGACCGCGAGGCCATCGACAAGGCGGTCGCGGCGGCGGCGGCGGCCGGCGGGGGCACCGTCAACGTGCCGCCGGGAACCTACCTCACGGGGTCCATTCGACTGCGCAGCAATGTCACGCTGCACCTCGAGGCGGGCGCCACCCTCGAAGCGGCCGCCGATGCCACGGCCTACGACGCCGCCGAGCCGAACGAGTTCTCGCGGTACCAGGATGGCGGCCACAGCCACTTTCACAACAGCCTGATCTGGGGCGACGGCATCGAAAACGTCGCCATCACCGGCGGCGGCCTGATTTCCGGCAAGGGGCTGGGACGGTTCAGCGGCGCCGACAAGACCGTGGCGTTCAAGCTGTGCCGCAACGTGACCATCCGCGACGTTTCGATCTCGAACGGCGGCCATTTCGGCATCCTGGCGACGGGCGTCGACAACCTGACCATCGACAACATCAAGATCGACACCAACCGCGACGGCATGGACATCGACAGTTGCCGCAACGTGCGCATCTCGAACTCGAGCGTCAACTCGCCCAACGACGACGCCATCGTCTTCAAGGGAACCATCGCGCTGGGCGCCCCGCGGCCCACCGAGAACGTGACCGTCACCAACTGCCTGGTGAGCGGCTTCGACGTGGGGTCGCTGCTGGACGGCACTTACAAGCGCACGCTGGCGCGGGCGCCCGACCGCGACGGTCCCACCGGGCGCATCAAGATCGGCACCGAATCGGCCGGCGATTTCCGCAATTTCACGATCTCCAACGTGGTCTTCGACCGCTCGCGCGGCCTCGCCCTGGAGGCGGTGGACGGCGGACACATCGAGGACATCGCGGTCTCCAACCTAACCATGCGCGACGTTTCCAACTCGCCGATTTTCATCCGCCTGGGCAGCCGGCAGCGCGCGCCGGAGGGAACCGCGGTGGGCGCCATCCGGCGCGTGAGCATCTCTAACGTGGTGGTGTCCGGCGCCGATCCGCGCTACGCGTCTATCGTCAGCGGCATTCCGGGACACGATGTCGAGGGCGTGAAACTGAGCGGCATCCGCATTCTGTCGCGCGGCGGGCTGACGCTCGACCAGGTGGCCAAACAGCCGGCCGAGCTGGTGAATGCGTTCTTCTTCCGGGCGCAGGGCGGCGTTCCACCGCGGGCGCCCTACGAAACGCCGGAGCGCGAAAAGGAGTATCCCGAGCCATCCATGTTCGGATTGACGCCGGCCTACGGCTTCTTCATCCGGCACGCGTCGGGGATCGAGTTGAGCGACGTCACGGTGGGCTACGAGAAGGAAGACACCCGCGCGCCGTTTGTGCTGGAGGACGTGAAGGGCGCCGGATTCCACCACGTCCAGGCGCAGACGTCGCCGGCCGCGCCGGGTTACGTGCTGATGAACGTCGAGAACGTGACGTTCGACCACGCGGCTCCGGCCCCCGACGGGCGCATCGAGAAGGCGGCCCGGAAAGAAATGTAGCGCGGGGACAGACTCCGTTTTTCGCGCTTTCCGCGAAAAACGGCTGCCTGTCCCCCGCTTTTCCGTCCCCCCGGTTTTCCGTCCCCCGGTTTGCCTTTCTTACCATTTATCGGTGCGGAACGGCGCGGCGGGCAGGCCGGCGGCGTTGTACAGGTTGGCGCCCTCGGGATAGTTGTCCCAGGCGTAGCGCACGGCTTGCGGCACGGTGGTGTCGGGCCGGCTCACCACGATGGTGTCGCCGTCGATCCTGGCGTCGGCATCCAGGAACTTGCGGTCCGCGCCGGCCACCTGGAACCACTTGAGCGGGCCGTCCTTGGCCACCAGTCCGCCGCCCAGGTGCGAAAACTTCAGGCGGATGGCCGAGCCCTCGATGGCCATCGATTCGTAAACCGGGCCGGAGTACTCGATCTTCCGGCCATAGACGTTGGCGAGCGCGATGCGCACCAGGCGGTCGCCCAAAGGCTCCTTGTTGTGCGGGTGAACGTCGTTGGGGTCGCCGATGTCGAGCGTGACCGCCATGCCGGTGTTGGGCAGCGAGAGAACGGCGGCCTGGCCGTCGCGGATGCGCGGGTTGTTGCTGATGTTCTTGAGGGCCGGAAGCTGCACCACGTAGAAGGGGAAATCGCCTTCGCCCCACAGGCTGCGCCACACCGTCACCAGGGTGTTCTGCACGTGGGGATAGAGCGTGACGCCCGCATCGCCGCCGACGATGGACTCGCCCTGATACCAGATGACGCCGCGCATGGCGTAGGGAATGGCGCCGTCGATCATGCCGTTGAACAGGACCGTGGGCTGGTGCTGGTCGAGCGCCGGATCGCCCCGCCGGACCTGGCCGGGCCTGGCATTGATGGTCTGCGGCGCCGGGGGCGCCTGCTCGGGGGGGGCCTGCGGATTGTCGCGGAAGAACTTCTCGGCGGCGTCAAAGCGGTCGAGCATGGGCTTCAACAGCGAATCGGCGGCCATGGCTGCGCGCGGAATCCAGGCTTCGGCGGTAGAGGCGCCGAACGCCAGCACGATCATGCCCACCGGAACGTCGAGTTCCTTGTGCAGGTTGCGCCCGAAGAGATAGGCGACGGCGGAGAAACCCGGCACGGTCTCCGGGCTGCACACCTCCCAGTGGCCTTCCACCACGGGCCGCGGCTCGTAGGACGTCGCCTCTTTGCCCATGAACACGCGCAGCTTGGGATAGTTGGCGGCGGCGATCTCTTCCGCCTCGTTGACGAGGCCGGCGTAGCGCGCCTTCGCCTTGGAAACCGTGAAGGCCATGTTGGACTGGCCGGAGCCGATCCACACTTCGCCCACCATCACGTCCTTGACGGTGACGGTGTTGGCGCCGGCGATGGTCATCTCGAACGGGCCGCCGGCTTTCAGGTCCGTCAGGCGGACCATCCATTTGCCATCCGCGCCGGTGGTGGCGCTCTGCTGCTGGCCGCCGATGCCGACGGACACTTTTTCGCCAGGGTTGGCGCCGCCCCACACCGGCACGGACATGCCGGATTGCAGAACCATGTGATCGCTGAACAGCGGAGCGGGGGTGACGTCGGCCGAGGCCACGCCCGCGCAGGAGAGGAGCGCGAGGAGCGGCCCGGCGAGGGACGGGGTTCGGCGCGCGAAGGATGGATTCATGGAACTAGTTTCGCACCAGGCGGCGGGGCGTGCCATCCGATACGAAAAAACAGATAATTTGCCATTTTTATGTCAGATTATGCAGCAAGTCCGCGTTTTTTGCCGATATAATGGAGTCCTGGCTCCTCCATGCTCCTGCAATTTCAAGTGACGAATTATCGATCCTTTCGGGCCGAGCAGACCCTTTCGATGATTGCCGGCTCGTTCAAGGACCATGCAGAATCTGTTTTCCATCCGTCGGGAGTGGACGAAGGCGTGCTGCCGGTTGCCGCGATCTACGGCGCGAACGCGTCCGGCAAGACGAACGTCCTTCTCGCGTTGCGATTCATGCGGGACGCCGTCAAAAACTCTCACGCACGATGGGAGCCGGATCAACCCATTCCTCTGGAACCCTTCGCCGGAGAGCCGGCATCGCCGGCGACTTTCGCAGCAGACTTCCTATTGAACGGCGTCCGGTATCAGTATGGGTTCTCCATGAGCCCGGCGGCCGTCCTGGAAGAGTGGGTGTTCGCTTACCCGTCCGGAAAGAAGCAAACATGGTTCGCTCGGGAGAAGGACAAGCCAATCTCGTTCAGCGCCAAGATGCCGGGCGACAATCGGACAATCGAGCGGCTGACGCGCCCAAACAGCCTGTTTCTGTCCACCGCGGCGCAGAATAACCACGAAGCGCTGTCGCCTGTCTTCAGGTGGTTCTCGCAGTCGCTGTCGTTCGTCCTGGGCGGGCGGTCCAAGATCAGTCGAGGGACAGCCAACGCTTGCAGGGACGCAGAGTTTCGAGGCATGCTCGCCGACATGCTCCGGATTGCGGACCTGGGGATCTTCGGCCTGGGCGACGTGGACCCGTCGCTAATTGGGGATGGAGAACAACCGAATGAGGGCGAGCTGGTAGTTGTCTTCTTCCACCAGTTTGGCGATTCCTTGCACCTCTTCTCTGAAGGGCGGGAGTCGAAGGGGACCATAGCATTCCTGTCCTTGCTGGCTCCTGTCATTCGCGCGCTCGACGGCGGCGGAATACTGTGCATCGACGAACTGGACCGCAGCCTGCATCCGCTTCTCGCCATCGAGGTGATCCGCCTGTTCAGCGATCCGAATAGAAATCCGAAAGGCGCCCAACTCATCTTCAACACCCACGATACGAACCTGCTAAGTACTGACTCACTGCGGCGGGATCAGATCTGGTTCACCGAGAAGGGCCGGGACGGCGCAAGCCAACTCTACCCGCTCACGGACTTCAAACCGCGACGCGAAGAGAACCTGGAGACCGGCTACCTGCAAGGGCGATACGGCGCGATTCCCTTCCTCAACCCCGACAGTTTCCTTGGCCAAGAAAATGAGCGATAGTCTCCGCCGCCGCCCCGGCTTCCGGGAGCCGCTCGCGCGCTTCCTGGTCGTCTGCGAGGGCACTGTCACCGAGCCGCACTATTTCACGGACCTCCGCGTGCAAGAGCGCGGGTTAGTCGAAGTGAAAGTTGTCCCCGGCGGCGTGCCAAAGACGGTGGTGGAGTTGGCGGTGAGACTCAAGAAGGAATCCGAGAGCCAAGCCGAGCGCCGAAAAGACGACAACCTGCGCTACGACCAGGTCTGGTGCGTGTTTGACATCGACGAGCACCCGTTTGTCCCCGAAGCCAAGCAACAAGCAAAAGACAACGCCATTGATGTCGCGGTCTCGAACCCATGCTTCGAGTTGTGGCTGCTTCTCCACTTCCGGGACCAAACGGCGCACATCGAACGCGATCGCGTCGCGCGGTTGTGCCGCGAGCACATGCCGGGCTACAAGAAGAAGCCCCGCTGTGAGTTGCTCACCCCGCGCCAGGAAGAGGCGCTCAAGAGAGCGGCGCAATTGGACGACTGGCAAGCCACGCGCGGCAATGTGGGCGCGAACCCATCGACCGGCGTCCACCGCCTGGTCCGGCAAATCAAAGCGGTTCACCAGTCCCCTGCAACCGGCACGACGTGAATCACGGCAGCGGGAGCGACCGCGCGGACAGCGTCCGGATTCCCCCCGGGTAGCGCCCCGTCCCGTGCGGCCCTCCCGTCTATGGGAAAATGGTGTCTTGTGATCGTACGCGACGGCATCTACTACGCCTCCGGCCTGACGCTGGCCGGGGGGCTCATCGCCTGGCTGGGCGGCGTCTGGCTGGCATCGCCGCTATGGGTCCTGGCGCTGTTCTGCCTGTACTTCTTCCGCGACCCCGAACGGCAGATCCCCGCGGGAGAGGTGGCCGTGTCGCCGGCGGACGGCAGAGTGGTCGCCGTGGTGGGCAGGGGCTCGGGGGCGCAGCGCGTCAGCGTCTTCCTCGACATCTTCGACGTGCACGTCAACCGCGCGCCCATCGCGGGCGCCATCGCCAGCGTGGAGTACCGGCCGGGGCGCTTCCACGTGGCCAGCCGCGGGGAAGCCTCGGACCGGAACGAACAGAACGTGGTGACCGTGCGGGGCGACGATACCACGGTGGTGTTCAAGCAGATCGCCGGGCTGATTGCGCGGCGCGTCGTGTGCACCAAGAAGCCGGGCGACCGGGTGGCGGCGGGCGAGCGCATGGGGCTCATCAAGTTCGGATCGCGCGTGGACGTGCTGTTCGGCGCCGAATGGGAAATCGCGGTGCGGCCGCGCATGCGGGTGTCGGCGGGATCGAGCGTGATCGCGCGGCGCAGACCGCGGGAGACGCATGGGACTTAGAGAACGGCTGGTAGATCCGCGATCGCCCGACCGCCGGCCCCGGCGCGCGGCGTATGCCTTGCCCACGCTGTTCACGGCGGGCAACATTTTTCTGGGCTACATCGCCATCCTGCGGTCGTTCCGCGGCGCCCTGGCATACCACACGGGGGGCGCGGCGGAGCAGTTCGTCATCGCGGCCGAAGCCATTGCCGGGGCGTTTTTCCTCGACGGCCTGGACGGCCGCATCGCGCGCCTGACCAACACCGCCAGCGATTTCGGGCGGGAGATGGATTCGCTCGCCGACGTCGTCAGTTTCGGAATTGCGCCGGCCATCCTGGCGTTCGCCTGGGGCGTGTACTTCGTGGACGGGTCGCTCGGAGCGGGGACGCGGCACCTGCACGATATCGGCGCGTTCGTCTCGTTCTTCTTCCTGCTGTGCGGGGCGGCGCGGCTGGCGCGTTTCAACGTGCAGAAGAACCCGGTCCCCAAGAACCCAGGCCACCCCGACCGCAAATATTTCGTGGGCATGCCGATTCCGGCGGCGGCGGCGATGGTGGCTGCGGTGGTGTTCGCCTCGGGCGGCGAACCGCTGGAGTGGTGGCCTCTGTCGGCGGCGTGGATGGGCCTGCTGACGCTGCTGGGCTTTCTGATGGTCAGCACCTGGCGCTACCACAGCTTCAAGGGAGTCAGCCTCAGCAAGGCTTACTCGCCGTTGCTCATCGTGCTGCTGGGCGCGTTGATTTACGGCATCTGGAACTACGGCCAACTGCTGCTGCTGGCGATGGCGGGCGCCTACGTGGCCAGCGGAATCGTCATCCGCATCGGCGGTATCGTCCGCCGCCGGGTTCTGAAACTGCCGCGCCACGCACGGCCGGCTCGGGAGCGCACCGTTGGCTAGCCCGCATTTCTCACCAGGTCTCGTCGCGAGGCGCACGAGCAGGCCGTGGATACGAGGCGCGCGCCGCTCAGCGCGCGGAGGCGTACTTGAACAGTACGTCGAGCACGGTGAGCAAGCGCAACGAAGTAGACGCGGCCTTATCGCGCGCCGCAGCAGAAAGCTGGTGAGGAATGCGGGCTAAACCGCCATTTGCCGTGCTGGTGGGCAGCGAATCGCTGCTGGGCCGGGAGATTCGCGACCTGGTGGCCACCTGCGAGCCCGGGTTCGAACTTCGCCTGATCGCCGCGGACGGCGAAGAGGCCGGACGGTGGACGCGCGTCGGCGACGAAGCCGTGACGGTGGGCGATCTGGACGCCGGCCACCTGAGCGGGGCGGGCGTGGCGATCCTGGCGGGCCCGGCGGCTTCCAGCCGGAGAGCGCTGGAACTGGCCGAAGACGAGGGGACCGGGATCGTCGACCTCACCTTCGCGGCCGAGGAACGCCCGGATGCCCGGGTGCGCGCGCCGCTGTTGGAATCGCCCGGGGAACAGCGCCACGAGGATTCGCGCGTCCACGTGATCGCGCACCCGGCCGCCATGGCGCTGGCCCTGCTGTTGCGCCGCCTCCACGCCCACCACCCGCTGCGGCGCGCCGTCGTCCAGATCTTCGCCCCCGCCAGCGAACAGGGCAAGCCCGGGGTGGAGGAGTTGCAGCGGCAGACCATCAGCCTGTTCTCCTTCAAACCCCTGCCGCGGGAAGTGTTCGATGCGCAACTGAGCTTCACCATGCTGGCGCGCTATGGAGAAGGCGCGCCCGCCGCGCTGGAAGACACGGAACTGCGGATCGAGCGCCACCTGGCCACTTTGCTGGAGATGCCGGGCGAGGGACGGGGCGCGCCGCTGGCGTCGCTGCGCGTCATCCAGGCGCCGGTGTTTCACGGCTACACGTTCGGCATCTGGGCGGAATTCGAAGACAGCCCGGATGCGGGGGCCGTCGAGGCCAGCCTGGCGGCGGGCCATATCGAAGTGCGGAGCGGCGAATTTCCGCCGCCCACCAACGTGGGACAGGCGGGCCAGGGCGGCATCGCGGTGGGCGCCATAGCGCCCGATCGCAACCACGGCGATGCCCTGTGGTTGTGGATGGCCGCCGACAACTATCGCCTGGCGGCCGAGAGCGCCATCGCGGTGGCGCGGCAGTTGCTATGAAACGGATACTTCCGGCACTCTTCGCGTTGGCCGTGTCGATTGGCGGCCCGGTTTCGAGCGGCTGCGGATACCACGCGGCCGGCAAGGCCGAGCTGATGCCCAAGAGCGTCCACACCATCTTCATCGAGCCGTTCCACAGCGGCGTTCCGCGCGCCGACATCCCGCGCCTGCTGGCGGCCGACCTGGCGCGCGAGTTGCTCTCGCGGACCCGTTACAAAGTGGTGTCCGATGCGCGGCAGGCCGACGCCGTGCTGGCCGGCGCCATCACCACCTTCGCCAGCGGCGCCACCACCACCGACCCGAACACGGCCCGTTCCACGGGCGCCCAGGTGATTCTGCAGATGAACATCTACCTGACCGAGAGAGCCACCGGAAAGGTGCTGTTCCAGCGCAACGGCTACGAGTTCCGCGAGCGCTACGAGATCTCCGAAAACGCCGCCACCTATTTCGACGAAAGCGGCACCGCCGTGCAGCGGGTCACGCGCGACGCGGCGCGCAGCATCGTCTCGGCCATTCTCGAGGATTTTTGATGACGCCCGCTCAATTCCTCGCCCGGATCCGGAAACGGCCGCTCCCGCCCGCGGCGCTCCTGCTGGGCCCGGAGGCGTATGAGCGGCGGCGCCTGAAGGAAGCGCTTCTGGCCACGGTCCCGGAAGATGCCGTGGCGCGGCACGACCTGACGGAACGGCCGCTGGCCGGGGTGGTGGACGACGCCAGGGCGTTGTCCCTGTTCGCCGCCGAGCGCCTGATCTGGGTGGTGAACGCCGAGGCTGCCCTGCCGCGCGGCCGCGCCGCGGAAGAGAGCGGCGAGGGAGAGCCGTCCGGCGGCGCGTCATTGGCCGGCGCCACGCCGCTGGCGGCCTACCTGAGAGATCCGTCGCCGGGCGTGACGCTGATCTTCGAGGCCACCCGCTTCGATTTCGAGGGCGACGACAAGCGCAAGCAGGAGCGCGTGCGCAAGTTCTACGCCCCCATCCAGGAGGTGGTCGAGTTGCGCCGCTTCGGACCGCGGGAAGCGCGCCAGGAGACCGACGCGCTGGCGCGGCGCGCCGGCTTCCGTCTGGATGCGGCGGCGGCCGACCTGCTGGTGGAAGCGCTGGGCGCCGACATCGCGCGCATTAGCGTGGAAATCGAAAAGCTGGCGTTGTACGCCGGCACGCGCGCGGTGGGAGTGGACGATATCGGGGCGCTCGTGCCGGACGCCCGTTCCACCACCATTTTCGCGCTGGTGGGCGCGCTGGGCCGGCGCGACCGCGCGCGGAGCCTGGAAATTCTGGACACGCTGGCGCGCGAAGGCGAGTACCTGCCCCTGGCGCTGGCGTTCCTCTCCACGCAGTTCCGCATGGCGCTGGGGGCGCGCGAGGCCGGGCTGAAGAATTCCCAGCAGATTCAGGGATACTTCCAGCGCCTGGGGGTGGCCATGTGGCCATCGCGCGCGGACCAGATCCAGCAGACCGCCGCCAAGTTCGCGGCGCCGCAACTGGAGCGCGCCATCGGGTTGATCTTCGAGGCCGACCGGGGCTTGCGCGACGCGCGGCCGGACGACCGCATCGTCATGGAGCAGTTCGTGCTGAAGCTGACGGCGTAAGAGCGCCTGGGCCTACGCCTGCAGCGCCTTGACCTTGATGTGCAGGCTCGACTTGTAGCGGGCGGCCGTATTCTTCTTGATGATCCCGCTCTTGGCCGAACGGTCGATCAGGGAGAAGGTCTTGGGCAGAAGCTCGATCGCGGCCTTCGGGTCCTTGCCGGCGAGAGCGCGGCGCATGGCGCGGATTCCGTGACGCAGCCGGGTCCTGGCTTGCCGGTTGACTTCCGTGCGCCGCTCGGTTTGACGAACCCGCTTCAAGGCGGAGTAGGTATTTGCCATCTTTTCCGGTTTAATCCTTGCAGAGTGGTAGAGCTTTCAGGATAGCGCAGAGCCGGGGTGGGGGGCAAACGCGCCCAACGCGGCGGTGCGGCCGCGGAAAACTCCTGGTACCATGGGGTGTCAACCGGACGATGGGTTGGGGTTGCCGCGGGTCGCCATAGCGGCCCGGCGCAGGTTCACGCCGTATGCTTCGCGCTTTCGGAATTTTCGGTTTGGCGATAGTGTTCCTGTTGATCTCGGCCACGCTGCGCGGCCGTGTCATGGGCCTGCTGGCGGCCTTCGTCGAGATGCTCGCGAAGTACAGCCCATTCTCCTACGTGATCTTCGGGCTGGTGGCGCTGGTGGCGTTCCTGATCTTCGTGAGTCGCGGCTCGCGGCCGAGATAAGCCCTTCGCCGTGGCGTGGGGCAATCGGGCGATTGGCGGCGCCGGGTCCCGGCCGTCACCCGATCCTGGCTTTGCGGACCGGCAGAGCGGCGGTTTCGGATTTGGGCGCCTTGCGCTCGGCCAGCGCGGTCAGGCGTTTGACCTGGTCGGTGACGCAGACCAGGAACATGGGCTGGCGCGCGCCCTTCAGGAGATCGATAACCCGGCTGGAAGCTTCCTCGAGATAGATGGACTTGCCGTCGGTGAGCAGATGGACGTCGGAAGAGGAGGACAACGCTTCGCCGAGGCGTTTCCCCATGTCCTTCTGCAGAAATCGAAGGACGCGGCGGATCTTCTGCAGCGAGAAACCTTTCCGGCGCAGTTCGGCGATCACCGAAATCTCGACCACTTCGACCGGCATATAGACGCGCTTGTGCCCGTCCTGGCGGGGCGAAACCACGTTGCGCTCGTCCCACCACTGCAACTGCCGCAGGCTCACGCCACAGACTCGGGCCACCTCGCTGCTGTTGAATCCCTGTCCCTCGGGCGAGGACGTGAGGCGAGTCTTTCTGGCTTTGAACATAGCGAGTCGGTTCCGTGGCGAAATTGGGGCCTTTCTGGATTGTACATGCGCCACGGGCGGTGTCAATAGGCATAGTGCCAGCACCCGATTTCCGCAGTTTCACCGCGACGCGCACGAGCTGCGCGGCGGCCAGCGGCGCACCGGTTGCCTCGGCGGAGCGCTCCTTCGGCGCGATATGGCAGAAAACGCACACTTGCGTAAACCTTACATCCCGCCAGGCGCCAAAACGCCGCGAAAACCCCCGCCCGCGGATTGGCCTTCCGGGTGCATAATAACAGGCGAGGTTACTGAACTATGAAAGCACTCCTTGCCATCACCATTGTCGTGACGGGCGCTCTGCTCGCCGGCGGCTGCGCTACCAAGAAGTACGTTCGCGACACCACCGCTCCCATCCAAGCGAAAGTCGACCAGGTGGGCGACCAGACCACTCAAAACAGCCAGCAGATCCAGGGCACCAAAAGCGATCTGAAGCAACTCGATGAAAAGGCCTCCAACGGCATCAACGCCGCCAAGGAGATGGCCACCACCGCCGACCACCACGCCGCCGACGCCGATCGGCACGCGGGCGACGCCGACCGCCATGCCGCCGATGCCCTGACCAAAGCCAACCAGGCCGACGCGAAAGCGGATGCCGACATGCAGGCGCTCCGCAACGTGGTCGCCAATATCGACGACTACAAGGTGCAGACCGCCGCCACCGTGCTCTTCGGCTTCGATCAGTACCAGCTCACCGACAGCGGCAAGGAGGACCTGGGCAAACTCGCCGCCGCGGCCAAGGCCGACAACCGGTTCTTCATCGTGGTGGAAGGCTTCACCGACAAGACCGGCAATAAGCAATATAACGAAGCGCTCAGCCAGCGCCGCGCCGATGGAGTGGTTCAGTACCTCGTGGCCAAGGGCGACATCCCCATCTATCGCATCCACATGATCGGTCTGGGAGACCAGAGGCCGGTCGACGAGGGCAACACTCGCGAAGCCCGCGCCAAGAACCGCCGCGTCGAGGTGAAGGTGTTCACCGCCGACGGTCTGGCCGCATCGCTGGGCGGGAAGTAGGAAGCGGCGCCGGAAAGATCGCGCCGAAGCGGTAGCAGGATCGGGAAGCGCAGTCGATGTGGGGCGGGAGGCCAACCGGGCGCGCCCCACATCGATGCGGGAGTCGATGCCGCCCTATCCCCCCGGTTCCGAAGGGACGTCCAGGGCGAAACCCTTGCCGGCCGCCTGGGGCGCCGTTCGAAACGCCCGCGCCCAGAGGTACACCCGGATGATGCTGGTAAGCACCACCACCTTGCCTCCGACAATCGCCGACCAGGCGTGGTAGTGGCCGTGTGGGGCCATGGATCGCAAGGAATGTCCGATCGCCGCTCCCGTGAACTGAATCCCCAGAGCGCCGACCAAAAGCAGGAGACGATCGTCAGTGCGGCGTTGCGCCAACAGCAAGGACCACAGTGCCAGGTCCAGAATGGTGCTGCCGACGTTCAGATCGCGCGTCCAGGGGGTCATCCACAGACCCGGGCTTATGCGGGCGTCGTAGTGCACCCAGAACGAGATCCCAACGAACAGAATCGCGCCCGCCACGCATACCACGCGCATCAAACCGCGGGACTGGAGATAGGCCGTGGCGCGGAAGATCAGGCTGATCACCACCACGAAGGTGAAAAATTCCAGGAACACCTCTCCGCGGTCGTAGATCCTGGCGCTCCACGACCGTACAGCCTGGGTCGCATGGAAAGAAACCGCCCAAAACGTGGGTAGCTGGGCCACGGCCACCAGGAATTCCGCGATGACGAAAGCGAAAATCAGCGGAAACTGGCGCCACTTCCCACGCAGGAGCCGGGTGATCACCACAGCCTGAAGGGAATACCAAATTACTACCTGGACGAGACTGAGCACAGCATTCATGCTGTCTCAATTCTAAGCCGGTTGCCGCGCGCGTGCAGAGAATTGTTGGCGGAATTAATTGCCCATGGCGCGCAGATCGTTGGGGTCCGGCGGATCGTACGGCCCGGTGGCGCGCAGGTCGTTGGGATCCGGCGGATCGTATGGCCCGGTGGCGCGCAGATCGTTAGGATCCGGCGGATCGTACGGCCCCGTGGCGCGCAGATCGTTGGGGTCCGGCGGATCGTACGGCCCGGTGGCGCGCAGGTCGTTGGGATCCGGCGGATCGTACGGCCCGGTGGCGCGCAGGTCGTTGGGGTCCGGCGGATCGTACGGCCCGGTGGCGCGCAGGTCGTTGGGATCCGGCGGATCGTATGGCCCGGTGGCGCGCAGATCGTTAGGGTCCGG
>Ga0326728_10019696_pt1 | contig 13045 bp, 7 predicted proteins | sample MB3enrmetagenome_FD_207602 | JGI IMG/M metagenome (GOLD analysis project Ga0326728, IMG submission 207602) | Lab enriched peat soil microbial communities from McLean, Ithaca, NY, United States - MB31MN | ecosystem: Environmental > Terrestrial > Soil > Wetlands > Peat | place: USA: New York...
GAATAGCTTCCCTGCCCCCTGTCGTCATCTGCCCCGAATAGAGGCAGCCGCATGTGTAAACCTCGTTGGAACGCGCTTCTACGTAATCTCCGGTGATCGCGGGCGCCTCGCCCGCGGCGAGCGGCAACGCGCACTATAAACTGACCCACACCGCTGTCGCCAATTGTTTCATTGGAAGTTACCTCCAGGCTAAAGCGTTCAGGCTTTCTGCGTCGCTCGAGGAAAGGAGTAAGAATGCGGCGAAACCTGCGCCGGGACTCTGTTATCCCGGCTAGTCCCTATATACACCTTGGCGTCTCCAGTTGCAATGCACGCCGTCCTGAATCTACAACGGAACCAAACTCGTGCTCTCCGTCAGTCCAGGAAAGCGGGAATCCATTCCCGAGCGCGTGGCCTGGAAGGCGGCCGCACAGCGAGCTCCGCTGCCGCATCCCCGGGTAAGCGAGACACCCACAAGGCGACAGGGTGTTGACATTCTACATCCTTGGGTGTAGAGTGCCTACATGGTGAAACCGAAGAAAGAACTCTATCAAAACCGCATCGAGTTATTGCAAGGCACCCTCGACATGCTCATCCTCCAGACCTTGCAGTGGGGACCGCAGCACGGCTACGCGATCAGCCAGTCGATTCGCGGCCGCTCGGGTGAAGTCTTGCAGGTTGAAACCGGCTCGCTCTACCCGGCGCTGCACCGGCTGGAAAAACAGGGCTGGGTGACATCGCAATGGAAACAGACGGAGAGCAACCAGCGCGCCAAGTTCTATCGCCTGACTTCCGGCGGCAAGAGGCAGCTCCTCTCGGAGCAGGCTCGCTGGACACAGATCGTGGCCGCCATCGCCGGGATCATGAACCCTGCAGCCAGTGGGAGCGGCTAGTGGCCTGTGCAGGAATGGTTGTCTGCAGGATGAGAGCCAAGTGGAGGTACCGGTGATGAGCGACATTTGGGCTCGCTTGCGAGTGCGGTTCCGGCGCAGATCCAGGCACGAGGACTTGGATGAGGAGGTCCAAAGCCATTTGCGCATGGCTGCCCAGGAGCGCATCCGGCAAGGCGAGTCTGCCGAGGAAGCGCGAACCGCCGCTCTCCGCGAATTCGGCAACGTCGGGCTGGTCAAGGACGTCACGCGCGACATGTGGGGTTGGCGATGGATTGAAACGTCGGGGCAAGACGTTCGCTTCGCCATGCGCACGTTACGGCGCAGTCCTGGGTTCGCGGCCGTGGCGGTCCTCTCTTTGGCGCTGGGCATCGGCGCTAACACGGGGATTTTTAGCCTGATCAACACCCTCATGCTGCGCCTGCTTCCCGTCCGAGACCCCGAGAGCCTGGTAGAACTGCTGCACCAATATCCCGGCGAGCCGCGTATGAATGGATACTCCTGGCAGAGCTACGAGCACTTCCGCAATCAGAATCACGTCTTCTCGGGCCTCACTGGCTTTAGTCCCTCGCGGTTCGATATGCGTGGTGGAGGCTTGGGCGGCCAGACGGTCGATGGCGAATACGTCGTGGGGGACTTCTTCCCTGTGCTGGGGGTGAAGCCCGCGATTGGCCGCCTCATTGGACCCGAGGACGACCGGATGGGTGCTGCGCACTCGGCAGTGGCCGTAGTGAGTTGGTCCTTTTGGAAGAGCCGCTTCAATCTGGATCCGGGAATTCTGGGCAAGCGAATTGTCGTTCAGGATGTACCGGTCACCGTCATCGGGGTAGCCCCGCGTGAGTTCTTTGGGGTGGAGATCTGGTCGAGGCCCGACATTTGGGTGCCCACCGGCCTCGAGCCCGTTATCGACCACGCCAGCCAGCCACGCTTTAGCAAGCCACTTGCCCTCATTGGGCGCTTGAAGCCGGGCGTCTCCATCGAGCAGGCGCGGGCGGAAATGAGCGTCCTCTTTCAGTTCACCATCGAGGAAATGGCCAGAAACGGCAAGGACCCGCTGATGCGGCACCTGAAATTGGAAATTGTGCCCGCGGGCGCCGGGCTGGCATTCCTGCGCGACCAATTCACACAGCCCTTGCTGGTTCTGATGGCACTCGTAGGTCTGCTGCTTCTGATTGCGTGCGCCAGCATTGCCACGCTGCTGCTGGCGCGTGGCGCGGCACGCGAACACGAAATGGCGCTGCGGGTTTCACTCGGCGCCGGGCGGGTGCGCCTGTTGCGCCAGGTGATGACGGAATCCCTACTGCTCTCCGCCGCGGGCAGCCTGCTGGGAATCCTGGTGGCCTATTTCGGCGCTCGCTCGCTGGTTCGAATTCTCCTTTCCGGACGGCCGATTGTGGGATTGCCGCCTCATTTCACATTCGAGGTTCAGCCGGATGCCCATGTGTTGCTTTTCACCGTGGGGGCGGCGCTTGTGACGGGCGTGCTCTTCGGACTGGTTCCCGCTCTGCGGGCAATGGGTACGGCGCCGGCCTCCATGTTGCAAGGCGCCGCTAGGCCCACACAGGCTCGATCTGCGCGCTTCTTCGGGAAAAGCCTCGTCGCGGCCCAGGTGGCATTGTCCGTGGTAGTGTTGAGCCTCGCCGGCGTGTTCACCCGTCACTTGTCCGACCTGCGAAATCAGCTCGGCTTTGAGCGCGACCACCTTCTGCTCGTGAGCCTCGATACGGCCCATAGCGGATATTCCGCAGAACAACTTGCACTCTTGTACCGGGAACTTTTGGGGCGTCTGGATGCTCTGCCCGGGGTCCGCACGGCAACCCTCTGTTCGCCCACTCCGATCTCCGGCGCAGGAGCGTCGAGCTTCATAGACGTGGAAGGCTACCAGCAGAAGCCTGAGGACCACCGCTACGTGGCGATATCATGGATCGCGCCGAGGTATTTCCAGACGCTCGGCACGCCATTGCTGGCTGGCCGCGATTTTACCGTCCAGGACGCAGGCGGCCCGCGTGTGGCCATCGTCAACCAAGCTATGGCGCGATACTACTTTGCCGACGCCAACCCCATCGGAAAGCATTTCACTATCGAAAAGGACTGGAAAAACGTCGGCGGCCCGGACAAGCCGTATGAAATCGTCGGCGTCGTGGGTGATGCGAAATACGACGATGCTCACGGGACGCCGCCGCGCACGGTCTACTTGCCCGCTTTCGGGGACGGAAGAATGTTCGCAAGTAATTTCATACTTCGCACCAGCATTCCCCCTGACGCAGCGACCGGTGAGGTACGGCGCAGCATAGCCGAGATATTAAAAGGCGTTGAGGTGGGCCACATCACAACCATGTCCGAGCAGGTGGATGCCGCCATCGTCCCGGAACGGCTCATCGCCATGCTCTCCGGCTCATTCGGCACGTTGGGGTTAATCCTTGCCACGATCGGCCTCTATGGACTGCTGGCGTATACAGCGGCGCGGCGCACTAAGGAGATTGGCATCCGCATGGCACTCGGTGCAACGCGCGGCGCTGTGACTTGGATGGTGCTGCGAGACGCGCTGGTGATGGTCTCGGCAGGGCTGGCAGCAGGAATTCCGGTGGCGCTTTGGTCCGGGAAATTCGCCGGCAGCCTCATTGAGGGACTGCCTCAGTCCAGCGCCTTGCCCATTTCCTTGGCCGCCCTGGGAGTAATTGCCGTGGCGCTTATGGCCAGCTACATCCCCGCGCGACGGGCGACGCGGGTCGATCCTATGGAGGCGCTGCGGTACGAGTGATTGTCGATGTTCGATTGCCGATTGTCGATTGAAGAAGCTGTCAGCGATCAGCATTCACCTATGGCCTTAGCTGATAGCTGATGGCTGCAAACGCAGTGGAGGCCCTGATGTTACGGAAGATTCTGTTTCACCTGCGCTCCCTGTTCCGGCGCAAGTCGATGGAGGAGGCGTTGGGCGAAGAAGTCCGGAGCCACCTGCAGATGGCGGCGCAAGAGCGTATGGCGGAAGGCGAGACCCGCGAACAAGCCCAAGTCTCAGCGGTCCGCGAGTTCGGAAACGTCGTGCTTATGAAGGAAGTTACGCGCGGCATGTGGGGCTGGGGCTGGCTTGACGCCTTGCTGAGAGACATTCGTTACGGGGTGCGGCAGTTGCGCAAGAACCCCGGCTTCAGCGCCGTGGCTGTTCTCATACTCGCCCTCGGCATTGGCGCGAACACCGCCGTGTTCTCGATCATCCACGCAACGCTGCTGAAGCCTCTGCCCTTCCGGGAGTCGGCGCGGCTGGTGCTTGCCAGGGCCACATTCGGCGGCGAACTCGGCCCCTGGGTCTCGGCCCCGGACTACTACGATTACCGCGAGCAGGCCGACAGCTTCGGAGCGTTTTCTGCGGTGCTCCCATTTGCGCAGAAAACGACCGTGACGGGCGGCGCCGAACCTGAGCGTGTCTCCTTTACCTACGTTGCGCACGACCTCTTCCGAACCTTGGGCGTCGCCCCGGTGGCGGGCCGCTGGTTCACGCCGGAGGAGGGCCGGACGGGAGGGCCGCCGGTCGTCATGGTGAGCGAGCGCTTCGCTCAGCGTCGGTTCGGCGCCGCCCGCAACGCGGTGGGAGCTTCCCTGGCCGTCAATGGGAAATCCTACACGGTGGTTGGCATCATGCCCGCCACGCTTCGCTTCCTCCAAAACGCGGATGTCTGGGCGCCGATGCGTCGGGGGGAGGCGGTCGCCGCGGCGGAACGGCAGTTCCATAACTGGCTGATCGTCGGGCGTCTGAAACCCGGCGTCTCCATCGCGAGCGCCCAGCGCCAGGTGGACGTGATCTCGAAGCGCCTGGAACAGCAGTATCCAGCTTCCAATACCAACAAGGCCCTGCGGCTGGACCCGCTTCAGGCCGCGCTCGCGGGGGAGCAGACGCCGCGCCTCTTCCTGCTGATGGCGGCGGTCGGCCTGGTTCTCCTCATTGCGTGCGCAAACGTGGCCGGCCTGCTGCTGGCGCGGGGCTTGGTCCGCCGCTCGGAGCTGGCGGTACGCGCGGCGCTGGGCGCCTCCCGCGCCCGGATAGCCGGACAGTTGCTGGTGGAGAGCCTGACGCTGGCGCTGCTCTCGGGCGTCCTGGGCGTGGCGCTCGCGTTCTGGCTCAACCGGCTGCTGCCGCTGGTGACTGGTCTGGGCGAGCCCGGCAGCACGCCCAAAGGCCTGGACTGGCCGGTCTTGCTGTTCGCGCTGGCGATCTCCATCCTGGCGGGCGCGCTCTTCGGCGTGGCGCCCGCCCTGCGCGGGTCATCGCGGCTCCTGGCGCGGGATATGTTGTCGGGCACGCGTACCACAGGGACGATGGCGGGGACGTCGTTACGGGGCGCCCTGGTGGTGGGCCAGTTGGCCGTCTCGCTGGTGTTGCTGGTGGGAGCCGGCCTGCTCATCCGAAGCTTCGCACGTCTGGCCGCCGCTGACCTAGGGTTCAACGTCCAGCACCTGTTGACCGGCGAAATCCAATTGCTTGAGGCAGAGTATCCGGACCCAAGTCAGCGCATCCAGTTCTTCGACGGCCTGTGCGAAGATCTTGCCGCCATTCCCGGCGTGAAGGCGGCTGGGTTCATCAGCCATTTGCCCCTCCGCAATCCCTACAGTAACTATGCCGTCTGGGACGCCGATCACCCGCCGGCGGACCCGACCGACCGGCCGATGGCGCACCGGCGCATCGTGCTGCCCGGCTATTTCGACGCCATGCGCATCCCGCTCTTCCTCGGGCGTGACTTCGGTAAGGGAGACCGCGAGCACGCCCCGCTCACCATGGTCATCAATCAAGAGATGGCGCGCACCCTGTTTGCCGATCGCAATCCGCTGGGGCGGCGCGTTTCGGTCGACATGGGCCCGCAGCCGGTCACCTTCGAGGTGGTGGGCGTGGTGGGAAACACCCGCCTCAACTTCGTTGGCGACCGCCCCCCCATGACGATGTACTATTCCTACTACCAGTTCCCGCAGGTAACCCTGCGCTTCGCCATCCGGACCGACCAGGAACCCGAGTCGATCTCCCAGACCGTCCGCAGACTGGTCATGGCTCGCAATCGCGACATCCCGGTGGAGAATCTGGTGAGCATGGAGCGGCTGATCGGCGACTCGCTGGCGCCTCAGCAAGCGTCCACGGGCTTGGTTGCGCTCTTCGCACTAGTTGCCCTGCTGCTGGCGTGCATTGGCCTCTACGGCGTTCTGGCCTACTCGGTCAGCCAACGAACGCACGAAATCGGATTGCGTATGGCGCTGGGGGCCGAGCGGCAGGATGTGCTGAAGCTGATCGTGGGGCGTGCCTTTGCGCTGACGCTCTTGGGGGTGGGCATCGGAATCGCGGCCGCGCTGGCGGCCACGCGCCTGCTCGCCGGCCTGCTCTATGGCGTCAAGCCGACTGACCTGCCGACGTTCGTGGCGGTTTCGCTGCTCCTTACCGCCGTGGCCCTGCTCGCGAGCTGCATCCCCGCCCGCCGGGCGACGAAGGTGGATCCCATGGTGGCGCTGCGGTACGAGTGATTGTCGAAGTTCGATTGCCGATTGTCGATTTTGGCTAACGGTTCAAAGGAACTGCAGGGATTCTTCGGCCCCCAAAGAACGGGGGACTCAGAATGACAGCCCGGTGGGGGTGTAGCTGAAGCCTGAGAGCTAGTGGAGGTCCCGATGTTAAGGAAGGTTCTGTTTCGCCTGCGAGCACTCTTCCGGCGCAAGTCGATGGAGGAGGCGTTGGACGAAGAAGTCCGGAGCCACCTGCAGATGGCGGCGCAAGAGCGTATGGCGGAAGGCGAGACCCGCGAACAAGCCCAAGTCTCAGCGGTCCGCGAGTTCGGAAACATCGTGCTTATGAAGGAAGTCACGCGCGGCATGTGGGGCTGGGGCTGGCTTGAAACCCTGCTGCAAGACTTGCGCTACGGACTCCGCATGCTGGGGAAGAATCCCGGCTTCACCGCCGTAGCCGTACTCACTCTCGCCCTCGGCATCGGCGCCAACACTGCCGTTTTCAGTTTGGTCAACACTATTCTTCTGCGGCCGCTGCCCTATCGCAATCCCTCGGAGTTGGTTGCGGTGTCAGAGACCGTGCCGCAGTTGGGAGGCGATCTCGAAGTCGGTGTGGCGGCCGGAGAATACCTGGACTATCGCGACCGCAACCGTTCCTTCATGCAGACCGGAGCCTATGAAGAGGCGGGATTCAATCTTACAGGGGGAGGGAATCCGTTGCGCATAAACGCCGCTGCGGTTACGGCTTCGGTATTCCAGCTCCTCGGGGTTCCGCCGCGGCTGGGACGTGTCTTCACAGCCGAGGAGGAACGGAACGGAGGCGCAGCAGTGGTCGTGCTCTCCTATTCGTTATGGCGGCGCCATTACGGAGCCGACGCCGGAATTCTGGGCAAGACCATCAAGCTGGACGAAAAACCTTATGTGGTGTTGGGCGTCATGCCGCCGTCATTTCACTTTCCCTCTGACGGAGCTCCACTCTCCGAGCGACCTGACCTGTGGGTTCCGGAAGTGTTCGCTCCAGATCGCTTGAAGGATCGCTTGATGGAATTTGGCGTCAGTTTCATCGGACGCCTGAAGCCGGGTGTGAGCGCGCAGCAGGCCCTCGCAGACGTTAGCTCCGTGGCCGCTGGATTTATGGAGCAGCTGCCGGAGTTCTACTCGGCCAGGATCCGGGTGGTTCCTCATGTGCACCCGTTCGCAGCCTATGCAGTGCAGAAGGCCCGGCCATTGCTGATCCTCCTTATGGCTGCTGTCGCAAGCGTCCTCTTGATCGCCTGCGCCAACGTCGCCAATCTGTTGCTCGCCCGCGGCAGTTATCGTACTCACGAAATGGCAGTTCGGAGTGCGATTGGCGCAGTGCGATCCCGTTTGGTGCGACAGTGTCTGGTGGAGAGCCTTCTGCTCGCGCTTCTGGGAGCCGGCGGCGGATTCGCTTTGGCTTTCATGCTGGTGAGGGGAGTGCGCGTCTTCGGCCCGGCAGACGTGCCGCGCCTCGAGGAAGTTGCGATTGAGCCCATGGCCCTGGTCTTTACGGTTGTGCTCTTGCTGGTGACCACTGTGCTTTTTGGTTTTGTTCCGGCCTGGCGTCTCTCGCACGTCGCGCCGCAGGACTGCTTGAAGGAATCATCCCAAAACCGCGGGGCGCGTGGAACGGAGCGGCTTCAGAATTTCATCGTGGTGGGCGAAATAGCGGCCACGCTCCTTCTCTTGGTCGGCGGTGGCCTGCTGCTCAGGAGTTTCGTGCGCGTCTTGAATGTTCCTCTGGGGTTTCGTCCCGAGGGCGTATACATCGTGCGCACCCTGTTTGACGAGGCTCGCTACCCCAATGCCGCGAAGCGAGAAGTTGTACAGAAGGAATTGATCGACCGCTTCGCGCACTTTCCGGGTGTACAAGTCGTGGCGGCTGCGAGCCACTTGCCCCTAAGCGATAGCCGCCAGATTGGTTTCCGCCTCGAGCATGCCGCGCCCGACGATTTTCACTGGGCGGAAAACTCGCTCGTGACCCCGGGATATTTCCCCGCTATGGGGATCTCGATTCTGCGCGGTCGGAACTTCACGGACCAGCAGGATCGCCCCAACACGCCTTTGGTCGCCATCATTAATGAAACGATGGCCCGCCAGTATTTTCCTGGGCAGGACCCCATCGGCCGGCGGTTCCACTGGGGCGGTCGTGACCTCTTCACAATTATCGGCATCGCGCGGGACGTACACATTTCAGCCCTCGACGCCGACCCCCCGCCCATGATCTACCACTCGATGTTCCAACTTCAGACCCATACCAGCGAACGAACTGCCCTAATCCTCCGAACCGACCGCGGCGCACGGGACAAGGACCTCTACGCCCGCATCCAGCAGCAGATCTGGTCACTCGACCGGGACCTTCCCATTTACAGCTTCTCAGCCCTCGACACGCTGATTTCCGAATCCGTGGCGCAGCGGCGCTTCACCACCCTCCTGACGTTGTCCTTCGGAATGATCGCCTTGGCCCTGGCGCTGATCGGGCTGTTCGGTGTGATGTCTTACCTGGTGGCGCAACAGCAGCGGGAATTGGCCATACGGATGGCGCTGGGCGCGAACCAGGCGGGACTTTGGTGGATGGTCATGAAACGCGGCTCCGCCCTCGCTGCCTCAGGCTGCGGAATCGGATTGGCATTGTTCCCCCTTGCCGGACGCCTGATCCGGGCCACGCTTTACCAGACTAGCGCGTACGATCCGCTGACGCTATTCCTGGTCCCATTCCTCCTGTTTGCCGTCGCCCTTATTGCCAGTTACCTGCCCGCACGCCACGCCACGAAAGTCGATCCCATGGCAGCCCTGCGGTATGAATAAAGACCGAAATCCGAAAATCGAGACAGTGGCCGAGTTTCGAGCTTGGGTTTTCGGTCTTTGCGTCCCCTTGACAATCTAGAGGAAGAGCGTATGCTCATCTTGACCGTCGAGAGGAGAGACCATGAAATCCAGCGAGCTGGTCCAAGGCACTTTGGACATGCTCATCTTGAAGACCCTGGCACTTGAGCCCTTGCATGGCTATGGCATTGCCTTACGGATAGAGCAGATCAGCAAGGGCGTGTTTCGCGTTAACCCAGGCTCGTTGTTTCCCGCCTTCCGCCGCCTGGAGCGGGCGGGATGGATCAAGCCGGAATGGCGGCCCACTGAAAACAATCGCCGCGCCAAGTTCTACCAACTCACTAATCTTGGCCGGAAGCAACTGAAAGCCGAGACCGAGGCATGGGAGCGCCAACTCACGGCAATCACGCGAATCATGAGGGCGCCGGCCATTGGTAATTTGTGATTAAAGTAGGTTGGCTTTTCTTTGTGCCTTGGTGGCGAAGGAGGTCGCGATGTTCGACCTACGAAGCATCGTTGCTGGCGTGCGAGCGCTGTTCCGAAAGAGGCAAGTGGAACGGGAGATGGACGAAGAGCTGCGCGGCTATTTGGAGGCTGCGGCGAAAGAGAAGATTCGTTCCGGTATGAGCCAGGAAGAAGCCTTACGGAGCGTAAGAGTTGACATGGGCAGCATGGACGCGGTAAAGGAAGAAATCCGCAGTGTCGGCTGGGAATCGACCCTCGAGACTATTTGGCGAGATTTGCGCTTCGGCTTCCGCGTGCTGCGCAGGAGTCCTGGCTTCACGGCGGTGGCGGCGTTGACGCTGGCGCTCGGCGTCGGGGGGACCGCCGTTGTCTTCAGCATGCTTGATGCGGTCTTGCTGCGCCCCCTGCCCTATCCCCATTCGGAGCGGCTGTTCAGACTATTTCCACTCGAGGGCAAGAGAAAACGTGGCGTCGAGCAGGCGTCCTACGCCGACTTCCGTGATTGGCAGTGGCAATCCCGCACGTTCGAATCCCTGGCCGCCTATCAAGGTTCATCTATGAACCTAACCGGTACGGCGGAACCCGAGCGTCTGGAGGGTTCGACCATCACACCCGGTTTCTTCGCGACCTTGGGAGTCGGCCCTGTGCTCGGACGCGAGTTCAGGAGCGATGACACCGAAAGCGTGGCCATCGTGAGTTACGCGCTCTGGCAAAGGCGATTCGGCGGCGATGCAGGAATCATTGGCAAACCCATCGACCTCGAGGGGCGGGAGTATACCGTCGTGGGCGTATTGCCTCCGCAGGTCCGCTTTCGATCGATGCCGTGGGCAGCTCCGGTCTCCGAGATTTTCGTGCCCGTGGTTCCGGTCCCCGCGCGTAATTGGCATAGCGTGCGCGTGGTCGGACGTCTTGCCGCGGGTGTAAGCAAGGAGCAGGCGCTGGCGGAGATGAACGGCATCGCAGCGCGTCTCGCGCAAGCCTACCCTGATTCGGAACGAGCGCAAGGCGTCACGTTCGAACCGCTTGCGCAATACGTTGTTTCGGGCGCCGACCAGACTGTGTGGCTTCTGCTCGGTGCGGTTGCCTTCGTGCTTCTCATTGCCTGCGCCAACGTTGCAAACCTGCTCTTATCCCAAGGTGCGGCGCGCGAGCGCGAGATGGCCATCCGCACGGCGGTGGGGGCCAGCCGCGGTCGCATTCTGCGCCAACTGCTAACCGAAAGCCTGCTGCTGGCGGGCTCGGGCGGCGCGATCGGCGCTGCGCTCGCCTATTGGGCAATACCGCTGGTGGTGCGGATTGCGCCGCCGTTCAGTTCACTCTTCTCGCGGCTCGAAGATGCCCATCTCCGTCTCAATTGGACGGTGCTGGTCTTCAGTGCGCTCTTGTCGGTGCTCTCGAGCGTTCTCTTCGGCGTTCTGCCTGCCTGGAAGGCGACCCGGCCCGCGCAAAGTTCCCTCGCCGCCAGTCGCGTGGGCCGGACGCGCGGGGGACTGATTGCGCTCGAAGTTGCCTTGTCCCTCGTTTTGCTTGTGGGCGCCGGGCTGATGATGAAGAGCCTCGTACGCCTGCTCGATATTGACGTGGGTTTCCGCACCGAGCATCTGCTGACCATGGATGTGGCGGCGAACTCTTCTACACCGGAAAAACAGGCGGCCTTCTTTGACCACGTGTTGCAGCGCCTTGCTGCAACGCCCGCAGTCATCTCCGCCGCCGCCGTCACGGACCTTCCGTTAACGCGCTATTTCAAGCGGGACGGATTCCAGATTCCGGGGCCGCATCCCGTCCAGGGAACGGCGAACTACAATACCGTAAGCCCAGACTATTTCCGCGCCATGGGAATACCGTTGCTGAACGGCAGAGGGCTGCAAATTAGCGACTCCGCGAAGTCGCCCCTGGTCGGCGTCATCAACCGCAGCATGGCCAGCAAATACTGGCCGAACGAGAATCCCGTCGGCAAGACCATCGAGGCTATCGACGTCGTCGCTGTACCTGCTCCCGAAGGCTTCCGCATGCAGATCAAGCCGCGCCTGCTCGAGATCGTGGGAATCGTAGCGGACGCTCGGCAATACGCGCTGGAGGAGCCGCCTGATCCTGAACTCTTCATACCTTACGATCAATGGCCGGCGCAGGAGATGAGGCTGGTGCTGCGCGTCGCCGCAGAGCCGTCATCGCTCATTCCTCGAGTCGAGAAAGAGATTTGGCGAGTCGACCCCGATCAGCCGGTCACCGATATCAAGACCATGGATGAATGGGTGGCCAGAGAAGCCGCGGGAAGGCGGTTCATCTTGCTATTGATCGGAGCTTTCGCGTCGATCGCAGCGGCGCTGGCGGCGGTGGGAATCTACGGAGTGGCATCTTACGGCATGCGGCAGCGGACTCACGAAATTGGCGTTCGCATGGCCCTGGGCGCGCGCGGGCAACAGGTTGTCTGGCTGATTCTCCGCCAGAACTTGACTTGGCTGGTGATCGGGATGGTCGCCGGCCTTGCGAGCGCTATCGCCTTGACGCGGCTCCTCGCTTCGTACCTGTATTCGGTCCGGCCTACTGACCCCGCAACCTTCGCGCTCATCATGCTCGTGGAGTTGGCCATTGCAGGGCTGGCGAGCTTTATCCCCGCGCGACGCGCGACGAAAGTGGATCCGATGGTGGCGCTGCGGTACGAATGATTGTCGATGTGCGGTTGCCGATTGATATCGTCGGGTGGCGCACGCATAAACGGCGGTGCATGCGCCACCCAAGAGTCGTTCAATCTTCGAATTTCGAGTTTCGAATCCCGGCCCTAGCGCGCGTGGAGCTTCTCGTAGATCTGCAATTCGGCCTGCCCCCGTTGTTTGTCACCGATGCGGAGGTAGACCTGGGCCAAGCGGTAGTGGGGATCGGGATTGTCGGGATTCAAGCTGATGGCCGCTTCAAACTCAGCGATCGCGTCCTGGTCGCGATTCTGATCACTGTAAAATATTCCGAGTTGCAGATGCGTGTCCGCCGACTGCGGGTCGAGCGCCAGTGATTTCTTGAACAGCGCTTCAACCCGAGCCTCGTCGACGCCTTGCTTATCGTCGTGGGCGCCTTTCCACAAGCAGAGAGCGCCATAGTAATAAGCAAGCGGGTTGGCTGGGTTTGTCTCCATGAACCTCTGCATGCGCCTCGAAACCTCCTCGGCGTGGCCCTTGGAAACGTTGTACATCTTGCCGAGATACTCATACGGCCGGGGATCGGAAGGGTCGAGGTCCGAAGCGTGACACAACGCTTCGATTGCCGCATCGCAGGAATTGCGCGAGTAAAGGGCAATACCGAGTCCAATGTACATCCTGACGGAATTTGGAAAAAGTCCGACACCTCGAGTGAAAGCCACGACGGCGGGTCTACCGCTATTAGTGACGAGG
>Ga0326728_10019697_pt1 | contig 13045 bp, 11 predicted proteins | sample MB3enrmetagenome_FD_207602 | JGI IMG/M metagenome (GOLD analysis project Ga0326728, IMG submission 207602) | Lab enriched peat soil microbial communities from McLean, Ithaca, NY, United States - MB31MN | ecosystem: Environmental > Terrestrial > Soil > Wetlands > Peat | place: USA: New York...
CGATCGAGCGCGACGACCCGCCGGCGCTGGCGGCGCGGCTCATCACCCGCGCGGCTCTGGCGATCGCCGTCGTCGGCGCGATCGACGAAACGCGCGCGGCGAAGCTCATCGACGAGGTCTTTGCCGATCTGCCTGCCTTCGACGGCCGCGTTGCGGTCGCGCCGGCGCCGTTCGCCGGGCTCGGCGGGGTCGAGGTCGTCGATCTCGACGTGCCGCAGACGACCATTCGCTTCGGCCGGCCGGCGCCGGGACGCGACGACGACGACCACATGGCCTGCGTCGTGCTCGCGCATGTGCTGGGCGGCGGCACCGGCCTCACCTCGCGCCTGTTCCGCGAAGTGCGCGAAAAGCGCGGCCTCGCCTACTCGGCGTCCGCGGCGGTCGCCGCCTTCGATCAGGCGAGCTTCCTCCACGGCGGCACGACGACCAAGAACGAGCGCGCCTACGAATCGCTCGAGGTCATCCGCAACGAGATCCTCGACCTCGCGCGCGGCGGCATCGGCGAGGACGAGCTCGAGAAGGGCAAGCGCTATCTCGTCGGCTCTTATCCGCTGCGTTTCGACACCTCGACCAAGATCGCCGGCCAGCTGGTCAACATCCAGCTCGAAGGGCACGGGCCGGAGTGGCTCACCGAGCGCAACGCGCGCATCTCGGCGGTGACGATGGCCGACGCCAAACGCGCCGGCGAACGGATGTTCGGCGACGGCGCGCTGTCGGTGGTGATGGTGGGGCGGCCGGGGAAGGGGTGACGCGCCGAGCGGCGCTCCTCACGGTGAGGGGATCACCCCGGCTCACCAACCGCCCTCATCCTGAGCCGCCTGCGCAAGCAGGCGAGTCGAAGGACGAGGGCGGCGGCGCAAGGCGTAAGGCGCTCCCCCTCGTCGTTCGAGACGCCGCTGGCGCGGCGCTCCTCACGATGAGGGGGATCGAGCTCTCAGGTTGCCGGTCTCGCCGTGGACACCGAGCGCTTTGCTCGCAATGACGGCTCCGGCGTTTCGGCTTGAGCGCGACATGCGCTAGGCTCGCCGCTCGCCGCCCGAGATTCGCTTGCCATGCCGATTCGCCGCCTCGACCCGCTACTCGTCGACCGCATCGCCGCCGGCGAAGTGGTCGAGCGGCCCGCCGCGGCGATCAAGGAGCTCGTCGAGAATGCGCTCGACGCCAGCGCGCGGCGGATCGACGTCGCGATCGAAGCGGGCGGGCGCGCGCTGATCCGCGTCGCCGACGACGGCGCCGGCATGGACGCCGACGATCTCGTCCTCTCGGTCGAGCGCCACGCGACCTCCAAGATTCCCGACGGCGACCTCGCCAATATCGCGACGCTCGGCTTCCGCGGCGAGGCGCTGCCGTCGATCGCCTCGGTGTCGCGGCTGGAAATCCGCAGCCGCGCGCGCGGCGCCGACGCGGCGTTCGCGCTTGTCGTCGAGGACGGGGCGAAGGGCGCGCTGCGCCCCATAGCCCATCCCGTCGGCACGCGGGTCGAAGCGCGCGACCTGTTCGCCGCGACGCCGGCGCGGTTGAAGTTCCTCAAGTCCGACCGCAGCGAGGCGCAAGCCTCAGCCGACGTCGTGCGCCGCCTCGCGCTCGCCAACCCCGAAGCGCGCTTCGCCTTCACGAGCGACCTCGGCGGCTCGTTCGACTGGGCGGCCTGCCCGGCGGGCGAAGCGGGCGCGCGCGAGCGGCTGCGCCAGGCGCTCGGCGACGGGTTCGTCGCCGACGCGCTGAGAGTCGAGGCCGCGCGCGAGGGCGTCCGCATTTCCGGCTGGGTCGGCCTGCCGACCTTCAACAAGCCGAATGCGCTGTCGCAATATTTCTTCGTCAACCGCCGCGCGGTGCGCGATCGGCTGCTGTCGGGCGCGTTGCGCGCCGCTGCGCTCGACTTCATCCCGCGCGACCGCCACGCCGTCGCCGCGCTGTTCGTCGATTGCGCGCCCGGCGAGGTCGACGTCAACGTCCATCCCGCCAAAGCCGAGGTGCGCTTCCGCGACGGCGGGCTCATTCGCGCCCTGCTGATCGGCGCGGTGCGCCAGGCCTTCGCGGCGGCGGGACACCGCGCCACGGCGAGCGGCGGCGTCGACACGCTCGCGGCGATGCGCGCGCCGGAACTGCGTTCGTCCGATTATCGAGCGCCGCCCCCCGCCAACTGGAACTGGCGTGCTTCCCCCGCCGCGCCGTGGGCGGGCGCGACGCGCTTCGCCGAGCCAGCTCAAGCCTCGTTCGCCGATTTTGCGCCCGCCGCCGACGCGCGCGCTTCCGCCGCGCCGGCGGAGGCCGACCTCGCCGCGCCGCTCGGGGCGGCGCGCGCCCAGGTCCACGACGCGTTCATCATCGCCCAGACGCTGGACGGCGTCGTCATCGTCGACCAGCACGCGGCGCATGAGCGCATCGTCTACGAGAAGCTCAAGCGCCAGCGCGAGCGGAACGGCGTCGCGCGCCAGATTCTGCTGAGCCCCCTGGTCGTCGACCTCGAGCCGCGCGCCGCCGCGGCGATCGCCGACAAGGCGGGCGAGCTCGGGGCGCTGGGCCTGGTCGTCGAGCCGTTCGGCCCCGGCGCGGCGCTGCTGCGCGAAGCCCCCGCGCTGCTCGACGGCGCCGACCTCGCCGCGCTGGTGCGCGATCTCGCCGAAGACCTCGCCGCCGAGGACGGCGCTGAGACGCTGGAACGCAAGCTCGACCATCGGCTGGCGACGATCGCCTGCCATCATTCGGTGCGCGCCGGGCGCAAGCTCAAGCCCGAGGAAATGAACGCGCTGTTGCGCGAGATGGAGGCGACGCCGGGCGCCGGCCAGTGCAACCACGGCCGCCCGACCTACGTCGAGCTGAAGCTCGCCGACATCGAACGGCTGTTCGGGCGGAGGTGAGGGGGGCGGGGAGCATTCGGGCCGCGACAGCCCGTCTATCCAGGTGTCTGCCTGTCTGCCTTGGGGGGCGGGCGTACGCGCGAGCCAGCGATCATTGAGACGGTTGAAATGCCGTGCGAGATCTCGCGCTTGCGGACTTTGTATGGCGGTCCGCCGCATGATACCGGAACGCATATCCGCATTTCGTGACGACGCCGACATCCAATTGTCCGCAGCGCCATTCGGCGGTTGGAACTTGCGGCGGCCGCCTTCTCGTTTAGGCGGCGCTCGGGGTTCGATTTATTGGCTGGATGAGATCAAATGAACGATTGCAAGTGGATATCGAAGGCCTCCTTCCAAACGCCAAAGTTTTATTTGCCGCGGCTGCCTTCATACTCGGCTTGGTTGGAACATGGCCCCTTTGCTTTCTGGTTGGTTGAAAATCAGCAGCCAAGATCAATTGTCGAGCTTGGAAGTCAGTATGGATTTTCTTATCTGTGCTTTTGCCAGCAAGTTGCGTCCATGCAGATCGACGCAAAATGCTACGCAATCGACACTTGGCGGGGCGATCAGCATGTCGGGTTTTACAATGACAATGTATTTGTTGGATTGAAGAGATTTAACGATGCTTTGTACGGGTCGTTTTCAACGCTTGTTCGAGCGAAATTTTCTGAAGCTCTGGAACGATTCGACGACAAGACGATTGACTTATTGCATATAGATGGAAGACATTATTATGATGACGTGAAGGAAGATTTCGAATCTTGGGCGCCAAAGTTGTCAGAACGAAGTATTGTATTGTTTCATGATACGCAGGTGAGAGAGCGTGGCTTCGGCGTTTATAAGTTCTGGGATGAAATCAGACGCAACTACCCGAGCTTCGAGTTTATTCACGGGTATGGGCTTGGCGTGCTTTCATATGGCGTCGATAAACGGACGAGAGAATTGCCCATATTCTCGGGCGCGCTCTCCGAGGCGGAGGTTTCGGCAATTCGCGGTTGTTATAAGCAATTGGGGCGTTACGTGTATCAGTTCAATCCGATCCATCGCAACAGCGAGTGTCCTTGCGGTTCGGGAAAGAGGTACAAACACTGCCATGGCGCGCTGGCTGTTTGGGAGGCGGTGAGGGGGGCGAAGCCGCCGCTCCCTGAAAAAGGGACAGAATTTGGCGCCTAACGCGCTGATTTCAGGGCTTCGCAGCCCAAAGCCGCCGGCCTGGCTGCGTCAAGCCGCTGCGCTGCCCTAAGCAATAACCTTCACGCCGGCTTCGGGCTGACGAAATAGGCCTCGACCGGGCCGGTGAAGCGGATCGTCAGCAGGTTGCCCTTGCGGTCGCGCGTCTTGCCGACGGGGGCGCGGATCCAGCCCTCGCTGACGCAATATTCCTCGACGTCGTCGCGCTCGCGGCCCTTGAAGCGCACGCCGACGCCGCGCGCCAGCGCGGCCTCGTCGTAAAACGGGCTTCTGGGGTCGACGCAGAGTCGATCGGGCGGCTGGTCGAGCGGCTCATCAGCCATCGTCGGCCTCTGGCGAAGCGGCGGCTCAGGCGCCGCCGGCGCGATCAGACGGCGAGCGCCTTGACGCGCTTGGCGAGGCGCGAAATCTTGCGCGAGGCGGCGTTCTTGTGGACGATGCCCTTCTGGGCGGAGCGGGCGAGCAGCGGCTCGGCGTCGCGGAACGCCGCGGCGGCGGCGGCGGCATCCTTGGCTTCGAGCGCCTCTTCGACCTTGCGCACCGAGGTGCGCATCTGGCTGCGGCGCATCTTGTTGACCGCGGTGCGGCGGGCGATCTTGCGGACGGCTTTCTGCGCCGACTTGGTGTTGGCCATGAACTCGATTCCTTCGCTGCGGCCGCGCTCGCCGAAGACCCACGCGCCGCCGCCTGAAAAGCAATGAGGGCCGGGCCGTAGGGCCCAGCCTCTTTCGCCGCGCTTATAAGCGGAGGGCGAGCGCGCCGTCAACCGGCGAACAGCGCCGTCAGCCACTCGCGTAAGGGGGCTCCCGGCGCGCTGGCGAGCTTCAGCGCCATCGCGCAACTGACGACGACGATCAGCGGCCGGACCAGCCGCGCCCCGGCCTTCAGCGCCGAGCCGGCGCCGAGCCGCGCGCCGAGAAAGGCGCCGGCCCCGACCGCCAGGGCGGGGGCGACGAGAATATGGCCGCCGAAGGCGTAAACGGCGAGCGAGCCGAGGTTGGAGCCGAAATTGGCGACGCGCGCGCCGGCCATCGCGGCGATCAGGCCGCAGCCGGCGAGCGTCAGCAGCGCGATCATGTAGAACGAGCCGGCGCCGGGGCCGAACACGCCATCGTAGAAGCCGATCGCCGGCGCCAGCGTCAGCGCGTAGAGGCGCGGACCGATGCGCGCGCGACGCAAGGATTCGTCTAGCGGCGGCGCGAAGGCGAAATAGAGCGCGACGGCGATCAGCACGAACGGCAGCGCGTCGGCGAGCGCCTCGCGCGGCGCGTAGGGCAGGGCGAGCGCGCCGAACGCCGAGCCGATCAGCGCCGCGACGGCGGGCGCCGTCATGGTCCGCGCGTCGATCTTGCCGGCGCGGGCGAAGGCGAGGCTCGACGAGCCGGAGCCGAACACCGCGCCGAGCTTGTTGGTCGCGATCGCCGCAACGGGATCGAGGCCGGCGAGCGCCAGCGCCGGCAGGGTGATGAGGCCGCCGCCGCCGGCGATGGCGTCGACGAAGCCGGAGACGAAGCCGGCCGCCGCAAGTAGCGCGAGAAGGGAAAGGGTCAAAGGTCAGGCCGGTCGGGAGCGGGGCGTGAGGCCCCGCCTGCGAGAGCGAGCTAGCCGGGCGGATCGCCGAGCGCAAGCGGCGCCCCGGAAGGCGCCGCCGCGGCGGGGGTCGGCGCAGGACCGGGCGCGGCGGCCGGCGCCGCGAGCCTGGCGCGCTTCGATTTGGGGCTGGTCTGCAGATCCTGCCAGGAATCGTTCTGGGCGATCATTTGCTTGATCGCCGCGACATTGGCGCTCGCCGCCTGCGCCGTCATGTCCTGCCGGCTGATCCGTTCGGCCTCGGCGAACTTGCCTTCGAGCGCGAGCACGAGCGCGAGATTCTGCCGCATGCGGGCGTCGGCGCGCGGGCTGGCGCAGGCTTGACGCAACGCCGCCTCGGCGTCGGGCAGATCCTTGGTCAGCGCGTAGGAAAGGCCGAGATTGGAAAGCGTCGACGGCTCGCCGGGCGCGATCTTCAGCGCGTCGTGGTAAAAGGTCTGCGCGCCTGCGTGGTCGCCGAGCCGGTCGGCGACCGAGCCCTGCACCGACATGATCGTCCAGTCCGGCCGCTCGGGCGTATAGGAGCGCGCCAGGACGTCCTTGGCCTGTTCGAGCTGGCCGTCGTCGGCGAGCGCCTTGCCGTAAGCGCCGAGCACTTCGAAATCTTGCGGCGCCTTGACCGCCGCCGTCTGCATCACCGCCGCCGCTTCGGTGTAGCGGGTCAGCGCGCGCAGGGCGCGCGCATAATTGATCGAGGCGACCTTCGCGCCGGGATTGCCGTCATAGCGCTTGCCCCAATCGTCGGCGTAGGCGCGTAACGCCGCCTCGTCGGTCGGCAGCGGCTGGCTGATCGAGGCGATTGAGCCGTCCATGCCGCTGAGGCCCTGGCAGCCGACGAGCGGCGCGGCGCCGACTAGCAGGGCGGCGAGGGCGACCGCGCCGAGGCGGCTGGGCGAGAACGGAACTTCGTTGCGGAATGACATGGGGTGCCCATCGCTGGCGGCCTCACCAGCAATAAATCGTTAACGCTAACGGATGGTTAACGATCTGCGACGGGGACTCGGCGCGCCGCTTCCGCGCCGCTATGATCGGCGCCGATTCTCCAACCAGGGTCCGCTCCGCTTGTCGCTCCAATTCGCCCCGCCCGATTCGAACGCCGTCCCCGTCTGGTTCGTCGCCGCCGAAGGCTGGCCGGCGATCCAAACCGCGATCGGTCCGGCGGCGACGCGCTACGCCGCCGCCTGCGGCTTCGAGCCGAAACCGGGTCGGCTGCAATTGCTGCCGGGGAGCGACGGCGGTCTCGCCGGCGCGCTGTTCGGCCTCGCCGAAAAGGACGCCAAGGGTCGCGACCCGTTCGCCGCCGGCCGCCTCGCCACGGCTTTGCCGGCGGGCGCCTATCGCTTCGCCAACGCGGCCCACGAGCCGGAGCTGGCGGCGTTGGCGTTCCTGCTCGGCCTCTACCGTTTCGAGCGTTACCGCGCCGACCCGGCCGAGCGGCCGCGGCTGGTCGCGCCCGAGGGGGTCGACGCGGGACGGCTCGAGGCGATCGCCCGCGCCGTCGCGTTCGGCCGCGACCTCGTCAACACGCCCGCCAACGACCTCGGCCCGGCGGCGCTCGAACGCGAGGCGCAAAAGCTCGCCGAGGAATTCGGCGCCGCGTTCGAAGCGACGCGCGGCGACGATCTGCTGGCGCGCGGCTTTCCGCTGATCCACGCCGTCGGCAAGGCCGCAGCGGAGGCGCCGCGGCTCGTCGACATCCGCTGGGGGCGCGAGGACGCGCCGAAGGTGACGCTGGTCGGCAAGGGCGTCGCCTTCGACAGCGGCGGCCTCGACATCAAGCCGTCGAGCGGCATGGCGCTAATGAAGAAGGACATGGGCGGCGCGGCCGCGGCGCTCGCGCTCGCCCGGCTGGTGATGGAGACGAAGCTCGACGTCCGCCTGCGCGTGCTCGTCCCGATCGTCGAAAACGCAATCTCCGCCGCGGCGATGCGCCCAGGCGACGTCGTCGCCAGCCGCAAGGGACTCACCGTCGAAATCGGCAACACCGACGCCGAGGGGCGGCTCATTCTCGCCGACGCGCTTGCGCTCGCCGACGAGGAGGCGCCGGAGCTCGTCTTCGACTTCGCCACGCTGACCGGTGCGGCTCGGGTCGCGCTCGGACCCGACCTGCCGCCCTATTACACCGACGACGAAGGCCTCGCGGCGGAGATCGCGTCGGCGGCGGCGCGCGTCGCCGATCCGCTGTGGCGCATGCCGCTGTGGCGGCCCTACGAGACGATGCTCGAGAGCCCGATCGCCGATCTCGACAACACCGGTGGCGGCGCCTTCGCCGGCTCGGTGGCGGCGGCGCTGTTCCTCGCCCGCTTCGTCGCGGCGGCCAAGGCCTGGGCGCATTTCGACATCTACGCCTGGAACCCCAAGCCGCGCGCCCACGCGCCGCAGGGCGGCGACGTGCAGGCGGCGCGCGCGGCGTTCGCGCTGCTGGAAGCGCGCTACCGGCGCTGAGCGCCGGCGTCGGTCAGGGAATCGTTGTCGACGCCGGCGGCGGCGATCAGCGCCGCGAGGTCGGCGTCGTCGGCTGCGGCGGCGGCGAATCCGTAGCCCGCGCCGGTCCACGCGGCGACGCTGAGGCCGTCGATTTCGCGGCGCCGCGGCGGCGTCGCGGCGATCTCGTCGAGCGGTTCGACCAGCAGCGCGACCCGCTCGCCGCGCGCATTGTCGTAGAGGTAGAGCATCGCCGTCGTTTGCGAACCCGCCGCGAGGCGCGCGCCGACCAACTGCAGGCCCGGCGCCGGCGGCGGCGCCAGAGCAAGGCGCGGGCCGAGGCGCCGGGCGAGCGCCGCCGGGTCGCCGGCGGCGAATTCAACCGGCAGGTCGGCGAGCGCCCGCACCGCCGACACGCCGGCCGCGAGCAGCGCGCTAGGGGGCGGCGGTCCGAGGGAAGGCAGGCCGACGCAAACAAAAGACGCCGTCAGCGCCAGCGCGCCGACGAGGCGACGGGCGGTCGGGCCCGGCCCGGACGGGCGCGGCTTGGCGACCGGACACGTCGTTTCGCGCGGCTTGCGCGCTGCGCCGGAGCGTCGCGCCGCGTCGTCGGCCGATCGCGCCGCTTCGCCGGAGCGCCGCGCGCCGTTTTCATTGATCGCGCCGCCGAGGTCGAGCGCGCCGCGCGGCGGCGCGCCGAACGCGGCGCGAATGGCGCGGCTCTGCGATTCCCACAGCGCGACCTCGCGGCGCAGCTCGGGGTCGGCCGTGAGCCGCGCCTCGAAATCGCGGCGCGCCTCCGGTTCGAGGCAATCGTCGACATAGGCGAGGGTTTCGGCGGGGTCGACGCGGCCCGTCATTTGACGATTCTGAGATGGGCGGTTTGGGGCCACGCAGCGGCGGCGTCGCGCGCCGCGCCCATATGGGCGGCGAGCCGCGTCCGGGCGCGTACGAGCCGGTCGACCACGACGGCGAGCGGCAGGTCGAGCGCGGCGGCGGCTTCGCGATGGGTGAAACCTGCGAGCACGACCAGCAGCAGCGCCTCTCGCAGCTCGAGCGGCAGGCTGCGCACGCCGACCGCCGCGGAGCCGCAGTTGCGGCCGCTGGGCGGCGTTTCGATCCAGCCGCCGTCCTCGTCGAGGGCGAGCCGTCGCGCGTAGCGGCGATAGAGGCGAACAAACTGAGCGAAGGCGCGAACGCGCGCCGCCCGGCGGTCGCCGCCGGGACACTCGACCAGGGTCAGCGAGGCCTGGCGGAACAGTTTTTCGATCAATGCGCTGGCGGCGACGTCGTCGAACACGAAACGGTCGTCGCGCACGAGCGCGAGGCCGAATCGCCGCAGCGCGCCCGCGTCGTCAGACCATTCTCGGACCGAGGACACCCGCCTGAACCGTAATCTTCAGTTAAGATTAACAATCCTATGCCGAAGACCGGTCGCTTCCAAGGGTCAATGTGTGCGATTTCACATATTTTGTGACGAAACCGGGCGGCCCCCGCCTCTTCCCTCCCGCCGCCGCCGACGCTATGGGAGTGCGCCTCGGCGCCTGAGAATGGGGCGGGAGAGGTGTCGATGACGAAGCAGCATGGCTCGGTCGGTTTGGGCGTAGGCGTCATGCACGGGTTGAAGGGGATCGTCTTCGGCGTCGCCAATAACCGCTCGATCGCCTGGGGAATCGCCAAGGCGGTTCGAGCCGCCGGGGCCGAGGTCGCGTTAACCTTTCAGGGCGAGGCGCTGGAGAAGCGGGTCCGCCCGCTCGCCGAAGAGCTCGGCGCGCCGGTGCTCGGCCATTGCGACGTCACCGACGGCCCGACGATCGACGCGGTCTTCGCCGAGGCGAACAGGCTGTGGGGCGGGCTCGACTTCATCGTCCACTGCATCGCCTTCGCCGACAAGGACGAACTGACCGGCCGCTACGTCGACACCAGCGAAGGCAATTTCAACAAGTCGCTGGCGATCTCCTGCTATTCGTTCACCGCTCTCGCGCAGCGGGCGGAGAAGCTGATGACCAAGGGCGGCTCGCTGCTGACGCTGACCTATTACGGCGCCGAGAAATGGATGCCGCACTACAACGTCATGGGCGTCGCCAAGGCGGCGCTGGAGGCGAGCGTGCGCTATCTCGCCGCCGACCTCGGCGAGAAGGCGATCCGCGTCAACGCGATCTCGGCCGGGCCGATCAAGACGCTCGCCGCCTCGGGGATCGGCGACTTCCGCTACATCCTGCGCTGGAACGAACTCAACGCGCCGTTGCGCCGCAGCGTGACCGTCGAGGAAGTCGGCGAGACCGCCGTCTATCTGCTGTCGCCGATGTCGCGCGCGGTCACCGGCGAGATCCTCCACGTCGACGCCGGCTACCATGTGGTGGGGATGAAGAACCCCGCCGCCCCCGACATCTCGATCGTCAAGGACTAGCAGCGGCGGGCGCGCGCGGCTTTTTCGGTTCCACCAGCAGCCGCCATAACGCGAAGACGGCCATGATCGCGTGGACCACCGACGCCTGGACGAACAGCGCCGCCGGCCCGAACTGGCGCATCAGCAGCGAAGCGAGCAACGGCGAGAGGATCGCGCCGACGCAATAGATGAACAGCAGGCCGGCCGAGACCGCCACCATGTCTTGCAGCTTGGCGCGGTCGTTGGCGTGCGAGACGGCGAGCGTATAGAGCGTGTAGGTCGTCAGCCCGACCAGGAACCCCATCATGATCAGCGGCGCGCCGGCGAAACGAATCGACGCCAGCGCGATCTCGACCGCCACGCTGGCGGTCATCGCCGCGACCATCACCGCGCGCCGGTCCATCTGATCGGAAATCCGCCCAGCCGGGTAAACGCCGAGCGCCGAGCCGGCGACGATCGCCGCGGTGAACAGCGGCACTGCCGAGGGTTCGACGCCGATCTGCAACGCATAGACCGGCCCGAGCGCGAACAGGGCGCCGTTGGCGACCCCGGCGATCAGCGTTCCCAGCGCCGAGACCGGCGCCAGGCGGATCAGCCACGGCAGCCGCAGGCGGATCGACTTCGGCGTGACGGGCGGGTCGACGCTGGTCATCGCCAACGGCACGATCCCCAACGCCAGCAAGGCGCCGGCGACGCTGAAAGGCAGGAACGAGTCCGGCGCAAAGCCTCGCAGCACGAGCTGCCCGCCAGCCGAGGCGGCGAAGGTGACGATCTGGTAGACGCCGTAAAGCGCGCCGCGGCTGGCGTTGTCGGCCTTGGCGTTGATCCACGATTCGATCACCGCGTAGACGCCGGCGAAGACGAAGCCGAGCGCGCCGCGGCAGAGCATCCACGCCGCCGGCCGCTCCCATCCCGGCATCAGGATCACCGCGACGATCGCCACGGCGACGAAGACTGAGAAAGCGCGGATATGGCCGACGCGGCGGACGATCGCCGGCGCCGCCAGCGTGCCGGCGAGCATCCCGGTGAAATAGACCGAGCCCAAGAGGCCGATCGTCAGGTCGGAGAAGCCGACCAAACTCGCTCTCAGCGGCGTCAACACGCCGATCAGCGCGTTTCCGGCGATCAGCAGCAGCACGGAAATGAGCAGCGCGGCGATGGAGGAAAGGGCGTTCACGAGCGGGCAATCGGTTGGAGCGCCGGCGACCGGCGCGGCGGATTACTTGGGATAGGGAATGCGAAGGCCCGCCTCGCGCATGCGGCGCAGGATGTCGAAATTCATCTCGCTGCGCACCCTTTCCGCCATCACGATGTCGTCGACGTAGCAGATGAGCTCGAATTTCAGCGCCCAGTCGCCGAACTGGTTGAATAGCACCAGCGGGGCCGGGATCGCCAGCACCGAATCTTGCGCTTTCGCGGCGGCGACGAGGATCTCGCGCGCCGTCTCGACGTCGCTTTCGTAGGCGACGTTGACCGCCACGACGATGCGCCCGGTGCGGTCGGCGTGCATCCAGTTCTTTACCGGGCCGCCGACCAGCGTCGCGTTGGGCACGATCAGCGTGCCGCGGTCGAAGGTCTCGATCTCGGTGGCGCGCGCGTTGATGCGCCGCACGAAGCCCTGGTCGGCGCCGACCACCACCCAGTCGCCGACCCTGATGCCGCGCTCCCACAGCAGGATCAGGCCGGAGACGAAATTGTTGGCGATCGACTGCAGGCCGAAGCCGATGCCGACCGACAGCGCGCCGGCGACGATCGCCAGCTTCTGGAAGTCGAGGCCGAGCTGAGCGCCGCTCACCGCCAAAGCGGCGACCACGCCGACGTAGCCGACGATGGTGCGGACCGAGTTGCTGACGCCGGCGTCGAGCCGGGTGCGCGGAAGGTAGCGCGACGACAGCCAGTTCTGCAGCGCGCGGGTCGCCGCCATGACGATCGCCAAAGCCGCGCCGGCGACGAGCAGCGACGACACCGACAAGGTCACGCCGCCGACCTTGAAGCCGAAATAGGCGGCGCGCAGGGACGAGGTGAAATCCTGCGACACGCTCCAGCGGTCGAGCACGATCATCGTCCCGCCGACGAGGATGGTCAGCCGGGCGAAGCCCTGGACCAGCACGACAATCTGATCGAGCGCGTCGCGCCTGAGGCCGATCGCCGCGGTGAGGCCACGGCCGGCCGGCGCGCCGGGCTTCAGCATCGCGTCTGCGCCCTCCTGCAGCACGGCGTCGACGATGTAGAGCGTGGCGACGATCATCGTCAGCTCCATCGTCTGCTGGACGACATAGGTGGCGAAGGCGACGTAGCCGGTCAGCGTCGCGCCGATGGTCAGCCCCGCCAGCGCCCAGGCGAAAGCGGCGCGCGCAGCCGCCCAGGCGGGGCGCGCGGTCTCGTCCGCCCCTGCGGCCAGCCGCCTGAGCGTCGCCGCAAGGAACAGCGCGGCGAGCGTCGCGCCGACCGCGCGGCCGGCGACGGCGAGATTGAGCGAGCCCAGCGCGTCGACCGCCGGCTCCAACAGCCGCTCGACGGCCAGGATCGCCGCGACGCCGAGCCACAGCCGCTCAATGAGCGCGGCGGAGTGGTCGCTCAAGTCGACGAGCCGCCAGTTGGCGCGGCC
>Ga0326728_10019698_pt1 | contig 13044 bp, 10 predicted proteins | sample MB3enrmetagenome_FD_207602 | JGI IMG/M metagenome (GOLD analysis project Ga0326728, IMG submission 207602) | Lab enriched peat soil microbial communities from McLean, Ithaca, NY, United States - MB31MN | ecosystem: Environmental > Terrestrial > Soil > Wetlands > Peat | place: USA: New York...
GCCGTTCCAGGGCCTTGTCCTTCTCGAAATATTTCTGGTATTCCTTTAAGGTCGTTGCGCCGATGACGTGGAGTTCTCCCCGCGAGAGCGCTGGCTTGAGGATATTTGCGGCGTCCATCGCGCCTTCGCCACCCCCGGCTCCGACAAGGGTGTGGATTTCGTCGATGAAGAGGACGATCTCGCCTTCGGCATCTATCACTTCTTTGATTACGCTCTTGAGCCGTTCCTCAAATTCTCCCTTGAACTTGGCCCCGGCGATCAGCGCACCCATATCAAGGGAGAAAATCTGCTTGGTCTTCAGGTTATCCGGGACGTCTTCGTCGATGATCCGGTGGGCAATACCTTCAGCGATTGCCGTCTTTCCGACACCAGGTTCCCCGATGAGGATCGGGTTGTTCTTTGTTCTCCGGGAAAGGATCTGCAGCACCCTGCGGATCTCTTCGTTACGGCCGATCACCGGATCGAGTTTCCCCTTGCGGGCAAGATCATTGAGGTTCCGGGCATACTTTTCCAGGGCATTATAGGTTGCTTCAGCATCCTGGTTCTGCACGGCTGAACCCTTCCGCAGCTGGATGATGGCTTCCCGCAGGGCATTCTCCGTAACCCCGTTCTCTTTCAGGAGCCGCGACGTGCTGTCATTCACGGAATAAATTGCAAGGAGAATCTGCTCAAGAGAGACAAATTCGTCCTTGAACTCCTGGGAAAGGGCAGTGGCCTTCTGCAGGGCCTTGTTTGCATCCTTGGAAAGGTAATTTTCCCCTCCGCTGACTTTGGGATAGGCGTCAATGATGCGGTCGAGCGCCGGGATGAACACATCGAGGTTCACCTGCAGCTTTTTGAGGAGATACGGGATGACGTTTTTATCAACTATCAGCATCCCTTTGAGAATATGGGACGTCTCGATGGCCTGGTTCTGTTTTGCCTCCGCTATCTCGGTTGCTTTCTGCACGGCTTCCTGTGATTTGATGGTGAAATTGTTGAAATTCATGGTTATCGTTGTTTTTTTCGTTGCTCGTAGTCCGTTACCGGTAATTCGTAATAGCGCTTCTTCCTGTCAAATAGTTTACCAATGAGGAAACCGGTCCTGTAAACCGGGGGATCCCGTGCCCGTCATGCGCATTGCGCGAGGGCGTCTGCTTCGATCACAGAGCGTCCCGAGGTGACCTGGAACCCGGCTGTCTCTCCGATACCGACACCGGCTGAACGCCTCGTGTACCCGCCGGGCAGGTTGAGCCTGTCGATCACCCGCCACGGCAGGATCATGTTACGGCTCACGTCTTCATTGCTCAACGCTTCCTGTACGGTCAGTTTTACTCCGTTGTTATCGGTCATAATCGTGAATCTCCTTTGGAAGATTAACCATAAGTTAGTATTGCCTAGTATATAAAAGGTTGTGTGAGGGGTTTTGGTGCGTTCGCGGTTGATCAACCGGGCAAATGGTTGGTGATGCATGGCGGTTAGTAATGACGAGACGCCGGAATCTTCCGGCCTACCGGGAGGATAGTCCTGGTTAAAACGGGCATTCATAATGGAGAATTATAACGGAGAATTTTTCTCCCCGTTTTTTTCCTGTTTGTTATGCTGCAATAGAGACATTCTCAACAGTTATGTGATAAGTATCGTGCGTTAACGTATACTCGGGTATCAGGAACGTAAATCCTGAAATGCCGTAGGGAGAAACCATCACCGTGTCGTAGGCCGTGGCATTTGGTGTATTTGGAAGGGCGAAAGTACCATACAGGTCCACTCTCATAAGGACCCGCAAGGGATACCCTGAAGTTGACTGAATCACGCCTTGTATCGTTACGTTCCCTTTCGTGATCTTTTGACCGGCACTATCCCAGGAAAGCGGAAAAATCTGAACACCGGCACTTTCGATGTATATCGACGAGGTGGTAGGAACAGGAAGTGGTTTTAACGTCGGCGTGGCGACCGGTTTTGACACGGGCACTACCTCCGGAGCCGTTGTTGGTAGTTGTGCCCGCGGGGTAGCATTCTCTGTAACCGGGAGCGGTGCAGTGGTCGTGGGAAGAGCACCCGGGGAAACTGTCGGCTGTACCGTGGTATTTTCCGGGGGCTTTGGGCCAACGCATCCGGCCGCAAGGAGGACAAAGATGATGAGTATCCCCGGAAGGGGCTGGATTTTCTTCATATCAATCCTATCCCTGAGTTCTTTTATGAGGAAACCGATTTTGGCAGGGGCACGGTTCTGGTACATTGCCGGGACTTTTGAGTAAATGTACCAGGAGCGGTGCGTGGCGGGATTTTTGAAAAATGGGATTATTTAGCCGGGGCCGCCATTTCCGGTTTCTTTTTCATTGCCAGTACAATTGCTAGTATAATTGTCAGGATACCGGCAATTATAAGACTGACACCTGTTATATAGAGCGTCATCATGCTCGTAATCCCGCCAATAAGCAGGAAGAGCCCGATTAAAAACCACAATACGACCATTACCATTTTACTCATTTTCATGCCTCCAACTAAACCTGTGGCAGCCCGGAGCCTTTACGAGGTTGAAGTTCAAAGGACAAGCTACCAGACACGCGTTTGGATACTTCTATTGATAAAGATTTGTCCAGTTTTCTTTATTTGAAACGTCGTTGTGAAAGAAAACAACCGACGAGGGAAGATTGCATTTCTCTGTTCTCTCAAATGTACTATCCGTAAGCTGGCAACTTGGTTTCGTGCTTTTTGTCCCGAAGGGGATCACACCGTCGGGTTCTTCCGGACAAACGCTTCCAGCGCCTTCCGGAGTTTTTCGGTGCGCTCCCGGATCGTATCGAAGGATTTTCTCTGCCAGTACACGAGATCCCTCAGTTCCTCGGCCTGCTTTGCAATTCTGGTATCAAGGGTGTATTTTCCTTTCAGGTACTCGACCTGGTTGACGATGTTGACTGCTTGGAACAGGAGGTCACGCTTCCCTTTCGCATACAGGAGATCCCAGGTCTTCTGCTCGTACCGCTCGAAATCCGTACCGTCGAGCGTGCCCTTGACCCGCTCTAGTGCAGCGTCGAAATGCCGCCGGGTGATCCTGACAGATTCAGGTACGTTCTCCTCCCCGGCACCGCCACCCCCGGTCAGCTCGTCGATCAGAATCGCCTTGGCCTCACGCACCAGTGCTTCGAGGTCGGCGCCGACGAAGAACCGGGTCTGTGCCGCGAGATCATCGATGCTCACGTCAGCATCGAGGATCCCTTCCAGCCCCTTGAGATAGGTAGCGAGGATCGCTTTCCGCGCCTCCTCATCGGGCGGGGGGATGTACAGGTGCTTTTCGAGCCGGCCGGGGCGGAGCAGGGCAGGGTCGAGCAGGTCGGGACGGTTGGTCGCCCCGATGACAAAGACCTCCTTTAACTCCTCGACACCATCCAGCTCGGTCAGGAACTGGGAGAGGACGCTCTCGGTTACATGCGTGGAATCGTTTACCGTGCCCCGTTTGGGGAAGAGCGCATCGATCTCGTCAAAGAAGATGATGCAGGGCGCCGACTGCCGGGCCTTGCGGAACGCCTCCCGCACGTGCTTCTCGGAATCCCCCACCCCTTTTGAGAGGAGCTCGGGGCCCTTGACCGAGATGAAGTTGAGGTGGCGCTTGCTTGCGATGCCCTTTGCAAGCAGCGTCTTTCCCGTGCCCGGCGGGCCGAAGAGGAGGATACCTTTGGGGGGCTTGTAGTCCAGTTTCTCAAAAATCTTCGGATATCGCAGGCGCCCCTCGATGATCCTGATGAGGGTATCCTTGGTCTCGTCAAGGCCTGCGATATCCTCCCATGCCACATCAGGGACCTCGATAAGGACCTCCCGCAGGGCGCTGGGCTGGACAATTTTCCTTGCGGCATCGAAGTCGCCTTTCGTTATCCGGAGCTGCTCGATCACCTCGGCAGGGATCTCCTTGTTGATGTCGATGAGGGGGATGATCTTCCGGATCGCGTTCATCGCGGCTTCCTTGACGAGGAGCGCGATGTCGGCACCGACAAACCCGAATGTGGTCTCGGCAAGGGCGGCGATATCCACGTCCTTTGCAAGCGGCACGCCCCGGGTGTGCACCTGGAAGATCTCCAGCCGGCCCTTCTTGTCAGGAATACCGATCTCGATCTCCCGGTCAAAGCGCCCGCCCCGCCGGAGCGCCGGGTCGATGGAGTTGGGAAGGTTGGTGGCCGCAATCACCACAACCTGCCCCCGGCCGGCAAGGCCGTCCATGAGGGCAAGGAGCTGGGCCACGATCCGGCGCTCCACCTCGCCCTGCACGTCCTCGCGCTTGGGGGCAATCGCATCGATCTCGTCGATGAAGATGATGGAAGGCGCGTTCTCTTCCGCATCGTGGAACTTGTCCCGCAGGGCCTTTTCGCTGTCCCCGTAGAACTTGCTCATGATCTCGGGCCCCGAGAGGGTGCTGAAATGAGCATCGACCTCGTTTGCCACCGCCTTTGCGATCAGGGTCTTTCCCGTGCCCGGCGGACCGTAGAAGAGAACGCCTTTCGGGGGTTTGATCCCCAGTTTCTCAAAGATCTCCGGGTGGCGCAGCGGGAGCTCGATCATCTCCCGCACCAGCTGGAGCTCGCGCTCGAGCCCGCCGATATCCTCGTACTGGATCGTGGAGATCTCCCGTTTTCCCTCCTCCGGGTTGAAGGGCTCATCCTTGAGCTCGATCTCGGTGTCATCGGAGACTATCGCGATGGCCCGGGGAGAGACCCGGACGATGACAAAGGTGACGGAGTTCCCGATAATATCGACACGCAGGGTCTGGCCCTCGATCACCGACCGGCCCCGCAGCACCCTTGAGAGGTACTGTTCCCCCCCGACCAGCCGTGTCTGCTGCGCCGGCTGGACCACCACCTTTGTGGCATACACGGCCTCGGACTTGCGGATCTTCACCTTCTCATCGATGCCGGCATTCGCGTTCGCCCGGATGCTCCCGTCGATACGCAGAATGGCAAACCCGATGTCCTCCGCGAAGCCCGGCCAGACGATCGCCGCTGCGTGGCGCTTTCCTACGATCTCGATGACATCCCCTGAGACAAGGTTCAGTTTCTTCATCACGTCAACGCTGAGCCGGGCGATGCCACGGCTTGCATCGTTGTGCGCCGCCTCCTTGACCATTACCTCAAAAAAATCCATCTCTGCCATCGGTGCCCCGCAGTAATTCTCACCCCTCTGGTTTGGCGCGGTGACCTATAAAAATACCAGTCAGGGCAGCAGGACCTGCAGGCACCGTCTGATCTGATACTGCAACAATAACTTATTTTTCTAAAAACAACTTTACTTGCTTACAAAACAAGCCAGATTTCATCCAGAAATACAAAACCGAGCCTTTATTTTGTCTTTTGCCAGTACCGGTAAGGTATGAGTATTGTTGCTGATGCCAAGCGCGGCATCGTTACTGACGAGATGAAACAGGTTGCGGCACAGGAGGGCGTCACCGAGGACTTTGTCCGGCGCAGCGTTGCCGAAGGTCACATCGTGATCCCGGTCTCGCCCTACCGCAAGGTGAAGATCTGCGGTATCGGCGAGGGCCTGCGCACCAAGGTGAACGCCTCCATTGGGACCTCCACCGATATCGTCAATATTCCCGAGGAGATCGAGAAAGCACGGCAGGCCGAGCTTGCGGGTGCCGACACGCTCATGGAGCTCTCCACCGGTGGGGACTTTGCCGAGATCAGGAGACAGATTATTGCCAATACCACCCTTTCCGTGGGGAGCGTCCCCTTGTACCAGGCCTTCATCGAGGCGGTCAAAAAGGACGGCGCCGTCATCCATATGAAGGAGGACGATCTCTTCCGGATCACGGCCGAGCAGGCAAAGCTCGGCACGAACTTTATGGCGATCCACACCGGCATCAACTGGGAGACGGTCAAAAGACTGCGCAACCAGGGCCGGCACGCCGGGCTCGTCTCCCGGGGCGGTGCATTCATGACCGCGTGGATGCTCCACAACGAAAAAGAAAACCCGCTCTACTCAGAGTTCGACTACCTTCTTGAGATCATGAAGGAACATGAGGTCACCCTTTCTATGGGGAACGGCATGCGGGCCGGGGCCATTCACGATGCAACCGACCGGGCCGGTATCCAGGAGCTGCTCATCAATGCTGAACTTGCAGACAAGGCGCACGCGCAGAATGTGCAGGTGATTGTTGAAGGTCCGGGCCATGTGCCGATCGACGAGATAGCGACAAACGTCCAGCTCATGAAGCGGGTCACCAACAACAAGCCGTTCTATATGCTCGGGCCGATCGTGACCGATATCGCGCCGGGCTATGACGACCGGGTCGCGGCTATCGGTGCCGCAATCTCGTCATCGCTGGGCGCAGATTTCATCTGCTACGTAACCCCTGCCGAGCACCTTGCGCTTCCCACCCCGGAAGAAGTGTACGAGGGCGTCATCAGTTCGCGGATCGCCGCCCATGTCGGGGATATGATCAAGCTCAAAAAGACCCGGGCCGCAGACCTCGAGATGGGCCACGCGCGCCGCGACCTTGACTGGGAGCGCCAGTTCGCGGTCGCCATGAACCCGGCCCGGGCAAAAGAGATCCGGGCGGAACGGATGCCGGCCGACACCGACGGCTGCACCATGTGCGGCGATTTCTGCGCCATCAAGATCGTCAACCGGTATTTTAAGTTCTGAAGATGCCCTCATTTTTTTGATATATTTCCGTTGAATTATGGTTGCGGGAGAGTCCCTTCCCGATCGGCTTCTTTTTCTGAGGGTCTGTTTGGATTACGAAAATACGTGGGATATACGATGAAAGCAGTTGGATCTATCTTTTGTGGTGCGATGCGTGCCGCCGCCCCCGAAGGGACGCCCCCGCGGCGGGGAGCCCTTCTCAATCGATTGCAGTCATATTGCGGTTTTCATAGTTTTGGCGGAAAAGACTGTATTATGTGAATTCCTCCCAACGTTTTCTCATCAATCCGGAAACCTGCGGATCTTCTGGTAATAAGTGCCTGTGCCAGCATACCGTACTGTCCTTCATTTATCCTCCCACCAAAGGCGCAGGATTATGCATTCCGGTATCCAATAAACACCAGCAGAAGCCGGTCGGTGCCATCATGAAAAGGACAAAGCAGGAGATCCGGGAAGAGGTAAAGCAGCGCCGGCAGGCACTCACCCCGAAAGAGCGGATGGGGAAGAGCCAGCAGATCTGCGCCACGCTCCTTGGCCTTCTTAACGGCACCGGTGCAATCATGGCCTATGTCTCAAAGCCCCCGGAGGTGGATACAGCAGCGCTCATTGCCGGCCTCCTTGCCCGGGGCACCCGGGTGATCGTTCCTGTTATCGAACGCGAGACGGTCAGCCTCCGGCTCTCGTACCTTGAAGATCCCACGATTCTGGTCGAGAGCACGTTCCATGTCCCGGAACCGGTCGGCCACGAGATCCCGGCCCGGGCTGATGAGGTGGCGGTTGCGATCATCCCCCTCCTCGCCTTTGACAGCGAGGGTAACCGGCTCGGCTACGGCGCGGGATACTACGACCGGTTCCTTGCGGCGCATCCCGGCATGAAAACGATCGGTGTTGCTTTTGCCTGCCAGGAAATGCCGGACCTGCCAGGGGAATCAACCGATATCCGGATGGACATGATCGTGACCGAATCCGGGGTCATCCGTGTCCCCTCCCCCCCTTGAGACCACGCATACTAAATAATCCTGTCTCACAATGATCCCTAACGGTGATGCTATCAGGCTGAACTATGGCGGTTTTATCCCGCTCTCGACCGTGGACTGGCGGGGCAGGTCGGTCTGTACGGTCTTTTTCAGGGGATGCCCGCTCCGCTGCTCGTACTGCCAGAATGCCGCGATCCTTGCCGGGGAGGATGAGCGGGACACGGACGAAATTGTTGCGCTCATCAGGGGCTCGACACTGGGGGCAAGCGGCGTTGTCTTCTCCGGGGGCGAGCCCACGATGCAGAAGGACGCTCTCCTTCTTCTCGCCCGGGCGGCAAAAGGGCTCGGCCTTGCGGTCGGCCTCCAGACAAACGGCATCTTTCCCGACACGATAGAAGCACTCATAAAAGAACGGCTCGTGGATAAGATCGCGATTGATTACAAGACGCAGTGGGAGGGCTTTTCTTGCGTGGGGGACGGCTGCGGGCAATCCCGTCCGGATTACCGGAAAAATGTCCGGCGATCGATAGAGATAGCGGTAGGAGCGTTCCGGAAAAAGGCGCTGCCCGAATTTGAGATCGTAGTAACCGTATTTTATGAGAATGCAAAATACTTACAGGAGATTTCACGCATGTTCGGCGATATCCCGCTCGTCCTCCAGCAGGGGGAGCACAAGATCCCGATGGTCCCGGGCGGGGTCGCAAACGCTTCTGCCTATCTCGCCCGACAGCAGGACAGCATCGGGCAGTACACGCCCCTGACGTTCGCCGAGATCCAACAGATAGCCGACGGGCTGAAACGGGATGTCCGGATCCGGACCCGGGAGATCGGCGAGATAGCGCACAACCGGAGGTATCTCCTGTGAACGTGATCGGCGTTGTCGGACTTCCCGCAAGCGGTAAGGGAGAGTTTTCAAAGATAGCGGAGGGGCTGGGGGTCCCGGTCGTTGTCATGGGCGATGTGATACGGAACGCCGTAAAAAAGGCCGGCCTCCCCCCGACTGATGAGAACCTCGGTGCGATGGCCAACCGGCTCCGCGCCGAGCGGGGCATGGACGCGATCGCCATCCTCTGTGTCGATGCCATACGGGAGCACAATGCCCCGCTTGCCCTTGTCGATGGCATCCGGGGGGATGCGGAAGTCCGGGTCTTCCGGGAGCATTTCCCGGGTTTCCGGCTTATTGCCATCGAGACCTCATTTGAAAAACGGCTCGCCCGGCTGTGTGAGCGCAAGCGCAGCGATGACGTAGGATCTGCTGAAGGATTAGCGACCCGGGACGAGCGCGAGCTGGGCTGGGGTCTCGGAAATGCCCTGGCACTGGCGGATATCAGGATCAACAACGATGGAAGCCTCGAAGAATTTACCACTCGCGTCACAGACCTGATAAGGAGCATGGAGCGTGAGGCATGACCCTCCGCCCGTACTTCTCCTCCTCGGCAAAAGTCTGGGATGACATCCAGTGGGTATACGGTATCGAAGAGGCCGGTTACGTGGGTTGGGAGATTGTCGCGGACGGGAACTACCGGCTGGAAAAACCGGACAATCTTGAAAAGATCAAAGAGGTGATTGCAAGTACCCGCCTCGGGATCACGGTGCATGCTCCCTACGGGGATCTCAACCTGGCGACCCTCAACGATCCTATCTGGCGCGAGTCCATCCGGCAGATCGAGGTCTGTATCGAAAAGGCCGGGGATCTCACTGACCGGGTCACGATCCACCCCGGATACCTCTCCCCCGCAGGAAAACTCCTGCCAAAGAAGGTCTGGGAACTCCAGAAAGAAGCCCTGCGCCGGATCGGGAAGTGTGCGGTCGATCACGGCGTGCTTGCCTGCCTCGAAAACATGATCAGCCAGAAAGAATTCCTCTGCCGGGATGTTGGGGAGCTCATGGGTATGGCCGGGGGGATCGAAGGAATCGGCCTCACGTTCGATTTCGGGCACGCACACACGCTCGCAAAAGTCCCCGAATTTCTTGCGCAGGTCTCCTCGGCAAATCATATCCATATCCACGACAACCATGGCATTTCCGACGAGCACCTTCCGCTCGGCGCCGGAACCATTGACTGGAAGACCGTGGGGAAAACCATTACCGCCCGGTACAGTGGTGTAATCGTTATTGAGGGGCGCTCAGTTGAGGAAGCAAAAAAGAGCAGGGCGGTCTTTTCGGAGTGTTTTGTATGAGCGGCGAGACGCTCCAGGTGTATTTTCTCGGGACGGCAGGGGCGCTCCCGACGCCGGTGCGCAACCCGCCCTGCATCATGATCCGGCGCGGCACCGACACGATCCTCTTTGACTGCGGGGAAGGGGCCCAGCAGCAGATGATGAGGGCACGGTGCGGGTTTACGGTTGATGCCATCTTCGTAACGCACTGGCACGCGGATCACTTCCTTGGGATCTTCGGCCTTGTCCAGACCATGTCGTTCAACGGGCGCACCGAGCCTCTCTCCATCTACGGCCCCGCATGGGTGCACGAATTTGTCGAAACCATCAAAAAGATCAGCCGGTTCAACCTGAAATTTACCCTTGATTCCGTCGAGCTTGCGCACGGGTCGTGGGTCCGCTTCAACGGCTACACCGTAACCGGGTTTGCGGTCAGCCACGGCCTGCCAGCGCTCGGCTACGTACTCGAAGAAGATCCCCGCCCGGGCCGGTTTGACCGTGAACATGCGATTGAACTCGGCGTGCCGCCCGGGCCGCTCTTTGGCCGGCTCCAGCGCGGCGAAACGATCAGGGTGACAAAAGACGGGACTGAACGGGAGATCAAACCTTCGGACGTGATGGGAACCCCGCGCCCGGGCCGCAAGATTGTCTATACCGGCGATACCCGCCCCGTGATCCCGGCACTCCTGGAGTACGGGAAGGATGCGGATCTCCTCATCCACGATGCGACATACGACGAAAGCGAGGTCAGGCGTGCTGCTGACTTCTATCATGCGACCGCCCGGCAGGCCGGGGAGGCGGCGGCGGCAGTCAACGCCCGGACGCTCGCCCTCACCCATATTAGTTCACGGTACACGGATATCGCAAACCATACCAGTGAAGCAAAGGCTGCATTTGCCGGGACCGTTCTTGTTCCCGAAGACCTGTTTATGCTGGAAGTTATGTACCGGGACTGACCGGCCCGGGTTTTTTGTTTTAAAAGAAATTTGCATGGATCGAATGTGTTCCTACCAGAACGTCAGAAACCCGTTAAAACCTGTGCAAAGGAATGTGAGGATTACCCGCTTCAGGGCCCCTCCGGGGCACGGCGGGGCAAGGGACTTTTCCTCGTGTTGTTTTTATCGTCATTCGGATCCGCCGCGGGGGCGTCCCTTCGGGGGCGATGGAGTTCATCGCATTTACGTGTCGGTATGTAAACAATTCATTCATCACATCAGCTCGATCCAATTTTAATGGAATATCCTTACTCATGAGAGATTGCCTGATGCCGGATACACCGTGTGCGTGAGAGCATATTGCAAAAATCGGCAGCACACTGATCAGGGGACTCTGTATCAACTGAGCCATTACAAATCGTGACACGCCGTTTTTCATTTACATAATTCAGGTGCGGACTCTCTTTACCGGTACCCGGATCAGAAACGGCAGGTGCCGTAAGGACAACTAACATAACCCTCCGGTGACCATTCTTGGTACACGCAGCACTGCCGCGTGCTTGACAACGTTGAACGATAGCAAATACAAAAATAGCGCTTACCTATATCGTTTCGTTCGCTTGCGTGAGGAGAGAAAAATGCAGACAGATACTGATATAATCGTTTACCGGCTTGCCGCAGGATGTGACCTGTCCGATGTCGAAGAAGGGAAAACCTATCTGGGAAAAGTCCAGGGTTTTGCGACATTCGGGATGTTTGTCCAGCTCAACGACCGGATCAAAGGTCTTGTGCACAAGACCAGCGTGAAAGCAGATCACAAGGAAAAAGACAGCGTCCTTGTACGGGTCAGGGAGATCCGCCCCAACGGGAACATCGACCTTGAAGAACAGCTGATCCAGATCTACCAGGTCCAGCAGGTCGAGCGCACGTCAACAACCGTCAGGATCGCGGACCTTGCCACAAAACAGGGAAAATCCGTTGCCATCGAAGGAGAAGTCGCACAGGTAAAGCAGACAAGCGGGCCTACGATCTTCACGATTGTCGATGAGTCCGGTACCCAGAATGTGGCTGCATTTGTAGAAGCCGGTGTCAGGGCCTACCCCGAAGTTGACCTCAATATGATCGTGAGAGTCATCGGCGAGGTCATGATGCGCAACAACCAGCTCCAGATAGAAGCTGACGGGATTACTGCGCTCACGGGAGACGAAGAGAATACGGTCAGGGTGCGCATCGAAAAAGCGCTCGATGCCCGTGCCGAACCCGAGACGATAAAACCGCTCGTAAAAAGCGACGTCCTCGACAGCCTGATGCCCGAGATGCGCAAGGTTGCAAAGACCATAAGAAAAGCAGTCTTTACCGCACAGCCGATCATCCTCCGGCACCACGCGGATGCGGACGGTATCTGCTCGGCGGTCGCGATCGAGCAGGCAGTTGTCTCGCTCATCAAGGAGTCCGGCGGGGATTTTGACGCCGACTACTATCTCTTCAAGCGTGCCCCGTCAAAAGCTCCCTTCTACGAGATCGAGGATATCACCCGGGACCTTGACTTCGCGCTCAAGGACCACGCAAGGTTCGGCCAGAAGATGCCCCTTGTAATCCTTACCGACAACGGCTCGACCGAAGAGGATGAAGCGTCCTACAAGATCGCAAGCGTGTATGACATTCCGTTTGTCGTGATCGACCACCACCACCCGGATGCAACCATCGACAAGTACCTGGTCGGGCATGTCAACCCGTACCACGTGGGCGGGGACTTCGGGGTCACGGCAGGGATGCTCGGGACCGAGGTCGCCCGGCTTATCAACCCCAAGGTTGAGCCCCTCATCAAACACCTGCCGGCGATTGCCGGTGTCGGGGACCGGAGCGAGGCGCCCGAGCGGGCCCTCTATCTCGCGCTCGTGCGCGACGACTATTCAGAACAGGCCTGCAAGGACATTGCACTCGCGCTCGATTACGAGCAGTTCTGGCTCCGGTTCAACGATGGCCGGGAGATCGTCAAGGATATCCTGAACCTTGTCGGCAACAAGGAACGCCACACAAAACTGGTCGGCCTCCTTGTCGAAGGTGCAAATGCAATGATCGAAGACCAGATGAGCGCCTGCATGCCGCACGTTGTCGCCCGCGTACTGCCAAACGCTGCACACCTCTTCCTGATCGATGTGGAGATCCATGCCCACAAATTCACCTTCCCGCCGCCCGGCAAAACCTCCGGCGAGGTGCACGACCTGCTCTGCAAACAGAACGAGGGAAAACCGGTCGTCACGATCGGTTTTGGCCCGGACTTTGCCGTGCTGCGTTCCCGGGGTGTGCATATGAACATCCCCCGTATGGTCCGTGACCTGCACAATGAGATCCCCG
>Ga0326728_10019699_pt1 | contig 13044 bp, 12 predicted proteins | sample MB3enrmetagenome_FD_207602 | JGI IMG/M metagenome (GOLD analysis project Ga0326728, IMG submission 207602) | Lab enriched peat soil microbial communities from McLean, Ithaca, NY, United States - MB31MN | ecosystem: Environmental > Terrestrial > Soil > Wetlands > Peat | place: USA: New York...
TCGGGCCTGGGAGGCGCCGGACTGGGCTTCACCGGAAAAACAGTGTGCCGGGCGCTCTCTACGTGCTTCTCCTCATTCCGGCTGCTTGCCTGTACGTGGACCTGATGTGCAGGCACCTGACGCTCCGCATAATGGTGGTCGGCACTTTTCTGCGACTCAAAGGCCAGGACGAGGAAGGGGAGTACGAGCGGTTTGTCGCCGAGATCCGGGGAAAAAAACGGAAGAAGGTCAACGTCTTCGCCCTGGAGGATTGGGCCCTTGAATGGTCGACGATCGTCCTGTCGTTGCTCATCATGGGAATCGTGCTGGTCGTTCCAGAGATAGGGAGGACGGGTGGAGGCGCACCTTGTGCTGACTGGGTCAGGCATTACTCGTTTGTCTTTTCAGGATGTGCCGGTATCGCTTTGTCGTTCCTCATCCGGCTCCGCTACTTCCGGCGTTGGGAAAAGATAGAGAAGCACGGGCACTGATCCTTTGCCTCACCGAAAGAAACGCAAGGGGAATCGGAAGGCCGGCGCGTGTCCCGAAGGAAGGGCCGTAATGAACCAGGTGCGCATAAGATGATCGTGATCCATCATGACGAAATCGGGCAGCGGCTAAAAGCCCGCTACAACGTGGACGATATCGACAACCTTGGTGCGTTTCTGGACGCCCGAGGGGCTTTTCACTTCTTCCCTCTGCCCACCGGATTGTATCCCGCCGCGGCCATCGACCCGAAGGCAGCATCCCGGAGCGGCTACGGCAACGTCTGGGTTAGGGACAATATCTACGTTGCCCTGGCCCTCAGAGCCGCGGGGCGGACGAAGGAGGCGAGCGCCGCGGTGAAAGGCCTGGCCGCCTTCTTTAGCAAGTACCGCGTCCGCTTCGAGGCTATCGTGGAGGGACGCGGGGACAGTAAGTCGCCCATGAGCCGGCCCCAGGTCCGCTTCGACGGGCTGAGCCTCCTCGAAATCCCGGCCCGCTGGGCCCATGCCCAGAACGATGCTCTGGGCTATTTCCTCTGGATGTATTGCCTCTTGGCGCGCGAGGGCTCCCTGGTGCCGGACGGGGGCCTATTGACCCTGCTCGCCCACTATTTCGACGCCATCCACTACTGGGAGGATGAGGACAGCGGCCACTGGGAGGAAAGACGAAAGGTAGAGGCCTCGAGCATCGGTACGGTGGTGGCGGGCCTGAAAGGGCTGCGCGACCTCCTCGCCATTGGGCCGCGCCCTCCCAAGGCCGGGGGCGAGGAGGTCAATTCCGCCTTTCTCGATGGCCTGATCTCGCGGGGAGAAGAAGCCCTTGCCTCCATTCTTCCCGCGGAATGCATCCAGTCCGATCCCCGCAAGTACCGCCGGTATGATTCCGCCCTGATCTTCCTGATCTATCCTTTGGAGGTGGTGGGCGGGCCTATGGAAGAGACGATCCTCGAGGACGTGCGGCTGAACCTTCAGGGTGACTACGGCATCCGCCGGTATCTCGGAGACTCTTACTGGACCGCCGACTACAAGGAGAAGCTGCCTGCCGAGGAGCTTACCGCGGACGTGAGCGAGCGCCAGGAAGAGAGGGACGCCCTTGCGCTACCGGGCGAGGAGGCCCAATGGTGTATCTTCGATCCCGTCATCTCAGTCATCTTCGGACGCCGCTACCTACGATCGGGCGATCCCATTGATCTGGAGGGGCAGGTGCTCCACCTGAACCGGTCCCTCGGGCAAATGACCGGTCCCGAATGCCCGCAGGGCGAGTTGCGCTGCCCGGAGGCCTACTATCTGGAGCACGGCCGCTATGTCCCCAACGATCACGTGCCCCTTCTGTGGACCCAGGCCAACCTCCGGCTTGCCCTGCTGGCCATGAGGCAGAGCGCGGCCAACGCGTAACCGGGGCCAATCCCTTCCTTCGCGCCCTTAAGAACGCGAGGAGATCACGCCAACCTTCGTACGGACTTTTCTCCGACCCATTGGCGCGTCTTTGCCGCGGCGATGAATGCCTCCGTATCGCTGCATCGACGCTGCAACTCCCCTCGCGAAAAGGGGGCCGGCTCGCCCTAGCGCAACGCTGCGGTCGTGCGCCGGTATTCTTCAAGGAATTCGGAGGAGGTCGCGACGGTGAGCAAAGGGTGGATAGCGGAGCGCCGGTACGCGTTGAGGGTGTTCTCGTGGATCTCCCTCTTGTGGGCGGCGCAGAGGTCCTCCAGAATGACAGTGCGGAAGTCGTGACAGATAGCGTCGAAAGCGGTGGCCAGGACGCAGAAGTGGGTGGTGATGCCTGCCACGGCCACGGTATCGACATGCCATGTGCGGAGCGTCTGGTCAAGATCGGTCTTGAAGAAGGCGCTGAACCGCCTCTTGGGGAGGATCGTATCGCCGCTCTCAGGCTCGAGATCGTGGAGCACCCTTGCCCCTTCTGTTCCCCGTATGGCATGGGGCTTCATGCGGCCTCCGAAGAGGAAATCACCTTCGAGAAAGCTGTCGCAGGCGAAAATGACGGGAACGGAGATTCCTCTGCATGTCTTTAAAAAGTCGCGCACCGGCGGAACGATCCGTTCTTCTTCCCGGTCCTTGTGAGACCTGTCCCCGTAGTTGTCTTCGAGCATGTCGACGATGATGAGCGCCGGTTTCACGGATGCCTCCTCCCTGTCTTAAGCCCCTTATCCTCGCCGTGATGAGCCTTCGGGACCGACCCTACATTATCAGACCCCTCAGACGATCGTGTCAAGTGAGGATTCGCCGCTTCACCTCCCTCTCGAACGGGCAAGACAAGGGGCTAACGGGCATTGCCGACTCGTGCATTGCCGAGGACGGCTTAGAAAAGCTCGCGACGAATCCGGCACGAATAACGAAGCCCCCTTAGCGAAGCGTGGGGGTTGGGGGGAGTGAGGGACGGAATGAGGAGCGATGCTTTTCTTTCGGCTCGGCTGTCACGAGGAGGTAATGCCCGTCAGCCCCCTATCGAGACTCTTTCCAAATGGGCTTGCCTACGATTCGCCGCCCCATTGTTGAAATAGTCCCGGGCTTATGATAGAGTACGACGGAATATTTCCAATGTTCATATGAATATCAGAGTGATGTTAGAGGACAGGGAGGGTGAATATCTCTCGCCATTTGCGCAGAAGAGCCGCGACACGAGGGGCCGGGCCAGGCAGGAAGTCCCGTGCGACATCAGACCGGCGTTCCAGCACGACCGGGATCGGATCGTGCACAGCAAGTCCTTTCGCAGGCTCAAGTACAAGACCCAGGTATTCCTTTTCCCCAGCGACGATCACTACAGGACGCGCCTCACCCACACCTTGGAGGTATCCCAGATAGCGAGGACGATCGCCAAGTCGCTCCTTTTGAATGAGGACCTCGTGGAGGCCATCGCCCTTGGCCACGACCTCGGCCACACTCCCTTCGGCCACTCAGGGGAGGAAGTGCTCAACAGACTGCACGAGGGGGGTTTCCGCCACAATGAGCAGAGCCTGAGGGTCGTGGATCTCCTCGAACGGGACGGACAGGGTCTCAACCTCACCGTAGAGGTCCGTGACGGGATACTGAGGCATTCGAAGGGCAAAGGGGACATCACCATAAGGGCCGCAGAAGAGAAGCCGCTCACGAGGGAGGCGGAGGTGATTCGCATAGCCGACGTGATCGCCTATATCAATCATGATATCGACGATGCCGTGAGGGGTAATGTGATTGCCCTGCCGGACCTGCCGGAGGACTGCCGGAGAGACCTGGGGGAGACCCATTCCCGAAGGATAGATTGCATGGTGCGCGCCGTCATTGGGGAGAGCTTGAAGAATAACGACGTGTCCATAGAGCCCAAAGTCGAAGAGCGCATGGAGGAGCTTCGGGGTTTCCTCTACGAGCGGGTGTACGAAAACAACCTTGTCCATGCCGAATTCACTAAGTGCTCGATGATCATCGAGGAGCTTTACCGCTATTTCCTTGACCACCCCGATGCCTTTCTTGAGGAGACGGGGGCGAGAGAGTTTTATGACGACCCTTCCACCTGTGTGTGCGACTTTATCGCGGGCATGACGGACCGGTACGCCTTCAATCTCTTCGAGAGGATATTCCTTCCAATGCCCTGGAAGATACCTGTTTAGGGGGACACATGAAAAAGACGATAGTCATTGCGGACAGGGATGAGAGCCTCCAGCATGCTTTCATGACAGTCTTCTCCAAGGCGAATTTTGAGATCATTCACGCGGCAAACGGGAAAGAAGTCGAGAGGATCGCCGAGAGGATAAACCCTGATGTATATATCGTCAACGTAAACCTTCCCAAGGTGAATGGGATTGAAGTTTACAAGAAGCTGCAGAAACAGAAGTTCCTCGAAACGGCAAGCTTTTTCTTTCTCAAGGACGAGTCGGATGCCACGGAGCTATTGGGATACCAGGCAGACGGCGTGATAGAGAAGCCGATCAATTTCTTCCGGGTCTACGAGACGATCACGAAAGAGGATGACGCCATCGAGCTGACGGACCTTGTGGAAGACAAAGCGGCCGAGGCCGTGGTGCCTGAGGCAGTGGTGCCTCAGGCCGTGGTGCCGGAGGCCGGGGTGCCTGAGGCAAGGAATACGGCCCCGGGTTTCGAGGGGCCGGCCGATGGGGGCGTCCCGGAACAGGTGCCTGAACCCCTGTTGACGAAAGAGCCGGAGGCGCCGGCCCCGGAAGAGGCCGAAGCACCGGCCCCCGAAGAAATGGTCTTACCCGTGGTGGAGGCGCATTTCGAAGAGGGGCCGGCGGCGGCACCCGAGCCCTCCGCAATCCCCGAGCCCCCCGCGGCTCTCGGACTCGTGGAGCAGGAACAGGCAGCCGAGATTGGGCCGAAGGTGGAGAGTGCTGAAGCCGGGCAGACCCGCGTAGAGGAAAGCCTCTCCAGCACGTTCGGGGCCAGGCTCAAGGACGCGATGGAAAGCCTGGGAGGAGGCCCTCTGCCTGACGCAGCGGAGGGAATAGCGGTCCGCGCCCAGGCAGGTCTTGAGCGGTCCGAGCTCGAGGCCCGAATCCAATCGGCCCTCGCCTCTGCAATGGCAGAGGCCGGAAAGACGCTCTCGGCCGAGCTTTCGCCCGTCCTCTCCCAATACGTGGAGGACTATGTCAAGCGCATGCTGCTCGAGATTGCCGAGAGGGTGATCAGGGAAGAAATCGACAAGCTACTGAAGGAGTCCGCTTAAGTGATAGACAAGGTCTACGATCCGAGAGAGGTAGAGCGGAAATGGTACAGCTACTGGATTGAGAAGGGTTATTTCAAGGCTAGAAGCGTCTCTTCCGAGCCGCCTTTCTGCATAGTGATACCGCCCCCCAACGTGACGGGTGTCCTCCACATGGGGCATGCCCTCAATAATACGCTCCAGGACATCATAGTGCGCTACAAAAGGATGTCGGGCTTTAACACGCTCTGGCTGCCGGGAACGGACCACGCAGGCATAGCCACGCAGAACGTGGTGGAGAGGGAGCTTGCCAAGGAAGGCCTGAGGCCGGAATCCATCGGCAGGGCGGCCTTCATCGAGAGGGTCTGGGAATGGAGGAAGAAGTCGGGGGGCACCATCATCGAGCAGTTGAAGCGCCTCGGCTCCTCATGCGACTGGTCCCGCGAGCGCTTCACCATGGACGAGGGCCTGAGCCGGGCAGTGCGCGAGGTGTTCGTGAGGCTCTTCGAGGAGGGGCTCATCTATCGGGGAGACTACATCATCAACTGGTGTCCCAGGTGCAAGACCGCCTTATCCGACGTGGAAGTGGAGCACGAAGAGACGAAGGGGCACCTCTACTACATCAAGTACCCCCTCGCGGAAGCGCAGGGCTTCCTCATGGTGGCGACCACGAGACCTGAGACCATGCTCGGTGACACGGCCGTTGCGGTCAACCCGGACGATCCCCGGTATCGCTCCCTCATCGGGAAACAGGTGGTCCTTCCCCTCGTCGACAAGAAGATCCCGATCATCGGCGACGCTTACGTGGACATGGAGTTCGGAACGGGCGCGCTTAAGGTGACACCCGGCCATGATTTCAACGACTTCGAGATTGGAAAGAGACACTCCCTCGACGTGGTGAAGGTGCTCGACGATGACGGCACGATGAACGACCACGCCGGCCGATACAAAGGCATGGACAGGTTCGACGCAAGGGGCCGGATCGTAGAGGACCTGAAAGGCCTCGGCCTCCTCGAGAAGGTAGAGGATTATCCCCTGGTGGTGGGAAGGTGTTACCGCTGCAAGACCGTGGTGGAGCCTATCGTCTCGCTCCAATGGTTCGTGCGCATGGCGCCTTTGGCAGCGCCGGCCATAGAGGCGGTCCGCAGCCACAGAGTGGTGATCGTCCCTGAGATGTGGGAAAAGGTCTACTTCGAGTGGATGGAGAACATCAAGGACTGGTGCATATCGAGACAGATATGGTGGGGACACCGGATACCCGTCTGGTATTGCGACGCCTGCAACGAGGTCTACGTCTCCAGGGAGGACGTGACTTCGTGCCGCTCGTGCAAAGGTCCGGTAAGGCAGGAATCGGATGTCCTCGATACGTGGTTCTCTTCCGGGCTCTGGCCTTTCTCCACGCTCGGCTGGCCGGATGAGACGGACGATCTCAAGACCTTCTACCCCACGTCTCTCCTCGTCACGGGGTTCGATATCCTCTTCTTCTGGGTGGCCCGCATGATCGTCATGGGCCTCCACTTCATGGGGGACGTACCCTTCAGGCAGGTCTATATCCATGCCCTCGTGAGGGACGCCGAAGGCAAGAAGATGAGCAAATCCAAGGGGAACGTCATCGACCCCCTGGTGATGATGGACAAGTACGGGACCGATGCCTTCCGCTTTACCTTTGCCATGCTCGCGGCCCAGGGCAGGGACATTCTCCTCTCGGAAGAGCGGATCGAGGGGAGCAGGAACTTCGTCAACAAGATCTGGAACGCATCCCGCCTCACCGAGGCCTTGCTGGAGGGGGCGCCCCCAACGGATGAGCGGAAGGCGTCCTCATTCCTCCCGGACAGATGGATCAGGTCGCGCCTGCAGAGGGTGGCAGGGGAAGTCTCCGAGGCCATCGAAACCTACCGGTACAGCGACGCGGCGCACAGCCTCTATGGCTTTGTGTGGCACGAGTTCTGCGACTGGTACCTGGAGCTGGTGAAGCCGAACCTCTATGGAAAGATGATTGCCTTCGACCGCGCCGCCATTGCCTCGAACCTCCGGGCGACCCTGATGGACATATTGTGCCTCCTCCATCCCTTCATGCCTTTCGTCACCGAGGAGATCTATCAAAGGATGGCCGGGCCAAAGGCCGAGAGCATCATGATCGCTCCATTCCCTAGCCTTCAGCCTTCCGAGATCGACGAGGAGGGGGAGGCACAGATGGCTATGATTACGGGTGCCGTCGAAGCGATCAGGAATATCCGGGGAGAGATGGGTTTTCCTCCGGCGCAGCGGATCGAGGTGCAGATCCGGACGAACGGCCACCGCGGTCTCTTCGAGGCCTATGAGTATTACGTCAAGGAACTGGCGCGGATCTCAGAGATCACCTACATAAACAGCGGGGAAAAGCCGGAAAGGGCCGCCCTCGGCATATTCAGGGACGTGGAGCTCTTCGTGCCGATCAGGGACATGGAGGTGGTCCGCAGGGAGAGCGCAAGGGTGGAGAAGGAGCTTGCCCGGATCAGCGGCGAGGCCGACCGGGTCTTCAACAAGATAAATAACCGGGCCTTCAGGGAAAAGGCGCCCGAGGTGGTCCTTCAGAAGGAAGAGGCGAACTTCCAGGAATTGAGTGCCAGGCGGGACAAGCTGCTCGCGAGCAAAGAGATGCTCGAAGGCCTGCTGAAAGGGTAAAAGGCCGCCCGAAGGCAACAAAAAGTACAAGTAACAAAGAGGACGTTCATGAAAATTGATAAAGCGGTGGTAGAGCACGTGGCCCACCTGGCGCGGCTGCGACTGATGGGGCTCGCGTCGCCCCCTCCGGCAGCGAAGCCGCCGGAGCCTCCCCCTCAATAACCTGGAAGAGACGCAAAATAAGCACGTCAGGCCAAAGAAAGGGAGCTGAACAGCACAAGGGAGAACGTTCATGAAAATTGATAAAGCGGTGGTAGAGCACGTGGCCCACCTGGCGCGGCTGCGACTGGATCCCGAGGAGATCGAGCTCTACACACAGCAGATTGATAGGATACTCGAGTATATGGACAAGCTCAATTCCATCGACACCACCGGCATCGAGCCGACGACCCACGCTGTCCCCCTCGGAAACGTGTTCAGACGGGACGAGGTCAATTACAACTTCCAGGTGGAAGAGTCGGTGGGGAATGCGCCGGATCGTTTGGGTTCCTTCTTCAAGGTGCCGCCCATCATCGAAGTAGATTGATCCGCATCCAAGGAACGAGGAGAGGGCATGGAAGAAATCCTGCACAAATCGATACGGCAGGTGAGGGACCTCCTGAAAAAGGGGGAGATCACGTCCGTTGAATTGACGCGTTTCTACCTAGATAGAATCTCCAAGTACGACGACCGTATCAAGGCTTACCTGCGCGTCACCGAGGAGATGGCCATGCGCATGGCCGCGGATGCGGACAGGCGGATCAAGGAAGGAACGGACGGCGACCTCACGGGCATCCCCTTCGGCATGAAGGACATCCTCTGTACCCGGGGGGTGGAGACCACGTGCGCCTCCCAGATACTGCGAGGCTTTGTCCCGCCCTACGACGCGACGGTCATACGGAAGTTGAACGAGAGCGGCTACGTCCATCTCGGCAGGATCAACATGGACGAGTTCGCGATGGGATCTTCCACGGAGAACTCCTCATTTCAGGTCACAAGAAACCCATGGGACCTGGACCGCATACCCGGCGGATCGAGCGGCGGGTCGACAGCGGCCGCGGCAGCGGGGCTCTGTGCCGCGACCCTAGGGACCGACACAGGGGGCTCCATAAGGCAGCCTTCGGCCCTTTGCGGGACCGTGGGGCTGAAGCCCACCTACGGCAGGGTCTCGCGGTACGGCCTCGTGGCGTTCGCCTCATCTCTCGACCAGATAGGCCCGATCACGAGGAGCGTCGAGGATTGCGCAGTTCTCCTCAAGGTCATCGCAGGCCATGATCCCATGGATTCCACGTCCATTCCGGAAGGCGTGCCCGACTATGCGGCGGACCTTCTCAAAGACGTGAAAGGGCTGCGCATAGGCATGCCCAAAGAGTACTTCATCGAAGGGGTCGACCAGGATGTGTTGGGAGCCGTCGAAGGGGCGCTCAGAGTCCTCGAGAGGCTCGGCGCAACCGTCGTTCCCGTCTCCCTTCCTCACACGGAATTCGCCGTCTCCGTCTACTACATCATCTGCACTGCCGAGGCTTCATCGAACCTCGCGCGCTACGACGGTGTGAAATACGGAATGAGGAAGGAAGGAAAAGACATCGTCGACATGTACAAGCGGACGCGCTCCCAGGGCTTCGGAAAAGAGGTGAAGCGGCGGATCATCCTCGGGACCTACGTGCTCTCCTCGGGGTACTACGACGCATACTACCGGAAAGCGGGCCAGGTGAGAACGCTCATGCGGCGCGATTTCGACGAGGCCTTTACGCAGTGCGACCTCATCGCTACGCCGGTCTCCCCTACGTGCGCCTTCAAGATCGGAGAGAAGACGGATGATCCCCTCACCATGTACCTCTCCGACATTTTCACTATTCCCATCAATCTCGCCGGTCTTCCGGCCCTCTCCCTGCCGTGCGGCTTCGACGGCAAAGGACTGCCCATCGGCCTTCAGATCATCGGGAGGCCCCTCGGGGAAGCGCTCATCCTGCAGGCCGCCTCGGTGCTCGAGGCGGAGATGCGCCTCAAGAAGATCCCGGACGCATTCCTGTGACCATGGAGATAAGGGACCCCCAAGGCTTCCTCAAGGCCCTCTCCCGGATGGGCATCCGCACCTATGTGTCGGGTAAGCCGAAGGGGGTGACCCTTGAGCAGCTTGCCGGCCGTGTGGCGACCTGTACACGGTGCGGTTTGGGCAAGTCCCGCCGGAACGCCGTCTTCGGTGAAGGGAACGAGCGGGCCGAGCTGCTTTTCGTGGGAGAGGCGCCCGGCGAGGAAGAGGACATGCAGGGGCGCCCTTTCGTGGGCAGGGCGGGGAAGCTTCTCGACCACCTCATCGAAAAGATCGGCTTCAGCCGAAAGGACGTCTACATCTGCAACGTCCTCAAGTGCCGGCCCCCGAACAACCGCGACCCTGAAGCCGCGGAGGCGGAGGCCTGTGAGTCATATCTGCGCTCGCAGATCGAGATCGTGCGGCCATTGGTGATCTGCACCCTCGGCAGGCACGCCTACAACACGCTTCTTAAAAAGGACGAGCGGATCACGAAGATCAGGGGGACCTTCACCGAGTACAGGGGCATCAAGGTCCTCCCCACGTACCATCCGTCGTTCTTGTTGAGGAACCAGTCCGCCATGAAGGATGCGTACGAGGATATGGAGAAGCTGAAAGCGTTCCTCGGGCAAATCGAAGAGGGCGGATAAGGGGTTCGGGTCCCGCGTTGCCGGCTAAAGTGAGGCCTCATTCCCCTATTATGTTGACCAACTCCCGTTTCTTTCGCCTGCCGTCGATCCAATGACAAACGCGTCGTAATAGAGCGTTCCGCAGAATAGAGCAACGATTGCCCCGGCGTAATCTTTTCCTAAAGCGAAAGCTTAGCGTAGCGAAGGAAAAGATGGAGCCGGCCGGTAACGGGAATGAATTCTGCGAAAACGCTATAGAAGGGTGCATCTTTGCGTTGTCTCCTTGCCGAGATTACACTCCTGAAAGAGAGAACAAAAAACATAGGAGGCAATCATGAAGATAAGCGCGAGAAACGTGCTCAAGGGAACGGTGAAAAAAGTGAACCATGGAGCAGTCAATTCTGAGATCGTCGTCGAGCTTCCGGGAGGGGCCGAGGTGGTCTCGATCATCACGAAAACCTCGGCTGAGCAGCTCAAGCTCGCCCAAGGATCGCAGGTGTATGCGGTCGTCAAGGCAAGCAACGTGATGATCGCCATCGATTAGCCGAGTCACAGTCTCGGCCGTTTGCGCTCTCCCTCTTTCTATGGAGAGGGGGAGCCTCGGCTTTTTCGTATCCGCGTCGAGGAGCGTCGAATTCATGCTCTGCCGAACTTTGACCACATCGGCGGGTCGTTTTCTGCCTACCCCAGCTTTCTGAACGCCGTCGCCTTTATCGCAGCATACACTTCGCTTCCTTCCGTTATGCCCAACTCGTCGGCCGCCTGTCTGACCACCTCTGCCACCAAGCGTCCGTCACCATTGCAGTCGAGATCGACACCGATTCTGTTGCCCGCATCGAAAGTGCTGACTACCCTGCACGTGAGGAGATTACGGGCGCTGATCGCCTCCGGATGACTCTTGAAGAGCATGATGTCCGTCGATGAAAGCTCGAAAAGGCCTTCCGGCTCCTCGTCGCCGGAAGAGGTGAGCAGTTGTTGATCGCCCCATGTGTAAGCATAGAGCGCATCTACCTGGCGCGGCTGTGACAGCCGGAGGAGATTCATGTACCCCGCCATGCTCTCCCCCATCCGCCCACGCACCAGGTCTTCCGCCGTTGTCTGCTCGACGACGCGTCCCTCGACCACATGCAGGACCTGGTCCGTCATGATTTGCATCTCCAGCAGGGAATGGGAGATAAAGAGGTAAGGAATCTTGAAGGCCGCGCAAACGTTTTTCAGGAAAGGGACGATCTGGAACTTGAGGTTGTCATCGAGGGCCGATAACGGTTCGTCGAGGAGCAGCAAGCGCGGGTTGCCGAGAACCGCCCTGCCGATGGCTACCCGTTGTTTCTCTCCGCCGGAAAGGTGCTTTACGCCGCGGTCCAGCAGGCGACCGATCTGTAAGACTTCAACCACGTCACCGAAGGCGATCTTGCGGTGCTCGGGGGCGCACCGCCTGTATCCGTACAGGAGGTTGCCCTTCACACTTAAGTGGGGGAAGAGGCTCGGGCGCTGGAAGACCATACCCATACGCCTATGTTCAGCGGGGACGTTCAGCCCGGTGTTGCTGTCGAAGAGGGTCTCTCCGTCAAGGGCGATGGTGCCCCAATCCGGCTTGCTCAACCCCGCTATGAGCCCGACCAGGGTCGATTTGCCGGAGCCCGAGGGGCCGAAGATACCGATTCGCTCTCCCCGGACCAAAAACTTCACGTCGAGGAGGAAACTGCCGAAGCGCCTTTTTATCGCCACGCGAAGCTCCATCCCTTAGTCGCTCCTCACCATGCGTCTTCCGAGCCATTCATGGAAGAGGAGCACGGCTATGGAGATGACGATGGAGACGGCGCAGAGGCTCAGTGCCATGGTGTCGCCTTTCGGCGAGCTGGCGTATTCATAGATTGCAAGCGGAATGGTCTGGGTGAGGCCGGGAATGTTGCCCGCCACCACGACGGTGGCGCCGAATTCACCAAGACCCCGGGCGAACATGAGCACCGAGCCGGCGATGATCCCGCGCAGGGAGAGGGGCACGATGACGGTAATGACGGTATCGAGCCACCCCGCGCCGAGGAGCCGGGAGACGTGGATAAGTCGCTCGTCGATCGTTTCCATGCCGGTGCGCATGGACCTCACCATAAGGGGAAAGCCGACCACGGATGTGGCGATGACCGCCGCCTTCCAGGTAAAGATCAGCCTGATGCCGAGGGGCTGAAGCAATGTCCGCCCGATAAATCCCTCCCGGCCCAGCAGGATGAGAAGGAGGAAGCCGATCACCACGGGCGGCAGGGTCAGGGGAAGGTTGACTGCCACGTCAAGCACAACTTTTCCCCAGAAGCGCCGGTAGGTCATGAGATAGGCGACGGCAAAACCGAAAGGAAGCGAGAGCAGGGTCGCCACCGTGGCCACCTTGAGGGAGAGAAGGATCGCCGAGTAATCGGCAGGGGTAAAACCAAACATGGTTGATTAATTTACTACAAAACCGTGTTTCGCGAGAACGCTTTTTGCCTCGGCAGACTGGAGGAACTTTAAGAATGCTATTGCTTCTGCCTTTTTGCTGCCCTCAGGTGTCAGCGCCATGGGATAGGTAACCCGGGGGTAGAGGTCCTGCTGCACAATAAAGAGGATCTTTACATTCTTGGCCATCTCCTC
>Ga0326728_10019700_pt1 | contig 13043 bp, 8 predicted proteins | sample MB3enrmetagenome_FD_207602 | JGI IMG/M metagenome (GOLD analysis project Ga0326728, IMG submission 207602) | Lab enriched peat soil microbial communities from McLean, Ithaca, NY, United States - MB31MN | ecosystem: Environmental > Terrestrial > Soil > Wetlands > Peat | place: USA: New York...
TGGCCCATGATTCGGGCACTTGGGATTCGTGTTGGCCCGCGACCAACTGATTTCCGTGCCCTTGAGACTCACCGGCCCCCAATGGATGAATACCCCGAAGCGCGCCTCCGCCCACCATCGCAGCCGCTCAGGATAGGGGCGCGGCGCGCCGACGTTCGCCGCGGGCCCGTTCGCCGCCCCGAGCGCCGGACCGCCCGCCAGGGCAGCCGCCAGGATTCCCATTTTCAGGAGATGCAATTTCATAAGCGCGCTTTTGCTGTACCGCACTTTGTCCCAAACCCCCCTCCAAAGGCCAGCCCAATCGAGGGACGGCCGCCGGCCCGAGGAGCCCGTCTGCCTCTGCGTCCTCTGCGCCTCTGCGTCTTCCCTTCGCCTTTCCCATCTTGCCAGGCGCTGGGAGGGGAAACGGGAGCCAGTTCGGATGACCAGTCAAAAACGCAGAGGCGCGGAGGGCGCAGAGAGAGAAACGCCGTTGCGGCCTTGGCCAGACACTTTGAATCACGCCCATACCCCCTCGCCCTTGCCAAAAGCCCGATTGGGCCTTATGTAATGGGATGTTTACCGTCACTGCCAACGTCATTTTGCCCTGCACCGTAACCGGGTCCTGGCCCCGTCCGCGCTGGTTCGATGCGAGCCTCTGGGGCAGACCCCTGGATACCTGCCTTTTGGACGTGCGCTTCCGCGAGAAGTTCCTGGACGCCCTGGCCACGGTCCTGAGCGACCAGGAGCGAGCGGGCTTGGACATCCTCACGCACGGAGACTTGCACTGCGACGATGACCTGGCAGGCCGCTCGTGGCACCATTACCCGTTGCAGCGATGGGCCGGCTTCCAGGGCGATTACCTCCAATCCGAGGCCACCCGCTCTCCCTGGCTCCGCTATCCGCCCGGCACTCTCCTTAACGAGATTTACACCGGCTGGCGCTGGCCCCGGGTCGTGGACAAGGTCGAGCACCGCCCGCTGGACTACCCGAAGCTCTGGCGCCTGGCCCAGGCCAAGACCTCCAAGCCCGTGCGCTTCGGCACCTGTTGCTCCCAGGTCATGGGCCTGTTCCTGGACCTGCACACCCCCAAGTACAAGGACCGCCGGGAGGTTGTCTGGGACATGGCGGTGGCCATGAACAAGGAACTGCTGGCCTTGCGCGAGGCCGGCTGCCGCTGCATCCAGCTCGAAGAACCCACCCTCCATTTCTGGGCCAACACCTATGGCAAGGACCACGAGGAGGTCAAGTTCATGCTCGCGGCCTTCAATCGCGAGGTGCAGGGCTTGGACGATGTCGAAATCTGGATTCACACCTGCTGGGGCAACCCGAACATGCAGCGCGTCATCGACAACGACAGTTACCGGGAGTCCTTCCAGCTTTACCTCGAGGCCTGCCGAGGCGATGTTTGGACCATCGAAACCAAGGACCGCAACCTGCGCGAAATCGAGCTCTTCGCCCCGCTGCGCGGCAGCCTCAAAAAGAAGATTTGCATCGGCGTCGTGAGCCACCGCACGCTCCAGGTCGAGCGCCCCGAAGAGGTGGCCGCCACCCTGCGCCTGGCGCTAAAGCACATCGCCCCGGAACAACTCATTGTCTCGAGCGACTGCGGCTTTGGCCGGCAGGGCTGCAACCGTGACATTGCCTTTTTCAAGAGCCTGGCCATCGCCCAGGGCACAAACCTGGTGCGCCGCGAGCTCGGCCTGCCCCAAACCCAGGTCCGCGGCGCCGACCCCGCCCTACAGACCGACATCGTCCCCGCGGTGTCGGACCGGTGAGCCAGCGCGTCTGCTCACCCCGGGCGCCCGCGGCTACGAGCGGACTGTCGGTCGTGGACTGCGGGCTCACGTCCCTCGCCCCAGCGGCCCCCGAATCCGGGCTACCGCTTCTTCCATGGAGACCAGTTCCGCCTTGGGTTCGCTCCGCCGCTTGAACTCGACTTTGTCCTGTTCGAGGGCGCGCTTGCTGACCGTAAGCCGGGCCGGGATGCCGATGAGGTCGGCATCGCTGAATTTCTCGCCCGCCCGCGCCGCGCGGTCATCGAACAGCACCGCCAGGGCGGCCTGCTCGAGCTGCTGATACACCTGCTCGGCCCGTGCGCACACGGCCGCGTCCTCGAGGTTCAGCCCGATGAGATGCACGTCGAAGGGGGCGATGGCCGGCGACCAGATGATGCCCTTGTCGTCGTGGTTCTGTTCGATCCAGGCGGCGGCCATCCGCGAGACCCCGATCCCGTAGCAGCCCATGATCACCGGCCGGCTCTTGGCCTGGGCGTCCAGGTAGCGGCAGTTCATCGTCTCGGAGTATTTTGCCCCGAGCTTGAAGATGTGGCCCACTTCGATGCCGCGCGCCGCCTCGAGCCGCCCGCCGCAATTCGGACAGCCCTCCCCCTGCCTGGCCAGCTTGAAATCCCCAAACTCCGGCAACGGCAGGTCGCGCCCGAAGTTCACGTTGATGTTGTGATAGTTGGTCCGGTTGGCGCCGCACTCGAAATTGACCCGGTTGCCCGCGTAATGGTCGGCGATGATCCGCACCGACGCCGGCAGCCCGATCGGCCCCGCGTAGCCCACCTCCGCGCCGGTCAGCTCCTTGATGGTTTCCGCCGGGGCCAGGCGCAGCACCTTGCAGCCCAGAAAGTTGGCGACCTGCACCTCGTTCACCTCGCAATCGCCGCGCACGACCACCGCCACGACCTTCTCGTCCGCCCGGTAAATCAGCGTCTTGGTGGTCTTCCAGACCGGCAGGTTGAGGAACCGCGCCAGGGTTTCCACCCCGATCAAGCCCTCGCCCAGCACCGCCTCCATCGGTTTGGGCTCGGGATCGGGTGGGAATTCCTCCAGCCGCGAGCGGGCCTGTTCCTGGTTGGCCGCATAGGCGCACTGGTCGCAAAACAGGATCGTGTCCTCGCCGGTCTCCGCCAGCACCATGAACTCCAGGCTGCCGGTGCCGCCAATGGCCCCAGGGTCCGCCTCCACCGCCCGGTAGCGGAAGCCGATGCGCTCGCAAATCCGGTGATAGGCCCGCCGCATCGCGTCGTAGGAGGCCTCGAGCCCCGCCTCGTCCGCGTCGAAGCTGTAGGCATCTTTCATGATAAACTCCCGCGCGCGCATCAAGCCAAAGCGCGGCCGGATCTCATCCCGAAACTTGGTTTGAATCTGAAAGGCGCACTTGGGCAGGTCTTTGTAGGACTTAATCTCGCGCCGCAGGATGTCGGTGATGACCTCCTCGTGCGTCGGCCCCAGGCAGGCGGTCGCGCCCCGCCGGTCTTTGAAGGCGAACATGATGCCGTCCACGGCGGTGTAGCGCTCCCACCGTCCGGATTCCTCCCACAGCTCCCGCGGCTGGAGCGCGGGCATGAGCAACTCCACCGCGCCCGCCGCCTCCATCTCTTCCCGCACGATTTGCCCCAGCTTGGTCAGGACCCGGTAAAGCAGCGGCAGATAGACATACACCCCCGCGGACAGTTGCTGGATGCAGCCGGCCCGCAGCATCAGCGAATGCGCGGCCGTTTGCGCGTCCTTCGGCGGCTCCCGCAGCGTCTTGCCCAATAGTCTGGTTTGTCTCATGTGCGTCTATCCAGTGCCCCAAGCCCCGCGCGCCCGCAAGCCAAAACGTCATTCCGCCAGCCTTGGATTGCGCCTCGGCGCCCTTTTTGTTTCCCGGGGATTGGCTTTTATGTTACCGGTCAGACCGTGCAAAAACTCCTTTGGCCCATGGCCGCGGCGGCGGCGCTTCATCTACAGGCGGCCAGCGAGCCGGTCGTTTCAGACGTTTTTATCTCCGGAAAGGACGGATACCACACCTATCGGATTCCCGCGATTGAAGCCGCGGCGGACGGGTCGCTCATCGCGTTTGCCGAGGCCCGAAGATACAGCGCCGACGATCCTGGCTGGACCAACCAGGAGATCGATCTGGTCTATAAGCGCAGCGCCGACGATGGCGCGAGCTGGTCGCCCATGAAGGTCCTCGAGCACGCGGGCGAGCTTTGGTGCGCCGCCAATCCGGCCACGCTGCTCGACCGCGGCAATGGCCGGCTCTGGGTGTTCTATATTCGCGCGAGGCCCGGACGCAGCACGGACACCGCGCGGCCCGGCACCGATGATATGCAAACCCTGGCCCGCCGGAGCGACGACAACGGCCGCTCCTGGTCGGAGCCGGTCGATTTGACCGGCACGGCGCGGGACATGACCGATACCACCTGGCGCGCCAGCGTGCCCGGCCCGGGCGGGGCAATTCAGACTCGGACTGGCCGGCTCCTGGTTCCAATGTGGAAGATGCCGTTTGGCAATTTCGTCATCTATTCTGACGACCATGGGAGCACGTGGAGGCGTGGGCGATATGTGCCGGGCAACCAGGGCGGAGACGAGTGTCAGGTGGCGGAATTGACCGATGGCCGGATTCTCATGGACATCCGCCAGGAGACCGGCGCGCACCGATGGCTGGCCGAAAGCCAGGATGGCGGGACGACCTGGGGCGAGCCTCGGCCAGGGGTGGCGGTCGCGCCCGTGGCCTGCGCCCTCGAACGGTTTGCGCTCCGGACGCCGGGTGGAGAGCGCAACTGCTTGCTCTGGACGGGGCCAACCGGAACCGAGCGAAAGCGGCTTCGCCTGCTGATAAGTGATGACGAAGGCAAAACCTTTGCGCGCGAGCGGCTCATCTCAGACCAATATGCGGCCTACTCGGACCTGACCATCCTCAAGGACGGGACGGTCGGGGTGCTCTGGGAACGGGGCGCAGACGCCGGTTACCAGTTCATCACGTTCACCCGGCTCAGCCAGGCGTGGCTCGGAGAAGATTCCTCCCGCGCACAGTTGTCCGCCCCGCAGGTCATCTCCCGAGGCGAGGCCGCCGGGACCTACCAGGCCTTCCCCGACCTCTGCCGGTTGAAGAACGGCGACCTGCTGTGTGTCTTTTATGCCGGCTACGGTCATGTTTCCTTGCCGCGGGCGGATTGCCCCAAGGGCGGGCGCATCTGTTGCGTCAGGTCCAGCGACGAGGGCCGCACCTGGAGCGCGCCGCGCATCCTGTTCGACGGGCCGTTCGATGACCGGGACCCGCACATCGCCCAGATGCGTGATGGCTCGGTGGTGTGCAGCTTCTTCACTTACCGTCCTCAGCCCGGTGGTCAGGAGCATTGCGACACGTGCCTGGTTACCTCGCGCGACGGCGGGGCAACTTGGAAAACCGAGCCGCGAATCGTCGCGCCGGGTTGGCCCAGTTCGGCGCCGGTGCGTGAATTACCCGACGGCACCCGCATCCTCGGCGTGTATCGCGAAGAGGGCGCCACCGCTTACGGCGGCGTCATCCGCTCCACCGACGGCGGCAAGACTTGGTCCGCCCCCATCCCGATCGGCCAGGGCAGCGGCGTGCGGCTGGACGCGGAGACCGACGTGGTGCTGCTCAAGGACGGGACGCTTTACGCGGCGCTGCGCGGCGACCGCGTGAACATGCACTTCGCCACCAGCCCGGACGGCGGGCTCACGTGGTCGCCAGTCAAAGACATTGGCTTTCGCGGCCATTGCCCGCATTTCACGCGTTTGAGCACGGGTGAGATACTCCTGGTGCATCGCCTGCCGCTGACCGCGTTGCACATCAGCCGGGACGAAGCCAGGACCTGGCAAGGCCCCTACCAGATCGATGAGACGCCCGGCGCTTATCCCTCGACGGTCGAACTCAAGGACCGGACGATCCTGGTGGTCTATTACGAAGAAGGGGAGCACAGCGCCATCCGTGCCCGGCGCTTCCGGCTCACCGGAAACGGAATCGAGTTCGTGGGTGGCTCGATGGTCACAGCTTCGGGCACGTCCTTGGCCGGTTTGCCGGCAGCGCCGGCTCCCGCGGTCCGCGTCAATTATGCCCGGCCATTTGAACCGCCGACACGCCCGGCGTTCCTGCCGCTGCCTCCGGGTGCGGTCGAGCCCGCGGGCTGGCTGCGCGACTGGTGCCTGGCCGCACGGGACGGCTACACCGGCCACATGGACGAGTATGACGATGAGTTCAAGCGGGCGTGGGCTCCCGACCAGAAGATGACCGGGGAAGGGCTCCTTTGGTATAAGGGCGCCTGGCCTTACGAGGGAGGCGGCTACTGGTTCGATGGCCTGGCCCGGCTGGGCTTTGCCCTGCACGACGAGGCCTTGATCCAACAGGCGCAACGGCGGCTCTACGCGGTGGCCGACCACATGAACACCAACGCCCTGCTCTTTCTTTGGTGGCTCAACCGGAACAACCCCGAAGACCGGAAGGCGGTGATCGCCGCTTTGGAAGGCTGGCCGCTCTGGGCCTGCGGCCTGCTCGGGCGCGCCATGGCGGGATTCTACGCCGGGGCCGGCGACCAACACATCCTGGAAGCGCTCGAAGCGGCCTACGGCAGCGACCCCGACTGCTTGCGCTCGATCCCCGGCAATGTGTCGAGCCTGTGGCCGGCATTTGATACCTACTGTTGGACGGGCAACCGGGGAATCGCCGAGGCGCTGAACGCGATGTTCAAGAAAGGGGGGCAGCTTTCGCCGAGGCTGAACCGCTACCGGCAGCCGCCAGACCTGAAGCCGGGCGCAACGGTGGAGAACGCCCATGTGGTCGAATTCATCGAAAGCACGACGCCCTGGCTCTTGGGCTATTTGTGGACCGGCGACCGGCGCTACCTCGAGGCGGCCGTCGGCTGGCACGACCTGCTCGAGCGCATCGCCATGCAACCCTACGGCGTGCCGGTTGCCGACGAATGGTATGGCCCGACGGGCGCCTTTCGGGGGAGTGAGACCTGCGACGTGGCGGGATATGTCTGGAGCCAGGTCTGTTTGCTCGAGGTGACCGGCGAAGGCCGGATGGCAGACCGGTTGGAGCGGGCGTTCTTCAATGCGGGGCCGGCGACGGTGTCGCGTGATTTCAAGTCCCACGTTTATTTCCAGAGCCCCAACCGGTTTGCCAATCTCTCGCCGGACTTTCCTCATGGGCCGAGGGCCAGCGGCGGCGCCTACCGCCCCAAGCACTCGCCGCTCTGCTGCACTGCCGCCCTCAACCGCATTGTGCCTTGGTTCGTCACGCATTTATGGATGGCGACCTATGACAACGGCCTGGCGGCAGTTTCCTACGGGCCCTGCCGCGTGACGGCGCTGGCGGGGGACCATGTGCCGGTGGTGATTGCCTGCCGGACCGATTATCCCTTCGACGACACGGTCGAGGTGTCCGTGCAGCCGGCCCGCGAGACAGCCTTCCCGCTTTGTTTTCACATTCCCGGCTGGTGTACGGCTCCCGCCCTGAGCTTGAACGGCGAAGCGGTCGTGGTCGAGCGGGACGCCAGGGACTTCGCCCGCATCAGCCGAAGCTGGAAATCCGGCGATATTGTCCGGCTGCGGCTACCCATGACGCCGGGCATACACCGGGGACGCGATGCGGCTTCGGGCCCACCCTACGACGGCGTGCATCGGCCCACGCGAGTGACGATCCCCGGGGAAACCAGCACGCGGGGCGTGCCGTACGCCTCGGTTTCCTACGGCCCGCTGCTCTTCGCGGTGCCCATCCCGGACACCACGGACGCCAACACGCCCGACCCTGCCGCCCGATGGCGCTTCGCCCTGGATGTGCAAAACCCGGGCCTGGCGGTCGAACGCGCGGCGATGCCCGCCCGCTGGGACTGGCCCCTGAACGCGCCGCTCAAGCTGCGGGCCAACGCGGTCGAGGTCCCCTGGAACCCCGACCCGAGGGCCCCCAGCCTGCCGCTCCTGCCCGCGTCCCGCTCGAAACCGGCCGAACCGATCACGCTCATTCCGTATGGCTGCACCAAGTTCCGCATCTCGATGTTTCCGGTCACGGCCGAGCCGGAGGCCAAGCCGTCGGCCATCCGCAGAATCCTCTTTCTGGGCAACAGCATCACCCTTCACGGGCCCAAGGAGGACATCGGCTGGACCGGGAACTGGGGCATGGCGGCCAGCTCCGAGGACGAGGATTACGTCCATCTCGTCACCAGCGCCCTCGCCCGGCAGGCCGGGGCCACACCCCGGATCGTGGTCAGGAATATTGCGGATTTCGAGCGTAATTACGCGACCTACGACGTGGACGCGCAACTGAAGGACTGCTTTGAGTTCGATCCCGACCTCGTCGTTCTGGCCATCGGAGAGAACGTGCCCGCGCTGGGTTCCGGCGACGCCGGGGCAAAGTTCAAGGCCGGCGTGCTCGGCATACTGAGATGCGCGCTGGCGAGACGGCATCCCCTGGTGGTGGTGCGGAGTTGTTTCTGGGCTGATGCCGGCAAAGACCGGGTGCTCCGTGAGGCGTGCGAAGAGGCGGGCGGCATTTTCGTGGATGCCGGCCCGCTTGGCCGGGATGCCGCCAACGCCGCGCGCGCGGAACGATCTTTTGCGCACGCCGGGGTGGCCGCGCACCCGGGAGACCGCGGCATGAAGGCCCTGGCCGATGCCATTGTGGGGGCCGTCCTGCGGCGCGACCCAGCCTCCCGGTAGCGGGCCGCGTGCCGGACGGCCTCGCTAAGTCCGTCTCTGCGTCCTCTGCGCCTGCGTTTTCCTTCGCCTTTCCCATCTTGCCAGGCGCTGGGAAGGGATACGGGAGCCAGATCGGGTGGCCAGTCAACACGCAGAGGCGCAGAGGTAAGGTGCCTTACGAATCTCTTTGCCTGCCGTGATGGCCTTTGCCACATTCACCTCATGAGTACAGCGACTGTAGCTGACCGCCAGGACCTGAGGCCATTATCGGCGGACGATTTGTTCGACTTTTGGTCAAGGCGTACCGACGAGTTCATGGAGTGGCGGCGGAGGAACTTCATCGCGAGGCAGGCCGCGCGGGAGGAACTGGAGGAGCACAGCAAGCGCCTCGATCTCATCCTTGGCCTCACGCTGCACATGTATTCGGTGGCCTCCAGGGTCATGCCTGGTGCCTTGCGTACCGTGAGGGGCCGGCTGAGGCAGCTCGAGGACTCGCGCTCGCTGGTTGATAACCCGATGACGCATCCAGAGGCGGATGCCATTTTGCGGCAGGTGTTCCCCGATGAACCCAGAACTCCTGACATAGCCGTCAAGCAAAATGTCCGCTTTTCCGTGGCGCACGGCCTCACGCGGGCTGCCGAATGGAGTAACGCAAGCGCAATGCCGAGCCTGGAAAGAGTGTATTGGTCTTGTTGAGCTGCTCACAAAGAGCCGCGATGGCGCGGGTGCGGTGGGGCGAATTCTGCGGTGCCAAGGTAACGCGCAGTTCCGTTTGGGTCACTTCCAAATCCGCCGCGCTGGCCAAGGCCGATTGGATCAGCGTTCGACCTTCCTGGCCCGCCCTCCGGTAGTAGGGCGCGACTAATCGGAGCAGGTCGCTCTGCGCTTGGCAGGCCGCGATCTTGATCACATTGGTCAGATGCTTTCGTTCTGGGGCCAGCTTCACCACGGGTTCCTGGGTGATGCTCTGGACCGGCGCGCGACGGGGCACGGCGGCCCGGCGTTTCTCCAGTTGCGCTACCCGCAGCCAAGCCTGGTCGATTTTCCAGCCCAGCTTGCCCTGCGCAATCTTGAACCCGCGCATGGTCCGTCGCTGCTGTTCCAAGTTGACGAACGCCTCCAGACCGTACTCGGCCTGGAGCCGATCCAGTTGGGCACGAGCCTGGCGCAGTTTGGCGTCCACCGCCGCCCAAGCCGGGTTGGGGACCTCGCGCGTGGGATCGTCGGGCACGCCGGCGTATTCGACTAACGCGTCCAGGGCGCATTCCTCGCACAGATACTTGATGAAGTTCTCCTGTCTCCAGCGATCAAACATGTGATAGGCGACTTGGGCCGCAGAGAGATTGCGGCGCGAAGTGAAAATCGGCGTTTGATGGCCGTTTTCCGTGAGCCGCGTGACTTGGCGCAGGCGGAGTTTGCCCTTTGTGGGCGGCGGCGTGAAAGTGGTGGAAAACCGCCGGTTTGAAATTCCCTGAGGTCTGACCGGGTCTGGCGAACAAAAAGCCGGCAGGCTGGGTGCCGGCTCCTCGTTCGGGGTGGAAGGGATTGCGGTTCAGTTTTGGATCTGGTCCTTCATGCGGTAACTGACGCCTTCCAGGAGGATGGTCTCGGCGTGGTGGAGCAAGCGGTCCAGGACGGCTGCGGTGATGGTGCTGTCGTTGTTGAAGATGCTGGGCCACTGTTTGAAGGGCTTGTTGGTGGTCAGCACGATGGAGCCGCGTTCGTAGCGCTGGCTGATGACCTGGAAGAGCAGGTCGGCGCCGTGTTGATCGATGGGCAGGTAGCCGACCTCGTCGAGGATCAAGAGCCGGGGCCGGAGATACTTTTTGAGTTCGGCTTTGAGGGCGGCTTTTTTCTGGGCGGCGCTCAGGTGGTTGATGATGTCGATCGCGGTGGCAAAGAGAACCGAGTGGCCCTCCAGGCAGGCGGCGTAGCCCAGGGCCGTCGCCAAATGTGTTTTCCCCAAGCCGACGTTGCCCAGGAAGATGACGTTGGCTTTTTGCGCCAGGAAGTCCAGGCGGAAGAGGTTCTGCACCTGGAGGCGATTGGCCTTCTTGGGCCAGTCCCATTGGAACTGTTCGAGCGTTTTGACGACCGGAAAGCGGGCGGCCCGGAGGCGCAATTGCACGGTGTGCTGGAGGCGCTGCTGATACTGGCCATCGATGAGGCGGGCGAGGTATTCGACGTGGGTCCAATGCTGCTGGGCGGCCTGCTGGGCCAACTCGGCATACTGGGCTTTGAGGAAGGGCAGTTTGAGATAATCCAAGTGCTGGTGCAGGAGGGTGGTCTGGGAATTCATGGGGTGGAGGCTTTGGTTTGGTAGAGGTTGAGGTCGACCGGGGGTAGGTCCAGGTCCAGCAGGTCCTGCCGGTGGGTCAGGTGCAAGGGCGAGGGCACGGGGGTTTGGCGTTCACGCTGTTCGAGGATGTTGGCGATGTATTCGCAGCCATAGGCCTCGAAGGTCAGGGCGTCGTTGAGGGCACGGGCGACCTTGTCCGGTCCGTAGAGTTGGCTCAGGGCGACGATCTTCTGGATGTGGTGCGGAGCGTTGAGCCGCTTTTCCTGGAGCTTGCGCGCGTAGAGGTCGGCTTGGGGTCCCAGGCTCAGGAAGGCCTGCAGGAACGTTTGCTCGCGCGCCCGGTGGCGATGGGTCAGCAGTTGCTGGAGGTGGTCGGGGTCGCGGATGTCCTGGCGGCGGTCGTAAGAGCGCAGGTGAGTGGCGATGAGTTTTTCGTGGTGATAAATCAGCAGGCGCTCGGGATAGATTTTGAGGGTGAGCTGCTGCGAGGCGTAGAGGAAGGGCACGGTGTAGCGGTTGGCCTGGAAGGGGACGCGGCAACAGCCGTTGGCGGCGGTGGAGCGGATCACCGCGCAATCGTAAGCCAAGGCGGGCAGCGGCCGCAGCAAAGGCTTTTCCTGGGCGAAGCGTTCCAGGGGCTTGCAGTGGGTCTCGCCGTGCAGGCGCACGTTGGCCACGGTGTCCATCCATTGCCGGGCGGCCGGGTTGAGCGCGCTGAACGGGGGGAGTTCCAAGCCGTTGAGGAAGTTCTTTTTGACGTAGCCCACACCGCTTTCGACGCGGCCTTTTTCGTTGCCCTTTTTCACCGCGCAGGCCACGGGCTTAAAGCCGTAATGGGCGGCAAAGTCCAGGTAGCGCGGATGAAAGCGGGCTGGGCCGCCGGGCGGATGTTCCAGGACGCCGGTCTTAAGGTTGTCAATCATAATCCTGGCCGGGCAACTGCCCAGGAACTCCAGGGCATGGCGATGGCAGGAGAGGAACTGTTCCATGCCCTCGGAGAGGGTGAACTCGACATAGATCATGCGGCTATAGCAGAGCACCATGACGAAGAAGGAGAGGCGCCGGCGGGTGGAACCGACGGTGATGAACCCGTAGCTGCCCCAATCGGCCTGGGCGCAGTCGCCGGCGGCAAACTCCAGCATCAGGAAGGCGGGTTTGCGCACCGGGCGCACCAAGCGGACGAACTCCTTGAGGATGCTGTAGCCGCCGACGTAGCCCGTGGTCTTGAGCTCCTGGAGGACCTGCTGGGCGGTGTAAGGGTGTCGTTCCAAGAGCGTGACGATCTGGCCTTTGAACGGGTCGAGCTTGCTGGGTCGTTTGGCGCTGTGGCGCGGCCGGTAGGTCGGGCACGCCACCCATTTGGCCGTGGTCTTGGGGTCGAGCTTGAGTTGATCGGCAATCTGGGGAACCGTCAGGTGTTTTTGATCGGAGAGTTCCCGCAGTTGGCAGAAAACCGAGTAACTGATCATGGCGCACCTCCTCCTAAAACCTGGCGGAGAATGTCGCCCACCGATTGAGCCTGTGCCGCCCGCGGCCCAGCCGCTGGTGGGGGCGGCGCGCCAGGCGGCTCCGGCAAGGCCAGGACTTGGTAGAGGGGTTTGCGATAGGCAATGAGGTCGGCCCGGGTCAACTGCTGACGGGCCGCCGCCAGTTGCAGCGGGTCCATTTTCAAGTGCCGGCCGATGGCGGCATCGGAGTAGTAGCTCAGGCCCTGGACATCGCCGACGGTGACCAGGAACAGATACAGAGCCCAGGCGCGGTGGTCGCAGCGGCTCAGGTGAGCATGGCGGATCAGTCGGTGGTCCACCCAGCTAAAGCCCGGGGGGATTTGCCGCTGGCGATCCGCTCGGAGCAGATGTTTGTCGATCATAAACAGGACACGGTTTTTGGTTGCATGAGTCCGGGAACGTGAGCCCCAGAATGTTTTGGCCCTGTTCTACCACCCGGCGGGCAATGGGAGCGATGTCCTCTTGTAACGTACGGCCCGTGATCATTGCCAGGAGCCCGATAAAACCGGGGTCCTGCGCCAGGCAGGAATCTTGTAACGTACTGAGAGGACTGTGGGGTACGTTACAAGATGCCTGTACCGGGTTAACGTGTTGTGGCGGAACACCTTGAGTGCTGCCAGACACGGGCCTTTGCTTCTTCCAGTAGCCCGGATGGGCTTGGCGCCACTGCCGCACATGCTCGGCATTGTCCGGCTCTCGGAAGTAGTGGCGGTTGGCTGGCTTGCTCAACCATCGGCGCTGGCTGGCCAGTTTGCTGGCGTGCTGGCAGGCAGGCTTGCCACAGTAACGCTGCCGCTCCTGGTTGCGGTAATCGGGGAAGAA
>Ga0326728_10019703_pt1 | contig 13042 bp, 12 predicted proteins | sample MB3enrmetagenome_FD_207602 | JGI IMG/M metagenome (GOLD analysis project Ga0326728, IMG submission 207602) | Lab enriched peat soil microbial communities from McLean, Ithaca, NY, United States - MB31MN | ecosystem: Environmental > Terrestrial > Soil > Wetlands > Peat | place: USA: New York...
ACGATGCGTTGCTGTGCCTGGAACGCCACGCCACCAGCAAAATCCTCCGCGCCGAAGATTTAAGTTCCATCGCCACCCTCGGTTTTCGCGGCGAAGCCCTGCCCAGCATCGCCAGCGTCAGCCGCTTCACCCTGACCACCCGCGAGCGCGACGCCGACACTCCCGAAGGCACACAAGTCGTCATCAACGGCGGAAAAATCCTCGCCGTCAAAGCCTGCGGAAGCGCGCCCGGCGCCACAGTTGAAGTCCGCCAGCTTTTTTTCAATTTGCCCGCCCGCCGCAAATTCCTGCGCAGCGAAGAAACGGAGTCCGCCCACATCCAGCATTGCCTCACCCTGGCCGCGCTGGCTTTTCCCGCCGTTGCTTTTGAATTTCTCAAAGACTCCCGCCTCATCTGGCAATTGCCCGCCGTCAAAACCGCGGACAAATGGCTGGCCGCCCGCGAGCGGCTTCGTTCCCTCCAGGGCGGCGGCGAGAAACTTTTGGCCGTCGATTTTTCCGCCCAATTTCCCCCTGTTGTTGACGACCCCGAATCAGAAACTTCCGCCGCGCCGGCCTCTTTTTCCGTTTGGGGTCTGATCGGCGCGCCGGGTGTTTCCAGATCGACCCGGCAGGACCAGCACGTTTTCGTCAACCGGCGGCCCGTGGAAAACCGCGGAATTAATTTTGCCCTGCTCGAAGGCTACCATACCGCGCTGATGAAAGGGCGCTATCCCGTTTGCTGCCTCTTTATAGAAGTGGATGCCGCCGAGGTGGACGTAAACATTCACCCCGCGAAACGCGAGGTGAAATTCCATCGCGAAAAAGCCGTGCGCCAATGGGTCGCCCAAGCCGTGCGCGACACCCTGCTCAAATTCCATGCGCCCGTCCCCGGCGCCAGGCCCGGCGCGATCGCGCCGTCCAAACCCGCCCAACCTCCACTGAGCCTCCAACCGCTTCCCGCGCCCGCGTCCCAGCCCCAGCCGGGGGATTTGCTGAATTGGCCGGTCTCACCGATCCCGGCTGCGCCGCCCTCCAGAGAGCTTCTCCCACCCGCAAGCCCGATCCCCTTGCCAGCCCAGGCCTCCGATCAACCCGCCCCGTCCCATCCATCGGCCCTGCTCCAAGTCCCCCTGCGCCTGATTGGGGTCATTGGCAGGCTCTACGTCGTGCTCGAGTCCGACCGCGGCTTGGTGCTCATGGACCAACATGCCGCGCACGAGCGGATTCTTTTTGAACAAATGATGCGCCGGCTCGAAGGCAACGGCTCCTCACCGTCCCAACGTTTGCTCCTGCCCGAAACCATCGAGCTTTCCGCCCGCGACGCCCAATTTCTCCGCGAACAACTTCCCACGCTGACCCGCCTTGGCGTCGGCCTGAGCGAGTTTGGCGAACGCACATTTCTGCTGGACGCGCTGCCCCCCTTTGTCAAAGTCAGCCAGCCGCGCCGCTTCATTTTGGAACTGGCCGACGAACTCAAAGCCGCCGGGCAAACCGTCAACGCCCTGCGTCTGGGCGAGGCCACCATAGCCAAGACTGTTTGCCGCCATGCCGTCAAAGCCAACGATCCCCTGGCCGGGCCTGAACTGGAGAATTTGATTGAAGACCTTCGTCATTGCGTGATGCCCTACACCTGTCCGCACGGCCGCCCGACGCTGATCGAGATGAACTTCCGCGAACTCGAAAAGAAATTCGGCCGCGCGCAATGACCGGTGATGCCTTTCAGTTTGAAAGGCTTTAATTTCCCCAAGAAAATTGGCCCGGGAAAAAACCGTGAAATTTTCGACATTTTGCAAAGTCACAACCAGTTGTCAACAAGGCACTTGCAAAAACAGCCAACATTAGTATTGACTAAAACCGCTGAAATCGGGAAAGCAGAAAGCAAAAATTCACCGCAAAACTTTGGTCTTCAGCCTCTTGTCGCGCCATAGCGGAGCGACGGCGGATCAGCCTTTAGCCTTCCCCCCAAACGCATCCAACCAGCGATGCACCTCTTCAAACGGCTTGCCCAGCACCGGTGTCGTTTCCGCGCAGTGTTCTGTGAACGAAGGCATAATACCGCGTCCAGTTCGCAATTGCACTATGCCGCTCCTACGGAGCTTTGGATTTTTTAGCGTTACTAGAAATATGGCGCTCCTACGGAGCTTCAGCGCCTGCTAAGTAGTGCAGTTCCATACTGCAAATGGCATAAGGCACTCAACGTGCTGTCAATCCCAACCCCTTGGCAGGGGTGCTGTTGGATCGTATTTCGGCGGCTTCAGTTCGAGCGCAACCGATGGAAACTCCTCTGGCGGCTCCACTTTGCGGCATTCGTTTTCATCGAATGAATGGGGGTAAGTTCTCTCCGCAGGGTCTCCATTGTAACCCAGGAGAATCTCGTAAACAGTGTGGTGTTCGAGCTTGAGTTTGAAGGCCATTACGGTCGGGGGGCATGTGTCGGACTTATAGAAGACTTGGAATTCTTTCATGGACGTATTCGCGAAGTCGTTCAAGTGCGGGTCGAAGTAATCTTCCACGGCTCGACCCCATAATCACTGCTTGATTCCATAACGAACAGATACTGTCAGAGGCCGGACGGTCTTTGTGGCTGAACTCAGACGAAAATGTGAATGTTCAATATTCCGAATCCTTCAAAGGCTGAGTTGTATAATGCATAACACAGTGTTCCTCAATAAGTTGTGAACATTCCATTAAATTGGCATACGTCATGCACAATGGAAGTTGGAAGGAGCAATACGGTAAATGTTTACGACCAATGGGCTGGCGACAGAAATTTGGAGGGAACAGAAGCGGGAAGATGAAGAGCATTCTGCCAACGGCCCCCAAGTCCTGAGCGGTTACCCGTAAAGCTGAGAATATGAAAGGATGATTTATGTATTCCATGTCGGACCTATTGCAGTTGGTGGTTAGCGAGGGTTCCTCCGACTTGCACATTCGCGTCGGGGCGCCGCCCGTCATCCGTGTCCACGGCATTCTCGAACGCGTCGAGGGGCCGCTGTTGCAGCCGCAAGATTGCGAAGAACTGATGCGCAGCATCACCTCTGAGGATTCCATCCAGCAGGTGCGCGAAAACGGCGGAACGGACTTTGGGTTTGCCTTCGGCGACATGGCCCGGTTTCGCGTCAGCGTCTTCAAGGAGAAGGGCAACTTTGGATTAGTCTTGAGGCAAATCCCCACCAAGCTTCTGACCTTGGAACAAATTGGCCTGCCGGTCCACACGATACAAACCCTCTTGCACAAGCCCCGCGGCCTGGTCCTGGTCACCGGGCCGACCGGTTCAGGCAAGACCACCACTCTGGCGTCAATGATTAACATCATCAACGAGGAGCGCGACGATGTCCACATCATCACAGTCGAAGACCCCATCGAATACTATCACCACCACAGAAAAGCCCTCGTCACCCAGCGCGAAATTCACATAGATGTCCCCAGTTTTGCCGAGGCATTGCGCCGCGCCTTGCGCCAGGACCCGGACGTGATTCTGGTCGGCGAATTGCGCGACCTGGAAACGATGGAAGCAGCCATCACCGCCGCCGAAACCGGGCACCTGGTTTTCGGCACCCTGCACACCACCGGCGCGGCCAAAACCATTGACCGTCTGGTCAACGCCTTCCCCATCAACCAGCAGGAGACCATCCGCATCCAGCTTTCCACCGTGTTGCAGGCGGTGATTTCCCAGTTGCTGTTGCCCCGGATCGACAAGCCGGGGCGCATCGCCATTTATGAAATCATGATGAACACCCCATCCATTGCGGCGCTGATCCGTGACAACAAGACGTTTCGAATCAATTCCGACATCCAGACCGGGGCGAAGTACGGGATGGTGACTCTGGACGGGTACCTCATGGAGAAATTTCAACAGGGCCTTATCGCCCGTGAAGAAGTCCTTAACAAATCCCAAGACCCAGTCACGGTAGCGCAAAAACTGGCGGACTGGGAGGCAGCCCAAGCCGAGTTGCCTGAAGCACAAATACAAGATATGGCCGCCTAAACGATGAGCACCGCCAGATTCTGAAAAGGCACGATGAATAAAAATACAAAGCAAGAGCCAATGAAGTCGGCGACTGCCACAGACTTTCCATCTTGCACCTCGCAAAACGAAATATTCGCGGCCAAAAGCTCAAACTCCGGCCAGGGATCAAAATTCAAGCTGGTCGTGGCTTACGATGACTTTGGCAACGGGATTTGCGCGAAACAATTCTTCAGATGGCTCGAGGAGAGCTTTGCAGCCATTATCAATTTCATTCCACGCTTTATGAAATTCGAGGAGCTTTACAGGCCCGATGATGGGGAGAGGCTGGCCAGGGAAGTGGCCGTGGCAGACATGGTGGTTATTGTTGCGTACGAAGATGCGAGTTTATCCGGTTTAGTGGAAGAATGGATCCGAACATGGGAGACCACCACGGGAATCAAAGGCTGTCGGCTGCTGGCGTTGATCAGTTCCAGCGATCGAGGAAACTACGGGTGGACTCCCGTTCAATCGCGTCTGCGCCAGGTCGCCCGCCGCACCGGAATGAAATTCGTTCTGCAAGCGACGCCCTTGTCCGGAAGAGGATGCCGCGTTGCCTATCCAAACCCGGCGACAACACGACAAGCGGGCGAACGTCGCGGAAAATGGCGCAAATCATGCAGGGCCAGAGAATGGCCTGAAAAAGCCATGCCACGCGCCATCGGTGGCGGCATGACACACGATCTCCCGCACACGGCTGTCACCGACGCCATTATCCATGTCCTGCGGGCGCGGCGACGCAGAACCAGTCCCCCAACTTTTCGTTTAACTAATGACAGACGAACGCCACCACCAGGGATGAATCGAAACCACACCCTCACCAACCTATGGACACGATCAAAGGCAAGAATGTGAATGCCACCAGTGACAACCATGATTCCCGCCCGCGCCATGCCACGGAACCCTCCGATAGCACGAGTGACCGGCCTGTGAATGAGCCGCAAGAAACCTCGCTTGAGGCGCCTTCCGTCAATGGAAACGCGCAACAGAAATGCTTCGTCTGTCGCAGAGAGATCGTGGACAACGGCTGGTTTTGCAAGGTTCCCCGTGAGGCGAAGCGAATAATGTTGTGCCGCCCCCAGTGTGCCCTTCGTTATTTCGACACTCTGCATCCGACGACCAATGGCGATGAACAGGCCTGGTCAGCCTGCGAGCAAAGACTGAATTTTTTTGTGGCTGAAGAAAAGCCATGACAAACAAGCAACAGTAATATGAATCACCATGAAAACGAATCATTTGTATGTTTATGCGCTCCTGGTCCTGCTGGCCGGGGGCTGCGCCACCCGGAATTATGGCCCCAGTTCCCCCGATTATTATCCCGAGATGTCGGGGGCTTTCCGGCAGCACATTAAATGAAATAGCTCAACAATATTATGACACTGATCGAAGATGAGGTGGACGTGTTCGCCGACATCGAGGCACTCACTGCGGCGGCGGCACGAAGGTTTGCGCTCCTGGCAACAAAAGCAGTCCAGGATCGTGGTGATTTCGCGGTCGCCCTTTCCGGCGGTTTGACACTCAGGGCTCTTTACCAGTTGATGGCAACAGACGAAGACGTCCGCGCGGAAATACCATGGTCGAAGGTCCACTTCTTCTTCGGCGATGAACGCCATGTTCCTCCCGATCATCCCCACAGCAACTTTCGCATGGTCAGCGAAGCGATGTTTTTGAGCCTGCGAACCGAGCACCCTCACATTCATCGTGTACTCGGTGAGCTTGCCAGCGCCTCCAAAGCTGCGGACGAATACGAGGCGGACTTAAGGGGGTTTTTCGAACCGCGTGGGCTTCTGGATGAGGGTTTTCCGCGTTTCGATCTGGCATTGCTCAGGATGGGGCACGACGGTCATACAGCCTCGCTGTTTCCCAACAGCTCCGGTTTGCATGAAACCGCCCGCTGGGTGGTGTCGAACTGGGTGGAGGAACTCAAGAAAGATCGCATTACCGTGACCCTTCCAGTGCTCAACTCTGCGGCTGAGGTCATCCTTTTCGTCTCCGGCCCCGGAAAGGCTCCGATCGTGGCCGAAATCTTGGGGCAGGCAGTTAATGGTTTGAAGTACCCCATCCAAGAGGTCAGGCCCCGGAACGGAATCAAACGCTGGATGCTGGACACTGCGGCAGCGGCCGACATCGGAATGAGTTTTAACACACTCCTTTCTTGCCGATAGGCATTGGTCATGAGGGTCGTTACGAAAACCAAGACACTTGATCAAGCCAGCATGGAGCAGTGTTTCACTCTGCCGGATTTGGAATCCTCCAGCACACCTTGGATATTAAATGGCCATGGCGTTGGTGGGACGAGCATCCAGTTGTAAAGCGTCCGCAGTTGTTGTGCAGTTCCATCGTCCAGATTCGGGGCCGCGGCGTGATAACGCCGGAGAACCTCCTCCGCCCATTCTGCCCTGTCAAAAGCGCGGGCGTTGAGTTTTTCCAGGTCGAGTTCGAGCGCGTTTTTCATGTTCTTTCCGCGGGGCCGAGCATGTCCCGGCACCCGACCAAATCCAAGTGCCGAGAAACGTGGCAACTTGGCGATTGCGGTGTTGACATCCGAACAGGTTCATCTTAAGATGACCTTGATATGAATACGCTGATTAATGCCAAGGAACTCCGCGCTTCGCTGCCCGCCATCGTTGGGAAGGTGCGGCGCGGCGCGCGCTTCACGGTGCTTTATCGAAGCCGGCCCGCCTTCCAGGTTGTGCCGGTGGACGCCACCCCCGAGACAGTGGGCGATCTGGCAAGCGATTCGTTGTATCACGCCAAACCGATTGGCCGCTCCACTGACGGTCGCTCAGCCGCCGACCACGATTCCCTGCTTTACCGGAAATGAAGGGGCTTTTTGTGGACACAGGCGGCTGGGTTGCTTGCGCCGATGCCGCCGACCCGGCGCACAAGCAAGCCGCCGCCGCACGGGATCACTGGCTGGAACAAGGAGGACTGCTGGTCACCACCGATTACGTTGCCGATGAAACGCTGACTTTCCTCCGGCTTCGGCTCGGCCTCGACGCGACGGAAGCATGGTGGCGGCAGGTGGACGGCAGTTCGCGGTTGCGTTGGGAATTTGTGACCCCGACACGGGCCGACAAGGCACGCGACCTTTTCTTTCGTTATCGCGACAAAGAGTTTTCCTTTACGGACTGCGCCAGCTTTGTGGTAATGCGCGAACTCAAACTGCGCGAGGCGTTGACCACCGACCACCATTTTGCCCAAGCCGGATTCACCCTCCTGCCTTAACCTTGCCGCTCTTGCCGGGAAAAAGCGCATGGCGCGCGCAGAAGGCGCGGCCGACTCCCGATAGCAGCCAGCAGGATACCAGTATCAGAATGATGTTTTCGGCGAGCTTGTTGCAGATATAAACTTCGCCCGCGCCGCATCCGCAGTCGAATTTTACCGCGCAGAATGGAATCGCCCGGAGGGCTTGCAGGACCAAAGCCCGCCGCAATACAAGCCAGGTGAATGGAACCAGCACCGCCACCAAGGTCAGGGCCGTTCCACGAACGGCGATGCCCAACAGCAACAGTATTCCGCAAAAGGCCTCGAACCAGGGCAGGCCGGCGGCAATCGTATTTAAAAGAAATGGAGTGTGAACCATTTCATACTGGCGCGTGAGTTTCAAAAACTCCTCCGGGTGCATGGCTTTTTTCAGTCCCATGTAAACGAAGTATGCGCCCAGCGCCCAGCGCACCGCCACGGCGGCCGCCTCGAACGCCTTGCGCTTCCACATTGTTTGATCGGCTGTCATTTGGAGTCGGTTCCGCCGTTTCTCGCGCCGGTCTCGACGGGCAGATGGGCCGCCTCCCATGCCGTGAATCCTCCGCCATAGACGAATAATTTCTGGTCGGGCACTCCGCCATCCTGCAAGAGGAGCGCCACGGTATCGCTGTCTTCACAATCGCCTCCGGTGCAATACACCACAACCTTTTCGGCGGCCTGGCAAATGGGCAGGATGGTCCCCAGCTCCTTTTCGGGATGATACGGGTCCAATTCATACGCACCCGGGATATGGCCTTCCTGGTAGTCATCCGGGTTCCGGGCATCGACGAAGACTATGCGGCCATCCTGACGGCGCGGATCGTCAAAAAGAATTTCGACCTGGTTTAGCTTCAACTCTTGCAGGCCCTTCCCGCGCAGCCGTTCGGAAAGCTGCGCGGCTTCGGAGGGTTCATTGGTTTCCGCGGGACCCGGCACGGCTTGAACCGGCCCTGGCGCGGCGGCAGCTTGATTGGTCCCGCCGGGAAAATAGTTTCGGGACAGCGCCAGACCGCGCGGCGAAAGTGCGTTGGCGGCCAGGCCGATGCCCAACCCGACGATGACCACGATTGCGGCCTCAACAACAATCGTTCTGATTTCGGACTTTGAGCTAGGCACGGTCCCGGCCTTTTGTGAATCAGGGATGGCCGGTTGCTGGAAGAGGCGGCGGGTTCTGGCTCATCGGCTTGGGATGCGCCAGGGGCGTGGACATGGCCGGCTGGCGCTGAACCTGCCGGATCGGCACGACGATGACCGGGTTCTCCGCATTATTGGATTTGATCTTCACTTGCGCCTGCTGGCCGGGGACAATCTGGAAGCCGGGGGGAAAAACCGCGGCAAGCTGGAAAGCGCGCCCCGGGGTGGTCTCCTTGAGTTCGACGCTGATCCTCTTGTCAGAAGCCTCCGGGTCGGACAAGGCGAGCGGCTTGCTCCCTCTGGCGGTAATGGTGACAAGGTTTGTCGTCCAGCGATCTATTTGCGACGACAACCTAATTTGGGGGGGCGTCAAGACCACCAGCGGCTGCACCATGGCGATGGCTGTGATATTAATCACCGGCATGTTGGTCGAAGAAGTTTTGACGGAGATTGTTCCGGTGTTGTTTCCGGGCGCGAGAGGCGGCACGGCGGTGACGATTACCTCAAACTCTTTGCCTGGTTTTATGGTTTTCAGTTCGGCCTTAAACAAGCCGTTGGCGCTGGTTGGATCGGACACGGTAACCGGCTCATCGGACTGACTCGTGATATGAACAACGGTCGTCAAATTTGAGGGCGCATCGGGCATGACATTGATTTGGGCGAACTGCGGGTTGACTTCGATCTCCCTCCAAACCGTGCCCCGCAGGGTGAGGGTTTGGTTGGGCGCTTGCTTGTCGTTGGAAGTCACGGTAATGGTTTTGGTCACGTCGCCGCGAAAACTGCCGCTGTCGAATTGAATGGGGATGTTCCCTGTCTTGCCCGGCTCAACTTGATGGGCCCAGTCTCCCGCCGTTGTGCAATGGCAACCCGGGGTCACCTTGGAAATTTCCAGGGTTTGATCTCCCGCATTGCTGACAATGAAAACGTATTTAACCAGCGTGCCCGCGGTGACCCTGCCAAAATGATATTGGTTGGTGACGAACGTCATCCTCGGCCCCAACGCGTTCGTGGCGGCAGGCGGAGCAGCCTGGCCGGACATAGGCGCCGGGGCCACCATCAGGCCCGCACAGATCAGAGCGGCATAAATCGGTGGGAATTTCATATTTCTCAATCTGTTACAATTTGCCTCCAAGAAAGCCGACAAAGAGAGGAAAGTCAAGCAAGCAAATGCGCGCCGCAAACCCGCCTTCCCGGCTGTTTATCGAACCGGCAATCAGAAGGAGCACGTCCCGGTGCTGCTCCAGGAACCAGTGCAGTTGGATCCACCGCCGCCAGTGGCTCCTCCGACGCAGTAGGGCTTGGTATTCTCAGGGCACCCGGCATTGTCGCTCGAATTGTAATACTGGCCGTTCGGGCAGGACGTTTTATGGCAGGCTTTGGGGCAGATGGAGCCGCACGCAGGCTGGCTATTGTTATAGCAAGCAGCGCCCCATTGCCAGTTGCAGGTGAATCCTGCCGTATCGCAACTAAAGACGCCAGTCCAACAGACGGATTGACAGTTTGCAAAATCCGACTGCCATGGGATCGCGCAACCCTGCAGGAATATCTGGTCGTCCCCGGCGCAAGGCAGCGTGGTATTCCACTGCGTTCCGTCGAACCAGTTGGTCCCAACGGTGCAGGTTGAACTGAATTTGATTTGTCCATTCGGGATCGGGAACGTGTAGGTCTTGCCATCCGTGCAGTTCAGAGTCACCGAGGCGTTTTGGCAGAAAACGGTTACATTCTTGCCCGGAGTCCCACTGATGTGGGCATTGCACCAAAGCCAGCCGCTCCCAGGGTTCTGCGAATTGAAGTTGCCACAAATTGAATTCGTGACGCATTTGGTCGTGATCGTGGCCGTCGTGGTTGCCTGGTTGCTGACCGCTCCGCCGGAAGGCGGTGTGCCGATGGCCCATGCCGTATTGGTCAGGGTTCCGTTGGTCTGCACCACCACATAATTGGAGCTAAACACGTATCCTTGTCCCGGCGGCACGGACGATTCCGTGAAGATGACGCCTCCCAGGAGGGGATCATTGACTTGCAGGGTCAGGCAGGTGTTGCCGGTGTTGGTCACCGCGAAGCAATAGGTGGCGGTTTGTCCATGCGATATGCACTTGGGGCCGGTCTTGGTTATGCTAACCGCCGGCGCGGAGCCGGTGTAGCCGAAGCTCACGCCGGTCACAGTCTGGCAACCGCTCAAGGTCATGGTCTGGCTGTTCGTGGACCCGCTCGGGAAGGTCTGCGAATAACCCGACGGCGGCGTCACCGTCACCGTATAGGTTCCAGCCGGCAGGCTGGCAAAGGCGTAGGCGCCGCTGGCGCTGGTCGTGGTTGTTGCCACCGTGGCGCCGCTGGCATTTTTCAGCGTCACCGTCACGTTGGTCAGCCCTTCATTACCTGCCGTATTGGTTTCACCGCTGCAGGCCAGCACCACTGAGCCGGAGACACCGGACGAACTTCCTTGTTCAATGGTAATGGTTTGGACGCAGGTGTTGCTATGGCCGCAAGCATCCACCGCCAGCCAGGTCCGGTTAATGACGTAATTGCCCTGGCAACTCTGGTTCGTTGACACTGAATCGCTATACGTCAGGGTCGGACTCGGACTGCAAGCGTCAGTCACCGTGGCGGTGCCCGTTTGCGACGGGGGAGGAATGTAAACTGGCGCCAGATGCGTGCAGCACCAACTGCTTGGCTGACAGCCTTCAAAGCACTGATTCAGGTTGCTGGCAAGGCAGCATAGATTACTGAGGGTGCATCCTTGCGGAAGCGAGCCGCAGCCCAACGCGGTGTTGCAAGCGGCCAGAATCTCGCGCACGGTCAGGCCGTAGCAGGGCGAGGTCGAATCCGTCAAAACCGCGTCGCCGCAACGGCCAAAGAAGGCCGGGGCGCCGTTGCTGCAATCGCCAAAATTACAATTAAGCTGCAAGGCCAGCACTTGCGAGCAGAAGGCACCCGCGCTGCAACTGGTTGGATTGGTGGCGCTGCAATTGAAGACGCCCGGGTTGCCGCTGAGGTTGAGGCAATTCCGCACCGCTGCCGGCGAGGTGAATGTCAGGCAGTAGCCGTTGCCAGGCACGCCGATTTGCACGCAGCCATTGCTATAGACGGTGGCAAAGCAGTTGGTCAGGATGTCGCCCGGGTTGTTACCGGCGCAAGGCACCCACGATTGGTTGCTATAAGTGTTGTTATTGGCCCATGAATTCCACCAATTCCCTGTTTGGGCCGTCCAGCAACCCGACCAGTGGTTTCCATTGCCTGTATTGGTCCAGCTCTCCCACCAGTTGGCACCCGGATTCGTTCCGTTGCAGGTCGTCCACCAATTGCTCCATGACGGCCAGCAATTGGTCGGAGGATTATTCTGGCTCCAAGTTGTCCACCAATTGTTGCCGTAACTGTTCCAGCCCGACTTCCAGTTCCAGTTCCAATTATTATTATTGCAACCGGTGTAATTGTAACCGATGCACGAACTGCTCCAGTCCGACGGCGTGAAGGTGCAGCAGAGTTTGCAAACATTCGTCGAAATGACCACGTTGGACGGGCAATCAACGACCGGGCCTGTCCCGGCGTTCCAAGTGTAGATCAGGTTGGTTGTGGCCGTGTTGCCGCAACCATCCGTCGCCGTGATCGTGAAGGTCCGCGTTCCGGTGCAGCCATTGGTCGTGTCCAGATGTGTGACTATGATGCCGTCCGTCCCCGTCCCGCAGTGGGCGCTGACGCTGACTTCCAAGAGCACGTTCGTGTCACCCGGCACGTTGGTTGAACTGCAGCCCAAATAGCTGTTGGTCGGCACTCCGCTGATCACAGGCGGTGCTGTATCCGCCGTCCAGGTGTTGGTCACATAGGCCGTGGCCGTGTTGCCACAGCCGTCGGTCGCCAGGATGGTGAAGGTCTGCGTCACCGCACAGCCATTGGTTATGCAGGCTCCAGTCACACTGACACTCGCAGTGCTGCAAGCATCACTTGCCGACACCGCCGACTTAACACTGGCCGCCGTCGGCACGTTGGTCGGATTGCATCCCAGATTCGTGCCAGCCGGCACCCCGCTCAACACTGGCTTGGCTGTATCTGCCGTCCAAGTGTTGGTCACATAGGCCGTCGCCGTGTTGCCGCAGGCATTGGTCGCGATGATCGTGAAGACCTGTGTCACAGCACAGCCATTGGTGCTGGGGACTCCACCGGTGACATGCACGGTTGCAGGACTGCAAGTATCATTGGTCGAGGAGACCGCCGCCTGCACACTGGCCAATGTCGGCACGTTGGTCGGATTGCAGCCCAAATTCATGCCAGCCGGAACTCCGCTCAGCACCGGCGCGGTCGTGTTCGCCGTCCAGGTGTTAGTCACATACGCCGTCGCCGTGTTCCCACAACCGTCGGTCGCCACGATGGTGAAGAGTTGTGTCACCGCACAGCCATTGGTCGTGATCACGTTGGTCTGGTTGATTGCCGCCGTGCCGCAGGCGTTGCTCGCGCTCAGTCCCGCGATGCTCGAGGGCACATTGGTCGGATTGCAGCCCAAATTCTTGCCGGCAGGCACTCCGCTAATGACAGGCGGGGTCGTGTTCGCCGTCCAGGTGTTGGTCACATACGCCGTCGCCGTGTTGCCGCAGCCGTCGGTCGCCACGATGGTGAAGAGTTGCGTCACCAAACAACCATTGGTCGTGATCACGTTGGTCTGGTTGATCGCCGCCGCCCCGC
>Ga0326728_10019704_pt1 | contig 13042 bp, 10 predicted proteins | sample MB3enrmetagenome_FD_207602 | JGI IMG/M metagenome (GOLD analysis project Ga0326728, IMG submission 207602) | Lab enriched peat soil microbial communities from McLean, Ithaca, NY, United States - MB31MN | ecosystem: Environmental > Terrestrial > Soil > Wetlands > Peat | place: USA: New York...
ATGGGGGTAAGTCAACGTTGTATGAACGTGATCCCAGCTTCCCGCCGGCGACTGGATTCCTACCGTGTAAACGCTTTGGGGGTGTCCCAAAATCCAATGGATGAAGTCCACGTCGTGGACTTGCAGGTCGAGCAGGCCACCGCCGCTGCGCGCGGGATTGCGGAACCACTCGCTCCACTCCGGGAACTTCGAAAGCCGCTGAGTGGTGACAGACCGAATGGAGCCGATCTCGCCGGCATCGATCAATTCCTTGATGCGAGCATACTGCGGCCAGAAACGCAGGATGTGCGCGATCATGAGGATGCAGCCGTGAGCCTGTGCTGCCCCGAGCATGCGCTGCGCAGAGGCAGCATCAAGCCCCATGGGCTTTTCGCAAAGGATGTGGCGACCGCGCGCGGCAGCCTCGAGCGTGACCTGCTCGTGAAGGTCGGTCGGGAGGCAGATGATGAGCGCGTCGAGCCGATCGTCCTCGAGCAGCTCCTTATAGCTCTCGTAAATGCGTAAATCCGGGTATGAATCAAGTATCGGGTTGGGCTGAAGCGTGGCTACCGCCAACACCCGGGCCTCCGGAACTTTTCGGGAGGCTTCCAGATGAACCTGCCCGATGTAACCCGTGCCGGCTATTCCTAAATTGATCATGTACTGTCCCCTGTTGTTCTTGACGGCCTGACTCGACACCCTGGCCTTTCCATCCCGCGGAATAACGCGTGCCGCCTGTCATTCTGAGCGAAGCGAAGAATCTCTGCAGTTGTAGAACGAAGGAACTGCGGAGATCCTTCGTCGCCTGCGGCTCCTCAGGATGACAGCCCAGGCTGTTTCCATATTCTGTTTATGTCGGCGCCTGCCGACTCACAAGGTCAGCGCTACGGAAGTCCGACCGGTGCGTGTGAATCTTCTCGACGGCGCGCGCAATGTCGTCCATATCTTCACGTCCGGCCAGTAGCAGCCGATGCTCCAGCCAGACCGCCTCTCGACAGGCGCGCTCCGCATTGGGACAAAGGGCCTCGAAGGAAGCGTAATCGACGGCGCGGTCGTAGTGGCCGCACGTGACCGGGCATCCGCGCGGGTAGAAATCCTGCCGGAGGAACATAGGATTCTTGTAGAGCGGATGCGCGTACCCCGCGAGGCACGGAATCCCTTCCGCCTGAAGCGCCGCCAGGAAATCCTGCCGCGAAACCCCGAACTCGGCTTCGTCGAAACGAAAGATGTAAAGGTGATGAGAGTGGCCGGTGGCGTACGCCTTGACTCGTAGCGGATGAATCCCCGGCAGCTTGGAGAGTCGCGCGTCGAGACAGGCGACATTTTCCCGCCGCGTGGCGTTCTGGCCGGCGAGTCTCTTCAGTTGCTGCCCGAGGATGGCGCCCTGGAATTCCGTCATGCGGTAATTCCAGCCCAGCCGGTGATGCTCGTACCACGGCCTGCCAATTTTCCGGCCTCCCCAGATGTAAGATTCGCAGAGTTCAGCCAGGTCTCGATTGTTGGTGACGATCAATCCGCCTTCTCCGGCGGTCATGTTCTTCGAAGCTTGAAAACTGAAAGTGCCGGCGTGCCCGATGGAGCCCAATCCCCTGCCCTTCCAGGTCGCTCCGTGTGCGTGAGCCGCGTCTTCGAGAACCACCAGATTGTGCCGCTGCGCGATATTCAGGAACGCATCCATATCGGCAGCCTGCCCGGCGAAATGCACGGGAACTACGGCCTTGGTTCGCGGCGTGATGGCCTCTTCCACTCGCTCCGGAGCGAGATTGAAGGTCTCATAATCGATGTCCGCGAAGATGGGAACGGCGTTCACGGCGAGCACGGCAGTCGCCGTGGCGATGAATGTGTAAGGCGGCACAATGACTTCGTCTCCGGGCCCGACTCCGAGCGCTTTCAGAGCCACCTCGAGCGCCGCCGAGCCGTTGGCGCACGCGATGCCGTACCGCGCGCCTTGAAACTGTGCGAATGCGGCCTGAAACTCCGCCACTTTCGAGGGCGGCTGCACGGGCCCGCCATTTTGAGGATGTAAGGGCACGCCATGGCCTGCCCCTGCGACGGCGTCACCATGCGAATACCGCCACCAGTTGCCGCTACGGAGTACTTCGAGCAGGGCATCTTCTTCACTGTCGTCAAAAACCGGCCAGGAAGGGAAAGGCCTTCTCCGCTCAGGTGCGCCACCAAAGATCCCCAAACGACTCATGAGGTCCTCCTGACAGGATCCGATTAATGCGCCGAGAGTCTCCGATGATCGGAAGCTCGACTACAGGATTTTTGCGTCTCGGCGGTCGCCTTCTCATGTCGTGCTGCCAGCCGGGCGGTGACCAGCCGAGGAAAGCGAGATGCTTTTCACTTGATATTGGAAGTGACGGAATTTCCGAAGGCGGGCAAAGTCGCGCTCATTTGTAGTTATGACCGTGATTCCGTGGCGACCGGCGCTCATTGCGATGAGGGCATCGTTCGTTATACGTCCCTGTCCAATATGCTCGTATCCACGTTGCGCGCCGAGCAGCGCAAGGACTCGGCCCGCTTGCGCCCAGTCACCGTGGGAAGGCACTAAGATGCGCCCTGCCCGGTCGAAGTCATGCTCCAGGCGCTCAACGACCTTGCGGTCGCGCATTCTCACCCCGGCGTACAATTCCTCCAGAACGACAGCGCTTAGCCATAAGGGTCCTTCGGGGGCCAGATACCTCACGGCGAGGACAGCTTCATCCCCCAGTCTCAGCGCGCTTATGTAGATGGACGAATCGAACAGGACCGGTTGCATCTACTCCGCCAGCTTGCCGTAAACATCAGTAATCTCAATGCCGCTCTTCATGAAGCGCTCGTTAGCCTCATGCGTCAACCGGTTTCGTTTGTGTTCGGCGATCACCGAGTCGAGCGCCCGCTCGAGCGTCTCCGTCTGCGTGCCAGCCTTCAAGAATCGCTGGGCTCGCTTGATCTTATCGACATCGAGTCGGAAATGCTTGTGTTCGATTCGACCTCTAGCGACGGCCATTGGGAGTTCCTCCCAATCCAAGTATAACAGAGTATGAACACAAATTAGCAGATTGTGAACATCACAGTAGTGTCCTAGTTTGGGCGTAGCGCCGACCTTTAGGTCGGCAAATGCTGGCCTGAAGGCCAGCGCTACGATCAAATTAGGACAGTACCAACATCACTGCGGCAACCGCGAGTCGAGATATTCCGAGATCCGTTGGGCCGCCGGCGGGTCCAGGTTTGCCAGCACGGCAACGATGTAGCCGGACTTGGGGTAGATCCTCAAGTCGCCGTTCATGCCCGGCGCCCCGCCGCCATGGCCCACGTGACCGTTGCCCGCCTTGTCCCGCTCATCTTCAAACCCATAGGCGTATTTGCCGGGGCCGCGGCCGGTGTCCACTTTACCCGTGATGAGCAGATCAGTAAAGCTGGCGTTCAACAGTCTGTGGCTGAGCAGGGCGTTGGCAAATCGCACCAGGTCTGCCACGGTCGAACAGCCGCCCCCGGCCGAGGTTCCGCGATAGGGCAGCGTGTCGGTGTTCGGCGTCCACCCGCCGGAATCCGATCTCATATATCCGATGGACCGGCCGGGAACGGGCTGATCTTCGGGCAGTGATCCGCTGGAAGTCATACCGGCGGGTTTGTAAACGTGTTCCTGCACGTAATCGTAGTAACTCCGGCCGGTCACCCGCTCGATCACCACTCCGGCCAGCAGCATGCCGTAGTTACTGTAGGCCCAGCGGCTGCCGGGAGCGAATTCGGGGCCGCGCTTGCCGTATAGCGCCACATAGTCATTGAGCGTGCGGAGTTCCCGCCGATGCGCGTCAAACTCCGGCCCGAAGATATCGCCCGTGCCTCCGGTGTGAGTCAACAATTGATGAATCGTGACCTTGGTGGCAATCTCTCGATTGGGATAATCGGTGAGGTATTTTCCGAGCGGGTCAGCAAGTTTGATCTTGCCGGCCTCCACCAGTTGCAGGACCGAAACCGCCGTAAACATCTTGTTCATCGACCCGATGCGAAAACGCGTGTCGAGCCGGTTGGGAATCTTCTTTTCGCGGTCTGCCAATCCATAAGCGCCGCTGAAGAGCGTCTTGCCGTTCTTGGCAACCAGCACCGCGCCCGAAAACCGGTCGGCCGCCGTACTCTTTTCGAGCAGCGCTTTGACGGCGGCGATGGCTCCGCTCTCGGTGAGCCTCGGAATGGGAAATGCCGCCGGCCGAGGAATCGCCATGAAGTTCAGCGAAACAATACGGTGAGGCGCGGCGGCTTCCGTCACCAGCATGAAGCGGGCGAACTGATCCGAATCCCGCTCCTGAACCAGGCCGCTGGCCCTGGTGGGTGATGCCTGCTCGAGCTTCTTGAACTCGAATCCGCCTGTGTTGGCGCGGAATTCCATGTCCTGATTCAGGCTCGATCCGCGATTAGGGAAATTGTTCGCGAGGAAACGCTGGTACTGGGCTCGGTCGCCGCTGTTGAAGGCGGCAAGCCAGGCGGAGAACTGGTGAAAGGGCGGTTGCGCCCGGGCTGCCGCGGCTTGGGCCGGCGTCATTTCCGGCGGAGGAGGTGTGTTCGCAGGCGGAGAAGCGGGCTCAAGGAAGATCTGAGCGATGCGGTGCGGCTCAGCAGCATCCACCTCGACGGTGATCCGGAGGCGCTCCCCGCCGTTGCGGGTTTGCGCGATAGCAACCAATCGGTTGTCGGTCGACTCCTCGACTCTCTGGAAATCAAGGCCGCCCATCTGACTTCGCATTTGGATTGTTTGGTCCACGAAGTTCGACGGCGTGCCGGGAGGCATCGCTTTTTGAAGAAAAGCCTGAATGGTTGCTCGATCGCCGCTCGTGAACGCTGCCAGCCAAGCCTGGAGTTGCTTGGCCGCAGGCGTGTTCGGAAATGCAAAATGCGTTTGCGATGCGGGCGCCTGAGCCGCGAGCCTCGGCGTGTTCAGCACGGCGAGACCAACGACCATGGCGGTTCCAGCTATTAATGCCATCGCCGCAATGATCTGCGTCACTGTCCTGGGCTTCGTTGCTGTCGCGCTTCTCACGTATCCTCCAGTCCGGCTCCCGAGTGTATCATGGATGCTGTAATGCCAAATCGGGTGTTTGCTTGGCCGGTTATCGCCGGTCCGCGACCCGTGGTCCTTTGTTTTCAACAACATTCCCGGTTCGTTCGTTCATTTTTCGAAATCGCTCCCGTCAATGAGCGACCAAAAGGATGACATATTGCACCCCAGAAAGCGGTCCTCGCCGGACCACCCTGGGCCGATGTCTAGCCTATACTATTAGGCACAGCTTGTCAAGGGGTCGGGGCGGTGAGGGGGTTGTAAGTTGGCAAAGCAACAGCACACTAAATCTTGAAGAAGATCTTTCGCCGGTACAGCCAGTAGCATACGTACCACATGATCGCCAGGACCAGGATACTCTGCGGAATGGCGCCGAGATCCCCCAGAAAGCCGAAGTCCTTGGTGAAGTTCTTCAACCCGCTATTCAGCCACCCTTTTATTCCGATCTGGCCGAGAGAGTAAATGAAGATCGAGTTCATTCCCAGCACAATGAACGGGAATGCCCACCGCTGCGTGCCTTTCACTTCGATCAACCAGTAAAAGGCCATCAACATCAGGATCACCCAGCCGGCGCTGAAGAAGGTGAACGAGGCCGTCCACAGCCGCTTGACCATCGGGTTAAACGGCTCCAACGCCGCCCCGAGCACCACGCCCGCCACGGCGTACGCTCCCAACACCCTCAATTTGTAGGCGTGCGATTTGCTGGTGCGCAACAGCATCCCCGTCCAGCACCCGAACAGGATCGTTACGGCGTTCCCAATAAAGTTGATCGTCGTGTAATAGCCGGAGTAGTTGTACCCGAGCACCTTCAGGTCGATCACGGCGCCGATGTTTCCGGTCTGTGACCAAGGGCCGTTCGGACCAGGGAGAATCACAAACAGCGCCCAAAAGCCGGCCAGCATCGCGAAGCCGGCCGCCACTTGATAAGCGAACCGCATGCGCGTGATCAGGTAACAGATCATGTAGCCGAACCCGATCTGGCTCAGCACGTTGATCAACTGCAAAGACAGGCGGGGCTCCCCCCAATTCGAGTAGAGATTGCTGAGCAGGATCAGCATGAGCGACCGATACGCCACGTGCCGGAACACGTCCCCTTCCGTGGCACCTTGCGACCTCCGCCGGGCGAACGCGAATGGCATCGCCACACCGACCATGAAAGTGAATGCCGGCTGGATAAGATCCCAGAACTTGCAGCCTTCCCAGGGGGCGTGGTCAACCTGGGCCGCCAGCCAAGCCCAGTGGGGATAATGCTGAAGCGCCCCAATACCGAAGCCTTCGGATACCAAGAGCAGCATAATAAAGCCCCGGTAGGCATCCAGGCTGATCAAACGCCCACCCATCGTCTTCTCTGGAGTTCGTTCGGGCTGTTTTGAAGCGGCTGGCGGCGAGGCAACCTCGCCGCTCACTTCCGGATTTTTGGCAGTGGTGGCCATGGCTCTCCCGCACCTCGGTGAGCTGAAATAATGCTCGCCATCATACCACGTCTTGTGGACTCCGCAGACCTCAAAGCCGGGGTGTGCGCTACACGCCTTCACTGCTTGATGCGGTTAGGCTAGACCTCCAGGCACGCGGCACAGCGGCATCACCGTAGGTTGTCTGATTGGGGAACCGACCGATCGCCTCAACGTTCCGGTGCTTACCGAAAGTGAAGCTGAGCAAGGTTTTCGAAGGGCATCTACTCAACTGGTACTGAGAGAGGCTGCGGCGTTGGAGAATACATTAGTGACCGCGCTCCCTAAGTGCTTCATTGTCGCAACAGCAACCAAGGCAATCAAAACCAGCAGTAGACCATATTCGGTCAGATCCTGGCCAGCCTCTTCCTCCCACAACCACCCTAATAATCTGCTCATGAGCCTCCCTTTCCCACCAGTGCCGGCTCCGCGCTTGCACGTTTTCCTCAGTGACGGGAAATTCAGTCGCAAAAGCGCCTTCGCACCATGAACGAGCACAAAGACCTTAGCCCCAAGCAATCCACCGGTGTCGGTCAGTCGCCGGAGCAGGGCGCGGACCGGCTTTCAGGCTTTAATAACTCAAGAAAACTGCGGTTCGCAAGTTTCCTGATTATTATCCTCAAGTTGTCAAAGAAAGCAAATGGCACAAAGGTACCCGTACCTGCTCGGGCTCTCAAAGAGGCACCGACTCCGATCCCACCGGCGACGGGCCCTTCCCCTGGAGCTTCACACAGGGACCGAGGACAGAGTCTTGATCACCTCACGAAGCTCGTTGGGTTGAATGGGTTTGAATGGGTTTGAATGAGGTGCAAGGGAAAACAGATTAGCGTATACTCTTAACCTTTCAGCGGAGCGCGATGGGACTCCCCGCCGTGCGAATTCCGATGTACCCCCCAGGAGACACCATGAGCAACGCCCTTGATCGCCGTGACTTTCTGAAGACCGCGGGCCTCACCGCCGCGTCATTATCCGTGGGCGCGACCACGCTTTCGGCCCGGCCCCAGGAACTCATCAAGAATTCTCCCAATCATCCCAGGCTGCTTTCGGGTTGCTGCGCCTACTCCTACCGCAAATACCTTCAACACGGCCCGATGACCATGGAAGACTTCATCCTTACCGCCGTCGAGCAGGAAATCGACGGCGTGGACATGACCACGTACTATTTCAAATCCAACGAACCTTCATACTTGCTTGGATTGCGGCGTTTGGCGTTTCGGAACGGCGTGCCGTTTTCGGGCGCGGCGATCGGCACGAACATGTGCCAGTCCGATCCCACCAAGCGCGCCGCGGAGATCGAAAAGATCAAGCAGTGGCTGGACGCCACCGAACTGCTCGGGGCATCTCACCTGCGGGTGTTTGGCGGCGAGATCCCCAAGGGCGCAACCGACGAGCAGGGCATCCAGTGGGTGGTCGAGACCATGAAGCCGGCCTGCGATTACGCGGCAGGGAAAGGAATCACCCTCGGCATCGAAAGCCACGGGGGAATTACCTCCAAGGCTGCGAACATTCTGGAAATCCTTCGCCGTGTGGATTCCCCTTACGCAGGGTGCAATTTAGACATCAGTAATTTTCCTGAAGATCCTTACACGCAGATCGAGGCGTGCCTTCCCTACGCCACCCACACGCACATCCGCGACTTCTACGGCGAACCCAGGAAACCTTTGGATTTAGAGCGGGTATGGAAGTTATTTGCGCAGGCCGGGTACAAAGGCTTTACATCCGCCGAATACGAGGGCGAGGAGGAGCCCAAGACGGGCGTACCCAAGCTCCTCGCTCAGATCAAGACGCTCAATAAGAAGTATTCAACTGTGTAATGCCAATTTGGGGCGCATGGCCGTGCGTCCCTGCCCATAGGAGGAACACCATGCTTACTCGCCGCAGATTTGTGAAACAGATGGCCGCAGGAACAGCCGCTTACGCCGCTTACAGCCTCTCGTCCGCCGGGCGCGTTCTGGGAGCGAATGACCGCGTTCGCATCGGCCTCATCGGGGCCGGAAGCCGCGGTCAGGCAATCTTCAAGGCAGCCCTGGCCTGCACGAACGTCGAAGCCGTCGCCGTCGCCGACCTCTACACGCGCCGCCTGGACGAAGCCCGGCAAATTGCGCCGAACGCCAGTACTTACCAGGACTTCCGCAAGCTTCTTGACGACAAGACAATCGATGCCGTCCTCATCGCCACGCCCCAGCACCAGCACGCGCTCAATTTCGTTCCCGCTCTTCAGGCCGGGAAAGACGTGTACCAGGAAAAGACCATGGCCTTCAACCCCGACCACGCCCGGCGCATGCGCAAGGCGTTCGAGGGCTCGGGGCGCGTGGTGCAGATCGGAATTCAATCCACCAGCGGCCCGGCGGAACCAGAGGCGCGCGAGTACGCCACCCCTGAGCGCATGGGCGTCATCACCGCTCTTCACACCCACCACTATCGCAATGCTCCTTACGGCGGCTGGCTGCGCCAGATTCCTTCCGACTGCGACGCCCAGCACCTCGATTGGGAGGCTTTCGAGGGCGAGGCGGACCATTATTCCTTCGATCCTGAACGCTTCATCAACTGGCGTTTCTATTGGGACTACTCGGGCGGGAACGTGTTCGAGAATATGGTCCACCAGGTGGGCTTCTGGTCGAAGGCGCTGAATCTGAAGATCCCGGCCCGCGTCATGATGACGGGCGCCAACTACCTCTCGCCGAAAATGCAGGTCCCCGATACCATGAGCGCTTGCATGCATCAGCCCGAGAAGATTTTCTTCACCTGGAATTCGATGTTTGGCAACAGTTTTTATGGCGAGGGCGAGGACCTGCTGCTCGGCAACAAGGGGACCATTCTGTGCAAGGAATTGGAGGAGGTTCGCTATGTTCCCGAGGGCGGGCAAGGTCCCGAGAGCACAGGGAGACCTTCCATTGCGCCGCCCGATATTGTGGGCGCCGGGGACGCGACCAAAGCTCACATGCAAAACTTTTTCGACTGCGTGCGCAGCCGCCAGGAACCCAACTGCCCGTTCGAACTCGGGTTCCGCTCCGCCATCACTTGCCAGATGGCCAACGCTTCCTACCGCCTGGGCCGCAGCGTGCAGTGGGATGAAGGCCGGCAAGACATCGTCTGACAGGGCGACTATTCTTGCTCAGAGGAAGCGGGAGGAGACCTCTTCGCGGGTTTCTTGCTCGGGAGTTCAAAGAGGCCAAAGGGCCAGAGCACCGGGCTGATCCCCTGCTGCGCCAGATCGCCGAGCGCGTATTCTCCGGGGTCGAGCGGATGTAGGGGCTTCAGACAGTAGAGGCCGGGAGCCAATTGGGTGCGCTGCAACTCCACGGGAGCAGAAGCCCCCGATGCTTTTCCCAGGCCGGAGCGGCTTGCCTCGACCCTTTCCACTATTCGTGACTCTTTCACAACCTTCACCGGAAGCAGCTCCATCTTGGCGCCTAGTCCCTGGCCAGCCTGAACGTAAAACGCCGGCATCGCTTGCTGTAGCCGCACCGCAGCCTTGGGACCAGGAAGCTCAAGGATCACCTGGCTTTTCAACAAGTGCCCGGGCACGGCCATGGCAAAGGCCGCGCGCCTCTTGTCGGTGACCACTTCAGGAGTGGATTGAATCAGCCGGATTACGCGGACTCCATCGAATGCGAAGACTCCATCTTCGTTGGGCAGGCGAATTCCCGGCGCAATCTCGAATCCCGTGTCCCCAGGTTTGTAGAAGCGTTGCTGTGCGATCGCGTGGCCTTCCTCGAGTTGTTTCTTCTGGACCGATTTCTCTTCCTCCTGCGCGCGTTTCGTGACGTCCAAGTCGACCAGAGATAAAGGGATTTCCTCCCAAGCTGAGCGCTCGACGCTGTAATAGCGCACCCTGTCCCCGTTCACCTCGTAGCTAGAGACAATCTGGTAGGTTCCATCCTTCAAGAAAAGTTTAAGACTGGCCCAGGCCCGCTGGGTTGCCAACCCCAGGCAAGCCAGCGCCGCCACCGCTAGCAGTAAAACGCGCGTGAGGGATCTCATGGCTCGACCTTGTCCATTTAGATGCCGCGTCCGGACCACGCGTCGCTTCATCGCCGGTGTGGCGCCACGGCCCATCCTTTACAGCGACCACCCCCAGCACCTCCTTAACCAAGGAGGGGAGCCAGCCACACCTGATCGATCACAGCTCAGGGTCATTTCCGTTTCAGGAACTCGCGGATCTTCTCGAAGTCTTCGCGCAGGATTTTCTCCTCGCGGGGGTTGCGCAAAACGTAGGCAGGGTGAACGGTGGCGAGGGCCTTGGAATTTGCGAAATCGTAAAACTGGCCATGTATTTTGGTGATGCCTTCCTTGATTCCCAAGACCGTCTTGACCGCCGGCGCGCCGAGGCAGCAGATCAAACGCGGCTGAATGGTCTCGAGCTGCCGGAAAAGAAAGGGTGAACAAGTTTCGATTTCATCTTTCTCCGGAGTGCGGTTTCCGGGAGGCCGGCACTTGACGACATTGCAGATGTAAACCTCCGCCCGTTTCATGCCAATTGCCTGGATCATACGGTTCAGAAGCTGCCCGGCGCGTCCCACGAACGGCAGGCCCTTCTCGTCTTCGTCGGCCCCCGGACCCTCTCCCACGAACAGCAATTCAGCGTGCGGATCCCCTTCCCCGAAAACTATGTTTTTGCGGCCGCCCGCGAGCTTACAGCGCTGGCAATCTCCCAGGTCCGCGCGGATCTGTTCGAGCGTTTCGGGGCCGGTTGGTTTTGGCGCCGGTGTTTCGAACAGGCTGAAGGAGGCCACGGGCGGCCTGATGGGTGCGGCCGCGGCTACGGTCCGGGGAACTTGGAGTGTCGGAACCGGAGGCGCCGCGCTGGGGACTGGCGGGGGTTCGCGCCTAGCGGGCTTCGGCGCGGTTGGCGCCAACGGCGCATGGGCAGGCTGGTCCACTAGCTTGCCCTCAGGCACTGCAAGCGATGGAGCAGTGGAGCCAGGCTCGCGTCGATAGAACTCCTCAATACCCAGCTCGCGGTAGAATTCCAGCCAATTGGCGAGATCCTCACGAATGCCCATGTAATTTATCAGTAGGTGTCGGTGTCGTTCCGAGCGTAGCGAGGAATCCCGCTCTGCTCGGCGTGGGTCGCGGAACGAATACCCAAAGCGAGATTCCTCGCTTCGCTCTCGGAATGACAGTCTATTTTCTGCCTGCCGCCTTCTGCTTGCTGCCTTCAGCCTTCTGGTCTCGGGCTCCTGGCTCCTGGCTACTGAGTCCTGACTCCTCCCGAAGAGCGACGACCTCGCCGAGGATTCGCTGCGCCACCTCGAGCTTACTCATTTTTTCGAGTGGCTTCGTGCGGCCGTCCGGGAAAACCAAGGTGACGATGTTGGTCTCCACATCAAAGCCCGCACCGGGCTGGGAGAGGTCATTCGCCACGATCAGGTCGAGGTGCTTATCGCGCAGTTTAGCGGCGGCATTAGCCAGCAGATTTTCAGTCTCTGCCGCGAACCCTACCACTAGTTGTCCTGGCCGCCGCCGGGGAGCGAGCATAGCCAGGATATCCGGCGTGGGCTCGAGACTCAGTACCGGAATCCCACCCTGCTTCTTGATCTTCCTGGGATGAATTTCCGTCGGGCGGAAATCCGCCACTGCGGCTGCCATCAAAATCACCGTAGCCGGTTCGAAATGGCGCCAGACAGCCTGCGCCATCTGCTCGGCAGTGCGGACCCGCTCCACTTCCACCCCTGCTGGAGGATCGAGGTGCGTGGGCCCGCTGACGAGCACCACTCGGGCCCCGCGGCGGGCGCCCGCTTCCGCCAACGCATAACCCATCTTTCCAGAAGACCTGTTGCTGAGGTAACGCACCTCGTCCCAAGGCTCTTGGGTTGGCCCGGCCGTTACCAGCAGGCATTCGCCTCGCAAATCAGCGGCGACCCCCAGGGTCGCAAGCACCGCCTGTGCGATGCTCTCCACGGAAGTGAGGCGGCCCGCTCCGGTCATTCCACAAGCTAGATAGCCCTCTTCAGGCGGCAAGACCTTGACTCCCCGCTCGCGCAGAATTTCAACATTCTTTTGCGTGGCTGCGTTTTCCCACATGTTCACATTCATAGCCGGGGCTGCAATCAGGGGAGCCTTGGTGGCCAGGCAGAGGGTGGTGAGGAAATCGTCGGCAATGCCGTGGGCCATCTTCGCCAACACGTTTGCCGTGGCGGGAACAATCACCAGGGCATCAATCGACTGCGCCACGGCGATATGCTCGATGGCGCTTTCCACGTTGGCCGCACTTTGCGGTCCGCCTCCGAACATTTCCGTAATGACTTTTCGGCCAGAGAGCGCCGCAAAAGTAAGCGGAGCCACGAACTCACAGGCGTTCCGGGTCATCACCACCTGGACTTCCACGCCCCGCTCTTGCAGCAGGCGTAAGAGTTCCGCGGCTTTGTAGGCGGCGATGCCGCCCGAGATTCCTAAAGCAACCCGCATAGTCAAAACCAGGATTCAGGATTCAAGACCGAGGCCCGAATTCCCACAGCTTGGACTCAGAAGCCAGTGTGGTGTCCCACGTAATTCTTGACAACAACGTACGCTGTGAAGGGTGGCGCAGACATTGAAGTCAATGTCTGCGCCACCCTTGGCAATTGGAAAA
>Ga0326728_10019705_pt1 | contig 13042 bp, 11 predicted proteins | sample MB3enrmetagenome_FD_207602 | JGI IMG/M metagenome (GOLD analysis project Ga0326728, IMG submission 207602) | Lab enriched peat soil microbial communities from McLean, Ithaca, NY, United States - MB31MN | ecosystem: Environmental > Terrestrial > Soil > Wetlands > Peat | place: USA: New York...
AGCACGATGGGCGAACCCTGGAAGCTGTCCGTTTCGACAATATCCGCGCCTGCCTCAAAATATGCGCGATGAATATCGTCGATAACGTCCGGACGCGTGACCGCTAGTACCTCATTGCAGCCTTCGTATTGCGCGCCGCCGAAATCCGCCGCGGTGAGACCGCGTTCCTGGATCATGGTGCCCATGGCGCCGTCCATCACCAGAATGCGCTCGTCGAGTGCGGCCAGCAGTTCCTGGATGCGTGATTCGCTCAATATCTAATTATCGTATGAAGGCCCGCACGAACCGCGCCAGGTGCCCGCCGGATCGCTCAGATTCGTTCGAGCACGCCCGTGAGCAGCGCCCAAAACGGCGCGACCGAGGAGATTTTGAGCCGCTCACTGGGACTATGCGGCGCTTCGATCTGGGGTCCGAACGAGATCATCTGCATGCCCGGGTACTTCTCGCCTATGACGCCGCACTCCAGTCCGGCATGCATCGCTACCAGCTCCGGGTCTTTGCCGAGGACTTCCTTGTGGACCGCGCGCACGATGCGTACGATGTCGCTTCCCGGTTCCGGTTTCCAGCCTGGATAGCCCACCGCGTGCTCCACGTCAAAGCTGGCCATTCGGAACACGTCGGTCACCATGTTTGCGGCATCCAGTTTGGCGCTGGCAATCGCGCTGCGCTGGTTGGTTTCGATTTCGATGTGACCGTCCTTTGTCGAGACCACCGCGAGATTGGTGGAAGTCTGGACCAGTCCCGGAATATCCGGGCTCATGGCCAGCACGCCATGATGCTGGCTGGCGAGCAGGCTGGATACAAGACGAGCGTCTTCATTCACAAGCACGTCTACCGGCCGCGAAACGCTCTCCAGCGAGATCTTCAATTCAGGATCGAAAGCACCCAGTTCGGCGGCGATATCGTTTTGAAGCGATGCCAGTAACGATCGCAGCTCCCCTTCGCGTGCGCCATCGAGCACCAGAATCGCGGAAGCTTCGCGGGGAATCGCGTTGCGCCGGCTCCCTCCATCCAGTGCGGCGACCTCGACCGGCAATTTGTCCAGAATACTTTGCAGCACGCGGCCGAGAATGCGCACGGCATTGCCACGCCCCTTGTGAATGTCGACGCCGGAGTGGCCACCTGCAAGACCGGAGATCTTTACGCGCCATCCGGCACCCGGTCCGGCGGGCTTCCGCGCCACCTTGCGCCGCGCCAGCGTGTCCATGCCTCCCGCGCAGCCGATGCACAGCGTGCCTTCCTCTTCGCCATCGAGGTTCAGAAAGTACTTCGAGTGAAGAATGCCACCGGGGAACTCCGATGCGCCGGTGAGGCCGCTCTCTTCATCGATGGTGAACACGAATTCCAGCGGCCCATGCGCAATGTCGTCACTATCCATAACCGCCAGCGCAGCAGCGACGCCCACGCCGTTGTCCGCGCCCAGCGTTGTGCCGTCGGCTTTCAACCAGTCGCCATCGCGGACAAAGCGAATTGGATCGGTATCGAAGTTGTGGACGGTTCCTTCGTTCTTCTCACAGACCATATCGAGATGGCCCTGCAGCGCGGCGGCGGTCGCCCCCTCGCGCCCGGGCCGCGCGGGTTTGCGAACTACGACATTTCCGGCGGCGTCCTTGGTGGCCTCGAGTTTCAACCGCGCTGCCTGAGCAAGCACGTAATTGCGCGCGGCTTCTTCCTTCTCGCTGGCGCGCGGAATTGCCGACAACGCGGCGAAATGCTTCCATAAAGACCTTGGTTCGAGGTTGTCTACGACGGTACTCATAAGTTCACTCCGTTCGATTATTTCAACTGGCCAATCCAGCTTCCGTAGGCGGGAAGCATGAGGTTCTTCGCAACCAGCTGCCCGGGTTTGGCAAATGAACTCAGCAGCGTGACGGCGGCGGCGCCGCCCATCATGCCTCGGGCCGACGCGAGGTCCATCGTTTGCGGCGAGGCCGAGCAGTTGAGAACAACCAGCACCGACGAACCGTCCGGTGCTTTGCGCCGGTACGACAACACATTGCGGTCGGTGGGATTCACCAGCTCAAAATCGCCGTCTCGTAACGCGGCGTTTTCTTTGCGAAGCCGGATGAGCGCCTTGTAGAAGTTGAGGAGCGAATTCGGGTCATGACGTTCCGTCACCACGTTGCGTTCCTTGTAATCGGGCGCGACCGGCAACCACGTGGAAGCCGCGGTGCTGAAATCGGCATTCGGCTGATTCGTCCATTGCATCGGCGTTCGCTCGCCGTCCCGGCCTTTGTCTTTCGGCCAGCCGGTGATACCAATGGGGTCGCGCACGTCCTCTTTGCGCTGCGGATCGTTATTCTCCATGCCCAGCTCCTGGCCGTAATAAACCAACGCGGCGCATCGAGGCGTCAGCAGGAGCGTGGCGATGAGCCGGGCGATAACGGCGTCATGCACGCCGTCGGCAAAGCGGTCCCAACTACGGCGGTTGTCGTGGTTGTCGAAAACAAAGAGTGGCGTGTTGCCATCGAGATGGGTTTCGGCGTCATTGAGGAGCTTACGGAAATCGACGGCGGAAATATGATTCAGGAAACCGAGCTGCGTGTCCATGGGAAGCTGCAACTCGTCGTCGTGTGCGCCATACATCTTCGCCAGGTCCTGAATGCTGTTGACGTAAGTTTCGCCAATGAGCACGCGGCCGGAAAACTCGTCAGTGACTTTGCGCAGCTCACGCAACACATCGTGAACCTCCGGCAGATTATCGGTGTATTCGCGCGAGACAATGGGATCGCCGAAAGCATTCGGTCCGCCCACCACGCGCTCGTCGCGTAACTGGGGGTCTTCAAAGAGCGCCGTGATGGCATCCAGGCGGAATCCGGCAACGCCGCGTTTCAACCAGAACCGCACGGCGTCATACATCGCGGCGCGCACTTCGGGATTGCGCCAGTTGAGGTCCGGCTGCTGTTTGTAGAACTCGTGATAGTAGAATTGACGGCGCTGTGGATCCCACTGCCATGCCGAGTGGCCGAACAGGGACTGCCAGTTGTTGGGCGGATGGCCCGGCCCTTTGCCGTCCTCCCAGACGTACCAGTTCGCTTTGGGATTGGTGCGCGAGGAGGCGGATTCAATGAACCAGGGGTGCTTGTCGGAGGTGTGGTTGAGAACCATATCGGTGACGATACGGATATTGCGTTTGCGCGCTTCGGCGACAAGCCGGTCGAAATCGGCCATGGTGCCGTACTGCGGGTCAGTGGCGCGGTAATTCGAAATGTCGTAACCGAAATCGACCTGAGGCGATGGATAGAACGGAGTGATCCAGATCGCGTCGATGCCCAGATTGGCCAGGTAATCGAGGTGTTTCGTGATGCCGTTCAGATCGCCAATGCCGTCGCCATTCGTGTCGGCGAAGCTGCGCGGATAGATCTCATAGATGATTGCGTGCTGCCACCAGGAGTTGTCTGCTTTAGGCTGGCCAGCGACGTGAAACGGGAGCAGCACTAGCGCCGCGAGAAGGAACAAGACACGGTTCTTATGCATCCCAGTTCAGTCTACCGTTTCAGCCCGGCCACGCCGCAAGCTCAGCCAGGATGAGGAGTCCGGCTGCGTCTGTTATAGATGGACTGAGCATGCGCAGCTTTATCTGGTTGGCCGCGGCCGCGTTGACGGTCGTCGCCGTGTTCGCGACGCCGCTGGATTTGTTCGCCACCGTGTACCTCTCATCCGCACATGTCTTGAAACATCTGCTGCTGAATTTGATTGCGCCGTTTTTCCTGGTGCTCGGGCTGCCGCAGCCCGTCGCGCGGCGGCTGCGCATACCCGCGGTCGTTGGGTGGCTCGCCGGCGCCGTGTCTTTGGTCGGCTGGTACGTGCCTTCGCTCTACAACGCGGCCTTGCGAGCGCCTCACATCGAAGCGCTGGAGACGACTTCGTGGCTGCTGGGAGGCGCGCTCTTCTACCTGCCCCTGTACAATCCAGCGAAACAATACAGGATGAAGGCTGTGCCGCAGGCGATCGTCTACCTGTTCGGCATGTCCGTGGTGGCGTCCATCGTGGGACTGCGGCTCGCCACCATGCTGCCCGGCCCATACGGCAGTTACGCCGCTCCTCTGGACCCGCTGCATATTCTCGATGCGCTACAGAATCGCTATCACTTTGCTCCCGAAGACGACCAACAAACGGCGGGCTTTCTGTTCTGGCTGGGCTCCTGCCTGACGTATCTGTCGTCGGTGATGATCATGTTCTACCGGATGTATACGACGCGCGAATAGCAACGACGCGGGAACTTGTCGGGGTCCGAATTACGCAACAAGCTCAATCTCGGCGTATTCCGCTACGGCGCCCGGTTTCGGTATGGGCTCGCCATGCGATTGCAACTCGCGGATGTAGACCGCAACGCCCTGGGAAATCAGTTCGCGCACTTCCTCGATCGTCGCTCCGGTCACGCCGAGTCCAGGAAGGTCCGGGGCGTATGCGCCGTAGCCTGTTTCCGTTTTCTCGATAACGACAGCGTATCTCAAAGGTCCTCCTTTATCAGTCCGATCACTTCAAGGTTCAAGCCCTCCTTTGCGCCACCAGCACGCGCGGAATTCCGGCCAGATCGGGGATCAGACGCACATCGCTCCAACCCTCGCCCAACTTCCCACGCACGGGGTCTGGCAGTTTGAAGCCGAGTTCGAGAATTAAGTGGCCGCCATCTCTCAGAACACGGGGCGCGTCGGCGATCAGGCGCTGGTAGATCTCGATACCGGTGTCGCCGGCGAATAGTGCAACGTGCGGCTCGTAATCGCGGACTTCGCGTTGCAGCGCAGCACGATCTGTGGCAGGCACATAAGGAGGATTGCTCACGATTATGTCGGCGCAGCGGAACGCCGCGATGAGATCGCCCGCGATGAACTCCACGCGTGCGCCCAGCCTTCTGGCGTTGTCGTGAGCCACCTGCAGAGCCTCAAACGAAATGTCCGTGGCAATGACGCAAGCTTGCGATTCCAACCCCAGGGTCACGGCAATGGCCCCGGAGCCGCATCCGACATCCACCACAGTCATCCCGGGCCGCAGCACCGCAAGAACCGCCTCCACCACGTGCTCGGTTTCGGGGCGGGGAATCAGCACCGCCGGATTAACGCGGAATTCCCGCCCGTAGAACTCCTGCCGGCCGGTGATGTATTGCGTGGGTTTGCCATTCAGCCGCTCGTGAAGATAGCGGCCGTAATGAATCCAACCAATCTCGGTCAGCTCTTCACTGCCGTGCGCGTACAGCCACACACGATCGCGATGCAGAGCATGTCCAAGCAGCACTTCCGCAGTAAGCCGCGGCGCGGCGATATTCTCATCCTCGAGAAGTTTCGTGCCCTGGGCGAGAGCATCCTGAATGGTCACGGAAGGAACGGAATACAAGGAGTAAAAGGACTAAAGGACGCGTGCGGCGTCGATACAGGCCGAGGCGTCACTACTTTCTCAGCGCGTTCCATTGCCCTGATCCGAGTCTCCGAACAACGTTACTATCTTGCAGTGATCGCCGGAGCGTCCGAGCACCGCCTTTATCTCCCTTTATCTTCTTTTATTCCTCTTGCTCATGCCGCTTCCGCGCCCGACTCGCCCTGTTCCTTCTGATAATATTCGGTCAGCGCGTCGACGATGGGCTGCAGGCGGCCTTCCATCACCTGATCGAGTTGATGGATGGTCAGTCCGATGCGATGGTCGGTCACGCGGTTCTGCGGGAAGTTGTAGGTGCGGATTTTTTCGCTGCGGTCGCCGGAGCCCACCATGCTTCGCCGCTCCGCCCCAATCGCCTGCTGCTGTTTCTCCAGCTCCATCTCATAGAGACGGGAACGCAACACGCGCTCGGCTTTGGCGCGATTCTTGATCTGCGATTTTTCGTCCTGGCAGGAGACCACCAGACCCGTAGGAAGGTGCGTCATGCGCACCGCCGAGTACGTCGTGTTCACCGACTGTCCGCCCGGCCCCGAAGAGCAGAACGTGTCGATCCGGATATCCTTCGGGTCGATCTTGATATCGATCTCGTCGGCCTCGGGCAGCACCGCCACGGTGATTGCCGACGTGTGCACACGCCCCTGCTGTTCGGTTTCCGGCACTCGTTGCACGCGATGCACGCCGCTCTCGTATTTCAGGCGGCTGTAGACCTTGTCGCCGCTGATCAGCGCGATCACTTCCTTCAGGCCGCCCACCGAGGATTCACTCGCGGAGGTCACCTCCACGCGCCAGCGCTGGCTTTCGGCGTAGCGTGTGTACAGGCGGAACATCTCGGCCGCGAACAGCGTCGCTTCGTCGCCGCCGGTGCCCGCGCGAATTTCCAGCACCACGTTCTTGTCGTCGTTGGGATCTTTCGGCAGCAGCAGGATCTTCAACTCACGTTCAATCCGCTCCAGTGCCGGCTCGAGCCGCGCAACCTCATCGCGCGCCATGTCGCGCAGTTCGGCGTCGGCCTCGGTCAACATGGGACGGGCGTCTTCCAGATCGTGCAGCGTCTGCTTGTATTCGCGGTATTTCGAAACCAGCGGCTCGATCTCGCTGCGCATCTTGGCCACTTTGCGGTATGCCTCGGCGTCGCCAATCACAGCGGGGTCGGCCATTTGGCGTTCGAGTTCCTCGAAGCGCGCTTCGATGTCGTCCAGTTTCTTGCGGTATTCCATTCGCGGACAGCTCAGGCGATCACGAGCTCGCCGCCCTGCGCCTGCTCCAGCGTCATGGCGCCGTTGAGGGCGTCGATGGCCACCGCGGTCTGATCGGCGGAAGGCGGTTTGGTGGTGATCCTTTGCAGCCAGAGGCCTGGTGCGGTGAGCGCGTACATCATTCCACGCTGCCGTTTCGCGGCGTAGCGGATTAGTTCATAGCTGATGCCCACAATCAGCGGCAGCAGAGCAATGCGGCTGACCAGTTTCGCGGCGAATCCATCGAAAGGCAACAGCGTATAGAAGAGCATGGAGAGAACCATCACCACCAACAGGAAGCTGGTGCCGCACCGCGGATGCCAGGTGACGAACTTCTGCGCGTTATCTACGGACACCGGCTGGCCGGATTCGAAATTGAACACCACTCTGTGCTCGGCGCCGTGATATTCGAAAATGCGGCGGATGTCCTTCATCGATGCCAGCAGGCTGAGGAATCCGATGAAGATCAGGATGCGCAGAATGCCGTCCACCAGGTTGATGGCCAGGCGGCCGTCCAGGTTGTGAACGTGACGGCCGAGTTCGGTGGCCAGGAACAGCGGGACGAACTTGTACATGAAAAGGAAGAACAGCAGTGAGACAGCTAGATTCAGACCAAGCATCCAGCCTGGAATCTGCTGCGGCTTCGCCTGTTCCACTGTGCCGTCATCCAGCGACGCTCCAGCCGAAAAACGCAACGCGCGAAAACCCAGCAGCATCGCTTGTCCCAGAGTGCCAATGCCGCGCAGCAGCGGGAAGCGGAAGAGGGGATATTTTTCCGATACGCGCGCGATGGGACTCTCTTCCAATACGATCTGACCGTTGGGCTTGCGCACCGCTACGGCATAACTGTGAGGAGCGCGCATCATAACGCCTTCCATCACGGCCTGGCCGCCGACAAGAGTCTCCTCGCCGCTCTCAAGGATGGGCAGCAATTGAGTATGCAGGCTCAGGCGCAGGAAGGTACGGATGTTCACGGAAGCTCCGGCCTTCAGTATACCGCGAGAGTATGTTATTCACTTAGTTACGGACGCCACGGTGTTGCTGGCAATGGCCGGTCGGCCCCGATTTCGTCGAGGATCCGGCGCACTTCCTCGGCTGGACTCGCCGCGCGTGTGACCTGTCTGCCGATCACCAGGTAATCGGCGCCATCGCGAATCGCTTCTGCCGGTGTGGCCACGCGCTTCTGATCTCCGGCATCGGCCGATGGTGACCGTACGCCCGGAGTCACCAGTACTTTTTCCGGGCCTGTTATCGCGCGAACGCGTGCGGCATCCAGCGGCGAGCAGACAATGCCATCGATGCCCGCCTCCATCGCCTTGCGCACGCGCAGATCCACGAGATCCGCGACGTTGCAGGGAAAGCCGAGGTCGGTCAGATCCTGCTGGTCGAAGCTGGTGAGCACGGTGACCGCGAGTAGTTTGAGCGGCGCGTCCGCTCGGCCCGCGACGGCAGCTTTCATAATTGCGCTGCTGCCATGCACGGTCAGAAAGCGCACTCTGGTATCGGCCACACGAGCCACCGCGCGTTTCACTGTTTCGCCGATGTCGTACAGCTTGAGATCGAGAAACACGTCTTTGCCCGCGCCGATCAGCTCCTGAACGAAGGTCATGCCCTCGGCCGCGTAAAGTTCCATGCCGACTTTATAGAAGTTCACCGCGTCGCCCAATGTTTCTACCAGTGCTCGCGCATGGGCTGCCGATTCAAAATCGAGCGCGACGATCAGAGGGTTTGGCGGGTGGGGCATTCTCTCCAGAGTACTTGACTCAGCCACGTTGCCCGAATGCCTGTCTGAGTTCCTGAAAGTTGCTGGATGTCGTCAGGTGGAACACCACTCGCAACCGCGTATAGCCGTTGAGCGCACTAATCACCGCTTCCCCTGGTGCCCGCGGGGTGGCCACCAGCAGGGCGCCTTCCTGCACGCGAAATGGCAGCACGTGAAGTTCACTCAGGACGGTCCTGGGCAGCGTGCGAATGGCTCGCTTCTCCACTTCGCGTGGCGCGATGCGAATCTCCGGCAGCCCCTGTTGCAGACTCAGCGCTTCGCAGTATTCGTCTTCGCTCAGGCGACCCGCCTGAATCAGGAACTCCCCGAGGTCTTCCTCGCTCTCGCAAGCGGACAAGGCGGCGGCCACGTCTTCTTCAGTCACGTAGCCCGACCCCGCGAGGATCTCCGCCAGCGGCCGCTTGTGCGAAAGCAGGGCCAGGCGCGACGGGTAGGCATGCTCGGTTTTTAGCCACACCAGCGGCTCGCCCCGAAATCGCGCGCGTCCATAGCGCCAGAGGGCGCAGAATGTCGCGGCCGCGTTGATGTAGTTTCCGCACACAGTGCGAACGGGAGCAAGTGCGGCGAACGGCCACCCGTAATAGCGCGACGCGCACCACATGCGCACGGCGATACGGAACAGCGGAAGCAGGAGCATTGCGAAGATCAGCGTACGATTCACTGAATGCGACCCCAGCCACCAGACCTCGCCGGTAAGCCGCGCTTCCACCCAACGCAGCGTGCCCCAGGCGAAAAACACATTGGCGACGATGCTTACCGGGTTCGCCAGCAGCCCCTTGCGATCGCGCCAGAACCAATAGAGATCACGCGCAGGCGCACGCCAGCCATTTCGTTCCTGGCTCTGCAGACAGATTCCTGTGATCCATCGCGTACGTTGCCGGATGGCGCCATGGAGTTTGCGCGGAAAATACTCGCGCGTGGCCATGGGTTCTCTGCCGCCGCGAAGCGGCAGAAACTTCTGCCGGAACCCCAGCCGGTGCAGGCGCAGACCGTTCTCATAATCTTCCGTGAGGCACTCCGGCTCGAAAATCAGGTTGTCGCCGGTTTCCGCCAGGCGCTCAAGTGCGTCGCGCGAAAAACCCGTGCCCACGCCGTTCGATGGAAGAAAACTGCCCAGGATCTGGCGCGCCGGGATGTCGCGGGTCTGATATTCGGCAAATTCGTCGCAATAAATGCCGTGCACAATTTCGCCGGGCAGCGTCGGGAGCGGCAACACCGGCGCCTGCACCATGCCGAATTCCCCGCAATAGCGATTGACGCCGCCGAGCGCATCGGGGTGAATCAGGTCCTCGGCATCGTGCGTCATCACGATTTCGAAGCGCAGCTCGTGGTGCTCCTCGAACAGCAGCATGCGCTGAAAAATCCAGTTGAGGCAGTCGGCTTTGGAGGTGGGACCGTCGTGCGGGCACACCGCAAGGTGAACGTTGCCGAACCGCTGTTCGAGTTCGCGAATGGCTTCGAGCGTAGGGTCGTCGTTGGGATATGCGCCGATGAAGAAATCGTAGTTGCCGTAGCGAATGGCCGCGATGTTGTGCCGCACCATGCCGCCCACGACGCCGGCCTCCTTCCAGAGCGGAATGAAAATGGCGATGCGCTTCTCGGGAGCGGGTGTACAAGCCAGCGTCTCGGGGGTCTCGCCACGCCGCTGCCACCACGCCCAAACGATGGCCGCGTCGATCACCAGGTCATCCAGCCCATTGAAGAGAATGAACAACGCAACGGGGAGCAGTCCGGCAGCCACAGCCCGGTCCAGCGCCGCGCCGAGGTCACTCAGCGCACGCAGCACGAGCGCGATGTGCATAAGATGCTAGTGCGCCGGCGAGCGGGGGAGTCTCAGGATTCCAGCACGAGGGGGCAGTTGGGCGAATCGGGGACAAGCCGTCGAGTGCCAGAGTCAATGAACGGCGAGTGGATTTTCAAGGAAGAGCCCCCCGCTCCGTTCCCTCTATACTGAAAACAATGCACGACATGGGCGTTTTCTGGCTCCGCGTAGCGGCGGTGTGCTACTCGGTGGGCCTGCTTCACGCCATTCTGGTGATCAGCCTCCGGCGCACCAGCATCTTCCGGGTCGCCATCGGCGCGTTCTACACGGGCGTCGTGCTGCATGTCGTGTCCATCGTCGAAACCACGCGCGCGCCGGGCCATCTGCCGGTCAGCAATTTCCTGGAGACATCGTCCCTGGCCGCGCTTCTCATGGGCCTTGCATTTCTGCTGGTGGACTGGCGATATCGGTTCAACAGCCTCAGCGTGTTCATTTTTCCGGTGGTGTTTCTGCTGACCATGATTGGGTCCATGGAAGCTCCGGTGGCCACGTGGGCCGATCAGCGGGTGCGCGACGCGTGGCTTTTCGTGCACGTGCTCATGATTCTGCTGGGCTACGCCGGATTGCTCATCACCGCCGTCGCGTCCATCTTCTATCTCATCCAGGAAAGACAGCTAAAACGGAAACGGCCTGGAACGTTTTTCGACCGTCTCCCGCCGCTGGCCACGCTCGATAACCTGATCACGCACTCCATGAACTTCGGGTTTCTGTTCATCACGCTGGGCGTGATCGCAGCCACCACGTGGGCTTTCATTGAGACCGGGCCCGGCTGGTTTGCCTATCCGCGCATCGGCATCGCTCTGGCCACGTGGCTCTTTTATTTGGTAATGGTTTTTCTGCGCGCCACTGCGGGATGGCGCGGCCGGAAAGCCGCGGTGATGGCCCTGGCCGTGTTGTGCTGCTCGGCATTGACATGGGTGGCGCACGTAGGCCTCCGCTCCGTCTTTCTGCGATGAAATTCTCCATCACAGGGCTGAACCACACAACCGCGCCGGTGGAGGTGCGCGAGCGCCTGGCGTTCGATGCGGCCTCGCTGCCGGACGCGCTGCATGCCCTCAAGAGGAAGCCCGGTTTTCTCGAAGGAATGATTCTCTCCACCTGCAATCGCGTGGAGATCGCGGTTGCGGCCGATGACGGCGCGGCAAGCGTGGATGAGTTTCTCGCTGAAGTCCGGCTTGTTTCGCGGGAGTGGATCAGTCCTTATCTATATCGGTTTGACGATCGCGCGGCCATTCAACACCTTTTCCGCGTGGCCTCCAGCCTGGATTCCATGGTGGTGGGTGAGCCGCAGATTCTGGGCCAGCTCAAGGCGGCGTGGGAGATCGCGCGCGCCGAGGGGGCGGTAAGCGGTTTTCTGGACGGCCTGCTCATGCGTGCGTTCAACGTAGCCAAGCGCGTGCGAACGGAAACGGATATCGGCTCGAACGCGGTTTCGGTGAGTTTCGCTGCGGTGGAACTGGCGCGCGAGATTTTCGGTCAGCTTCGCGACAAAACCGTGATGGTGGTGGGCGCCGGGAAGATGTCCGAGGCGGCGGCGCGTCATCTGCATCGCTGCGGAGCGTCGCGGATTCTGGTGACCAATCGCACCGAGGAACGTGCCCATGAAATGGCGCAGGTGTTCAATGGCGAAGTGGTCCCGTACACGGATTTTGTCGCGGCTCTTCCCGGGGTTGATATCGTTCTGGCCTCCAGCGCCGCTCCCCACTACATCCTGACCAAAGAGCAGATGAAAAAGGTGATCGAGGCGCGGCGAAACAAGCCTGTGTTTGTGATCGATATTGCCGTTCCACGAAACATTGACCCGGCCGTGAATGAGCTGGACAATGTCTTTCTCTATGACATTGACGATCTGCAGCGTGTGGTGGCGAATAACCTGCAGCATCGCAAAGAAGTCGCGAATCAGGCCGAGCTGATCGTCGAAGAGGAAGTGGAGCAGATGATCGCGCGCCTCAAAACGCGCGAGGTGGCGCCGGTGATCGTAGGTTTGCAGGAACAGCTTGAGCGCGTACGGCAGGCCGAATTAACTCGAATGCGCTCGCGCCTGGGACAGTTGACGCCGCAGCAGGAAGAGGCGCTGGAAGCGCTGACCAAAGCGATCATCAACAAGATCGCTCACGGGCCCATCTCGGAATTGCGGCGCACCGCCGCGGAGCCAGATGGCGCGGAGACGGCCGGAATCATTCGAAAGGTGTTCCGGTTTGGTGAGTAGATGCTGACCATCGGCTCACGAGGGTCGCAGCTCGCGCTGTGGCAGGCGCGCTGGATTCAGGCGCGGCTGGCGGATCTTGGCGAAGAGTCCCGCATCGAGATCATCCGCACCACCGGCGACCGCATCACCGACGTTCCACTCGCCAAAGTCGGCACGAAAGGGCTGTTCACGAAAGAAATCGAGGATGCGCTGCTGCGCGGGGATATTGACATCGCCGTGCACAGCATGAAGGACCTGCCTACCGAGCAGCCGTTCGGGCTTGTCATCGCAGCCGTGCCCGAGCGGGAAGACCCGCGCGACGCCATCGTCGGCGTGCCCCTTGCCGAACTTCGAGAGGGCGCATCGGTCGGCACCAGTTCGCTGCGGCGTTCAGCGCAGCTTCGCGCTCTGCGTCCGGACCTGGTAATCGACAGTATCCGTGGCAATGTGGACACCCGGCTGCGCAAGCTGGAAGATCTCCAATTCGATGCGATTGTGCTGGCCGCTGCGGGACTGCGCAGGCTCGGCCTGGAAGCACGAATCGCGGAAGTTCTGGAGCCCGAGGTGATGTGTCCGGCCGTGGGTCAGGGCGCGCTCGCGGTGGAGACGCGGAACGATGGCAGAGCCGCACAACAGATTTG
>Ga0326728_10019706_pt1 | contig 13040 bp, 11 predicted proteins | sample MB3enrmetagenome_FD_207602 | JGI IMG/M metagenome (GOLD analysis project Ga0326728, IMG submission 207602) | Lab enriched peat soil microbial communities from McLean, Ithaca, NY, United States - MB31MN | ecosystem: Environmental > Terrestrial > Soil > Wetlands > Peat | place: USA: New York...
ACTCTTGAAAGTGAAAAAAGGGTTGGTCGTTCTGACGAAGATCGATTTGGTTGATCGGGAATTATTGGAGTTAGTTAAGGAGGAAGTGCACAAAATAGTTCAGGAAACTTTCTTAAAAGACGCCCCGATCCTTGCCGTTTCTTCGGTGACAGGGGAAGGGATCCCTCAACTCCTCTCCACACTTGATTTGCTCTCACGAGAGATTGAGGGGAGATCAGCCGATGGCTTATTTCGCTTGCCGATTGACCGTGTCTTCATCATGAAAGGTTTCGGAACCGTTGTGACAGGGACCACGATTTCCGGTAGCCTTTCTTTGGGGGAGACGGTTCAAGTCCTTCCTTCTGGGGTAGAAGGGAAGGTCAGGAACCTCCAGGTCTATAATAAAAGCGTAGAAAAAGCCTTTGCAGGGCAGAGAACAGCCGTGAATCTTCAGGGAGTCGAAACGTCGGCAGTCGAGAGGGGGGACGTTCTCATACGGCCGAATACCCTTAGAACGACGCAACTTATCGATGCTTACCTTGAATATTTACCGGATGCGCCCAGACCCCTCAAGCACCGTACCAAGCCGAGATTTCATATCGGTACTTCTCTCACCCATGCATCCATCTTTCTGCTCGATCGCGAAGAGCTGCCCCCGGGACAAGGTGGCTTCGTCCAACTGAGATTGGAACACCCAGTGGTGGCTTTACCTCAGGACACCTTTGTTATCCGGGGTTCCGCAGCGATCCAAACCATAGGTGGAGGAGTTGTCCTGGACAGTCATCCGGACAAACACAGGAGGTATTCTTCTTCAGTAATCGCCGACCTCACTCTCCTCAAAGAGGGTACGAATGAACAAGCGCTCCGGCAGCACATCCAGCATGCAGGGATGGGGGGTATTACCTTTGAAGATCTGCTGAACCGAGTTGAGATGCCGCCCAGTGAGGTCCAGTCGATCATCAGAAAGATGGCGGAAAGAGAAGTTCTTTTGCTCATTGATCCTGAAAAACTGAAAGTCATCGAGAGGGGACAATATCATGCGCTGAAAGAATTGGCTTTGACGCAGTTGAGAGAATTTCATCGGAGATTCCCGATGAAATCTGGATTATCCAAAGAAGAGCTGAGGACGAAACTTCCTCCGGAGGTGGGAATCAAGCTTTTTCAAATCCTCATCAATGAGCTCATCCAATCGAAAGATGTTATGTTGGAAAAGGATAAGCTGAGGCTTCCAAGCCACCAAGTCTCATCTACCGATGAGAAGGGTTTGGGTAAGCGGGTGGAGGGAGCCCTTCTGGAGAAAGGACTTCAACCACCCTCTCCGAAAGAATTGTCGGAGGAATGGTCTGAAAAAGAAGAAGAGGTCCGGGCCATTTTTGAACATCTTGTCCATCAAGGGGTCCTGTTCAAAATTAAGGGTGAAATTTATCTCCATCGAGTTCCCTTCGAAAAACTGAAACAGGAATTAGTTGCTTATTTAAAGAGCCATCAAGAGATTACCACCCCTGAGTTTAAAGAGATGACCAAGGTCTCAAGAAAATATGCTATCCCTTTAATTGAGTACTTTGATCAAATCAAATTGACGCTTCGGCTGGGGGAGAAGAGAGTGCTGAGGGGGACTTCTCAGAGTCCTGAAAAAAAGTTATTATAATTTTACATATAAAGGGTGATTTGAGATGACGAGGACAAAAAAGATTATAAAAAAAAAATTGAAAAAGCCTGATGAATTCATCACTCTTACCGAAAGGACTTTTCTCTTTATCACCCACCATTCCAGGTCTATCGCGGTAGGAGGGGGGATTGTCCTGATCCTCCTGCTACTTATTTTTTCCTTTCAAAAGTGGGAAAAGAAAAATGAGGAAAATGCCTACCAGATGTTTCATTTGGCCGTGGAAACTTACGGAATGGTCAGCTCTCCGTACCGCGAGGGATCGCCTCAAGAATATCGGACTGTCTTAGAAAAATTTAACGAGGTCATCACAAAATATTCGAGAACTTTTTCCGGGAAAATCGCGTTATTATTTAAGGGAAACATCTATCTTCGGTTGGGTGAATTTGACGATGCCGCTAAAGCCTACGAGGTCTTTCTCGAAAAAACGGGGAACGAAAAACTTTATCGGTCATTTGCCCTGGATGGTCTTGGCTATTCTTATGAAGGAAAAAAGGAATATGAAAAGGCAGTGGATGCTTACCAAAGGCTCGTTGGTTTGGGGGAGAGTTTCCAATTAGCCGATGCCTATTTCGGGCTGGGTCGGTGTTATGAACAAATGAGAAAGACTAAGGAGGCACTTGAAAATTATAAGAATTTCATAAGAGTTTCCAAAAAGTCCGAGATGACGAATATCGTTTTGAGAAAGATCTCCGACCTTGAGAAATAAGGCAGGATAAGTTAAATAGTTTGGTCGGCAAGAATGTGCACCATGTATTTATGTATGTATGGCAATAAGTTGTGACATCCGTTTTGGACTAGGCCAATAGGTGCTCTATGAGAAAAATACTGAGTGGAAATGAGGCCATGGCGAGAGGAGCTTTCGAGGCTGGGGTGAAGGTAGCTGCTGCCTACCCTGGCACACCGAGCACAGAGATTTTAGAAACCATCGCCAACGAGTACAAGGAAATTTATGCTGAATGGTCGCCCAATGAAAAAGTGGCGTTGGAAGTTTGCGCCGGGGCCTCCTTGGCAGGTGCCAGGACAATAGCCTGTATGAAACATGTCGGGGTAAATGTGGCGGCCGATCCTTTTATGACGCTCTCCTATGTCGGTGTCAACGGGGGCTTCGTCCTGGTGACCTGCGATGACCCGGAACTTTACAGTTCCCAGAACGAGCAGGATAATCGCCATTATGCCAGGTTTGCAAAAGTCCCCATGTTTGAGCCGAGTGACAGCCAGGAAGCAAGGGACTTTATAAAACTGGGCTTCGAGGTGAGCGAAAAATTTGATACGCCTGTCATGGTGAGGAGCGTCACCCGAATCTCTCATGCGAAAGGCATTGTGGAGCTGCAGGATCCGGTCGTCTCTCCGGTCCCTGTGGAGATCAAAAAAGATACCGCAAAATACACCATGCTCCCCTCCTTTGCCCGAATTCGGCACGCCTTTGTCGAGGATCGTTTTCTCAGACTAAGGGAATTTGCTGAGCAATTTCCGGGGAATCGTATGGAAATCAACGACCCAACGACAGGGATCATTTCCGCCGGGGTCTCGTATCAATATGCCAAGGAGGTTTTTCCAAATTATTCTTACCTCAAACTCGGGATGGTATGGCCTCTGCCGAAGGATTTGATCGGAGAATTCTTCAGAAAAGTGAAAAAAGTTTACATTGTGGAAGAGCTGGACCCTTTTCTGGAGGAGAATATTAGGGCAATGGGATTTAAACCCAAAGGGGGGAAAAACCTATTTCCCATTTGTGGTGAACTAAACCCATTTCTCATTGAGAAAGGAATGCTGGGAAAGAAATTTAGACCCCCCAAGCCTTTTTATAAGGAACCTCTTCCTCCCAGACCTCCAAATCTATGTCCAGGATGCCCGCACCGAGGAATAATGCATGTTCTAAGGAAATTAAAAGTTTTTACTGCTGGCGACATCGGATGCTACACCTTAGGCGCTTATCCCCCTTTAAATGTGATCAATAGTAACATCTGTATGGGGTCAAGCATAGGCAGCGCCCATGGCATGGCCAAGGCGTTAGGAGAGAAAGGGAAAGGAAAGGTTGTTGGCGTCATTGGGGATTCTACTTTTCTGCATGCGGGGGTCCATCCTCTGATGAACGTTGGCTATAATAAGAGTAACGTGACCATTATCATATTAGATAATCGAACCACCGGGATGACAGGCCAGCAAGAGCATCCGGCGACAGGCTATACCATCCGAGGAGAAAAAACACATCAGATCGATTTTGTTGAATTGGGGCGGGTCCTGGGGATTGAAAATCCGAGGAAGGTGAACCCATGGAATTTGGAAGAAACGGAAAGGGTGATTCAGGACGAGCTCGAAAAGGACGAGCCCTCGCTTATCATCAGTGAAGGCCCCTGCACGCTCCTTCGGAGGGCTTTTCGAAAATATAACAAGCCTCTTCAGGTTGATTCCACCAAATGTGTTGGATGTAAGACCTGTGTCAACTTGGGTTGTCCCGCTATCTCTTATCAACTGGTGGAGGGAGAGATGGCGATGACGGCTGACGGGAAGAAGAGAAAGGGGATCTCATGTATCGATCCGAGCCTATGTCCGGGATGCCATCTCTGCTATCAGGTCTGTAAAATCGGGGCGATCCGGAGTCAGGAAGAGAGGCCGATATTCGGTTTTGAGACCATGTAACTATCTCTAAACGGGGTGACGGAATGGATCAATTGACCACCAATATATTGGTTGCTGGCGTTGGAGGACAAGGGGTCATCCTCGCGAGTGACATCATGTCTGAAGTTTTTATGGAAGCCGGCTATGATGTGAAGAAGAGCGAGGTTCACGGGATGGCGATGAGGGGAGGAATCGTCACCTCCCATTTCCGTTTCGGCAAAAAGGTTCATTCCCCCCTCATCAAACAAGGGGAAGTGGATATCCTCTTTGCTTTTGAGCAACTGGAAGGACTCCGGTGGATAAACCATCTAAGGCCTAACGCTAAAATTCTTATGAACGATCATAAAATTAACCCTCCGGCTGTCAATTTGGGGGAGATGGAATATCCTGGAGATATCCCTGAGACGATTCGATCAAGAATTAGAAATTTTTACTTGGTAAAGGGCACGGAGATCGCGCTGCAGTTGGGGGATGCCCGGGCGGCAAATGTTGTGCTCTTAGGTGCTATGTCGAAATGTTTTGAGGTCGATGAAAATCTTTGGCTAAAGACAATTCTGAGTTACCTTCCTCCAAAAGTTCATGAATTGAACAGGAAAGCGTTCTCAGCCGGTAGAGACCAAATCTCATAACGTTCATGAAGTTCCCTGCACGTGCGCCGATTGTACACAACATTATCTTTCCTTTGCACGTAGGAACCTATTAGAGGACATTCTGAGCCCAAAAGAAGAAAAGTAGACCCTTTTCTAAGAAGAGGTCTACCTTCTTCTTTTACCGGTTATTTCTGCCGAAGTTTTTCCGGCGGAATGTAATTCTTAGGGATTGGCTTTCCATTCTCATCTACCACCCAGGCCATCTTCCCATCTTTTTGAAACTGGGCCTGGAACAGTGGGAAGTATCCAGGTAGAATTTTATAAGGGTTTTCCGGATCACACATGACACGGGAATGGAAAAAGGGCTTGATGCGCTTGGTTTCATATTTCATTTTCCCGATAGAGGTGACTATTTCTACCTCCTCCAAAGCCTTAATCAGCTTTTCTACGTCATCCGTCCCACCGACTTTTTCAATCGCTGTTTTGAAGTGGTAGATGTCAGAGTAGGCAAAATGGACATGAACCTGGAGTGGAATCCCCAGCTTCTCCCCAAGGGCGATAAAGGAAAGGGTCTTTTCCGTGTAAGGAATATCACCCTCGTAAAACCCAGAGACCATTCCAAGTGCCTTCCCACCGGTCATCTTCCAGAAATCATGCGTCTGGGCAACCCCACCATATAAATAGACTGGGATATTTTGGGCTGCCGAATCGGCCCACATCTTGGCGAAAGCTTCAGTGTCGGTAAACCACGAGCTTACAAACCAGATCATGTCGGCCTTCTTGGAAGCGATCTCTTGCAAAATCGGAAGATACATGGTCCCGCGCGGCTTGACAGGTTTGCTATAAACTACTTCCAAACCGTATTTCTGTTTGGCTATCTCTTCCCAGGACGGGAGCTTCAGATAGTCAATTCCTTTGCGCCACTTCTGGGTCCAGGCCAAGTCCTCCCAGAGAATAGCCAGCCTCTTACCCTTAACGACCCCCTTAAAGAGCCCCCCCATCATAGCCTCGAGCCAGGAGTAATGGTCAGGTTCCGGGACCCAATCCCTAAAGGAGAACTTGTACTTCTCATAGTTGTCCACAACCTTTTCCGTCAGCTCGGAAGCCATGGGACCGTTGAAGACCAGGATATGCGGATATTTTTTGAAAAGACTTGCCGAGTTCTCCTGCGCAGCCAGACAAATCTCGGACCGCCCTTCGGTCAAAACGAAGCTGGCCTTATTTTCCATAATCAACCGCCTGGCTGCTTCTACTGACAGCGATGTGTCTCCCTTGCCGTCAATTACTATATACTCCACTGGACGGCCAAGGATCCCACCAGCCTTGTTAATCTCTTCCACGGCGTACCTCTGGATATCCATGCAGGGCTTAGTTCCCGGTGAAGAAACATTACCGATATACCCGATGACAATCGGCTTGCCAGCTGGGGCAGCAAAGGTTATTGAAAAGGATCCGAGCCACAGTAAAGAGAAGACTGCGAAAATGACAACTGCTAACCTTCCCCACCTTTCCATAAGTCGTCCTCCTTTCAACAATATTTTTTTGGAATCGTCCATTCTAAAACGGTTTCGAAAACCCCTACTCATACAACGGATCACCCTCACCCCATCAAATGGTAAGAATCCGCCTTTGGATGCGCCAAATATTAACCAGGAGTCATCACCGGCAACGATATTCGGGAATCGAAGATTACAAGTTGAAAGAGTGAACAAATTATACCTCTGTGAGGCCTTGTATAGCTTAGAGTTCTAATCATCTGGTGCAACAACACCTCGTATCCCGCTCTTGTATCATAGACAGCTAAAGTGGTGCTCAATCTCCGTCATTCTTCCTCACTCAGGAATCCTATAACCTCACATAAAAATAGTTCTGGGGCCGTGTCCATCGCTGCATGCCGTTGACCGGGTATCATTGCGATTCTGCTATGGGGAATAGATCTCTTTAGAGCTTCGATCGCGGCGCTGTAAAATGGAGGACTCTCTCCACCCAGGAGAAGTAATGTTGGGATTTCCATATGGGAAAATCGTTCAGGGTTGAAGATGTAGGAGTCGACACTCGCTTCCTCCCGGGGAATGGTGTGGGCTGTAGCTACCCTTACGGGCCAACCGGGCATCGATCTTAACATATTCATTTCACTCGTTGGGATTCCGACGATCTCCTGCAGAAAAATTAGCAAGGCTTTCTCGCCTTCTCCAACATGCAGATAGGAGTTGATTCTGTCCATCGCGTCGGGAGGGTATTTTTTTTTGATATGAGTGGATATTGGAGGTTCATATAAAATGAGCTTTCGAATGTTGGGAGTCTTCAGACAAGCTTCCAAAGCGCACAGGGCACCAAAGGAATGCCCGAGTACGTTCACTGGGCCAGAAATGGAATCGACGACGGCCACCACATCTTCGTATTCATGCTGTATGGCATAAGGCTCGGTATCCCCGCTCTGGCCGCGACCTCTACGATCCATTGCGTAAACAGTGAAATGTTTTTCTATTTTCTGGAGGATTGGCCTCCAACGTGTATGATCCGCAGCTGAACCATGGATTAAGACGAGTGGTGGTCCTTGGCCGCAACGTTCATAGGCAATGGGTACACCATCTTTCGATGTGACATGCTCCACACTTACCTCTGCCGAGCCACAGGATTGGAAAGGATACCAATCCCCTCAATCTCACATTCCACTCTTTGACCCTCCTTAAGAAACACCGGTGGTTTTCGTACGAAGCCAACCCCTTCAGGGGTGCCAGTTAGGATGACTGTCCCTGGAAGCAACGTCATACATTCAGAGATATATGAAACAAGTTGACAAGTTGAAAAAATCATGTCAGAGGTATTGGATGCTTGCATTACTTTTCCATCAATTTTACATGTGAGGTCAAGGTTGTCTCCATTAAGATCAGTGACAATAGCTGGTCCTAAAGGGCAAAACGTATCATAACTTTTCCCTCTAGCCCACTGGCTTTCTTGAAATTGTGCCCCTCTGTCAGAGATGTCATTAGCAATCGTATATCCCATAATAACTTCGGGTACTTTCTCTTTGGGGATCCATTTAGCTCTTTTAGCAATAACCATTGCCAACTCAACCTCATAATCAATCTTTTCGGGATCATGAAAAGGAAGGACAATTGAATCGCCTGGCCCACAAATAGATGTGGTCGCTTTCAAAAAAATCAATGGTTTTGAGGGGAAATTTACATCCGCTTCCTCAGCATGCTTTCTATAATTCAGACCAACACAGACGACATTGGGAGGAGAAACAGGTGATAGGAGCTTTACCGAATGTAAGTCTAATGCTTTTTTTTGCTTCGCTAGTCCTATAAAAGGATCTCCAAAGCATGGGAAGAGTTGTTCGCCTTCGACGATCCCATATTGAGGTCCCCTATCTGTCTTATATCTAACTATTTTCATCGTACACTCCCGTCTGTTGATAATACCCAGATTTTCTTACCATTTGTTCATCCACTTCTTCTACACCTTTGATCGCAGCAGCTTGATTAGGTCCAGAAACGATGTTGAAGCGATCATTTAAGAAGAACTTACTATCTCTCAAAGCAAAAACCACGTGTGATGATCAATCACAAAATTTCTATATGACGTATCTTCTAAAGTCTCTTTCCAGCGCTAAAAAGAACAGCAGTCGTGGTCGGTCGTGAGCAAGCCACAGATAACGACGTCTGCGGTGATGTTCTTTTTTGCGACTTCCTTCGCCAATGATTTAGTGAAGCTCCCGACCACAGGGCGGAGTTTCACTTTTTAATATATTTAAGATCCCCTTTAACTACTTTACCCGCAGGATTTCTGGGCAACGCATCTAAAAATTCTATGTATTTGGGAACCTTATAATCTGCCAGGTATTGAGAACAGAAATTCTTAATCTCCTCGTCGTCTGCAGTTTGACCAGGCCTTAAAACGATAGCTACCTTCACTGCCTCGCCAAAAAATTGGTCAGGAACTCCCACTGCCGCCACTTCCAGCACTTTCGGATGTCCTGAGATGACATTCTCTACCTCGAGAGAATAAATCTTCTCTCCGCCTCGGTTAATCATGTCTTTCTTGCGGTCTAATATGTAGATAAAGCCTTCGTCATCAATCTTGCCTATATCCCCTGTATGAAGCCAGCCATCCACAATCGTTTGCCTCGTGGCCTCCGGCTTCTTCCAGTATCCTTTAAACGTTTTTGCACCTTTTAACACAATCTCACCTACCCCGTCCGCTGGCAGATCATGACCTTCATCGTCCACTATCTTTGCCTCTACCGTTGGAAGGCATTTGCCAACAGCTTTTATCTTGCGAAGGGCATCCTCAAAGGGCGTCGACGTTACGATGGCGAAGGATTCCGTCAGCCCGTATCCCACGCTGATCTGAATATGCGGCAGTCTTTGAAAGATACCCGTAACCATCTCTTCTGTGGCAGGCGAGCCCCCGAATAAGGCCGTCCGAAAAGAAGAAAAATCGTATTGATCGAAATCAGGGTGATTGACCATTAGCCAGATAACGTTAATGACCCCCATGTACTGGGTCACCTTTTCCTTAGCCATGATCTCTAAAAAATCCTTAGTCTTAAATTGCCTCATATAGACCGAGGCGACGCCTCTGAAAATCGGGGAGAGCATTACGCAGGAGAGGCCTGTGATATGGAAAAGGGGGATACAACAAATCATCTTATCTTCAGGTGCAAATTGAATAAAATCACTCACAAGCATGGCTGTTAATACAAAGCCCCGCTGATGAAGTATGGCACCTTTTGGTTTGCCTGTGGTACCCGAAGTATACATGATCGTAGCATCATCCGATTCTGATAGCGCTGCCCTTGTAAATACATCTTCCTTATTTTCCTTTAACAATGAAAAGGGAAGCGTTTCCTGAGGAACATCAGGTCCATTGAAAAATATGTTGTCAATGGTTTTCAACTCCTCCCTTACAGAATCAATATAGGGCCAATACTCCTCATCGACGATCAAGACCTTGCTCTCGGAATCGTCTATTTCGTAGGCTAGTTCCTTGCCCTTGAATCGGGTATTGAGCGGCACAACAATGGCTCCAAGTTTCATCAATGCGAAAAAGCTTAACGGGAATTCCATCTGTACCCCTAAGAGTACGGCTACATGGTCTCCCCGTTTTACTCCGTGTTTTTCCAGTCCGGCTGCAATCCTGTTAGCTATCCCGTCAAACTCCTTGAACGTTAGACGCCAGTCGCCGTCAATAAAGCCTATTTTGTCTGGATATTTTTGGACAGCATTTTTCAGCAATTCCACGACATTTTTTGGCCTATTTTTAAAAATTCTCCCTTTAAAATCAGGCCATTCCTCCTCCACGATCTCCCAACCCATCTTACTCCCCAAGCCTTCCACTTGGTCTCCCTCTAAATCCCTAAATAAGCCTTTCTCACATAATCTTCCCCTAAAAGTTTCTCACTCCCTCCTTCCAAAATAATTCTTCCATTCTCGATGACGTATCCCCTTTGAGCGGTAGAGAGGGCGAGATGCACGTTTTGCTCTACTAATAGAATCGTCGTCCCTTCTTGGTTAATCCTCTTGATCACTTCAAAGAGGTTCATGACGATCAAAGGGGCAAGCCCTAAAGAAGGTTCATCCAACATGAGAATCAGGGGAAGTGTCATTAAGCCTCTTCCGATGGCTAACATCTGTTGCTCTCCTCCGCTGAGCGTTCCTGCGAGTTGATGCTTCCTCTCCTCAAGGCGGGGGAATAAGGTAAATACCTTAACCAAGTTCTCTTTCCGATGTATTTTGGCCGTCCTGATATAGCTTCCCAATTCAAGATTTTCGAGTACGGTCATTTCCTGGAAAATCTTTCTCCCTTCAGGGATTCGGACTACTCCTTGTTTGACGATCAGGTGAGGTTCTAAACAATCAACCCGTCTGTCGGAAAAGTAAATTTCCCCAGCTGTCGGCCGTAGAACTCCCGAAAGGGTGAGGAGCAGAGTCGTCTTCCCTGAGCCGTTTGCCCCTAACACGGATACGATCTCTCCCCGTTCAATCTTCAGGGAAATCGCATGAAGGATTTGAATGTCGCCGTATCCTGCGGAAATCTGTTTAACATCAAACAAAGCGATATTTCTCCCCTAAATAGGATTTAATGACATCGGGATCTTGCGCTACCTCTCCGGGTACTCCCTGAGCAATCATCCCTCCAAAGCATAAGACGATTATCCGATCCGATATGGTCATGATGATTTGCATGGTGTGTTCAATCACGATGATGGTGATCCCCCGCTCCCTGATCTTGATGACCAACTCGATCATCTGTTTCTGTTCGACAGGGTTTAGACCAGCCATCACCTCGTCCAGCAGGAGGAATTTGGGTTGGGTGGCCAAGCACCTGGCCAATTCTAACTGTTTTCGTTCTGCCAAGGTGAGACTGCCTGCAAGTTCATTTCTCTTTGACCATAGACCCGCAAATTCAAGGAGGCTTTCCGATTGACGATTTGCCCGGTTGGTCTCTTTTTCCCTGTTGAACGCCGCTGCTCTAACATTTCTCATCACACTCAGATGAGGAAAGGGTTTGACAATCTGAAAAGTTCTGCCAATCCCTCTCTTACAAATCTGATGGGGTTTGAGGCCGACTAAACTCTCATCTCCTAAATAAATCCTTCCTGTATCAGGAGGGAAAAAACCGGAGATGAGATTGAACAGGGTGGTTTTGCCTGATCCATTGGGGCCGATTAAACCCAGAATCTCCCCTTCTCCGACCTCAAATGTTACGTGGTTGACCGCCATCAATCCACCGAATGACTTGGACAGATTTTCTATTTTTAAGGATGGCATACTCTTTACCTTTTATTTCCCCTGATGAAACCATCGAGCCATCCATAGATCCCTTTGGGGAGGAAGACAATCACGCCAACCAAAATGGCCCCGTAGATCATGAGATGGACCCCGTGGTAACCACCCAATATTCCCCGGGTCACCTCGCCCAAAGGGCCCAGCACCAAGGCCCCGATGATGGGGCCATACACGGTCCCCATGCCCCCGACGATGGGCCTTAAAAAAATTTCAATAGAGGTGCCGATGCCGAAGGTGACCTCTGGGTCGATGTAAAGGAAATACTGAGCATAGAAGGTTCCCCCAAGGGCCGTGAGAAAGCCACTGATCAAGATACCCAAAAGCTTGTACGCAAATGTGTTGACCCCGATCGCCTCGGCTGAATCTTCGTCCTCCCGGATGGCAGCAAAATAGTCGCCGATTCTTCCCCTATCAATCCACCGGGCAACCCAAAGAACACCGATGAACATCAGTAAAATCACAAAGTAGTAGAAAATCTTCGATTCATGCTGAAAAGAGAGGGGGGCATTTCCTTTAAGTGGAATGAGGATGCCCATCGCCTTCCCGGTCAGGTCGAGGTTTAGAGAGATCAAGCGCAACAATTCAGCGAACGCCAATGTCGCCAAGGCAAAATAGGGTCCTTTCAATCCATAGTGGAAGCAAAGAGAGCCTATCAAGAGCCCTAATAACATTCCCAGAAGGCCACCGAAAACCATCCCAATCCATGGACTAATGCCCCAATTCACAAAAATTAATGTTGAAGTATAAGCGCCTATTCCAAAAAAAGCAGCGTGTCCGAAAGAAAATTGACCTGCATATCCTCCCAAGATGTTCCAACTCGTTCCCAAAAATCCGTAAAAGAGAATCATAATGAGAACGTGGACGAAATAGGAGGGGAGTAGAAAGGGTAGCAGAACGGCGATCAAAATAAAGGCGAACCAAAAGAAAAGTATCTTTGGAGTTCCATTTCTAAACATGCTTCTTCCCGAACAACCCTTTCGGTCTGAGCAGAAGAGTGAGAATAAAGATGGAATAGATGGGCACTTGCTTCAAAGAGCCAGGGAGCAGAACTTCTCCAAGAGATTCTGCGATTCCTACAATGAGAGCTCCCAAAAATGCTCCCCAGAAACTTCCCAGCCCACCCAAGACAACAATGACAAACGCTGTGATGACGAAGACCTGTCCAACCGTAGGGCTGATATAGAAGAAAGGGGTGATTATAGTGCCTGCAGCAGCGACACAGGCTGACCCAATCCCAAAAGCGACGGAATATATTATCCTCATATTGATGCCGATCACATGTGCTCCATCGCGATCTTGGGAAATAGCTCGAATTGCTTTTCCAGAATCAGTTTTGGTCAAGAAGAGGTAGAGCAGTAAGGTCATCGTAAGGGCCGCTCCAAAAGC
>Ga0326728_10019707_pt1 | contig 13039 bp, 11 predicted proteins | sample MB3enrmetagenome_FD_207602 | JGI IMG/M metagenome (GOLD analysis project Ga0326728, IMG submission 207602) | Lab enriched peat soil microbial communities from McLean, Ithaca, NY, United States - MB31MN | ecosystem: Environmental > Terrestrial > Soil > Wetlands > Peat | place: USA: New York...
TGGTCTCGATGCTGATCGACGACTCTGGTTCCATTCGATTCGGCAGCAATTCCGACGCCGTTCGTCAGGGAGCCAATCTCGTACTCGAGGCCCTAGGCAAGTCCAAGGCGAAGGATAGCATCCTCGTCCACTGCCGATACCTCAACGGCACCGTCCTGTACCCATACGTGGCCTTGGATCAGGCCGTGAAGTTGGACAGCACCAACTACAACCCGAACGGCGGAACGCCGCTCTATGACCAGTCCGCAGTCATCCTCGGAACGGTCATCGCCAAGACGCAGGAGTTCTCGGACGCGGGAGTTCCAGTCCGCTCGGTCACCCTGATCGTGACGGATGGAGCCGACGAGCACTCGACTAAGCATAAGTCTGCGAGTTCCCTCAGGCCACTCGTGATCGACATGTTGCGTGCCGAAACCCACATCGTAGCAGCCATGGGTATCGACGATGGCGGCAGAACGAACTTCCGCGGAATCTTCGGTGAGATGGGTGTGGATCCGCGATGGATCCTTACGCCAGGAGCTACGCCGTCCGAGATCCGCAAGGCCTTCGAGGTCGCTTCGCAGTCCGCGCTCCGTGCAAGCCAAGCCACCGGAGCCACGTTCAGCAACGTAGCCGGCGGCGGCTTCGGCGCCTGATACAACCCACCAGCAACCCTCGGGGAGCACATCTCCCCGGGGGTCAGGACAGTTTATGGCCGCCAAAATCGTAGGGGTTACGAGCGGTTGCTTCGACATGTTCCACCAGGGCCATCTGGTATACTTGCAGCGATGTCGAAGTTTCTGTGATCAGCTAGTCGTAGCCGTTGATTCCGACGAGCTCGTCAAAGCTGTAAAAGGGGACAAGCGCCCACTCATTCCAGAAGAAGAGAGACTCGACATCATAAGCAACGTCAGCGTCGTGCAATCAGCTGTCATCCTAAGAAAAGTCGAAGACTTGAACGAAGTAGTCCTACAGTTCAAAGCCAAGAGATTCTTCAAATCGGCCACCTTTCTCGAAAAGAAATTCCGTCGAGAAATGGTCTATGGCTTACAAGGCACAGGGGCTGAACTCGTTACGATTCCTGACATTACGGGCGTCACGAGCACAACAAAGCTCATCGCTCGAATCTGCGAGCGCTACAAGAGCTAAGCTGCAGACGTCTCACTTGAAGACTCCGACTCTTCCTCGAGCCGGATAACTGCCTCAGCAGTCAATTCCTTCAAAGCTGAGTTCCGTACAGTCTCACGAGCGTTGCCAACGGCAAATGAGAAAGCATTAGGGTCTCCGAAAAGAAAGACCTTCTTCTTCGCTCGAGTGATGGCCGTGTAGATCAAATTCCGGTACAGCATAATGCCATATTGCATTGTCATGGGCATGATGATGTAATCAAATTCTTGCCCTTGGCATTTGTGAGCGGTGCAGGCATATGCTACACGTAGAACTTGTCGCGCCTCTTCTACCTTAAAAGTAAAAATCTTATCAATATATTTCGAAGTGGTCGCTTCTTGATCAAACCATTCGAAGATCTTGACTTCAATTTCATCATTTTTGAGTGAAATGCGCTGAATCTTACCAACATCACCGTTGAAAATCATCCGATCATAATCGTTTCGAACTACCATGACACGATCTCCTTCATAGAGATCGGTTTCCCCGTGTTTGAGTTTGGCAGCTTTACCGCTAATAAATTCAGGATTGAGGACCTCACGAAGTTCCATGTTAAGATTATTCACACCGAGCAATCCGTCATATGTCGGAGCAATAACCTGGAAATTCGCGTTCTTAGCTTTCATACGAGCAGTGAGTTCACAAATCTCGTTGATGATTTTATCTCTAGGGAAATTCAAGAAAACAAATTCGGATTCCTTGTTGAAACGGGTATCAACCGGCTCGCCTTCGAGGATGGAACGAGCGACGGTCACAATATCACTCTTCTTGGCTTGACGATAAATACGAGTAAGAGCCACATGCGGAATTTCAGGACACCGCATGAGGTTATTGAGAACATAACCAGCTCCGACCGAAGGAAGCTGATTTGAATCCCCAACCAAAATCAAGATAGTGGAAGCTGGCAAAGCCGAAATAAGATGGTAGAAGGTTGCTCCGTCTACCATGCTGGTTTCATCTACAATTACAGCATCAACAGAATATTTGTTATGGGAGTTGAACTCCCAATCCCCATCCCGACCATATCCGAGAGCCCGATGGATGGTGGAAGCTGTCTTCCCAGTGACTTGAGAGAGTCGCTTAGCTGCAATCCCTGTTGGGGACAACAGGGCATAGTGCATATGGAATTTCTCGAAAAGATGAACAAACGCAGAAATCAAAAGAGTTTTGCCAGTTCCTGGGTAACCAGAAATGACGCAAACTCGAGACTGGTTAAGCATCATGAACGCCTGACGTTGCTCGTCCGAAAGAGCTACGTTCATGTCATCCTGAACAAATGTTAGAGTTCGAGACAAATCCCCAAATGCATACGGAGGCTGACAAGCCACCCTTGCCAAGCAGTCAGCTGCTACTGACTCAGAATGCCAGTTATTAGCCAGGTAAATTCTATCATTAGAACTAACCAGTTCTCCAGAGCTTTTAAGGAAAATCAGAGCAGAAAAGAAGTCAGAATCTGAAATATATTCTCCATGAGCAAACGCTTCAAGAGAATGACGACGGAACATGCGACGCGCATAATCCATGATTTGGTCTGACGTGGCATACATGTGCCCGTCAGAGCTAGCGAGTTCCGTCATGGCGAACAGCAGAAATGCCCGAACCCGACGAGGGTCATTCGCCCCTACTCCGAGTTTCCGCGCAGCAATGTCAGCGGTTTGAAACCCGACACTCGGACACTCATAGAGTCGATAGGGATTCTCTCGAGTAACCTCTTTTGTCTTAGCGCCAAATTTGGTGTAGACGGATTTAACCTGGGCTGAGTTGAGACCCAAATCTGCAAGGAAAATAGCTGCCGTTCGGGATTCAGAGGCCTCCTTCCACTCGTTAATGATGGCATCTGCTTGAGTGGTGGTGAGAAAATCCAACGCCCGAATGGACTCCGCATTCGTATCGAGAATTTGAAGCAGTTCATCACCGAATACTGCATAGAGACGACTAGCAGTAATAGCTCCGATAGATCTGACATGGTTAGTTAGATAGGTAATGATTCCGGCCTTGCCCTTCTCAGGAATTACTTCGCATGAGGAAGCATTGAATTGCTTGCCGTAAGTAGCATGTTCTTCAAACTTCCCCTTGAAGCGGACCTTTAGTCCTACGCTCATGGGGACGCCCGGGAAGCTGCCTTTCACCGTGATAGTATTGGTCCCCTTCTCAGGGGTTACCTTAAGGATGAAGAAGCCAGTCTCCCGCTTAGCAAAATGGATATTGTTTACTTTGCAAGTAAGCTCTTCCATCTGTTTCAAATTACATCAGAGGTATACGGTGGAAAAGATTTCAGGCATGAAATATGCAGATAAAGTTTATCTAAACATCCGATAAAGGTCGGATTCAGAAATTACCTGGGTCCCGAGCTTCTTGGCTTTCTGCATCTTGGATGAATTAAATGAAGGATCTTCGTTGGTCACTAAGTAGGTGAGTCCAGCTCCAACTGATTCTTTAACAATGCCTCCAGCCTCAAGAATTTCCTTTTGAACGGCCTTCCGGGGCTTGGAGGTAGCTCCAGTAATACAGAAAGATTTCCCACTAAGTGGGCCGGAGGTCGGGTCTTTGATTTCTAGCACAGATGCTAGATCCAAAATCATATCACGGCGGTCTTGAAGACCCAAATAGATCTGTCGGGCTGTCACCTCGCCGACATTAGGAACCTCAAGCAAACGAGAATGGTCAGCCGCGAGAATCTTCTCCACAGAATTCAGACCGGATTGAACCATATCCGTTCCAGTAGCAATACCTAGGTTCGGGATGTTCAGTCCTGCCAGCATTAGCTCTAGAGGAATCTTTTTGGCCTTATGAAGAGTTTCCCAACACTTCATAGCCACCTTCATACCTGAACAACACTCAGCCATTTCCTCGACCGTCAAACGGTAAAGATCAGCCAGTGAGGAAACCCGTGGTTTATCAGGATCTGTCAGGGCGTCGATGAATGCATCGCCCCAGTGAAGAAGCCCGAGTTTATTGACCCAAACCCGGACAGTCCCCGACAAGCGAGACGGGCATACTTTCGAGCGACAGTAAAGGAATTCACCCTCAACGCTGGTTGGACCAGAACAAGCGGGGCAAAATTCGGGGACCTGGAAGACCTCACGCTCCATCCTAAGATGGTACACGTAAGACGAGAAATGGAACGACTACTCTTGCTCTTCCTCAGGAGCCGGAGCCTCTTCCTCTTCCTCGACTTCAACTTCGACAGGGACTTCGTAACCCTCGGGAGGGGCTTCCTCGCCGCCCGCTTCAACGGGAGCGGCCTCTTCCGGCATTGTCCCATAGGCAATGTCTGAATCGGCCATTTCTTTCCTACCTTCATAGAAGGCCTTCGAGAAATGGGACAGCTCTTCTCCAAGCTCCAAAACCGATTCAGATACCTTTTGGAGCTCTTCGAGCTCAGCGCCTTGAAAATCGCCTTGAAGGCGAGCCAGCTTCGCATAAAGAACGTGCGTGTCTTTCAGCACGTCAGCAATATATGAATTGACACGCTGCCATTCAGCGTCGCGATCTGTAGCCCCGATCCGAACGAGGTGCAGATGACGTTGAACGTCTTCTTTGACCTCAGCTGCGACGGCGGCGAATCTGGAAATGGCCATGCGGGTCCTCTGAGTGATCGGGGTCACCAAAGGGCTATGCCAAGTTGGTGTACCTTTCGAAATGAGCGAGGATAGGATTCGAGAGCTGGAAGAAAAAATTCGAGTTGCTAGGGAGGAGTATTACAACCTCAGCCCAGTTCTATCTGACCAAGAGTTTGATGCGCTAGTGGACGAACTCCACAGACTCAAACCAGAGAGTCCGGAGGTCACAGCAATAGGAGCACCAATCCCGCAACTGTCTGTATGGGAAAAGGTCGCCCACCAGATCCCCATGGGGTCATTGAACAAAGTCAATTCCGAAGCTGAATTCGACGAATGGGCGACAAAGGCAACAACTCAAGTAAGGGAAACTCATCTTCTCGGTCGAGAGCAACTTGTCGATTTCTTCATCACACACAAAATCGACGGATCCTCAATGGAACTTGTCTATGAAAGAGGTCATCTTGTCCGTTGCGTGACCCGAGGGGACGGGATCATCGGAGAAGATGTGACTACAAATATTATCCAAGTTCCGAACATCCCTCATATTCTCACACGTAGTGGAGATCGCACGATTCGTGGAGAAATCGTAATGCTCAAGAGCGTGTTCCAAGAACATTATGCGAGTGAGTATGCGAATCCACGAAATACTGCGGCAGCTAAAGTTCGAGAAAAGAAAAAGGGAGGGATAGACTGTAAAAACCTCCACTTCATTGCATACTGGATCGATTCTCCCACCGTCCGCTGGGATTCGATCTATCAAATGTTCGGTGAACTTCAAGAGACTGGATTTATGATCCCATCTCAACCCATGGCATCTGATGCAAATGGCATCAAAGAGCTCTTCCGAGCTGAGACGGCCAAACGCGATCAGGTTCCCTATGAAATTGATGGAATGGTCGTATCAATCAATAATTGTCAAGTCTTGAAGGAACTCGGGGATCTAAACATGAGACCTCGAGGTCAAGTCGCTTGGAAATTCGATGCGGCGATGTGTGTGACTCGAGTGGTTGATGTTCGATGGCAAAATGGGCCGACAGGAAGAATCACTCCTGTAGCCAATGTCGAGCCAGTAAATGTTGGTGGAGTCACCATCACCAGCATTTCACTTCACAATCTATCTCTCTTCCGGGATCTCAAATTGTTTAAGGGATGCCAGGTGTTAGTTTCACGACGAAATGACGTGATTCCGTACATTGAAAAAAACCTCGATATCGAGGTTGTTTAACTTGGTCTGTTATTCTGAGATGCCGCATAGATTTCTGCCAAATTTTGCAGAGATTCAAAGGAAATCATAGTTAGCCGAACTCGTTTACCTTTGAGTTCGGCTAGAGCGGCTTGAGGGTCGAAGCCGATTCCGTCCTCGTCCACCAAAACGAGGTGCCCTGTTTTCTCGTCTAGAGTAACAGTGCCATCTCGCAGGACCCCAGCGTCAAATCCGTTAGTGTACCTGTCGCCGTCATTGTCATACTTAATGTCTGCCATATCAGACAATACAGATTAAATCTGCAATGATGATAAGTACACGCTGCATGAGCAAAGTATATAGGGATTCTGCAGAGGTGGATGCCGAAGAGATGTGCGAATGCGGTAGCAAGGAGGATTTGTATCCTTGTATGGAATGCCAGAAGCCCATCTGTCCGAAGTGCCGCGCCGGATTCGGGACTGTAGGTGAATACTGGCATTCCTCCGCCTTGATGGGCGGATGGTGTCAAATGACCATCATCGAAAAGCCCAAAGAGCCACTCAAGCTCCGAGCCCTCCGACTGTTGCGGTCATGGATCGGTTAACTGCAACCTGAAGAAGTACCACAGGACGTGCAAAGGTAGCACGTTCCATTGCGATGAGTCATGGCGCCGCAATTCCTGCAAGGCGGAGCATCCATGTGCATAGGACGTGGACCCTCAGAATTGGAATCTGGCGGACTAGAATCTGAGACATGAGCGCCAGGCTCACCTTCAGCCAGTTGAGCTAGACCCGAATTTACCCCACCAAAATACCGCAAATCCAAGAGTTTGAACAGGTAATCGAACAGACTCCCTGCATGGCGGATTCGAGGGTTTCCGGTCCAACCGGACGGTTCAAACTTCGTATTAACGAAGCTACGAATGATTTTGTCGAGCGGAACCCCATACTGCAGAGCAATGCTCAACAGCTGAGTGAATCCATCAACAAGTCCGCTCATGGTGGACCCGCTCTTACCGAGCTTGAGGAACACTTCACCAAGCGTCCCATCGGGGTACTCACCCATGAGTACATAACCCTTGTGATTGTCGATCTCGAACCGATGCCGGTGAGCGTTGATATCCTCTGGCATGTGCCTTCGTGAAGGCTGGGTCATTGTGGCTTCGGCCTTCATATCGGTGCCGGATTGAGTATCCGATCGCTCTTTCGTAGCCAAAGGCTGCGAAAGCTTGCAACCGTCACGATAGAGTGCGATGCACTTAACACCGAGCTTCCAGGCCTCGAGATAAGTATCAGCAATCTCCTGTGGAGTCACGCTCTGCGGAAGGTTGACTGTCTTACTCTGAGCACAAGTAATGAGCGGTTGGATTGCCGCCATCATCTTAATGTGGGCCATGGGAGAAAGATAACGACCAGAGGGACCGGTCGGCATGGCGCAATCGAAGATGCAAAGATGGTCATCCTTAAGACCAGGAGCGCCTTCGATATAACCATTATTGGCTAGATAATCGCAGATAGCGACTTCGGTGGCATGATTGTAACCGAGATTGCGAAGAGCCCCCGGCACGGCAGCGTTCACAATCTTCATGAATCCGCCACCTACGAGTGACTTGTAACTCACAAGAGAGAATGCCGGCTCGATACCAGTAGTGTCCATTCCCATCAGGAATGAGATGGTCCCAAGAGGCGCCTGGAGCGTCGCCTGATGGACATAGAAACCGTATTTGGCTCCAAGGTCCATCACGTCATTCCAAACTTTGCCACTGTGGTCAGATGCAGAGCCCACTCCGGTGCCGAGCGGATCCTTGAACAAATTCCACCGAGACAGAATATCCGAGTCTGCCTTGCGATGCATCTCCATAATGTTCAGCATCTCTTCCCGATTTTGTTCAAAATCTTGGAAGGGACCAACACGGGATGCAAGAGTGGCCGCAGTCTTGTAAACCAAGCCAGTCATCAAACTGGCCAGCCGTGCCGCTACAGCACGACCAGCATCAGAGTCATAGGAAAGTCCCATCCGCATCAGGAGAGCTCCAAGATCTCCATAATTGGTTCCAATCGGCCGGAGCCGAAGAGAATTCGCACCAATCTTCTCTGTCGGGTATTCTGCTTTGTCAACGATTGCCATCTGACATGTGCTGAAAACACGTACAGATTGTTCAAATCGCTCAAAACAAAACTCGAGCTTTCCGCCGGGTCCGACATCAAAAAATTTGGTGAGATTGATTGCGCAGAGATTGCATGCAGTGTCATCTACATCCAAGAATTCACTGCACGGATTGCTCGAACGAATTCGACCTGCGTGTGGCGTGGTGTGCCATTTGTTGATGGTGTCCGTGAATTGAACACCAGGATCACCACAAATCCACGCGGCCTTCGCAATCTCATTCCAGAGCTCACGCGCCTTATAAGTATGAATAACTTTCCCCGTAAGACGATCGTGAGTGTCCCAAGTGGAGTCATTCACGACAGCCTCCATGAAGGCATCAGGAACGCTCACGGAGTGATTTGCATTCTGATATGAGACCCATTTGTAGGCTGAGTTGGGATCATCATAGGCTGCACTGTAGCCGCATTTCTCGATCAAGTCATGCGCACGCGTCTCTTCAACAGCTTTGCATGAAATGAATCCAGGACGCCCATCCTTCGTCTTGAGAATGTCTGGATGATCCATGTCGAGCACGACCATTTTGGCCGCAGCGCGAGTGGAACCACCAGATTTCATAGCCTTAGCACCCTTGTCGTGTTCCTCCATCCAACCGAGAGGTCCACACACGTAAGCACCAGAGGACAGTCTTTCATAAGACGAGCGAATTTTAGATAAATTGGCTCCAGATCCAGATCCACCAGCAAAGATTACTTTCTCGGATTTGGCGAAATCGTTGATTGAGTCTAGCGTGTCTTCAACTCCAGAAATGAAGCATGCTGAAGCCGCTTGGCGACGACCGGGAACACCAAGATTAAACCAAACAGGGGAATTGAAAGCTCCGTATTGATGAAGGAGCGAATAGATCAGTTCCTCTTCGAAAACCTTGGCATCGTGTTCTGTATTAAAGAAATCTTGCTCTTGAGCCCACGTACGAAGAGTAACAGCCACTCGAGTGAACATCTGCTTAACAGAGTTCTCACGTGTGCCATTGATCACACGGAAATATTTGTCTGCAACGATGTCGATGTTGTTCTGGGTCCACCATTCGGGGACCTCAATGCCCTTCTGTTGGAACTTCGTGTTTCCTTGGGCATCGCGAATTTCTGCATTCACAGTCTTCCATCGAATTTCGTCGAACGGATGAATTCCGTCCTTAGTGAAAACTCGACCCCAATGACCTGCCGCTTGCTGGAAATTGTCGCGCAGGGGCACAACATTCCTGCGGTACACCGATTCTACCGGTGATGTCACGTTAGCGGCGCTTACCATTCCGTGCCTCCTCGCAAAGACGAATGATTTCTGCCTCGAGCCCATATCGAGCCAGTGTGTCGCCTCTTTTTTGGGCGATGTCCAAATCGCACAAAGTGCTGATACTGGACATTAGAGACGAATGTGACCATAGGCCAAGTCGGAAATTCATTTTCCTAAAGAGGAAAGGATGAACGCCTAGCCGTTCGGCTGCGTCTGGAACTTTCGCTGCCACGAGCGCTTCCAAACGGATTTGCTGCAATACATGACGCTGCATATAGGCCAGAATCCACCCGGTCTCGTCTCCACTCTCTTGGAGTTTGTCGTGGAAAGCTAGAGCCCGGACTGTTTGACCTTCGCATATGGCGTCAATGATCGTTTTTGGACTGAGGTCAGCGGAGAAGCACATTACCTGTCGTGCTTGATCTGGGGATACAACACCGCCAGGAGGAGTGATTACCGCTAATTTTCTGATCTCTGAAGAGATCTTTCGAAGACCCCCTCCACAGTTCACAAAAAGCGCACCCGCTACACGACTTAGATCTATGTTGAGACTATCGCCCTCCTTCAAAATCCATTTCAGGACCTCATTATTATCATCATATGTTTTAAGTTTTTGAAAATTTTGCACATGACGTGCACGTTTGTCTGCAATAACTTTTTTCGCTACGACAACGAGAATGTCATCGTCACCATCAGGAAGTTCAGGAACCTCGGTTGCATCCCACAAAATGAACGCTCGAGGTTGCCCGTCAAGCGGACGCATTTGTGCTTCTTCCAAATAATCAGATAACTCATCCGGAAGAGTATACTCGCTCACATGAGTAATTAAAGAAGAACTAGCCTCATCTCGAGCTGCACGCTCCTTGAGTAACTCTTCTTCCCCGGTGATCAGAATCAGTGAAGGCACGGAAGGCTACATTACACTGTCCGTGGGCGAGAGCTATCTTTTAAGATGCAGACAGGCTTTCTGCCAATGAATTTCTGCATTAAGCGAAGGAACTTTTTGCAAATCCGATGCAAGTCGCAAGAAGTTTTGAATTCCAGGACGAGCAAGAGGTTCCACTCGCAACTCTGCTGCAGCACCTGCAATAATATGGCACAAAGCGTCACGTTCCAAAGACCGGGCGCCTTTCGTTGAACTCACCAAATCTGGAATTCGACACAGAACGGGGTCTTCTTTACCGGTTAAAAGACGAATACATAAACGATGGAGCTCAATGTAACGATTATCCGCCAAGAATGTGGTGTAGAAACCAGGTCTTCCACGACAAAGATGAATTAGATCTTCATCCAAACGTGGTTGTTTTTGTGCAAATTCATGCATTTCTGCATCAGATAGTGGAATCCAACGCACTTCATATTCAAATCGGTTTCGGATTGGAGCCGAGAAAACACCAGAGTCTTCGCAAATTAGAAAGATCCTGCTAGATGACGAAGGTTCTTCAAGAACCTTCAGCATAGCATCTTGTGCAGGTTCGCCCATGGAATCAGCGTCATCAATATAAACCGCTCGATATGGACTAAATAAAGGATGCGAACCGAGAAATTCAATAGCCTCGCGAACCCCGTCAATGGTCGGCTCTATAAATCGCAAATCTGATTCTGAGAGAAATTCGTTTAAATTTTGCTCAAGAAATGTTCGTTTACCGACATGACCAATACCGGATAAAACAACAGATCTAATCGAATTAGTCTGGTTCAACAGGCGCAGTATTGCTTGCCGCGCTGAGGAGTTGCCGTAAATCTCCGCCGACTCCGGATCCGCCACGGAATACCTCCAAGAACTCAATTTTGATCTCGAAGATACACCTACACGGAATGCAGGCAAATCGGTTAACTTGCCCGATGGCTTCCAAGCCTCGATTGCAATGAGGACAGGCGAATATCACTTTGGGATCAACATACCCTCAGGGCAACAACGAACCAGACTAATATTCGGAAACCACTATAGAGAAAAGTGTCCGCCAACCGGAACGTTCCAACTGTAGTTGCATTTGCAACATTTCAGAAGGACATTTCGCGAGCCATCTTGGCTGATCTTCCAGGCTTGTCGTCCATCACACTTCTGACCAGCAGTTCGTTGATCACCTCCGCGCCTGCAGACCATGTGAACAACGGGATACTCAGACTGGCCGGGTTTATTCTCAGGTTGCGTCATTGGGAACTCCTCTTCCAGCAAACGCTACCGAAACAGCTGCCGTAATTCGAGCCATGGCATCCTGAATGGTGTCAGATGGGAACATACGAAGCGTGGAATTAAGGGCAATCCCTTTGATAATTTCAAAATCGGGTCGAACGATCGTGAGCGGTTCTCCTCGAAGCGGAGGAATCCAAAGCCTCACAATAGCCAATGAACCAGTGCTTGTAGCTGTATCAATTTGAAGTCGGCCTTGGAGCCAGGCAACAATAATATTGGGAAAAACAAGAACAGCAAATTCCTGCGTCGCAGGGCGAACACGGCGACCACCAGAGAATTGATCGCCGCGAATGGCGTCCATTAGCTCCAGGCCCGGTAAATACGAGTGGCGATTGCGAACGCGACTTGAGCTTGGGCTTCTTGACCCTCTTCTTCAGCCGCAGCGCCGCCACCCTTTTTAGCTTCAGCAGCAAGCTCATCTTCGAGCTTCTTGCCTTCCTTCTTCATCTCGAGCTCGAGCTTCTTCACCAAGTTCTTATATTTGGGGTCATCAGTCTTGCCCTCTTTACGAGCCTTGAGGACTTTGCGCAAGTCAATGCCGCGTTGATAATCCTGTTTCTTTCGAATCTTCTCGCCTTCAGCTTTCTCGACGGCCTCAGGAGTGATGTCTGAGAAAAATTCGTCACGCAAGACTTGGAAATCGTTCGGCGACATATTCTCGTCGATGAAATCCCAAATCTCCTCGAGCAAACGCTTGCGGAGTTCACCAACGTAAGCCGACCATTTTAGCGGCAGATTCTTGACTTTGCCACCCCATTTATCTTCAAAGTCTTTCCACACTTCGGGATAATTTTCCTTAAGTGCAGTGGCCTGGCCCATGTTCTCTTTAATGTCTGAACCGAATGTACCAACATCCTGTTCAAAAACCAAGTCGAACAGAGCGCCGGTATCCTTCGACAAAGACTTCTTTAGATCAGGTAGATATTCATCAATGAGATCGTAAAATTCCTTGAGCGCGGCTTTATCATCCAGCGCCTTACCAAGCATGTTCTCTTCCCCGGTAGGGACGCGAGCCTCGCCACCTTCTGCAGCACCACCACCCTCAGGTCGCTTGCCGAATGCCTCGTCAATTGTCTTATCGCGGATATTCTTGCGCTTGAGCTGCTTGGGGGCAATGCTCGCAGGATCTTTCCCGGCGTCTTTAACTTTCTTCTCAAGAGCCTTCAGAGATTTTTCGTCTGCAGGACCCCAAGAGAATTTACTACCTTCCTTTTGAGACTCTTCCTTTTTCCATTTGAAGTGAGCCAGTTTGTCTTCGTCTGTGGATTCACCCTTCTTAAATTTCTTGAAGGATCCAGACATAGCTTTAAGACGAAGATTGCTATAGATATTATCGAGAGCCTTCTTCCAAGTAGCGGCTCCCGGACGACCCTTTTCAGTCTCTTTGGTGAAATCAAATTTGCTCGAGACGAGATACGTCAGAAAATCCTGAATCGCATCCATCGCGTCGTCATTGTTATACTGGAGCTCTTTACGAGCGATTGCCATCATCTTATTACCGATGGCGGCAGGATGAACATCAATTGTTTGATCAGGATACTGCTGCTTCAA
>Ga0326728_10019709_pt1 | contig 13039 bp, 13 predicted proteins | sample MB3enrmetagenome_FD_207602 | JGI IMG/M metagenome (GOLD analysis project Ga0326728, IMG submission 207602) | Lab enriched peat soil microbial communities from McLean, Ithaca, NY, United States - MB31MN | ecosystem: Environmental > Terrestrial > Soil > Wetlands > Peat | place: USA: New York...
GCCTGCGTTGGGCAGCCCCAGCAGGCCCACATCAGCGATCACCTTGAGCTCGAGAGTCAGCGCGCGCTTCTCTCCCGGAAGTCCCGGCCCGAACTGGCGCGGCGCGCGATTGGTGCTGGATTTGAAGCGCGTATTGCCCCAGCCGCCCTTGCCCCCCTGCGCAACCTTGAGAACTTCCCCGGCGGCCGTGAGGTCGCCGAGCAGCTCGCCGGTATCGGCGTCTGTCACAGCGGTCCCCACGGGCACCGGAATGTACAGGTCCTCCCCACTGCGACCGGTGCAGCCATTGCCCGAGCCGCCCCCGCCCGAGCGCGCCTTGAGGATCCGCTCGATGCGGAAATCAGCCAGCGTATTGATGCCTTCACCGGCCCGCAGGTAAACGCTGCCGCCATCGCCCCCGTCGCCGCCGTCCGGCCCCCCGAACGGGACGAACTTCTCCCGTCGGAAACTCACGCTGCCGCGGCCGCCATTACCGGCCTGCACCCGAAGCCGCGCCTCATCGACGAATTTCATGGCAGATCGCGCCCCACAAAAAGAAACCCCGGACCAGCCGGGGTTCCTGCAGCTGCCTGGGAGATACGCTCCTGATCGGCTTCAGGCCGGCTCCGTGAGGACGCTGACGTAGAGCCGCTGCTCTGCGCCGCGGGTGCTGAACTTCACGCGGCCGGTTGCGGTGGCGAACAGCGTGTGATCGGTACCGATGCCGACGTTGTCACCGGCGCGCACCTTGGTGCCACGCTGCCGCACGATGATGTTGCCGGCCAGGACCGACTCCCCGCCAAAGCGCTTGACGCCCAGGCGCTTGCTGTGGGAATCGCGGCCGTTACGAGTACTGCCACCAGCTTTCTTATGTGCCATTAGAGTGCTCCAATCTTAGGGCGCGGTGATTTCCGTGACGCGCACCTGGGTGAAGGGCTGACGATGGGTCTTGCGACGCAGATAGTGCTTACGGCGACGGAACTTGACGATGCTCACCTTCGCCGTTCGATCGTGCTTTTCCACGGTGGCAGTGACCATGCCGCCTTCGAGCAGCGGCTTTCCGAGACGGACGATGTCGCCGTCGGCTATGAGCAGAACCTGGTCAAACTGCACGGTGGCACCGGGCTCTGCGGCGAGCTTCTCGACACGCAGGATTCCGCCCTTTTCCACCCGATACTGTTTGCCGCCTGTGGCGATGACCGCGTACATTGCTGAAACTCCGTTGTGAACGGTGCGAAGCCGTATTACCCAGCGGACGGCTCGCAAAGGGCACGCATTCTAGCTATGCCGGCCGGGCGGGTCAAACGACGCATTCTCGTGGAGAAACAGAGAGTTGAGCACCGATCCCGGAAGCCGTGAAGCGCTCGCGAGCATCCGCGCGCTGGTTCAGGCGGAACTGCAGGCCGTGGATGAGGCGATTCGAGGCGGATTTCACAGCAGTGTACCCCTCGTTGACCAGGTCGCGGAACACATCATCGGAAGCGGTGGCAAACGCCTCCGACCCCTGCTCGTGGTGCTGGCCGGCAGGGCCTGCAGCCGGACCGAGCCCGCCTGTATCCAGGCTGCCGCATTCATCGAGTTCATTCACACCGCGACGCTGCTCCATGACGACGTCGTGGACATGTCCGCCCGCCGACGCGGGCGCGATACGGCAAATGAGATCTTCGGCAATCAGGCCAGCGTGCTGGTCGGAGACTTCGTCTACTCGCGCGCCTTCCAGCTCATGGCGGCGTCCCGCTCGCAGCGCGTCATCGAAATCATGGCCGACGCCACCAATCTCATCGCCGAGGGCGAGGTGCTGCAGCTCATCAATGCGCGCGATCCTGATACCACCGAGGCCCGCTATCTCGACGTAATCCAGCGCAAGACCGCCCAGCTGTTCCAGGCTGGCGCCGAAGTGGCGGCCGTGCTTTGCGGCGCAAATACGGTCGTGCAGCGCGCTCTGTCGGATTATGGAAGACACCTGGGCATCGCCTACCAGCTCATCGATGACGTGCTGGACTACCGCTCGGATCCGGAGACGCGCGGCAAGAACCTCGGCGACGATCTTGCCGAGGGCAAACCGACGCTACCCTTTATATATGCCCTGCGAAACAGCGCGCCCGAGCAGGCCAAAGTCCTGCGGGAGATCATCCGCAATCGCGGTCGGGAAGGGGTAGAGGCCGTCCTGGCCACAATTGAATCATCAGGGGGCCTTGAGTACACTGCGCGGCTCGCACAAACGGAAGCCGATCAAGCGCTTGCCGCACTTGCGGGCCTGCCCGAGACGCCCTACCGTGAAGCGCTCGCCGCATTGGCGCGATTCGCGGTCGCCCGTAAGCACTGACCGCAGCAGAGATTCGGGGTGTAGCTCAGCCTGGTAGAGCACTACGTTCGGGACGTAGGAGTCGCAGGTTCAAATCCTGTCACCCCGACCATTTCGATTGGGGTCAATTCAGAGCGGACCTGTCCGATGGCTCAACAGGTGCTGAATGTACTGCTTCGACCTGGATCCACAACAGCTCCTGGACGAAAGATCCGAGCAGATGAAGGGCTGGGGAATACCTGAGCGCACGCTCTCGGCGATGCGTCACTCCATCAAGGACATGTGGTCGAGCTCTGCGGGGGGATGGTGCTTCGAGTGGGCACGCTGCGCCAGCGACGCGGAGCGCTCCAGGAATTGGCTGAAGGCCGCCATGTTGTACGGCGCGGCGAAATTCCCGGTGACGAATACGGATGATCGAAAGCGTGCGTTTGCGGACCAGATCCGGTGTTACCTGCTGGCGTCCAGCGGGTTCCATTGCGCTTTTGAGCGAAGATCGATCAGCGTCGAGTACAGGGGGAAGACGGAGCATGTGCCTCTCCATATCTATCAAAGGCGCGCAAAGCGGATTGATCCCACCTGTCCCGTCATCTTCGTTTCCGGTGGAGTAGACACCTGGAAGATCGAGATGCATCGCCTCTGGGTGGCACTCGCGCAATTCGGAGGGTTCAGAGTCGTCGCGCTCGACATGCCGGGAACTGGTGAATCAACCGTGTCTCTGGCCTCTGATAGCGAGATCATTTATCAATCGGTCATCCAGGCCTTTCAATCTCACCGTGCCGTGAAGACGGGCATCCTGGGGGTCAGCTTCGGAGGGCATTGGGCGGCAAAGCTCGCGCTGCTGGGCTCAGTCACCGCCGCGGTAGACATCGGCGGCCCCGTGGGTCTCGAGCCGGGAATCCCTGAGCCGCATTCATACCCGAATGGAATGGCCGGCATCGTGGGGTGCGCGCTCGGGCTGTCATCTGCGCCGACAGCTGAGCAACTGCGTTCCGAGCTCGCGCGTTTCTACTTCTGCAAACAAGGCCTGACCCAGGCAACACCCCATACTCCATTGTTGGTAATTAATGGCAGTGACGATCCATACGTACCGATGAGCGACACCACCGGATTTCGCAACGTCCCAGGCGCCAGAGTCTGGCTGGTAAACGGTGCTTACCATTGCGCAGCCGAGAAGCTTCCCAGAATCATGCCGGGGGTGATTGCGTGGCTTAGGAGTCAGCTGCATGGCCGCACAGCGGGCAGCCGGATATTCGAATCACTCACCAGGGCGGTGCTTCCGGCGCTGGCGTAGCATGACTTTGAGTCAGAGACGACGCGAACGGCGGACCGGCTTAGCGGGTGAGCGATAGCGCAATGCCTCCACGAAGACCGCGAACGCGGGCGCTGGCTGGCGCCGATGCGGATAGTAAAGGTGATACCCGGGAAACGGCGCACACCAGTCGGTGAGAACGCGCACCAGTCGTCCCGCATCGATGTCGGCCTTGGCGACATCCTCCGGCATGAAGGCGATTCCAAGCCCTGCCCTGGCCGCGCGGAGGCGCATCCATAGAGTGTTGAACGTCAGCTGACCCTGCACGCGGACGTTGAGCTCGCGGCCATCCTTCTCAAATTCCCATGCGTAGAGCCCGCCGGCCGTCGGCAGGCGTACGTTGATGCACTGGTGATCGTGCAGCTCCTGGGGGATGCGGGGCACGCGTCGGTTGGAGAAGTAGCGCGGACTCGCCACTGCGGCCATCCTGAAATCGGGCCCGATTCGAACCGCGACCATATACCTCGAAGTGTCAGCCCTTGGCTTTGGATGCATGGGCCTCAGCTTCGCGTACGGACCCGCACTCGACCGCCAGCAGGCGGTCTCTCTGATTCGCGCAGCAGTCGACCAGGGCGTCACGTTCTTCGACACCGCGGAGGCGTACGGGCCGTTTACGAACGAGGAAGTCGTCGGCGAGGCGCTTGCACCCGTTCGCGACAGGGTCGTGATCGCGACCAAATTCGGCTTCCAGAATGGGGATTCCGCCGCCGGCCTGGACAGTCGACCCGAACGAATCCGGATCGTGGCGGACGCCGCGCTCAGGCGCCTGAAGACTGACCGCATCGACCTGTTTTACCAGCATCGACCGGATCCCCATGTTCCAATCGAGGACGTCGCGGGGACCGTGAAGGCGTTGATCAGCGACGGCAAGGTCAAACACTTTGGTCTGTCGGAAGCCGGCACTCAGACCATCCGCCGCGCCCATGCGGTCCAACCCGTTACCGCGCTGCAGAGCGAGTATTCGCTGTGGTGGCGGGCGCCCGAAGCAGAAATCCTGCCGCTCTGCGAGGAACTCGGCATCGGATTCGTGCCGTTCAGTCCGCTCGGCAAGGGTTTCCTGACAGGCAAGATCGACGAGTCGACGACCTTTGCGAAGGACGACTTCCGCAACATCGTTCCACGATTCTCGACTGAGAACCGCCAGGCGAATCAGGGACTCGTCGGTCTGCTCGAAACCCTGGCGACGGAGAAGAAGGCCACGCCCGCCCAGATTGCTTTGGCATGGCTGCTCGCGCAGAAGCCCTGGATCGTTCCAATCCCGGGCACAACCAAGCTTCATCGCCTGCAGGAGAACGTCGGCGCAGCTGCCCTGGAGCTGTCGGTCGCGGACCTTCGTCGAATCGATGAAGCGCTGACTCACATTCGCGTGCACGGCGACCGGTATCCGGCACATCTTGCGGCCAGAGCTGGCAAGTAGTCGCGCAGTAGCATTGAAGCCGGATCGATGAATGGACCGCAAGCTCACCCAGGCCCTGACCATGACCATCAGTGACGCCGCACAGCGCAACCACGACGAAATCTTCCCCAACCATCGGTCGACACTGAAGGTCACCGACCCGGAACTCATCGAGATCTTTGACAACTGGGCGTTTGGCGACGTCATAGAAGACGCGCCGCTGGACGTGCCTCTGAGGCTTATGGTTCAGCTGGCGGCGCTGATTGCCTGTCACTCAGTGACTGAATACGGCGTCATGCTGGGTGCCGCGCTCCACGCCGGCGTAACGCCCACGCAGATCAAGGAAATCGTCTATCAGGCCGTGCCTTACGCTGGAATGGCCCGGGTGTTCGACTTTCTGCATGCGACCAATGAAATGCTCCGGAGTCGCGGCATCGACCTTCCGCTGAAGGGACAGTCTACGACGACACGCGAGAACCGACATGACCGGGGCCTCGCAGTTTAGACGCAACTCCTGGGCGATCGGATCCATCAAATGCATGCGCAGTCGCCCAAGGACCAACTGCATGTCCAGCGCTACCTGTCCGCCAATTGCTTCGGCGACCATCTGACCCGAAAGGGCCTGGATCTCAAGACCCGGGAGCTCCTGATCAGCGTTCTGACCCATCTCCTGCCCTTCATCGGCTATCCGCGGACACTCAATGCCCTACGGGTTGTCAACGAAGGCGCTACCGCGTGACGCGAGTTGTCATCGGGGGCGCCAACGGCCAGCTGGCGCGTTACACGACTACTATCATCAAGCTCGCTACGACGCCCGGCCTACGCATTTACCGCAGCCTCGGCGTCGCCAAAGCCCCGCCCAACCAAGGAGCAGCATCAGCATGCAACTCAAGCGCAACGGCACCCGACCCTCTGCCAAAGGTCCGGCGCAATTTTTCACCGGCACCGTCCGAGTAGACCCACTCTTCTCCCCGACGGCGCCGGCACGCACCAGTGCCGCCTATGTGACGTTCGAACCGGGAGCCCGAAGCAACTGGCACACGCATCCACTGGGTCAGAAGCTGGTGGTGGTCTGCGGATGCGGGTACGTTCAAAGCTGGGGCGAACCTCTCCGAATCATCCGGCCGGGCGATGTCGTCGAGTGCCCGCCCGGCGAGAAGCACTGGCACGGCGCCGCGCCCGGCACTGCCATGACACATATCGCCATCCAGGAGGAGCTGAACGGGAAAGCCGTCGACTGGCTGGAGCCCGTGACGGACGAGCAGTACGGCTCCACGCCGTCCGATCCCTGAGCGCGCACATACCACCCCGCCACTCTGCATTTGCAAGCGTTTGCAGCGCTGAAAGCGGGATGCTATAACCTGCCTCCATCGTCTGCCGCGCTGAGGATCCATGTACATCATCGGGCAAGAGGAAATCGACGCGCTGGCCAGAGTTGTCAACAGCCATGCATTGTTTCGCTATGGCGTAGGACACGAGTGCGAGCGATTCGAAGCGCGCTACGCTGCTTACCTGGGGGCCAAGCATTTTTCGCTTGCGGCCAGCGGGTCCTATGCCCTGACCGCCGCCATGATCGGCCTGGGTCTGGGGCCCGGCGATGAGGTCCTGGTCCCCGCGCACACCTACATGGCGTCGGCGACCTCGGTGCTCGCGACCGGCGCCATTCCGGTCATCGTGGATATCGACGAGTCCATCACCATTGATCCGATCGCGATCGAGAAGGCCATCGGTCCGCGCACGCGCGCCGTCATCGCGGTGCACATGTGGGGCACGGCGTGCAACATGGACGCGATCATGGATATCGCGCGTCGACGTCAATTGCTCGTCATAGAAGATACCTGCCAGGGGATAGGCGGCGCATACAAGGGGAAAAAGCTTGGAACGATCGGCGACATCGGCGCCTACAGTTTCAATTTCTACAAGAACATGACGGCCGGAGAGGGCGGCGGTGTCGTCACCAATGACGACACAGTCGTCAAGCGCGTCAACTGTGCCATCGACCCGTGCCATGCGTTCTGGACCGGGCGCGAGCTGGACTCGAAGCCGTTCGCGGGCAACGGCGCGCGGGCCTCTGAATTCATGGGAGCCGTGCTCAACGTTCAGCTCGATCGCATCGATGGCATCATCGCAGCCATGCGCGCGGAGCGCGATACTATTCTCGACGGCATCGAGCATCTGCAGAGTCTTGGCTTGCGAGCCGCGCCGCTGAACAGCCGGGAGTTCGACTGCGCTACCAATGTATTCCTGACCCTGCCAAGCCCTGATGCGGCTGATGTTTTCGTCAAGACGTTCCCAAGTGTGATCGCCGGCAAGACCGGCCGGCACACTTATACGGAATGGGACCAGGTTCTGATGGGGCTCGGCGCGGCGCACCCGCTGATGAATCCTTACAACATGCCGGCGAACGCCGAGTGCCGCAAGCATTATTCCAAGGACATGTGCGCCCGCTCCCTCGGCATCCTCAATCGTACAATACTCGTGCCGACGCATCCGCTGCATACGGCCGAGGACACGCAGAACATCGTTCACAATATAGAAGCAGCGACTCGCGTTGCACTTGGGCAGGTCCGCAGGGAGGACGCGGTGGTGCGCAAGGCCGAAGCGGTCGATGCGACCAAGTACGACCTGAAGGTGGTTTCCTGGTAAGCAGAGCGCAGAGGAATCTATGGCTTCAAAGCGGCGCGCCCTGATTGCCGGGGAATCCTGGACCGTGCACAGCACGCACCAGAAGGGATTCGACAGTTTCTCCACGGTTGAATATGCAGAGGGTATTCATTGGCTGCGCAATGCCCTGGAGACAGGAGACTGGCAGGTGGATTATCAGCCGGCGCATGTCGCCGCGCGCGAATTTCCATTCGATGTAGAGACTCTGTCCCAATATGATTGCGTGATGCTCAGCGATGTCGGCGCCAACACTCTGCTGCTGCATCCCGATACCTTCACACGCTCCGTGATCCGCCCGAACCGGTTGCAGGTCATTCGCGACTATGTGAGCGCTGGCGGCGGGTTCGTGATGATCGGCGGATACATGACGTTCCAGGGCATCGAAGCCAAGGCGCAGTATTCGGGAACGGCGATCGAAGACATTCTGCCGGTCAGGATATCAAGGTACGATGATCGAGCCGAGTGCCCCGAGGGCGCGGCGCCGCACGTGCTGGACTCGGATCACCCGATCGTTGCCGGGCTGGGCTCCGACTGGCCGCGCCTGCTCGGCTTCAATCGCGTCAGCGCCAAGGCGAACAGCACCGTAGTTGCCGAGATCGGCACCGACCCGCTGCTCGTGGCGGGCACCTATGGCAAAGGCAGGACCGTGGCGTTTACGTCGGACTGCGCGCCTCACTGGGCACCACCGAGCTTCGTGGCATGGAACGGCTATGCCCCGCTATGGCGCCAACTCGCCTCCTGGGTCGCGGGCGCATAGCGATGTCCGGTCAGAACGCATAGTTGAGGGTCAGACCAATGGTCCGCGGGCGGAACGTGGTGTAGCTGACCAAATTCGAGTTGCCATTGTTCTGATACTTGCTCAACGCCTGCGTGTTGTTGGCTGCATTGTTCACGAAGAATGTCGCATCGAGCTTCTCCACGGTCAGACCGGCGCGCAGGTTGTAGATGTGGGTCACTGGATCGGCGACTTCCAGCGGATAGCCGTTCAGCACCGTATTCTGCGCCAGCCACGGGCCTGGGTTCTGGCTCGTGTAGAGCATCTGCGCCTGGAAATGGACTTTGTCGCCGTTGCCGAGCCGGAAGCCGTAGTTCAGCGTGGTATTGACGTTCCACGGCGCATTGACCTGCGGCAGGATGCCGACCTTGTCGCCCTCGCGCACTATGAGGGTGGCATTGGACTGCGGCAGCCCGGGGATGTAACCACTGGAGGTGTAGTAGGCATTGACATAGCCGACGTCGACATCGAGTCGCAGCTGCTCGGTGAGCAGTGCGCGCAGGGCCAGGTCGAAGCCGTCGCTCACGGCATTGCCGGCATTGGTGTTGTAGGCATAGGGGCCGCAGAATTCGCTGACGAATTGCTGGATGTTCTTCCACTGGTTGTAGAAGAAGCTGGTATTGACCTGCAGGCGTGAGCCCAGCACCGTGTCCTTCGCGCCGACCTCCAGGGCATGCACATAGTCAGGTGCGTAGCTTGACTGAACCTGCGGCACACCGGCGCAGGGGGTACTGGGGCCGTTGGGGAGCAATGGATTGCCGCCGCCCGGTCGATAGCCCTCGCTGAAAGACGCATAGGCGAGATTATCGTGATCAAACTGGTAGGACAGGCCGAGGCGCGGGGTCACCGGATTGTTCACTGAATGGAACGGCGCATAGGGGGGCGCCAGACTGAGCTGCGAGATGCCGGTGGTGTCGGCGCCATCCACGGTCACGTGCGCGACACGCTCCCCGACCGTGGCCGTCAGCTTGTCCGTGAGATGAATGTCGGCCTGGGCATAGGCGGCCGCCTGCGCATCGATGAACAGCTCGTGCTGGTCCTGGATGACTGCGTTAAACAAACCGGGTGCCGGTGGCGGCGCGGTCGACCAGGTCTGGGGGTAAGCGTACACGTCGTAATCGGTCTGGAAATCGCGCTGCTGCCGATGCTCGTAGTAGAGGCCCGCCACCCAGCTCAACAGCGTATCAGTCGCCGTCGACGCCAGGCGCACCTCGACGGTGTAGGCTCGGACGTAGAGATTCGTGGGTGTATAGGCGACCTGCGAGGTTGAGTCCACGTAGCCGACCCCGAGCGGGCTGCCGCAGCCGAAATTCCCCGAACCCGGCGGCGTCTGTATTCCCGGGCACACGAATGCGGCCTCATCCAGTACTTCGTCGACATCGCGATGGAAGTAGGAAGCGTTGGCCGTCAGCGTCGCGAACGGCAGCTGCCCCTCGACCTTGACCGAGGGCATCAGGAACGAATCGGTCCAGGCCTCGGGCAGCAGCACGCCATTGTTGAAGATGCCTTCCTCCGGGTTCGAGAACGCGGCGTAGAAGCGCTGTGCGTCGTCCTGATGCTGCTTCTGATAGTAGAGGGCGGGGGTCACGAGGAAGTCCCCCGCCTTGAAGGCGAGTGCGCCCTTGATGACGTACTTGTCGTTGGTGTTTGCGTTATGGGCGACGACGTCGCCAAATCCAGGGCCCGGAATAGGATCGATGCGATTGACCCAGCCGCCGTCGTTGCGGTCCCAGACGCTGAATCGGAAGCCGAGCTCGTCCTGGATGATCGGTCCACCGATCGCGGCGCCGTCCTCGTAGCTCAGGCGGCCGCCTTCCGTCGAGGCGAGTTCCCCTCGCACCTGGGTGCTGTACGTGGTCAGACTTGGCTGGTTGGTGATGAAGCGCACCGTGCCGGCCTCTGCGCCGGCGCCGAACAAAGTGCCCTGTGGACCGCGCTCGACCTCGACCCGATTGAGATCAAACACGAACGGATACGCGTTACCCTGATTGGCCAATCCAGACAGCCGGCTCGAGATCACCGTGTCGTCGAGATACAGACCCACGGTCGGTGGTCCGGTGTTGCTGTTCAGGCCGCGGATCGAGATCGTGGTGTACGCGGAGCTGAAGCCGTTAGGCACCGCGAACTGCAGACCGGGAGTCAGCGCTGCGAGGTCGGTGATGTTCTTGACGCCGACCGCAGCCAGTTCCTCGCTGCTGAAAGCGTCGATACTGATTGGGACGTTCTGCACGGACTCTTCACGACGCTGCGCCGTGACGATGATGTCCTCCAGCTGCTGGCCGTTTGTTTCGCTGATCGAAGCGCTGGCGGAAGTGGAACTGGAGGATTGTGCCGGCGCCGGACCGGAGATCAGCAGATTCGCCAGCACGACTGGCAGGATGCCGAGCAGTGAGTGCGTCGAAGACAGCTTTCGCATTTTTTTCTCCCTGATCTTCTTGTAAGGCGGCCCCGTCTGATAGGTGGCTCAGTATCGTTATCCTTCCCCGAGCGATGGAACGAGACCAAGAAAGACATTTCGCGCTGCGGTGAAGTGACAACGACATTATCAAAGGTGGCCTGCGAACGCTACAATGTTGGGAATGATTCCATGTTGCTAGTTTGATTACGCCATGAGAAGAAGGCACGTGCGGCATGGCGCTCCCGGCGCCATCGCCGGGGCAGCACACAGAGTGTGCGCGTGCGAAGCGTGGCGCACCATCTTGGGTCGCATCTCCCGCGCTCAGCGATGTTGAGCACCCGTGCGCTGAGGTGTGACTTGACGACCGTGGACCATCACCTGTGAGAACGACATCTGCCGCGCACGGCGAGCCCACTCACCTTCGGCGCGATGCGCTCGGGCTCCCGGAACTCGTGTTTCAGGGCGTCACTCACATCGCGCCCGCGCTCAACATCGTATTCACCTTTCCGATCATTGCCCTCAAGGCGGGACCGACCATGCCGCTGTCGCTGCTGCTGGCGACGGTGGTGTGTGTGTTCATCGCCAATACCGTGTCGCAGTTTTCCCGGTACATGCCATCGAGCGGCGGCTATTACGCTTTTGCGACGCGCGGGCTTGGCGCCCGCAGCGGATTCATCGCCACCTGGAGCTATCTGATCTACGACATTTTCAGTCCTGCAGGTGCCAACGGCTTTCTGGGTTACCTCATCGCCGACATGCTGCGGATTCAGTTCGGCCTCAGTATTGCGTGGTGGCTGGTCGCGCTGGTGATATTCGTCATCACATGGATGCTCACTCGAGAGGGCATACGGCTCTCGATGCGGTTCACGGCACTGCTGGGCGGCATCGAGTTGCTGATCATGATGGCGCTGGCGATTACCTGCTTCCTGCATCCCGGACCGGACGTCGATGCCCTCGCGCCGCTCAGTCCCTCCGCAGCGCCCAACCATTTCGGAGGCATCATTGCCGGAATGGTGTTTGCCATCCTCGCGCTCAGCGGCTTCGAGGCACCCGCGCCGCTCGCACAGGAATCCCGGGACTCGAATCGACTCGTCGGGCGCGCTGTCATGCTCTCGCTGCTGACCACCGGTGGCGTCTATGTTTTTTCCTCCTATGCAAGTGCAATCGGCTGGGGCACGGGCAACATGGCCGCTTTCGCCAACAACCCCAACCCTTTTTACGCGATCGCGCGCGCACTCTGGGGGAGCGCCTGGTGGCTGGTTGCTTTCGCTCTGATCAACAGCGTGATCGCCAGCGCACTGGCCTGCACCAATGCCGCATCCCGCGTCATGTACACGATGGGCCGGGCCGGCACGCTCCCTGCCATTTTTGGCAGGCTCCATCCCGTTCACCAGACCCCGACGTTCGCGATTGGCTTCACGCAGCTGTTCGGCTATGCGGTGGTCCTGCTCGTCGGGTTGCTGCTGGGGCCGGAGGATGTTTTCAGCTTTCTCGGTACGGTGTCGGCGCTTGCAGCGATCGTCTTGTACTGCATGGCCAACCTGGCGCTCACTTCCTATATGCGCCGGGTGCACCGAGACCGCTTCACCATTTGGCAGCACTTCGCGGCCCCCTGGATCGCAACCCTCGGGCTGCTGCCGGTCATGTACGTAACGGTCTACCCGGTGCCCGACTGGCCTTATTATCTGGCCCCCTACCTGTTCGGGGTCATGCTGCTCGTCGGTTTTGGCTATATGCAGTGGCTGGAAGCGCGCGAACCCGGGGCACTGCTGCGAGGAGCGTCGGTGCTTGGCGGCGCCGAGACACCGACGTCATCTTAGGAGGCGACTCTGATCCTGTCCAAAGCGGGCGATGCAGACGCCATCGCGGTCCATGACAGATTACCCGCATAACGGGAAGCGATGCGACCTGCATCGTCCAGCCGGAATAGATAGAGCCAGCGATTGTCGAACAGGGCCCGGACGCCCGCGTGCTTACGAAGAACGTCGGTCATGGCTTCCTGTGGCGCCTCGATGCATACCGACAGGCGCAGCGGGTCGTGAGCGTAGCGCTCGCCATCATGCACCGATTGCCAGGGCAAGCCCGCACGGAGCATCCCGCCGTTCCCTTCCACTACACCAACGCCACCAGTGACGTTGTGCAGCAGTTTGTTGCCTCCGCCGAAAGCTTTCGGAGCGACCGTCGAGCCGTAATACTGCAGGCTGATCCAGCTT
>Ga0326728_10019710_pt1 | contig 13038 bp, 9 predicted proteins | sample MB3enrmetagenome_FD_207602 | JGI IMG/M metagenome (GOLD analysis project Ga0326728, IMG submission 207602) | Lab enriched peat soil microbial communities from McLean, Ithaca, NY, United States - MB31MN | ecosystem: Environmental > Terrestrial > Soil > Wetlands > Peat | place: USA: New York...
GATTTTTCCCGGGGGCGTCGCGCCGCCGCAGCCCAAGGTGCTTCGCACATTACTGGCGACAGGCTTTCGCGGTTGGTGGCCCCGTGTTACGATGCCCGCACGGTGGCAGAGGAATTCACATGAAGAAACTATGTCTGCTCGTAGGTTTGTGCACGGCGCTCGCGGGGGCGGTTTGGGCTGCGGAGGATTACCCCTTGGGCCCGGACTCGCAGCGCCAACCGGGCGTGCCCCAGGGCAAGGTGACGCAATACACCTGGACCAGCAAGATTTTCCCCGGCACGGTGCGCGATTACTGGGTTTATGTGCCCGCTCAGTACTCGCCGGAAAAACCTGCGTGCGTGATGGTGTTCGAGGATGGCAAGATCTACGTGGACGAGAACGGCCGGGAGCGCATCCCGATTGTGTTTGACAATCTCATTGCCAAGCACGACATGCCGGTGACCATAGCCATCCTGATTGATCCCGGTGTGCTGAAGGGGGCGGCGCCGGGCCAGATGAGCCGCGCCAATCGAAGCTACGAGTATGACGGCCTGAGCGACCGCTATGCGCGGTTTTTGCTCGACGAGATTCTCCCCGAGGTCGCCAAGCACTACAACCTTTCCACCAACCCCAACGACCGCGCGATTTCCGGCGGCAGTTCCGGCGGAATCTGCTCCTTCACTGTTGCCTGGACGCACCCCGAAGCCTTTCGCCGCGTGCTGAGTTTTATCGGCAGCTTCGCCGACCTGCGCGGCGGCGACATCTATCCCGCGCTCATCCGCAAGACCGAGCCGAAACCCATCCGAGTTTTTCTTCAGGACGGCAACCACGACCTCAACAACTTTGCGGGCGACTGGTGGCTCGCCAATCAAGCCATGGCCTCCGCTCTCGCCTATGCCGGATATGACTTCAAGTTCGTCACCGGCGACAAGGACCACGACATGATCCAGGGCGGAGCGATTCTGCCCGACGCCCTGCGCTGGCTGTGGCGCGACTATCCCCAGCCAATTCCCAAGCCCGGTATGCATCACTTGGGCGATCGACAGACAGGATTTGTGGACGTGGGCATGGATTGGGAGAAGGTGGCGACCTTCGCCGGTGATGCGCGCACCAAGGCCCGAACTTCCTTATTAGTACCCACTGGGAGGTTGAAGGACGCTCGGGGAATCGCTGTTGACCAGCAGGGAAATGTGTTCATCGCCGATTCCTCAGGAAAAGCTATTTACCGGATCGATCTGGATGGGCACGCCTCGACCTTTTTTAAAAACGCCGAAGGGGTGCGAAGTCTGGCATTCGGGCCAGAGGGGCGGCTTGATAGCTGCGGCGATGAAGGGATTGCACGCTACTCATCAGACGGAACGAAGAGTTACCGTTTGGTAGGATTTATCGAGTGTCAGGACATCGCGGTTACCCGCGTAGGTGGATTCATTTTCACCGGTGACGGCACGGTGGCAAGCCTTCCTCCCAGTACCCACCAGCCGAATCATTATGGCCCAGGTGAGGATTGGGGGCTCCGATCGTTAGTCGCGAATGGGGTCTGCCTGTCACCCGACCAATCGATGCTTTACGTCAGCGACCCGAACGGCAAGTGGGTGTGGTCGTACCAAGTGCAGGCCGACGGCTCACTCGCCAATGGCGAACCTTTCTTTCGCATGGAGACGCTCGACGAATCTTCGGCGAGTGGCGCAGCCGGCATGGCAATGGATAGCAAGGGCCTTCTTTACGTGGCCACGCTCCTGGGGATTCAAATTTGCGACCCGCAGGGAAGAGTGGTGGGGATCCTCAATCGTCCGGAGCAGGCCGACCCCTCACTTGGCCCCGTTTCCGGAGTCACCTTCGGTGGCCCGGACCATCAGTACCTCTACGTTGTGGTCGGAAACGATGTCTTCCGCAGGCATCTGGTGCGCAAGGTCGGCCCGTGAATCGCTGAATGCACGTAGGGGCGGTTCGCGAACCGCCCCTACGATGAATCGACGGTCAAATTAATGCCCTACGACCCTGCAATCCACCATCGCCGCTCCATCCGCTTGCGACATTACGACTATTCCCAGCCCGGGAAGTATTCCGTAACAATTTGCACCGAGGGGAAAGAGCACTTATTTGGTCAGGTCGTCGAAGGGGAGATGCACCGCAACGAGTGGGGAGATTGCGTCGCCCGCGGCTGGCAGTGGTTGGCTCACCAATATCCGTATGTTGACCTTGACGAATGGATCGTAATGCCTAATCATCTGCACGGAATTATCGTCATAACCGACGGTAGGGGCGGTTCGCGAACCGCCCCTACGAAACGCAAAACGCTGGGTAGTTTGGTTGGTGCGTTCAAAACCGTGTCCACCGAAGATGTAAACCAATTACGGGGTACACCCGCGCGCACGCTCTGGCAGCGAGATTTTTACGATCACATTGTCCGTAATGAAGACGAATTGAATAAAATCCGGGAATACATTCGGACCAACTCTTTGCAATGGGCGTCCGACCCCGATTTCACGTAGGGGCGGGTCGCGAACCGCCCCTACAATGCAACCAGGAGGTTTTCATTTTGAACAGTCGACAAAGGGTTAAATCCGCAATCAACTTCTGTAATCCCGATCGGGCTCCCATCTCCCACGCGGTTCTTCCTGCTGCACAGGTGAAGTACGGCAAGGCGCTGGACGAAATCCTTACGGAATTCCGCGAGGATTTCGGCTGGGACTACATGCAGGATCTGCCGGTGAAAGACTTCCCCGCCGTATATAAGCAAGGCAGAAACATTGACGACTTTGGCACGGTGTGGTTCTCCGAATGGCTTGGCGTTTGCGGCATCCCCATTGGATGGCCGCTCCGGGATTGGAAGCGTTACGAAAATTACCAGTGGCCGGAGGTTTTCACCGCCGGACCGCCCTCCGGAAGGCTTTACAGCGGCCACATGATGGGCTTTGACGATCGCTGGTACGCGAGGGGCGCCTGGATTACCTACTTCGAACAACTCCAGCAATTGCGCGGCATGCAAAACTTCATGATGGACATCGCCACCGAGTCCACAGAGTTCTATCGGCTGCTTGACGACTTGCTGGATTTCCACCTGCGTTGGATCGACAAGTGGACCGCCCTCGAATACGACGGCCTGCACTTTGCCGACGACTGGGGCGGCCAAACCTCACTGATCATCAAACCGGAAACGTGGCGGCGCATTTTCAAGCCGCGCTATGCGGAAATGTTCAAGCGGGTCCGCGAGAAGGGCATGGACGTCTGGTACCACACCGACGGGCAGGTGCGCGACATCTTCGGCGATTTGATCGAAATCGGCGTGCAGGTAATCAATTGCCAGGTGCCCGTGGTGGGGCACGAATGGATCGCCCAGAACGTCCGCGGGCGCGTGGCCATCCGCACCGATATTGACCGTCAACGCGTCATGCCCTTCGGCTCGACGTCGGAAGTGAAGGAAGAAGTGCATCGGACCTTTGAGGCGTGCGGATCGTCAAAGGGTGGCATCGTGGCGTGTGGCGAAGTCGGCCCTGACGTGTCGCTGGAAAATATCCGCGCCATGTATGAAGCGTTTCGCGAGTATGGGACGTACAAATGACTCCTCGCGAAAGAGTATTGGCTGTGTTGAACGGGCAGAGGCCTGACCGCGTGCCGTGGTTCGGTGATTTGGATTATTGGGCAACGGCATTGATCGGGCGGGGCGAAAAGCCTCCGGACTTCAAGCCGAGTGACGCTTACCTGGATTGGCACCGCGACCTGGGAGTGGGTTTCTACCTGCAAGGTTACTTTCCCTTCCGAGCCATCACCGAGCATTGCCGGGTGCGCGAGTGGAACGAAGGAAACCTACGGCGCCGCCAAATCGAGACGCCTTGCGGAACCTTGCGGGAAACCTGGACGTGGCTCCCGGACTCGTTCGCGGAAGCTCCCACCGAGCACCTGGTGAAGTCGCCGGCCGATTTGCGCGCCTATCGTTATTTCCACGAAAACACGCGCTACGAGCCGGACTACGCATTCGCGGAGCGCCGGCGCGCGCAAGTGGGTGACCTTGGGGTGGTGCTCTGCTATCTGCCCAAGAGCCCGCTGATGCAATTGATTGCCCTGGACGCGGGCGTGACCAAAGTTTTCGAAATCTTCACCGACGCCGGAGAGGAATTCCACAAGACCCTGGAAGTGGTCCGGCGCTCGCACGATGCGGCGGCGCGCCTCGCCCTGGAGAGTCCCGCCGAAGTGCTGATGATTCCGGAGAACCTCTCCTCCGAGTGCGTGGGCAAAACCTTTTACGAAATGTTCATGCGCGATTATGAAGAGACGTGGGCGCGGCGCATTCGCGAGGCAGGCAAGTTCTCCTGCATTCACTTGGATGGGACCATGAAGGGCCTGCTGCGTGAGACGTGCTCGACCAGCCTGACGTTCATTGAGGCGCTAACGCCTGCGCCAGCGGGCGATTTGGAAATCGAGAAGTGGGCGGAGTGGAGCGGCAACTCGCGTACCATCCTCTGGGGCGGCCTGCCGGGAATCTTTTTTACGGGATTGGTGAGCGATGAGGAGTTTGACGCGCACGTCCGCCGCGTGCTGGAGGTGATGCGCACTGAACCGCGCTACGTGCTGGGCGTGGCGGACCAAGTTCCTCCCGATGGTTTGGAGCGCCGGGTGCGCCGCGTGGGCGAGCTCTTGGAAGAATTTGGAGGCTACTAATGCACAAATCGAATCACGCCAAACGACCACGGAGCATGAAACGAGTGGGTGTCGTTGTGCACCGGGCTCCAGGATAGAAAGCGCCGTTGGGTGGCGTCTCCCGGCCCGTCGCAGCGAAAGAAGTTGACCCGCCACTCGGCATTGGGCTCCAGCGATTTTGTTCCACTCATCGCGGCAACCGGAATGCGCATTTCGCAGGTCCACACGTGGTTCTTGACGTCGATGCTGGTCGCGTGCTCGAACCCGGAATCCCATTGCGCATTGCCGAAGGGCTTCTTGTCGAGATCGATCTCCAAGTCAATCCAAAGGTTGTTGGGCGCCACCTCAAACTCGTAGTAGTGCCTCATGCGCTCCGGTTGAGGATTCAGGAAAACCTCCACCACGTCACGCTCCCAGAGTTGCCAGTGATCCTTGCTGGTGTCCTTGCTGTCGTACAGATTCAAGGTGTTGTATTTGCACCGATAGGCGAAGTAAACGAAGGCGGGCGTCCAAAGGGAAGCGATCTCGGCGGCGGATTGCGGGAATTTGACGCGGTTAAAAGCGTCACGTTCAACCTCGACCCAGGACGCGACACCCCAGGCCGGCTTGGCGAGATTGCCGTCCGGGACAAAATCCTGGGTTATAGACCTGGAGATGAACTGAGAGTCGCTGAGGTAGGATTGGGGATCCGAACCAGGAACCTCCGCTGCTTCCACCATCCGACAACCTCCCGCCACCATGATGAGTAACAACATACCGGCGAGCTGTTTTCGGCAGCACATCAACAACCTCCTCGGTGAGCCGGATGCACGTGCATTGAAGGGCACATTATGGCGGAGGCTTCGATAATTCACAACGGGATTCGACCCAGAAGATGAGCGTGTTGACTCCGCAGGGAAGGAGCCCTAAGCTGGCATGATGAGTTTCTGGAGTCGAAGGCAGTGGTTGCGCAGCGCCGTGGCGGCCATGGTGGGTAGCTCAGCGTCTGCGTCGCCCATGCCCGTGCCGGCGGGTTCGGGCCCCGCGAATCCTGCGGAAACACACAAAGTGCCGCTGGATCTAACGGACTTCCAGCCAAAAAGTATGCTCCACGTTCCGGAGACAAAGGTCCTGCGCTCAAAGTATCCCATGATTGACGTCCATGCCCATCTTTCCTTCCAGGCCGCAAGCCGGAACGGGGTTGGGCTTGGGGAAAACATAACTTACCCGGCGCCACCCGCCGAGATTTTGGCCGTTATGGATCGCAAGAATGTCCGTACCATGGTGAATCTTACCGGCGGGCACGGCGAAGGCGTGGTGGAGGTCATCCAAAAATGGCAGAAGCCCTATCCGGGTCGCTTCGTGGTATTTACCGAACCGTGGTGGGAGCGCTCGAACGAGCCCCGCTACGGCCAATTCCAGGCGGATGAGATCGAGCGCGCCCACCAAGCCGGCGCCAAGGGTCTGAAAATCATGAAAACCCTGGGGCTTTACCTGCGTGGGAATGTTACCACGGGGGCACTGGTGAAGTTGGACGACCACCGCTTTGATCCGATGTGGGAAGCTTGCGGCGCCCTCGGTATGCCCGTGGCCATTCACACTTCCGACCCCGACGCGTTTTTCCTGCCCATTGACCGCTTCAACGAGCGGTTCGAAGAGTTAAACAACCATCCCGACTGGTCGTTCCACGGCCGCGACTTTCCCAGCAAAATGGATTTGCTCGAGGCACGCAACCGCGTGTTTGCCCGTCACCCCAAGACGCAGTTCATTGCCCTGCATGTCGGGAACCGGGGAGAAGATTTGGGATACGTCTCTCAGTGCCTGGATCGCTTGCCCAACATGCACGTTGAGACGGCGGCGCGGCTCAACGAACTGGGCCGGCAGCCGCGCCAGGCGCGCAAATTCTTCGAAAAATATCAGGACCGCATCATGATTGGGACGGACGCGATCCCGCACGGCACGGAGCTTCCGCAGCAGATACTCTGTGATGAGCTGTATGAGATCTATTTCCGCTTCCTGGAGACGGAAGACGAGTATTTCGAGTATGCACCAGCGCCCATTCCTCCCCAGGGGCGCTGGCGAATTTCCGGTCTGGGTCTGCCGGACCAAATTCTCCGCAAGGTCTATAACGAAAATGCCGCGCGACTGCTGAATCTGGCTTCGTGACGCGCCTTCCTCGACGCCAAGCGCTATCTTGGAAGTTTCAGGTCCCCCGTAATCTCCATCAGGGCACTTACACCTCCCGCCGTCTCCGCCGGTTGGGCGCCGCCCACATAGATGGTGTACTCGCCAGGCGCTGCGACGTGTTCGCCTTGTTCATTCACCATGCTTAAGTCGCGTGGGTTCAGCGTGTAGCTCAAATGTCGGGTTTCTCCCGGCAGCAGATGCACACGCGCGAATCCCCGCAAAGCGCGTGCCGGGGCGCCGGCGATGGATGGAAATTCCAGGTAAAGTTCCGCCACCTCGTCGCCAGCAATCTTGGATGTGTTGCGGACGTCCACCTGCACCGTGAGGGCGGCTCCCGCTTTAAGCTGCGGCGATGAAAGCTTCAGGTTGCTGTACTCGAACGTGGAGTAGCTCAATCCATAACCGAAACCGTAGAGGGGCTTCCCTTGAAAGTACCGGTAGGTGCGGTTCTGCATCGAGTAATCTTCAAAGGGCGGCAGTTGGTCGAGCGAAGAATAAAAAGTAACCGGCAGACGCCCACTGGGATTGTTCAAGCCCGCCAAGGTCTCGGCAATCGCCGTGCCGCCTTCTTCGCCGGAGTACCACGCTTCCAGGACCGCCGCGGCATGTTCCTGCGCCCAATTCACCGCCAACGCGCTCCCGCTCATCAAGACCACCATCAGCGGCTTGCCGGTTGCCGCCAGCGCTTCCAGTAGTTGTTGCTGCGCTTCCGGCAGTCCGATCTCGGTGCGGTCGCCTCCCTTGAAGCCCGGCGCCTGGACACGCATTTCTTCGCCTTCGAGATTTGGCGAGAGGCCCACGAATGCCACCACCGCATCCGCCTGCTGTGCCGCTTTCACGGCCTCATCGCGGAGGACGTCCAACGGGGGTTGCCAGTTCAGCGCCACGTGGCCGCCGGACAGGGAAGAGATTACATACTCAAGCTGGAACGCATGGGGTTTTGTATCCTCGAAGTTCACCTGAAACGTGGTGGGCGCCTCTTTCCTTCCTTCCGTGAGCCACGTGGAAGGAACCGCCAGCGTGGTGTCGAGAACCACTTGGCTGTCCAGAAGGATCCGGAACCCCATCTTGCCGCCGCCGGGATGCCATCCGGGCTGCGGAATGCTGAAGGTGTAGGCGCCGGGTCCGGGCGGAGTCAGCGTGCCGGTCCAGCGCACGGCAAAAGTCTTCATGGAAACCCCCGGCACGGGAGCCGCGGCCCTCCAGTCGAATTGGATCTGCGGGTCCACACGCGTCAGCACCGGCTTCCCGCTGAAGTCTGTATTGGAAAAGTATTCGCCCTTCAATCCCGGCCCCGCCCCGCCCGGCTGATGAAAGACGCTGGAAGGTACGGGTACTGACAACTGTTCGACATAGGGAGACCCTTGGGCGTAAACAATCTTCGCCTTGCCGGCAAAGATTTTGCGGATTCCTTCCAGAGGATAAACCGGGTGCGACGGCGTGCCGTTGTAATTTCCCTCCAACGCCGGCAATGACTCGGCGTTCGGTCCAATCACCGCGATCGTTTTGAAGTTTGATTTGAGGGGAAGGATGCCATCCTGATTTTTCAATAACACAATCGACTCTCGCGCCGCCCGCAGGGCCAGCCGCCGGTGCTGGGGAGAGTCATCCTCGGAGAAGGGAATCTGATTGAAGGCCAACGCGGCGGGTGGGTCGAACATTCCCAGCCGGAAGCGCGCCGTGAAGAGGCGCTTCATCGCCGTATCGATTTCGCTTTCTTCGATCAAGCCGTCCTGCACGGCCTGCACCAGCGCCAGGTACTCATCGCCGCAGGTGGTGTCCGTCCCGGCCTGGACGGCCACGGCCGAGCCGTGCTCATCGTCCGGGGCGAATTTGTGACCCGTGGTGATATCGCCCACCGCGCCACAATCGGAAGTGACATAGCCTTGGAATTTCCAGGCGTCACGCAGCGTCTCCTGCAACAGAAACTTGCTGGCGCATGCGGGCGCGCCGTCCACGGCGTTGTAAGCGCACATCACCGAATCGGCGTGGCCCTCCACCACCGTGGCACGAAAGGCGGGAAGGTAAGTGTCCTCCAGGTCGTGGGGCGAGGGGTTGACGTTGAACCCGTGCCGCATCAGTTCCGGTCCGCTGTGGACCGCGTAATGCTTGGGCGTCGCGATGGCCTTGAAGTATTTGGGATCGTTCCCCTGCATGCCGGTCACGAAGGCCACGCCCAGCCTCCCGGTGAGGAAAGGATCTTCGCCGTAAGTCTCCTGGCCGCGCCCCCAGCGGGGATCGCGGAAAATGTTGATGTTGGGCGACCAGAAATCGAGGCCGAAGTAGATGCGGTGGTTTCCCTCGCGCTGCGCCTGGTTATACTTGGCGCGCGCCTCGGTGGCAATCGTTTCGCCCTCGAGGTGAATCAGGTCGAAATCCCAGGTGGCCGCCATGCCTATAGCCTGCGGGAACACCGTGGCGTACCCCGAGCGCGCCACGCCGTGCAGCGCTTCACTCCACCAGTCGTACGAAGGAACCCCGAGCCGGGAAATTTCCGGCGCCGTATGCTGCATTTGCCGCACCTTCTCTTCCAGCGTCATGCGCGAAACAAGATCCGCGACGCGCTTCTCCATCGGCAGAGAAGGATCCTTGTACGCGGGGAAAGGCTGCGCCGGCTTGGCCTGGGCAAAGGCAGTCGCCATCCACCCGCCGGCAATAGCCAATGCCAGGAGCGCATGAATAATCGCCTGCCTCACCGGTCTGTACTTCGCCATGTTCATATCACTCACCTCCCGCGGATTCTGGGCCTGCATGGGCACGGAGAAATAAGTTGCCGATTCCAACAACCTGCCGGGCACGGCCGAAATGAATCGGCCCCGGCGGCAAGAATATTGGCCGATGTGACGGGCAAGCGTCAACAAAGGCCTGACAAGTCGCAATCCTAATTGGCCGCAGATGCCCCGCGCGCAGACTTGATTACAGCATAGAAAGACGGTTTGGGCCGGCCATCGCGATCAAACAAGAGTGGGTAGTTGGTTCTTCCCCGTACGGGCCAGTTGTTCAGCCAGGAGCTGGCATCAGTGACACCCCAGAATGTTACGCGGGCGAGGTCTACGCGGTGTTTGAGAAACACTCCAAACAAATCGGCATACCGCTTCGCCAGCGCTTGTTGGAGCGAATCCGGCAACCCGTTTGTGTACGGATTCAGTTTGGCCCGCAACTCAACGTTAACTGAGATGTCCGCGCCGCGGTACGACATTGCCGCGGGCAACACGTCAACGTCGAGTTCCGTGATCATCACCTTGACACCGAGTTTGGCGAAGGCGCCGATGGTTGCGTCCACCTGATCAACCGGGGGCCAGTCAATTTTGTAGTGCCCCTGGAGGCCGACGCCCGTGACCGGCACTCCCTCAGCCCTGAGCTTGCGGATCAGTTCGATGGCGCCGTGGCGCTTTGCTTCGTTCTCGAGCGAGTAATCGTTGTAGTTCAGCTCGGCCTTGGGATCGGCTTCGTGCGCGAACTCAAAGGCCTTGGCAAGGTACTCCTCGCCGATGATTTTCAGCCAGGGCGTTTGGCGAAGCGTGCCATCATCATTGAGCGCTTCATTGACAACATCCCAGCCGTTGACGCGGCCCTTGTAGCGGCCGACGACCGTTTGGATGTGTTCCCGCAGGCGCTTCAGGAGCATCTCGCGATCAAGGGGATTTCCCTGCGCATCCTCGAAGACCCACTTGGGCGTTTGTTGGTGCCACACCAGCGTGTGGCCGACGATGAACATGTGATGCTTTTCGCCGAACGCCACGTACTTGTCGGGCAGGTCGAAATTGTAGCGCTCCGGTTCGGGATGAACGCTCTCCCACTTCAAAACGTTCTCCGGGGAGATGGCGTTGAATTGCGCCTTGACGATGGCGGCATCGCGGGCATCACTTTCGGTAAACTCGCCGGGGTTGAGCGCGGCCCCTATCAGGAATGAACCCTTGAACGCGTCTTTGAGTGCGGGCGGCGTGTTATCAACCGCCGGCAAGCTCAAGGTCAGAAGCAGAAGGCTCAAAGCGGTCGCCCCAATAAGCAGGGTTCGCAGATGTTCCCTCACGCAGCATGGAACGAATTCCCTCATGCCGCGTACCCCTTTCGCCGTTCTGCCAATTCTGTGGTCATCTGGATGTTGGTTTTGGTGTCAATCTTGTAGAAGAACAGGCACGCCACACCCAGGAAGAACACCAGCGCAGCAAACACGCTGGCGATCAACTTGATGCCCAGGATCGAATCGGCGCTCTGGATGGCGTTGGGCACGTAACCGAACAGCGACAGAATCCAGCTTGCAAGGGCGCGGCCGATGGCGAGCCCGGCTTTCAAGCCAAATACCGTACTGGCAAACACCATGGCCGTGGCCCGGCGCCTCGTCTTCCACTCGGAGTAATCGGCCACATCGGCCATCATCGCCCAGAGTAGCGGCGCCGTGATGCCCCAGGCAAATTGGCGCAACCCCTCGAGCACAATGATCACCGTGGTGGAGGTTGCGGGCACGAGAATCAACATCCCCGCAAACGCGGCCGATAGCGCTAGAGCAACGATAAAGAGGTTACGGCTGCCGAAGCGCTTTACCAGGGCCGTCGAGCACATGACGCCCGCGAGCACCATTCCCAGTCCCACCATATTGAAGAGACTGAACAACCGCTCATTGCCTGCGCAGTACTTGAAGTAGTACAGCATGGTGCCACTGCGCATGGAAAGCCCGATGAAGATCAGCACTGTGACGACGAACAAGGTGATCCACGGGCCGTTGTTGGACAGGTCTTTGAGATCCTGGCCGATCGATGATTTCTGGCCGGGAGGAGGCTGAATGCGCTCTTGCGTGGTGAAAAAGGTAACGCAGAAGAAAATGACGGCCAGGATAGCGAACAGGCCCATGGTCATTTGGTAGCCTTTGGCCTTATCGCCGTGGCCAAAGTACAGAACCATGGGCAGGGCGAGGACTTGGACGATAAAAGCCGAGCTGTTTGCCCCCACCTGCCGGTACGAGGAAAGGCTTGTGCGTTCTTTCATGTCCCCGGTCATGACGCCGGTCAACGCCGAATACGGGACGTTGTTCATGGAGTAGATCGCCATCAGCAGGATGAAGGTGATGTAGGCGTAGACGAGCTTTCCACCCGGGCTGAAATTCGGCGTCACAAACGCCAGAACCGCCATAATGCCGAAGGGGACTGCAGTGGCGATGACCCAGGGGCGAAACCGTCCCCACCGGGTGTGTGTGCGGTCCGCGACCACACCCACGATGGGATCGAAGAATCCACTACCGATACCAACGATCAGAATCATTGTCCCGGCGGCTTTCGTCGAGAGCCCGAACGTGTCCGTGTAAAAAATCAACTGGAAGGCCAGCAGGGTCTGGAAGACGAAATTGGCCGCCACGTCCCCCAGGGCGTAGCCGACCTTTTCTTTTACGGAGAGTCTTAGCGCCTCTTCGGTCATATGCGACCTCATCCCTGAGCGTTTACGCTTTCACCTGCAAAACCACCTTCTGTAAATCGGAGTCCCGCGATGAATTTCCGACCATGATCTCAAAATCCCCCGGCTCGACCACGAACTTCATGTTGATGTCATAAAAGGCAAGCGACTCCGGAATGATATCCAGCGTGACGGTCTTCGTCTCGCCCGGCTGCAAGGAGACTTTCTTAAAACCCTTCAACTCCTTGATCGGACGCGTGACGGAGCTGACCACATCCCGGATATACATCTGGACGACTTCCGTTCCTTGGCGCTTGCCGGTGTTGGTCACGTCCGCCATCACGCGTGTGGCATCGTTGCGGCGAATGCTCTTCCTGGCGAGCCGGACTTTCTTAATCTCAAAAGTGGTGTAACTCAGGCCGTAGCCGAAGGCGTACAACGGCGACACATCGTCAAACAAATACCCCCGGCGCGCGGAGGGCTTGTAGTTGTAAAAAACCGGCAAATGACCCGCGGAGCGCGGAAAGCTCATGGGGAGTTTACCGCCGGGATTGAAGTCACCGAACAAGACGTCGGCAACTGCATGGCCGGTTTCCTGCCCGAGATACCAGCACTCGAGAATCGCCGGAACATTCTGGGTGAGGTAGTTGATCGAAAGCGGCCGTCCGTTGAAGAGAAGCACGATGACCGGTTTGCCGAGTGCCAGCATCGCCTTGACCAGTTCTTCCTGCCTCCCGATGAGGTCCAGGCTCGTGCGGTCGCCCATGTGTACGTGCGACCAGGCCTCGCGCGAGGTTTGTTCGTTCCCGCCGAGGGCCAGCACGATCGCGTCCGCCCGCTTCGCCACTTCCACGGCTTCCGCGATTT
>Ga0326728_10019711_pt1 | contig 13038 bp, 9 predicted proteins | sample MB3enrmetagenome_FD_207602 | JGI IMG/M metagenome (GOLD analysis project Ga0326728, IMG submission 207602) | Lab enriched peat soil microbial communities from McLean, Ithaca, NY, United States - MB31MN | ecosystem: Environmental > Terrestrial > Soil > Wetlands > Peat | place: USA: New York...
GCGTCCCGCATCTGCTTTTCAAGTTCGATGACAACATTCGGGATCTCGGCCCTGGGCACGTGTTTTGTATCCTTGATCTCGACCTCTTTTTCTTTAACCGGTTTTATAATCGTCTGCGGGACGATGTGGTGCTCCTCGTTATACGCGATCTGCATCTCGCGCCTGCGTTTTGTCTCGGAGATCGCGGCCTTCATGGAATCGGTCATTGAATCTGCATAGAGCACCACTTTTGCGTTCACGTTCCGTGCCGCCCTTCCGATGATCTGGATCAGGCTCCGTGTGTCCCGGAGGAACCCTTCCTTGTCTGCATCAAGGATGCCAATGAACCCCACCTCAGGAATATCCAGTCCCTCCCGCAGGAGGTTGATCCCGACCAGCACATCGAATTTACCCAGCCTGAGTTCCCGGATGATCTCGGTGCGTTCCAGCGTCTGGATCTCCGAGTGGAGGTACCGGGTGCGGATACCATGATCGGCAAGGTAATCTGAAAGTTCTTCGGCAAGTTTTTTCGTGAGCGTGGTCACGAGCACCCGGTCGCCGCGTGCGATGGTCTTATTGACCTCGCTTATCACATCGAGCGTCTGTCCCTCGATGGGCCGGACTTCGACTGCCGGGTCGATAAGGCCGGTCGGCCGGATGATCTGCTCGACAAGCTGTGTTGAGTGCTGTAATTCGTAGGGCCCCGGGGTTGCCGAGACAAAGATGACCTGGCTCATGTACTGCTCGAATTCGTGGAATTTCAGGGGCCGGTTGTCGAGTGCCGAAGGGAGCCGGAACCCGTAATTAACGAGCGTCTCCTTCCTGGACCGGTCGCCGTTGTACATCCCGTGGAGCTGCGGGATTGTCTGGTGGCTCTCATCGATAATCATCAGGAAATCTTCCGGGAAGTAGTCAAGCAGGCAGTACGGTTTCTCTCCCGCTTTCCTGCCGTCGAAATGCCGCGAGTAATTTTCGATTCCCTTGCAGGAACCGGTCTCCTGGATCATTTCGAGGTCAAAGTTTGTCCTCTGCCGGAGCCGGTGCGCTTCGACGAGTCCGAGCGTGGTAAGTGTCTCGTCGAGTTCTTCTTTTATGGTGGCAATGGCCGCTTTCTGTGCACTCTCCGTAGTGACAAAGTGACGTGCGGGGTAGACATAGAAATATTTCATCGCCTCCTTTTTTGCCCCGGTGTTCTTGTCGACCTCAGTGATACGCTCGATCTCGTTTCCGAAGAGTTCGATCCTGATGATGTCGTTATAGTATCCCGGCACGATATCGATGGTGTCCCCCTTGACCCGGAACCGTCCCGGGGAGAGATCGATATCGTTTCTTTCGAACTGGATGTCCAGGAGCCGGCTCATGATATCGTTCCGGGTGATCTTCTGGCCGACCGAAAGATCAAAACCGAGGTTGCGGAAATTTTCCGGGTTCCCAAGGCCAAAGATGCAGGAGACCGAGGCAACGACGATCACATCGCGCCGGCACGAGAGCGAAGCGGTTGCGGAGAGACGGAGCATCTCGATCTTGGGGTTGATCGCAGAGTCTTTCTCGATATACTGGTCTTTTGCCGGGATGTAGGACTCGGGCTGGTAGTAATCGTAATACGAGACAAAGTACTCGACCCGGTTTTTCGGGAAAAAGTCGCAGAACTCCTGGTAGAGCTGGGCGGCGAGTGTCTTGTTGTGGGCGATGACGAGCGTCGGTTTGTTTGCTGCTGCAATCACGTTTGCCATCGTGAATGTTTTCCCTGAGCCGGTGACGCCAAGAAGCGTCTGGAGCCGGGCGTGATCCGCCAGTCCGTCATTGAGCTGTGCTATCGCTTCCGGTTGCGAGCCGGCCGGGGGAAAGGTGGCGACGAGCTGGAAATCTGTCACGTGCTTTAAGTGTTTTTGCCGGGATATAAAAAAGAATGGGGATGCGGCATGAAGGTGATGCCGTCACTTCGGTTTATAGTAACCCCATTTCGCGAGGGCTTCTTTAAGTTCCTTTGCCTTTTTTGCCTTCTCGTCAAGCGTCACTCCTTCCTGCCACGCCTCGATTGCCTGCATGGTTGCCCGTGCCCCGGCCCGGGTGCCCTTCGGGTGACCGTGGATGCCGCCCGAGACCAGCAGGATGAGATCCGTACCGTAGATGTCGAGCACATCGGGAACAAGGCCCGGGTGCAGTCCGCCCGATGAGACCGGGAATGCCGTCTTTATTGAGCCCCAGTCCTGCGCGAGGCACTGGTGCGGGACCTCGGCAATCTTTTTCTTCCGCAGCAGGTCTGCAAGCAGGATCGATTCGGTCTTTGTACCGGTCAGTTTTCCCACGGCAGTACCGGTGTGGATCTGGGAAACGCCGATAAGACGCATGAGTTTTGCGAGGAAGTACATCGTCATCCCGTGCTTCTTGTTCCGGTCGAAGGTTGAATGGAACGCCCGGTGCGCATGGATCGCAAGGCCCAGGTCTGAGCAGTAATCCCTCATGGTCATGACACTCGCGTTTCCTGCGACGACAACATCGATCATTGCGTAATTCCAGCCGTACTCTGCGAGCAGGTCGGCACGCTTTTTCATGGTTTCAACATCGGCAGAGATGTTCAAAAACGCGGACTTCTTCTCACCAGTCTCCTGCTCGGCCTTGTCCCGCAGTTTTGTCATATATTTTACGCGGTCGTCGAACCGGTTGAACAATGTCGAGGTGAGGTTCTCATCGTCCTTGACAAAATCAAAGCCGCCCATCCAGGTTTCATACCCCACTTCGGCGTGCTCTTTTGCGGAAAACCCAATCTTGGGCTTGGGTACCGCACCGGTCAGGGGCCTGCCGTAGACCTTCATCATCTTCCGTATGCCGTCCATGCCAAAGTGGGGTCCTTTGAACCCGCTGATATACGCGGGTGGGAGCGTAGCGTCAATGAGCCGTAGGTTTTTGAGCGCCTTCATCCCGAAGATATTCCCAGCAATCCCGCTCATCAGCTGGACGGCGTTTCCCTCCTCCCAGAGTGCGAGAGGGTAGGCAACCTTGACAAAGTGCTTGTCGAATGCAAACGCTTTTGCCTCCAGTTTCTTCATCCTCGGGGGCATCGTAAAGAGTGTTGTCCAGGTGCCGGTCGAACTCTCGGATGCGATCCGGCCTGCGGCCTCGTTCTCCGTGATCCCTGCGGCCGGTTCAAAGTAAAAAAGACAGACAAGATCGTCTTTTGCCGGCTCGTAATTCTTATCAACAAACTCGTTGTACCAGTCAATTGCCATAGTTCTTCCTGTACCTACCAATGCGTGCATGATTCAAAAATCTTCAGATCGGGAACCGGGGTACATCGTTAAAAGAAAGAACCAGTCATGAGCGGGAAAAATGCTTTAGGTCAACCGAAACCATTTTTATTTAGGGGATCCTAATAATTGATCAGATGGCACAGGAACAGGTTGAGGAATATCTCGAAGCGATTTACGATATCGCCGGGACAGATGGTGCAGCAAAGACCACGGCAATTGCAAAATGCCTCAAGGTCGCACCCGCGAGCGTAACCGAGGCCCTCCAGAGCCTTGCAGAAAAAAACCTTGTCAATTACGAACCTTACAAGGGTGCAAGCCTGACCGAGGAGGGGAAAAAAATTGCAGAGACCATCAAACGCCGTCACCGGCTCCTTGAAGTCTTCCTCGCCGATGTGCTCCATATCAACCGGACCCGGGTACATGATGAAGCGTGCCGGATGGAACATACGATCTCCGAAGATACCGAGAACGCGCTCTGCCGGATGCTCAACGCCCCGGCACGCTGTCCCCACGGGAGTCCTATTGCCCCCTGCGCCAAGGGTGTCGGGAGCTGCAGCGAGTGCGATGCCGTAACCGCTTCTGCCCTTCCTCTCCCGAGTGCCCTTCGCCCATCTGACATTATCCCTATTACCGATCTCGGTGCACAGGAAAAAGGGACGATAGCGTTTATCCGGGGGGACTGCAAGGTTGTCCAGCGGCTTTCCGATCTGGGCCTGACACTCGGGACCACCGTCTCTGTCACCCGTAAAGCACCCATGAGCGGGCCGGTTGAAGTCTTTGTGCGCAGGACAAAACTGGCAATCGATCACGCAATTGCAGAAAATATTTTTGTCAATGCAATAAAGGGTGGGGCACCGTGAGCTGGTGTGGGGGATGCAAAGAGTGCACCCCGCCAAAGGAGAGCACCATAAAAAATGTGGATTACACCATTGCCCTTGCCGGTAATGCAAATGTGGGTAAAAGCGTCACCTTCAACCAGCTGACCGGCGTCGACCAGATTATCGGGAACTGGCCGGGGAAAACGGTCGAGCGAGCTGAAGGGCTCCTCCAGTACAAGGGCAAAAGGATCCGTGTCATAGACCTGCCGGGGATCTACTCGTTTTCCACGTACTCGATGGAGGAACTGGTCTCGCGGGAGTACATTGCGCTGGAACACCCGGATGCGGTCGTCAACGTGATCGATGCATCCGCACTGGAACGCAACCTCTTCTTTACGATCCAGCTCATGGAGCTCGCCCCGACGCTGCTCGTCTCGGTCAACCAGATCGATCTTGCGGAGAAAAAAGGGATCAGTGTCGATACCGCGAAACTCTCGAAGCTGCTCGGCGTCCCGGTCATCCCGACGGTGGCTATCCGGGGAAAGGGCATTTCCAATCTCACTGAAGCGATCCTCGATCTTGTGCATGATCACCCGGCTCCGCCGGTTCTCACGTACGGCAGGGAGATCGAAGAGCGCATCGGTAAAATCGTCTCCCTGATGGGTGCGGTAACCACAGCGTATCCCGTCCGCTGGATTGCAATAAAACTGCTGGAGCGGGACCCCGAGGTCGCCCGTATCGTCGGTTCACAGGACCCGTCCATTGTCGCCGCTGCCGGGAAACTCTCCGAAGAGATCGAGACGCTGCACGGGGAACCGGTCTGCGTGGTGATGAGCGCGGAGAGGTACCAGGTGGCCGACCGGATCGCAGCTGAGGTGATCACCGTTCGGCCCCAGGAGGACGGCATGCCAAAGAAGAGCCTGACCGACAAGCTCGATCAGGTGGCCCTCCACCCCTACCTCGGGTACCTCGCGGTCTTTCTCGTGATAGGGGGGCTGCTCGTATGGACATTTGTCGTCGGTGCCCGTATCTCCGATATTATCCAGTCTTTTCTCACGCAGATCGCGCCGTATGAACCGGTCATCACCGGTCCTGTCACCGGTATTCTCTGGAACGGCGCGTTCTCGGGATTTATCGCGGGAGTCACGCTGGTCATCCCGTATGTCCTGCCGTTCTACCTCCTTCTCGCCGTGATGGAGGACTCCGGCTACCTCACCCGCATCGCGGTGATGCTCGACCGGGGCATGCACAAGATTGGGCTGCACGGGAAAGCCGTCATCCCCCTCATCCTTGGCTACGGGTGCAATGTCCCGGCCTGTTTCTCCTGCCGGATCATGGAATCGCCTAAGCAGAAACTGCTCGCGGCGTTCCTTGTCACCCTCATCCCCTGCACGGCCCGGACGGTCGTTATCCTCGGCCTCGTCGGAAAATTTGTCAGCATCTGGTGGGCGCTCGCGCTCTATGCCTTCGATATTGTGCTGATCATCATTGTCGGGAGGATCGCATTCAAGGTCGTCCCGGGCGAATCGGTCGGCCTTATCATGGAGATGCCGGACTACCATGTCCCTTCAGCCTCTGTTGTCCTCAAGCAGACATGGGCGCGGACAAAGTCGCTTATCTGGTTTGTCTTTCCCGCGTACATTGTTGGGAGCGCCGCGATCCAGGTATTCTACGCGGTTGGCCTGCTCACCCCGGTCAATAACATCCTTGCACCGATAACGGTTTTATGGCTGGGCCTGCCCATCATCGTCGGGATCACCCTCATCTTCGGTATCGTGAGAAAAGAACTTACGATCCTCACGCTTGCAGTGCTCTTTGGGTCGACCAACTTCGCAGCCTTCCTCACCCCGGTCCAGCTCATCGTGATTGCGCTTGTCTCGATGCTCTATATCCCCTGCATCTCGGTCATCCTGGTGCTCGCCTCGGAGTTCGGGTGGAAACGATCGCTTGCGATCTCATTTACCGAGATCGTACTCGCACTTCTGGTCGGTGGGATCGCATTCAGGCTGCTCAGCCTCTTTATGGGCTAAAACCACTCCAACGTTTTTTTATCCCCTGCTGTTGTCGGCCGGAGACCGGTCGGGGAAAAAAATATCTGCCTGATATTTCAGAGCGAAGAAACCGGATGCCTCAAAAAAGATGTATCAATTCCCCTGCTGTCAGGTACGTGCGGTAGTGCGGGAGATCTTCATGAACCAATCGTGGTTACCGGCACATAGGGGGCTTTCCCGGTCTTTGGATCGACAAGGATTGAAATCGTCCCCTTCGGGGCGCTCGTTGTAAACTGTCTGACCATCGTGCCATTATTATAGACCCCGACGGTCAGGACATCCCCATAATAATCCTGCTTTGTAAACGAGGCTTGCACGAGATCGTTACTGTTCTTTATCGGATAGAACTTTTCCCCGGTGCCACGTACCTCGGTAAGGCTCCCCGGGTTACCGTAGGTTCCCAAAAAGGTCCCGTTGTACGTTACCTTTACCCACACGCCGTCAGCGGGGACCATGACCGGTGCAGTGGTCGTCATGACAGGAGCCGGCGTCTGGTTCACCGGTGTGACCACCGGGTGATCTGATCCTCCGTTCATTTCTGCCGGCACAAGGTACATGACAAGTGCTCCAGCGATTATTACCAGAATCACGATGATAATCGCACCTATCATACGGACCGGGATTTTTCCGGGCTGCGGTACAGGATGCTGTGGGGCAGGGGACGGTACTGTCGGGAGAGTTATAACGGGAGGAGTCTTCGGGCCATCGCCGGACGATGCATCGGAAAGCACCGGGAAAATGACCGTGTCAGGTAATCCGGTCTGTTTTCCGGTCCCGGTTTCAGGAGTACCAGACTCGTCATTGTGATCCGGTGCGGTTCCTCCTGTCCCACGGTTCACCGGCAATTCGGCCGGCTTACCCGCAGATTCCTCTTCATGCTCTTCCAGATCCGACAGGTCCGGGATCTCCGGTTCCGGGAGGTTCTTTAAGTGCAAAAGTAATTCCGGGAGCACCAGTGCGGGAATTCCCGGTTTTTTTGCCGGTTCTCTGAACTCTGCCGTGTTTACAGGGAGGACTGGTTCTTTGCCATCCGGGCCTTCACCAGCAGATGGTTCTGGCTCCATTTCCGGTACTTGTGGCACCAGTTCATCAAACGGTGTTGCCGGAGCCGCAGGGCTGACCTGTTCCTCTTCCTGAACAGGTACAGCAGAGTCTTCCTCTGCCGAAACAATCGGGCGGTCACCATCAGCATTTTTTTGGGGAGATTCCGCTTTTACCCGATCGACCGGCTCTTCTGGTACCGGGGAACTGGCAGTTTCTTCTCTTGAATCTGACGGAGCCGGCTGAGCGTGGCCGGTCTCATGCTCCGGTGCCGGCTGGACGAGTTCACGAGGGTTGTTCTTGCCCTTCGGTGCCGGATTTTCAACGGTCTCGTCCGGTGTATCCCAATCAGTCCCCTGTATCGCGGAAAGCAGTTCCTCCGATGGTCGCCTGCTCTTCCCTGCTACCTGCGAGTGTGGCAATGGTACCTCGGGAGCTCCGAAGCGGCGGACGGTGGGATTCATACCCCTCGGTTTTGACGGGACCTGCTGTTTTGCAGTTGTGGCAGGTTCCTGGCGGACCGACACAATATTCTCGATCAGTTTCTGCACCCAGCGATCGCATTCTGCGGCCCGGTCTTCATACGGCTGCTGTGAAAATATTAAATCAATGGTTTTTGAGTCCTCAAGGCCGACAGGATCAATGACCGTAAGGGTGATAAACGGCTCGCGCGCCGGGGTTGTCCCCCCTTTTACAGACAGGATGGTGGCAAACGGGACGACCTGCGGCTGGTCGATCGTGTGATCGCTGTCGACAAGGGCAAGGCGCTGGCTGGTGAGGATCAGGTCGTACTCGACATCATCGATTAGAACCCGGTCGGTTGTCAGGATGATGGATTCACCGCTTTTCAGGTACGGGCCGGCCACGCGTAAGCACTCTCCTGATCCATTTTCGCTGTCTGTCATGATATGCTTTTTAGGTAATCCGGTTTTTTTACGGTATCCTGTGGCAGGCACGGCAGCACCGCTTGGCAGCCGGGCATCCCCTCTGTAGAGGCCAACGATCGTACCCTGTTACGGATGCAGCAGTCGGTTTTTGATCCCTTCTGATCGGTAATCCGGCGTTCCCTTCATATAGGAACCTGAAGATACCGTTACATCAGGCAATGATACCAGTATGAAGGCAGTTCTTATTTTTTCGGGCGGGATGGACAGCACGACCCTGCTCTACGACCTGATCCACGAGGGGTATGAGGTCAGTGCCATCACCTTCGATTACCACCAGAAACACAAAAAAGAGATCCGGTGCGCAGAGCGGACCTGCGCAAAACTCCATATTTCCCACAAAATTGTCGATGTTTCAGTCCTGAACGATCTGGCCCCGTCCAGCCTGACCCGGGACTCGTGGGACGTTCCCGAAGGCAATTATGCGGAAGAGTCGATGAAACAGACGGTCGTCCCGAACCGGAACATGGTTTTTTTGAGCCTTGCAGCTTCCTATGCCATCGGCACCGGGGCCGGACATCTTTTTTACGCAGCACACGCCGGGGACCATGCGATCTATCCGGACTGCCGGCCGGCATTTGTGAGTGCCATGACGACCGCCCTGCATCTCTGTGACTGGAACGATATCGTGCTGCACGCACCATATCTCCGGCTGAGCAAAGGAGATATTGTCAAAAAAGGCATCGCGCTCGGGGTCGATTACGCAGATACATGGTCGTGCTACAAAGGGGAGGAACTGTCCTGCGGGAAGTGCGGCGCCTGCACCGAGCGGCGCGAGGCGTTCCTGCAGGCAGGAGCGGTCGATCCGCTGGAATACCGGTCTTAAGATCCTGACCATGCAGCGCTAATAAAAAGATTACCGGATCCCTTTTCTCTCTCTTTTTACGGGGTCTCAAAAGCAAAATCAACCCGGTAGTCCTGCGAGCATTCCCCGTCGAGGATAGTCTCGTAGGTTGTCGTATCTCCCGCGCCAATGTGACCGACAAAGATGGACCTTGAATCCCGGATCGTGCCGGTCCCGGTATTGACAAGGTTAAAATTCAGCCGGATATTGTCAGCAGATACGTTCCCGGCATTGTAGACATACCCGGTCAGGCGCGAATAACAGCCATATTCAGGAGACCACGAGTCCTGGTACTGGTAATGGGCATGCAGCGGACCGGATGAACTGTCCTGAACGGTTGCCGTGCTGAGGCACCCGGCACCTGCGGTAAAGGCGATCACGAAAATACAGACAAGCGCACCGGGAAAAATTTTTGGTAAAAACATAACCGGTTTCTCCATACGAGCGAAAACCATCCCCAAAAATGGGGTGGTGATCACTTGAGCACGAGGATCGACTCAGGGGCACGGACTACGAGTGCAAGGCTCTCGTAGATCTGGAATTCGAGCAGGTCGCCGACCGGGCCGTTGTACCCGACTGCCATGTCCTGGCCGATCGCGACTGAAGCGTACTGGCTGCCCGAGGCAATCAGGACGCCGCCTTTCTTGAGCGCGGGAGCCTTGACGACGCCGTCGCCGACAATCGAAGAGATATGCTCGAGTTCTGTTCCGTCTCCCTGCGGATATCGCCTGAGAAGCAGGTTGTACTGGGCCGGGGCGAGGGCAAGGCTGTACGGCCCGTGGAAACCGGCTGTGTCAAGCTTGGTGACCGCATCGATGATCTGGTCTGCTGCCGTCCCGACCTTGTCCCACTTTGACAGTGTCATCGAGCTGGCGCCTTCCGCATTGAGCAGCCCCGGGGTTCCGGTAATCCCATTAAAGATAATCCGGTCTTCCTTTGCCGCCGCATCCATTGCAGCACAGGCGACAGGAGCGGTGTCAAGGATGAGGTGATCGCGTTCAAAGGCGGCAAGGTCGCGCTTGCCCAAGGAAAACTCCGTTCTGATCAGGGACAACGGGAGCGAGACACTCGCACTGATCCCGTCTTCCACTGCGTAGTCCCCGAGGGGAAGTGACTTGAGTCCGAATCCGTACGGGCCTTCTATCGGGAGCAGCCGGCGCCCGGTGATCTGGCTCTTTGCTGCCTGGACTGCCACAGCGTCAATGAGCTTCCAGGTCTCTGCACCTATCGGTGCATCTTCGCGTCCGAGATATGCATTTGTCATGATTAAGCCTCCTTTAAAGGTTTGAGCGATCCGATGGTCGCTTCCTCTTTTGCCGCCGGTGCACTGGCAGCGCCCAACTTACCTGCAAGGGTGTCCACTTCGAGCGTTCCTTTCTTGTAATACTCATCCTCATCACCGGTCAGGATGGAAAGGAACCGGAGGAGTTCCCCGACATGCACGCGCTCTTCATTGGCGATATCGGTGAGCACGCCCTTTGCAAGTTCGTTGTCCGTCGCATCCACATGGGCCATATAGCCGTGGATCGCTTCAAGTTCCCCGGCAATGTCGAGCCGGACAACCCGGATGAGTTCCTCTTTGGTCAGCTTGCGGTCCGGAACGGTGCCACTAAACGGGTTGAAAAAGTCTGGCATTACTGTCACCTTATATGTATGTCAGAATTGTATATCGCCCGGTTTAAATACTTTTGACTTCGGGCAGATTTTTCATCCTGCAGTGCATGGGGGGGTGGTCAGGTGAGTACTTTCTTTTTACGGAGCAGCCGGTTGTAGGCGATCGCAAACCGGTGTGCCTCGTCCCGGATCTCCTCGATATACCGGAGTGCGATGCTTTTTCTGTCGAGCCGGAGCGGCAGGTCTGCGTCTGGTACATAGACTTCTTCTTCCCGTTTTGCAATCGCGATGACCGGCTGGCCGGTCACCCCCAGACCGGCAAGCGCCCCGAGTGCGGAGGAAAGCTGTCCCCTGCCGCCATCGATGATCACCAGATCCGGGAACGGGGCGTGCTCATCGAGGAGCCGTGTATACCGCCGTTTCACAACCTCTGCGATGGACGCAAAATCATCGATCCCTTCGACGGTCTTGATCTTAAACCGCCGGTAGTTACTTTTGTCAGGCTTTCCGTCCCGGAACTGCACCATCGACCCGACCATTGAGGTGCCGGAGAGATGCGAGATATCGAAACACTCGATCACGGAGGGAGGTCGTGCCATGTGAAGGGCGGTGCCGAGCTCGGCTCCTTTCAGCGTGTCGCGGAAGAATGCGATCTCGAGGTTCTTTTGTGCGAGTTCGAGCAGTTGCCGTTTCTCCCCCCGTTGCGGGACGATGATCCCGACGCGTTTTCCTTTTTTAATCGAAAGAAAATCTGCAAGTGCAGGGTCAGTTTCGTGTCCGAGGATCAGTTCCTGCGGGGGTTCCCGGTCCGAGTAATACTGGACGAGGAATTCCTCGAAAAAGTCTTCCCCGGCCTCGAATATGAACTCCTCCTTGTTCGCGAGCGATCCGCGTTCGACGTTAAATGCCGTGAGGTAGACCTTCCCGTCGGTTATCTGGTACGCGATCACGTCCTGGTCGTACTCGCGTCGGTGCTCCACGTGCTGACGGTCGGCAAGGTGCCCGATGGCCGTAATCTCATTCCTGAGCACGAGCGCCCGCTCGAAATCCTCTGCTGACGAGCGTGCCGCCATCTCAGTTTTGAGTTCATCGAGCAGTTCGTGGGATTTTCCTCCCAGAAGGAGGGCGGCTTTCTTCACGTTTTTTCCGTACTCTTCCGGGCTCACGGTACCGGTGCAGGGGGCGCAGCAGGACTGCATGTGGCGCCGGAGACAGGGACGCTTGGGGAGTTTTTTGCAGGTCCGCAGATGAAATGCTCTTTTTGCCACGTTGAGCACGTAGTCGCGCTCCGCAGCAGAAACAAACGGCCCAAAGAAGGTTCCGCTCCCCGATGCACGGCGGGCCACAACGAGCCGCGGGTATTCCTCACCGGTCAACTCGATCCACGCGTAGCGTTTTGCGTCTTTTAAATCGATGTTATACTTCGGCTGGTGTTTTTTTATGAGCGTGTTTTCGAGAAGGAATGCTTCGGTCTCGGTATCCGTAACGACAACATCGACCAGGCTCTTTGTCTTGGGGTCATGGTCTTTTTTGGAAAAATAACTCGATACCCGTTTCTTGAGATTTTTTGCCTTCCCGACATAGATGATCGTCCCGGCATCATCTGAATAGAGATAGCATCCGGGGTTTTCGGGAAGGTTCGCGGTATCGATCATGGATCAAAAGAGTATCCGGGTGCAGGCTCATTAAGCGTTGGGGATGGGGTAATGCGAATATGAGAAACCCGGTACCGGAGTTTTGGGATGTCAGTCGGCCGGTTCGCTGCAGAACGTCCTGATCGCGTCGAGGAAGACCGGCCCGTATTTCTCCTGTTTGATCTGCCCGACCCCGGGGATTGTCGCGAAATGTGCCCGGTCGCACGGGCGGGCGCGGGCCATCTCCCGCAGGCTCCGGTCCGCGAACACGATATACGGGGGCACCCCGTTCTCCCGGGCAAGGGACGTCCTGACTGCCTTGAGCCGCTGGAAGAGTTCAGCCTCCGCTTCACGGGCATCGCCGTCGACCACCTCACCGGCTTCCGGTGCTGCGGACAGGGTAGCCGATGCCGCATCGTGCTCCGGTACCGGGAGCCGGACCCGACAGGTCCCGGTGAGCAGTCCGCTGCTTTTCGCGGTAAGGGCAATGACCGGGTATTTGTCACCGGTTCGTGCAAGATACCCCTGCAGGACCAGATCAGTGATCCAGACCCGGTACTCTTCCTTTGCGTATTGCTTCCCGGTTGCATATGCCGGCAGCCGGTCGAAATGGTACGCTTCGATCTTTGCCGACTTTTTCCCCCGCAGGACATCAGTGACAAGTTCGATCCCGAAGTGGGATGGCAACTGCTGCACACACGCGGCGATCAGGCGCGCTGGTTCCGTGCCGTCGACTGACGTGGCAGGATGTGCGCAGTTATCGCACGCACCGCAGTTCCCTGCTGTTGGTGTTTCGCCGAAATACGTCAGCAGGAAGGCATGCCTGCAGCCGGGCGTCTCGCAGTACCCGGTCATGTCCTGG
>Ga0326728_10019713_pt1 | contig 13037 bp, 11 predicted proteins | sample MB3enrmetagenome_FD_207602 | JGI IMG/M metagenome (GOLD analysis project Ga0326728, IMG submission 207602) | Lab enriched peat soil microbial communities from McLean, Ithaca, NY, United States - MB31MN | ecosystem: Environmental > Terrestrial > Soil > Wetlands > Peat | place: USA: New York...
CTGCGGGTGAAAACTCCCGACGCTGCTTCACAACCTGCCCCTTGACGGAATGTCCCACTTGAAGCGGTCCCGAGAGAGCGGCCCGTCTCGACCACCCAATCCCCCGCTTGTTACCGCCGGATCGTGGGCTTGTGCCATCGGAGAACATGCAGTACCATCGGGTTGTGGCGGTGGAGTCCGCCTAATGCCGCCCTGTTTTCCGGTGCGGCCAATGACTCCTACAGGGCGATCTGCTGTAGGAGGCCCCTTCCTCATCGTTCCTCCCACAGCGATTCCCGAAAGCGCGGCGGCCGGCCAGCTGGCCGGGTAGCGGCAGTCTGGGCCGCTAGCGCCGCGGGGAGGGCTCTATGCTGAAGAAAGGGCCGGCGAAAAAGGTCACAATCTACGTCAACGAAGACACGCAGTATCACCTGCAGCCGCTGTATGAGGCGATCCTCCAGTTTCTGATGCATAAGGGCGTTGCCGGCGCGACGGCTTCGCAAGCGATGGCCGGCTTCGGCGCCCACCAGATCCTGCACACGCCGAAAGTCGAGGTCCTGGCCGAGCACCTGCCCATTCGCATCGAGTTCGTGGAGACCGCCGACAAAGTGGAGGAGCTGCTGCCGACGCTCTATGACATGGTGATCGACGGGCTCATTGAAGTCCAGGACACCAAGGTCCTCAAGATCGCGACCAAGGAAAAGCGGCCGGAGCCAAAGCAGCCGCATGAAGAGAGACGCGGCCAGGCGAAGCTGATGCGGATCTATATGGGCGAGGCGGATCGCTGGAAAGACGAACTCCTCTATGCGGCCGTCGTGCAGAGACTTCGGATGATGGACATCGCCGGAGCGACCGTTTACCGCGGGATTCTGGGTTACGGCGCCAAAGGTCACACGCATAAGGAGAGCTTCCTGCATCGCTCGCGCGATTGTCCGATCATGATCTCCGTAGTGGACGCGCCCGACAAGATCGCGGCCGCCCGCGACGCCGTCGCCGAGATGATTGAAGACGGGCTGATCGTGATCTCCGATGCGGACATCATCCGCCTGATCCATTCCTATCCGCTCACGGAGGCAGGCGATGCCAGCGCCCACGCCAGCTAAGATCCTGCGGTTGCACTTCTCCGAGCAGGATCGCTACCGCGGAAAGCCGCTCTACGAAGCCGTAGTCGAGAAGTGCCGCGAGTTGCGGATCGCGGGAGCCACGGTCTATCGAGGGTTGGAGGGCTACGGCGAGACGACGGAGATGCACCGGTCTCACCTGCTCACGCACGACTTGCCGATTGTCGTCAGCATCGTCGATTCGGCCGAGAACATCGCCCGGCTCCTGCCGGCCGTGGAAGAAATGATGGACAAGGGACTGATCGCGATGAGCGACGTCGAGATGATTCGCATCCAACGGTCCAAGCCAAAGCCATGATTGAGAAGATCCTCGTTGCGCACGACGGCTCGGAAGGAGCGCAGAGAGCTTTCGACAAGGCCCTGGAACTGGCCAAGGTTCTGGGAGCCTCGGTGGACATGATCAGCGTCGAAGAGCGTTCCATTCACGACGGCGAAACCATCGACGAAGTCAGCGACGAGATCGAAGGACAGAACAGCTACTTCGAAGAGCTTGCGGCCCAGTGCAAACGGCGCGCGGCGCTGCGCGGAATCGACCTGCGGACCACGGTTGTCCGCGGACACGAAGTGAAGGCGGTCGTCGAATTCGCTCGCGAGAGAAGCTTCGACCTGCTGGTAATCGGATACACGGGGCACTCGCGCATCTACGAGCATCTATGGGGCGGGACGTCTCAGAATCTCACGCGCATGGCGCCTTGCAGCGTCTTAGTCGTGAAGTGAGCGGCACTAGCGGAACCGCAGAGGTCCCTCTGGTCGGGCTCCTGAAAGAGAGGCGCCAGATCGAAGAGGCCGTGCGGCGGGGCGAATCGCTGCTGGTGCTGGGGCCCGCTGGTTCCGGAAAGACGGCGTTGGTCCGGTCCGTCACGGCATCGGCAAAGGGCGCATTCCACCTGGAACACCGGCCCGTTCTGCACGAGATGCTCGCGTCCCTGGCAACGGCACTGGCCGCGAAGGGTCATCCCCGGTTCACGCGCTTGGTCGAGAACGGACAACCACCCGGCAAATGGGCCCGCCAGCAGACCAGCGTTCATCTGCGCGGCCTCATCCGGAGCGCCTTGGCAGTCGGCCCGTGTCTGCTCGTCCTGGACGGTATCTCGGGTTCCAGCTTTCAGGCCTACCGGTTCTTCCAGAGCGTCTACCACATTCCGGGAATGGCGATGATCGCCATTTCGAGAGATCCCTTTCGACTGGGCGAGCTCCATCGGCTGTTCTGGGACCCTCGGCACACCATCCAGATGACGCCGCTCTCCGATTCGGAGGCCTCGACGCTGTTCGATCTGGCGGCGGACCGTTTTGGCTTGCGGGAATTCGACCTTGCCGATTTCCGGCCGCGCGTCCTCGATAACGCCAAAGGCAACCCGGGGCAGATTGTCGAGATGTGCCGCCTGGCGCGGGACCCGCAGTACCGCTCGGGCCAGCACATCATGTTCGCTCCGCTGCGCATCGACCTGATGACGCGCTATCTGGAGTGACCGGCGCACGTGCGGCCTGGCTCGGCTCGAGCCGGATGTCGGCCAGATCGCGGCGAATCGCCTCCGCGGCCTCCGGACTCGCCTCGGACGAACCGAGGAGCCGCTCCAATTGCGCCCGATACGCGTCGGCGTGGGAATCGAACCGGGCTTGCATCCCGGCAATGGCCCTGCGCGCCCACGCCTGAAGGAGCCGGCGGTAAGAAAGGAACGCTTCCGAAACCTCCCGGCCAAGCAGGCGCCGGAGCCGGCTTTCCAGGCGCGCCCGCACCAGCGGCCTGGCCACCCAGACGAACGGCGACCGCCTGAGCGGCCCCGGTTCCCCGGCGAAGTCCAGTTGCGGCATTTCCCGAAGCGCCAGGACAAGCTCCTGCTCCTGGGGTATCTCGGTCACGTCCAACTGCTGTGCGGCTTGCTGAAGCGCCCCGGTCAGTTCTCTCGCCAGGCCGTCCAGACTGACGTACAAATGGTTGGCCGCGCCGACGGCGGTCGCATGCACGGCGGCGGCGACCAGGCCGGCCTCCGCGTTCCGCCCTTGCCTCCACCGCTCGACAATTCGGGAGGCGGCTTCCCGCAGTGCAACCGGCGCGAGGTTTTCCATCTCGTCCGTCGCCCGAATGCAGGCCGACGTCTCTTCGGGTATCCGGCCGGCGGCCCGCCTCAGTTCCTTTTCCACCTGCCGGAGAGTTACGGCATCCGACGGAGAAGTTCCCTCGGCACGATTCAGTCTTGAGCGCAGTGCAGCCTCGACGGACTCGCACAGGGCCGCAATCTTGCGCCGCACCGACTCTTCCGCAAGCTGCCGGTGGCGTTTGTAGAGGGGAGCGATCTGTTCTTCGAACCAGGCGTCCAACAGGGCCGCGGACTCGCCCAGGACACTGACCGGCCAAACCGCCAGCGTCAGACCCAAGTGTTGCCGGATCTGTTCCGCAATGTAGGCGAGCGCCGATTCGCGGTCCGCTGGCACGAGCAGGTCCGCCTTGCTGAGCAGGACGGAGGCAGGCGCCCCAGCCTCGTACAGCGCCTGAATGGTTGCCAGATCCTCCTCCGAGAGTGCCGAGCCGGCGTTGATCAGCACGACACCGAGGTCGCATTGCGGCAAATAGGCGCGGGTTTCCGCCGCTCCGGAAGTCGCGAGCGAACCCAGTCCCGGCGTATCCACGAACACGATCCCCTCGCTGAGCCTTCCAGCCGGCAGTTCCACAACAATCCTCGTAACGCCCTTGGAGTTGCTCGGATTGCTCCGCTCCGTAACGAACTCCGGCAGCGCGCCGACTTCGAGGCGTTCCACCCGGCAGTCCGCGAATGTAACCGTGAGCCTCGGCTCCGGCCCCGAAACCAGCCGCGTCGGTACAGCCGTAATTGGATTCACGCCCACTGGGAGCACGCCGGCCTGAAGGATGTGATTCAGCAACGACGACTTTCCCGAGCTCACCCGGCCGAAGACCGCGATTTCGAAACGCCGGGTCTCCAGGCGGTCCAGAATCAGAGCCAGCTTGGAGCGGAACTCTACCAAGCCGTGCGCCAAAACGATCCTATCGAGCTTCCGCAGCAGAACCGCCTCGTCGCCCGCCCACTCCAGTTTCTCCAACCGGGCGCCGAGATCCTGCCCGAGCCCCTGCACCAGATAGGCGTTGAGTTTGTCGACCAGCGTGTTCAGCTCGGCGACCAGCCCGTTGAGGCCGGCGGCCACGGACGAAGAGACTTCCCCACTACCCCGCATGTAGTCCGGGCCAATCTCGATGAGCGCGATCCGGACGAAGGTCAGGGTCACCCGGATGCAGTGGATCGCGCCGAACTGCGGGCCCGGCACAGCGATCTGCTGCCCTTCGAGAACACGCAGCATCTGGGCCCGAATCCGCGCGATGAAGTCTTGCACGATCTTGCTCTGCGCCGGCGTCACATCGACCCGGTACTTGGGGAACGGCGACTTCGACGACGCAGCGGTCAGGATTCCTTCAATCTCGGACAGCAGCTTGTCCGCATATTGAACGTGGATTAGCAGGCGCCGCTGCTGGATTTCGTTCAACGCCCCGGAGGTTTCCTTAGCTCCGGGCAGCGGTCTCATTGGGACTCCGCGGCTTGTACGAAGGCTCGCACTTCGTCCTCGAGTTCCCCCGGCACGGGAATGCGCCAGACATGGCCGGACTTCAAGGCGACCGCCAGGTCCGCGCCAGTCTCGCTCGGACCGCTCGAGTATCCCGAGACGGCTTTCAAGGGAACGAACGTGGCGATCGTCCCGTACGGCTCACGCCTCCCGCGATGGCGCTCCGTGATCCATAGTGCGCGGCGGTCCGTGATCGCAAGGAGGTCGGCTGACGACCAGGATTCGCGCTTAAATGGGCCGAGTCTTCGCAAGCTCCGGCGGGAGGGTTGAAAGAACTGAACGAGCGCCTCCTCTCCAGGCATCAACTCGTCGAAACGCGCGTTCGTGAACTTCATATCCAGCGGTTGTCCGAAGCTCGCCCGACGGAGCGGCTGCACTCCAATCTGAGGCAGGAAAGCGGATCGAAGCGGAGCCAGAAAGCGGCGGACGGAGACTCCGTCGCAGGTCCTGTATTGCAGATTCCTGTCGTCATGCTCGCTGCTGAGACGAACCCAGCCCTGCAGCAGAATGCGGCCCAGTTCCAGGAGCTGCAGCTCGCGGAGGGGGATTTGCGACGGTTCCTCGCCGGAAGCCGGATGTGCACGGATCTCGATCATGTTGTCGTAAAGCACGAGCGTCCGCGGTGGATAAAGCGAGCGCCCAAACCATCCGGCGTCGTGTCGCGGCAGGAAGAGCGCGGACACGAAGCCTCGGCGCGTCTCCCGCACCCCGAAATCGGCGGGCAACTCCTCCCAGGAGTTCGCAACGAACCCGAACCGATACTGCCGGGAATCGGCATCCGCAACAGCAGTCATAGTAACCGGCCTAAAATCGGCGCGGCGGTTCTACGGAAACCGGCGGCCTCGGGGCTGTTCGCCCCGGTCAGTGGCCGAAAGCCGAGCGTCCTGCGAATTTCGCGTGCGATCCCAACCGCTCTTCGATGCGCAGGAACTGATTGAATTTGGCCACGCGCTCGCTGCGGCAGCCGGAACCGGTTTTGATGTGGCCCGCTCCCGTCGCCACCGTCAGGTCGGAAATGAAGGTGTCTTCGGTCTCTCCCGAACGGTGCGACACGAAACAGCGGTAGTTGTTCCGCTTGGCCAGGTCGATGGTCTCCAGGGTTTCCGTCACCGACCCGATCTGGTTGAGCTTGATGAGAACCGCGTTGGCGATTCCCTTCTCGATCCCCTGCTGAAGAATCTGCGGATTGGTGCAGAAAACGTCGTCCCCGACGAGTTCGATGCGCGATCCCAGGCCCGCGGTGAGCTCTCTCCAACCCTCCCAGTCGTTCTCTCCCATGCCGTCCTCGAGTAGCACGATCGGATACCGATTCACCCACGATTCCCAGATCTTGATCAGCTCCCCGGACGAAATGGCTTTCTTGCTCGACTTGAACAGAACGTATTTGCCGTCGTCCCACATCTCGCTGGCGGCGGGATCCAGGCAAATGGAGATGTCCTCTCCGGGTTTGTATCCCGCCTTCACGATGGCTTCCAGAATCAGCTCAACCGCCTCGTCGTTCGACTTCAGGTCCGGCGCGAAGCCGCCCTCGTCTCCGACGGCCGTGCTGTAGCCCTTGCCGCGCAGCACCTGTTTCAGCGCATGGAACGTCTCCATGCCCTTGCGAATCGCCTCGGCAAACGATTGCGCGTTGTGTGGTGCGATCATGAACTCCTGGAAATCGACGGTGTTGTCGGCGTGTTTCCCGCCGTTGAGCACGTTCATGCAGGGCACCGGCAGCAGACACGCATTCGCCCCACCCAGGTAACGGAAAAGCGGCAGGCGATGAGAACCGGCCGCGGCGCGGGCCACCGCCATGGATACCGCAAGAATCGCGTTCGCTCCCAACTTGGCTTTATTGGGCGTGCCGTCCAGCTCAATCATGGCGGCATCGACGCCGCGCTGATCGCAGGCCCCGAGGCCGGTCACCGCCTGCCGTATGGCCGTGTTGACATTGCCGACAGCCTTAGTGACGCCCTTGCCCCCATATCTGCTCTTGTCGCCGTCCCTCAGTTCCACCGCTTCCTTTTCCCCGGTGGACGCGCCCGAAGGCACGGCAGCCAATCCAATACTACCGTCGGCGAGTTCGACCTCCGCCTCGACGGTCGGATTCCCGCGAGAATCCAGGATCTCGCGCCCTACTACTCGTACGATCTCAGACATGAATGACTCCTTTTCGAATTGGCACGCCCGGCGTAAGAGCCGTGGCGAAGGCCCCCTAAACTGAAATAGCTCCTACCCTGCGGTAGGAGCTATCAGATCGGTCGCGTTTAGCGGCCGAGCGGTTGACGGTGAGGCTCCATCACCTGCGATACACGGTGAACTTCTACTATACAGCCGATCGTGCGTCAGGAGGACGTGCGCCTCGGGGCTCCGTCAGCGGGCGTGTCCCAGCCCCAGGCCCATCATCTGGTCGAGGCGCAGTCCGAAGAAGCTGCCGGCGGAGGCCACCTCGATGCGGTCGGGGCCGCCGTAGGCCACAACCAGCGCCGGCCCGCTCTCCGAAGCCATAGCCTCGATCAACTGGCGCTGCTGGGGCGTGAGCTGCATCCGATTGGCGAGCGGCGCGGCCAGCGATCCCAGGCTGTAATACACCATCGCGGAGAGGTTAACCTGCCCGTCGTGGGGCAGCAGCGCGGTGAACTTGGGGGAGCGCGCCAGCGTGTAGCCGGTCGAGCGGTATTGGAGGGCGCGCACCAGCAGGTCCTGAGTGGGCGCCGCGATAGCCAGTCCGTTGTCGAAGACGAAGTGCGCCTCGAAGCCGACCTGTTTCCCGCTCAGCGTGTAGAAAGTGCGACCGTTGGCCGCCTGTTCTTCCAGCCTCACTGCGCCCTGGGATGCCGCCGCCAGCTTAGCCAGGGCCCGCACGAATCGTCCGGAATCGCCGATCTCGAGCACCACCTTCCAGGAAGGCTGCGGCAGGACCGGGCCGTCGAGCGCGAACGCCGCTTCACCGCCCAGCGGCCCGATCAGATCGGTACGAACGTTCACGCCTGCCTGGGCCTCGAGCCCGGCGAGTCCGGCCCACAGGTTGGCGTTGGTCATGGCCGAGACGTCCTCCAGCATCTTGGCCGGATTCTTGGCCAGGGCGGCGACGGCCAAAGTGGCGTCGGGCGAGATATAGTCCAGCACGCGCATGGGCGCCGGAGCGGCCAGCCAGGAAGCGATGCCGTGGCGCGGCTGGGTGAAGGTCAGGATGGCGTGATTCTCGGCGCGGCCGCCGGCGTCCTTGCGCTCGACGATCAGATAGCGAAGATCTCCGAACCCGCTGCGCTGGAGCTTCTGGTCGTCCTGGGCATGTTTCGGGATCAGCGACTGCATGTCGGCGCCGAGCAGCCAGGTGACTCCCTGGCCGTAAGCCTCCGCGAGGCGCGCATGAAAGCCGGAGTTGACGAACGCATTGGCGCCGGGCTGCGCGGCGAGGGCGGCGAGTTGTTGGATCTGGGGCAACTCGCTCGACACGGCCAGGATGCCGCTCCCCAGATAGATCAGCCCTTCCCGGCCCGTGGACGTCGCGCGCGCCGGGTCATCGACGATGCGCAAGGCCGCCTGCCCGCCGGACTCCTGTTTGACCTTGACGATTTCCCGATCGAGGAACGCGCGCAAACCCGGACGGGTCACTTCGGCCATCACTAGCGGCGCTTGGGGCTGGCCCCCGCCATCGGGCAGCAGCGCGATGACAATCTCCTGGCCCAGGTAATCGCTGAGCGCTCGGATGCGGCTGAGCGCGTCGTCGAGCATGGCCTGGTTCCCGGGAGTCTTCATCTTCTCGCTCCACCACTGGCGCAGCACCTCGCTCTGCTCGAGCTGCTCGTGGAACAGCCGGTTCGTCTCGGTTACGGTGGGACCCAGGTTGGGGATCGCGGCATAGAAAACCGCGCCAGCCGGGACCAACGGAAGCAGCTTGCTGGAATAGCGCGGGCCGGGGCCGGGCGCGGCTTCGATCTTCTTCTCGAGCTTGGAAAATTCGCCGAGCAGCGTCAGGTACCGGTCGAAGTCGCGGCTCCAGGCGATTTCGTCCTTCACGGGAACCGGCGCAAGCGCGCTCGAGGTGGCAAGCTGGTCGCCGGGATGGAGCGAACTGGATTGGCCGCCCTGAGCCACCTGAACTTCGCCTTCAATTACAGCAACCCGCGAGCCTTTCATGCCGCTATCGACGGAGAAAACGGTACCGACGACGGAGACCAGGCAGTCGGCGGTGGAAACGTAGAGGTGGCCGTGACGCTGCTTGGCGGCCTGGACAATGATGCTTCCGCCGCCGAGTTGGATCGTCGCGCCATCCCGTCGGGCGGTGAACGCGAGCTCAGTGCGCTCCCGCAATTCCACCAGCGAGCCGTCACGGAGCCGGACCACCGCGTTGGAGCCTTTGGCGGTGCGTATGGTCTCACGCTCCCCGATCGAGTCGCCCACCCTCAGCGGCGCGATCGCGCCCGCGGTTGCCTTGTAAAGGACGCCGTCGAGCGACTGGATGGTGGCCTGCGGCCCGCCGGCGGACGGCGCGAAACGGTCATAGGCCAGATACCCGCCGCCTCCGATGGCGAGGATCAAGGCCGCAGCGACGGCCCACTTCCAGACCGGACTCGCGGTCCTCCGGATGGGGAGCGGCACGGGCTGCCCGCGACGGCTTAGCGCTTTGCGGCAACTTGGGCACTCGTGGAGATGGTCTTCGACCAGCAATGCGCGGGCGCTTGGAAGCCGGTGCTCGCGCCAGGCGGGAATCAGGGCCTGGAAATCCGCGCAGGTGCGCATGGCGCCCGCGTGCTCGGACAACGGGCCGGGAGCGTCCGCCGAGAGGCGGGCCCAAACGCGGTCCGCGGTCGCGCTCATGGCGGCGGGGTCGACCGATTCGTTACGAACCTCGGAAATGGCCCGGTCCAGGAGGGGGTCCGATGCTTGCTCATCGATGCTCATACTTGTCTCCCAGGAAACGCAGAATGTCTTGTTGCACGCGGGTGCGGCTGCGGTGCAGGCTGACCGAGACATCGGAAACCGAAGTGCCAAGCAGGCGGGCGATCTCCTGGTTGTCGTGGTCCTCGAAATAGCGCAGCACGAAGATCTCGGCGGCCTTGGGCGCGAGCCGGGCGATGGCTTGGCGCAGGCAGTCGCGCAGCTCCTTCGCGTCCTGGCCCCGATCGGGCCGCAGGCGGGAGTCCGTCGCCGAAGCAGCTTCTTCGAGCGGCGCCTTCAAGGCGCGGCCGCGGGCTCGCACGATGTCCAGAGCGGCGTTGACGGAGGCACGCTGAAGGTAACCCTCGAGATGGCTGGCCGAGGACGCAGCCCAGCCCTGACGCAAAAGCCTCAGGAAGACCGTTTGTAGCACGTCCTCGGCGTCGCTGGCATTGCCGGTGATGCGGTACGCCGCTCGAAACACCCGCCCGTGGTGAGCCTGGAAAACCCGCTCCAGTTCCCCAATCGGAGCGGTAACCGCTATCGCGCCCGCGCTCATCTCATCCACCCGCCTTCTGTCTTCATCCATGGAGACTCCGGTTTTCGCGAATTCTTACAGAGGAGTATACGAGGAAGATGGGCGGGCTGTTCGGCTGGGATCTTCAACCGGGGCCAACCTACCGGCTGGTCTGTTCGACGACGATGACCACGTGTCCTTTCTTGTGTCCGGCCTCCGCGTAGCGGTGAGCTTCGGCGATCTGGTCGAGTGAATAGCGCCTGTCTATCACCGTCCTTAGCTTTCCGGCCTCGATGAGTTCCTTGAGAAAAGACCGATCCTCGGCGGTGCCGCCGGCCATTCCGCCAATGACCTTCGCAGCGCCCGTGAGGGAAGTCCACATCCCTCGAAGGATCGCTCCAAGCATGGTCAACAGCCCTCCGGAAGCCCCCACCCGGACATAGAAACCGCCTCGCTTAAGGGATTTCAGGCTGCGCGAAAAGCCGCTCTTGCCGACCGTATCGAAGACCATGTCATAGACCCGGCCGGCTCTCGAGAAATCCTCCCTGGTGTAGTCGACCACCTCGTTGGCGCCCAGGGACTTCACCAAGTCCAGATTGGCGGTGCTGCATACTCCCGTGACGTGGGCCCCGAAGTGCTTCGCCAACTGAACCGCGAAAACCCCGACACTCCCTGACGCTCCGTAAACGACCACTTTCTGTCCGGCCTGGATCTTCGCTTTCCTGAGGAAATGCAAAGCCGAAATTCCGCCGAACAAAACCGCTGCGGCTTCCTCGAACGTCATGTTGACCGGCTTTATCGCCAGTCCACTCTCAGGCACGCATATGTACTCGGCGTGGCCGCCGAATTTGAACCCGTTCGACCCGAATACGCGGTCGCCCTCGGCGAACCGGGTCACGGCCTTCCCCACCGACTCGACTGTTCCCGCGAACTCCATCCCCAGTATGTTGACCTTCTTTGGCCTCTCAAGGCCGTTCATGAATCTTATGAAGAATGGATCGGCCTTTCTGAGCCTCCAATCCGCCGCACAAACCGTTGCCGCGTGGATGCGAACCAGGACTTGGTGGTCCATGGGAACGGGCTTCTGGACTTCCTCGATTCCGACAACTTCCGGAGGTCCGTATCGGGTATAGACGGCGGCTTTCATGCGCGGATGGACCATCCTGCCCCGGATTCGGCCCCAGCGGTGCGGTAGGCGCCCAGGCACTTCGCCATGCTCTCCAGGTTGCGGGCGTTGGCGAACAGGGCGCAAGGGTGGCCCTGCGTCTCAAGCAGGTGCCCGTTGTCGCGGATCATTGTGAAGAGGGGACTGGCCAAGGCTTGGTACAACGTCGAGGTTCTCACGTTGTGCGTGGCCAGCGCCGAGACCGGACAGGCTGTGACGTCGCCAACCGGATTCACGTGGGCGAAGCCTCGCCCGGCGGAGACGCAACCTCCGAAGGCCTCTTCATCGGCAGGCGAATGAACGATATAAGCGCCTCCGGTCTTCCGGTTCCGATACCGGATGATGGTTTCGCGGAGCCGCGACCGCTCCTCGGCGGTCATCCCAACGCTTGCCTCGCATACGCCAATCGGAATCTGCTCGATGAAAAACGCGAGCGGGCCGCTGCGGACAATCAACGCGTCGATGTTCCGCTCCTGCGACCAGTAATCGATATTCGCGCTTCCGATCGTAACGGCGAAGCCGGTCAAGACGCCTGCCTCGCGAAGCCGGCCGAGACAACCGAGCGCGCGTTCAAAAACACCGCATCCCCTCCGGCCGTCGGTCAGCTCGCGATCTCCCTCGATGCTCACCACAACCGCCGTGTTGCGGCAGTTTCTCAAAACCTCATAATCGTAGTCGCCGAGAGCCGTCCCGTTGGTGAACACCAGAAAGAGGCGATCAGAAAAGTGCTGGAACAGGCTCGCAATGCCCGGCAAGAGGAATGGTTCGCCGCCGGCAATCACGAAACCCATCACTCCCAATGAGGCGGATTCCTCGACAACGCCGTGCCAGTCGCGGAGATCGAGCGGCGGCCGTGCGGTTAGCTGGCCCGCGGTGGTCCCTACCGCCCCGGCAAAGCAGCCGGCACAGCGGAGATTGCACCGCGATGTAACGCTGAGCACGAGAAACGGCGGTACGCGCACGCCGCCTTCCAGCGCTCGGGCCCGCAGGCGCTTCGAGTGCTCGTGCGCCCGCGCGAGGCGGATAAACGCCGGGAGGTGCCGGGGATGCCGGATGGCCCAGGGAACGAACACACGCGCTAATCGCCCGTCCACGCGTTCGAGCAGACGCTTCAGACCGAGAATGCGGTGCGAGAGCGTTTCCGTGCGCGGGACGGTCAGCTCTGCTAAGGCTGTCATGCACTGGCCTACGTGGATAGGAACGAGCCGACGGCCTGGATTGTTCCCCCCATAACGGACTGCACATCAGTTGCGATCTCAGCCCCAACAACCGCTGAACGGGCCGTTCTGGTTCTTCGCTAGTGCCCATCCAGGGCCGAACGGGAGCGGTTTTGCTAGAATTGAGGTGTCCAGCCCGCAACAAGAACCCCGCCGCGGTGAGGTGCGAGAGCGGTTGAATCGGGCGGTCTCGAAAACCGTTGACCCCGTGAGGGGTCCGTGGGTTCGAATCCCACCCTCACCGCCATGTTATTGAAAATAAACGACTTATGTCCTGATTCCCGCGCACGCCGGACGCTTGTGCTGCCTCTATCTCATTGAGAATCCGCGGGCAGGAGTAAGGGTGTAGATGGGATCCTCACTGCAAAGCAACGCCCTAGTGTTCAATTGCTTGCGGTAGGATCGTGGTGCAATCGCAGTGAAGGTCACGGACCATCGGCCCTGAAAGCGCCGGGGATCCAAGCGATGCGTCGGTCCTCCCTGCGTTGGCGCGGAGGATCCAGTAGGCGGGCACGAAAAGACAGCGATGTTCACCACCTTCCCTTTCTTCATGCGGCGGACTCCAGGCAGGACAGGATGACATCCGCGAAGCGGCAGAT
>Ga0326728_10019714_pt1 | contig 13037 bp, 13 predicted proteins | sample MB3enrmetagenome_FD_207602 | JGI IMG/M metagenome (GOLD analysis project Ga0326728, IMG submission 207602) | Lab enriched peat soil microbial communities from McLean, Ithaca, NY, United States - MB31MN | ecosystem: Environmental > Terrestrial > Soil > Wetlands > Peat | place: USA: New York...
ATCCGAGTGGTGACCAGACGTTCCTACGGCTTCCGCACCTATGACGCGATGGAAATTGCCCTCTATCACACGTTAGGACGGCTGCCAGAACCGGAAGAATTCACCCACAAATTCTGCTAACGAGGCTTATTTGGTAGCGACAGGAGAAGCAGCAGCTAATTCAATGGCACGCCGCGGCGGATGTAGGTGGGCAAATCGAGGTCTTCGCCGTGGCGGATGGTTGGCTCGCTCTTTTCGAAACGGCCTTTGAAGACGATTTCCAGGGGCAGCTCCTTTTGCAGGCGCGACAGCTTCTTGCGGTTCCTGACGTTTTGCGTCTTGAGCATTTGTTCCTTCTGCCCGGCTGTCATTTCCGGCGGCGGCGGCGCCATGCGCGTCGGGGGACGGGCGTCGGCGGTTGTATCTGTATCCAGGAAATGCAGGGGGGACGCTTTGCCGCCGGAGCTGTCGCGCGCGGGCTGGGACGCTTCCGGTTTGGCCTCGTCCGGCTGCCGATGGGAGGCGATCAGGGTGACGGAAAGCCGGTGGGTGAATTGTTCGTCAATGGCCGCGCCAAAGATAATATGGGCGTTTTCGCATTGGCGCTTGAGCGGCTCCATCATTTTGTCGATCTCGACGAGGGTGAGGTCGGGTCCGCCCACCAGGCTGACCAATACGGCGTCGGCCTCGGTGAGAACCTGGCCGCCATCGAGCAAGGGATGGGCCATTAGTTTTTCCACGATCTGCTCGGCGCGCCTTTCGCCGGAAGCCTCGGCGGTGGCGAAGGAACTGGCGGCATGACGGCCGCGCGTGATGGAAGAAAGATCGGCAAAATCCACATTAATCAAACCGGTCCGGGTCAGGAGCCGCCAGATGCCGTGCAACCCTTCCGCCAGGAGAGCGTTGCTGATTTTGAATCCGTCCACGACGCTGGTTTTTTCATCGAGCAGTTTGAAGAGCTTTTGATTGGGCAGACAGATGACGGCATCGGCGGCGGATTTGAGCAGATGCAGGCCGGATTGGGCCTGTTGCTGGCGGCGCCGGCCTTCAAATTCAAATGGCATGGTGACGATGGCCAGGACCAGCGCGCCGCTTTCCCGGGCCATGCGCGCCAGGACCGGGGCCGCTCCGGTGCCGGTGCCGCCGCCCAATCCCGCCAAAATGAAAACGATGTCCGCGTCCGCGCAGAAGGAGGCCATTTTGTCCAAATCCTCTTCCGCGGCGGCCCGGCCCAGTTCGGGATCGCCGCCCGCCCCCAAGCCGTGGGTGCGCCTGGCGCCGAGGACCAATTTATTAGCGGCGGCGGAGGCGGCCAGGGCTTGAGAATCCGTATTGACAGCCAGAATGTGGACGCCATCCAGGAGGGAGGAATCCAGGGCGCTGACGGCGTTGCAGCCGGCGCCGCCGACGCCCCAAACTTTGATGGAGATTCTCTTTCTGAGCGCAGGCTCGTCCAGTTTTTCGATGGGCAGCGTCATGATTAAGCCTTGAAGAGATCGGCCAGGGTTTTTTTCAAACCGCCGGCCAGGCCGTCGTTGGGTTTGCGTTTTTGCTGAAGGGAGCCAAATTTGACCAGGCCAATGGCGGTGGCAAATTCAGGCTGGTCCAGGGCGGATTTCAAGCCGCTGATGGAATTTGTCCTGGCGGGACAGACGGGCAATTGGAAGACGTTTTCGGCCAGGGCCTCGATGCGGGGGATGCGGGCGCCGCCGCCGCATATAAACACGCCGCCCCGCAGCCGTTCCAGGAAATTGAGATGAGAGAGTTCCCGCTCAATCAACCCGAAAGTCTCCTGCAAGCGCAGCGACATGATGCGGCGCAGATGTTCCAGGTTGATGGTTTTGGGCGCCAGGCCCAATTCGGCGGGAGCCGAGATGGTTTGACCTTTGTCGGCGGGGTCCAGCAGCGCCGAACCGTGGTCGCGTTTTAATTGTTCGGCGCGGTTCATCGGCACTTTCAGGCCATAGGCCAGATCGTTGGAAATGTGGTCGCCGCCCACCGCCAGGACGCCGGTGTGTTTGATGATGCCGTCGCAATAAACAACGTACTCGGTGGTGCCGCCTCCCATGTCAATGACCAGGGAGCCGAGTTCCTTCTGCTCGTTGGAAAGGAGCGCGAGGGCGGAGGCCAGCCCGGTGAAAACGATGTCATCAACTTCGAGTTGGAGGCCCTTGACCACCGCGATGGAGTTTTTCAGGCGGTTGACGTGGCCATGCACGACATGAACGTCCACTTCCACGCGGGCGCCGTACATGCCGACCGGATTCAAAATGCCGTTTTGTTCGTCCACCTGAAAATGCTGGCGGATGGCGTGGACCACGCTGTTATCAGCCGGAAGGTTGATGGCCTTGGCGTTCTTGATCACGTCCTGCACGTCTTCGCGGGTGATTTCGCGATCGGCCGAAACGACGGGATGAACGCCATGATTGTTGAAACCGCGGACGTGATTGCCGGTGACACCCAAATAGACGCTGCGAATTTCGACGTTGGCCATCTGCTCCGCTTCGACGATGGCGTTGCGCACGTCTTCCTCGGCCGTGGCGGCGTCGGCGATTTCCCCTTTGCGCACGCCGCGGGAACGGGCCTGGCCGACGCCGATGATATTCAAGGCGTTGGCGGCGTTGATCTCGCCCGCCACGGCGCAAATTTTCGAGGTGCCGATTTCGAGGCCGACGATGATGGAGGAGGAATCAAACATGTTTTTTCTTTATTCGAGGTGGTTTGACGGGCTGGGGCGCCGGGGGAGGCGGCGCGCCGTTGAGCGCGACCGAGCAGACCGGCAGATTGTTGGCAATGGACATGTCGAGCGAGGTGATGGTGCGGCCCCATTTCTGGAATTGATCATGGATGAGCCGCCAGCGGCGCAACTGCGCGTCGAAGTGATTGAGGGAAAAGGTGATCTGCGCCCCCTGGCTGGTGGTAACCTGGAGGATTTCCGGCACCCCCACATTGATGCTGTGCAGCTCAACCATTCCGGCCATGGGGGAATGATCGAGTTCAGAAATCAACTGGAGCGCCCCGCGGATTTGCGGCGACTCGGTCTGCCGGCCCAACTGCACTTCGCCGGCGGGCACGTCAACAAGAATGGGCAGCCTTTCGCCGGCCGGCGGGGGAGTGGCGCGCCAGCGGGGATCCAGCGGTTGCAGGGTGTAGCCGTCCTCGTCGAAATCATAAATGGCCTGTTCCACCCCGCCGCCGGCCCGGCCCAGGGTGATCAGGGTTTGCGCGACAGGCTGGCGCTCGGTGACGCTCAACTTCAAGGTGCGCGGCAGGACGCGCTCCACGGCGGCAAACTGGACCGGCGGCTGCAATTCCAGGTCGCGCTGCACGCGCGCCAAATCCAGCGCCATCAAGTTCTGCCCGGTCTTGACCATGGCCCAGCGCCGGATCGTTTCGGAGGTCAGGACGCCATCGGTTTGCACTTCGATTTGCTGAATGGCAAACGCGTCGTTCTTGTAAATCAGACAATCCAGCAGCCACTGGCCGCCGCGCCACGCGGCCGCGAGCGAAACGACGACGGCGGCGACGGCGGCGACAACGCGCAGGCGCGCGGCCCGGGCCTGGCTGGTGCGCAGTTTGACGCCGAGCAAATGCCCGCGCTCGCCGAACCGGCGGTTGCGCCGCCTTCCTCCAATCCAGTCAAACATATTGTTGTTTTTCCGATCTTTCCAGGGCCAGGCCGATGATGCGCTGGCACAACTGCGGATAAGCCAGTCCGGCGGCGGCGGCGGCTTCGGGCAGGATGCTCAAATCCGTCATGCCGGGCAGCGTGTTGACTTCCAGGACAGCGGGGTCGCCGTTGGCGCGCACCATCACGTCCACCCGCGCATAATCGCGTCCGCCGACGGCGTGAAAAGCGCCCAGGGCGGCGGCCTGAATCCGGGCTGTCGCGTCCGGGGGGAAATCCGCCGGGCAAAAATGTTCAGCCGCGCCAGGCGTGTATTTGTTCTTGTAATCGAAGTGGCCATTTTTGACGCGGACCTCGGCGATGGGCAGCGCCTGGCCGGCCAGGATTCCGACCGTCGTTTCGCGTCCCGCTATTTTTTCCTCCATCAACACCTGGGTGTCATAACGGAAGGCCCCCGCCAGGGCGCTTTGCCATTGGCCGGTTTCTTCCACCATTTGCAAGCCGACACTGGAGCCTTGCCGGGCGGGCTTGAGGACGACGGGCGGCTGCCAGCCCGCGGGCCAGGCGGATTGGGGCGAGTCAAGCACCGCGAAGCGCGGCGTCGGAATGCCGGCCTTGATGAAGCGCTTTTTGGCCGACACTTTGTCGAACGCCAGGCGGCTGGCTTCGGGGCCGCAACCGGTGTAGGGCACGCGCAAGATTTCCAGTTGTTCCTGCACCGTCCCGTCTTCGCCGTAGGAGCCGTGCAGGGCCAGAAAGACAACATCGGTGCCCGGGGGCAGAATCCAGGAAGGTTGGCGCGGGTCCAATTCGTGGACGGTGTGGCCGAGCGAGCGCAGGGCTTTGGCGACGGCGGCGCCGGAGCGCAGCGACACTTCGCGTTCGGCCGACGGCCCGCCGAGCATGACGGTGATGTTCAGCTTTGTTTGCACCGTGGAGTTTGCATTCGATCGTGGTCGTATTTCTTTAACCTCCATGAAAGAATCCAGACTCATTCTTCTCCAATTTTTAACAAGATAGCCGTTTGCTGCCGCTGATCAATTCATTTTACCGCTTTTTTTGTTTTCTCCATCCAGCCGTCAAGCCCATAAAAAGAGGGAAGCAGCACTGCCGGAGAAAGAGATTTAACGCAAAGGCGCAAAGGTTCAAAGGCGCAAAGATTCAGCATATCAATTTTAGGGTTCTTACCGGCGTAGCGGCGCGTTCCCGAAACATCGGGACCACATTCATTGGCCGCGATTATTTGGCTGGCGGCGCTCTTCGGAGACGCCGCTAAGTCCAATTTCTTGCCCCCCATTTCCTCGCGCTTGGCGTCCTTGCGTTGTTCTTTTCGGCGAAGGGGTTCCCATCCCCGTATTATTTAAAAAAAGGCTTGCAAAACCCGGGAAACCACCAAAAATCACCCACAAAAAGTGCGACAGACCCGGACAGTGAACGCTAACAAGACGCTCGACCGAATGGCAAGGAGCGCAGGCAGGCCTTGGTTTCAAATCGGGCGTCATTGGCGAGATCCTCGTCATCGGGCAGCTTTTCGTTGGGCATGTGGAGAACAAACATGAGCAGCACGATCAGCCATATCATACTGAGAAAGAATGTCGTCAAGGCAGACTGGAAGCTCGTGCTTGAGCCGAAAAAGGAGAACCACGGGCGGAAAGTACTCGTAAACGAGGTATTCCCCAAGAGCGAGAGGCCAATCGTTGATCCTGAATGGCAGCCTGAGCCACAATGTGGTCATAGTCCCGTTCTTGAAACAGGATATGGAGGCACCGAGATTGGATCGTTTACCGAACATGCAGCGCAAGACCGACACAAGCATCTTGTGAGTTTGGAGATATACACTGTGCTCAAAGGAAAGATGACCATTCGGATTGCAGATACGACCAATGTCACCTTGGAAACTGGAGACGAGATCGTCGTTCTTCCCGGTGTTGTTCATGAAGTCCTTGAGAGCAGCGAACCGTTCCTGACCCGAGTACATGCCATCAACTGTCATGGACCGAGGGACAAGTACGTTGAGGAGAATGGTGTCTGGTGCCAGGCTTTCACACTCAGAAATCAGCAGAAGTGAATCTTTGGAAGTCCAAGTACAAGTGTCAGTTCTGAATGGCGCTTAGATAAGGAAATTGGTTTTTAACATGTTGATTTACAATGTCTTACAAGGGGCGCTTGCTGATCCTGCTCGGAAGGCCGGAAAATCGCATTGTTTGAGTGCCTCGGAGAGGCGTGGCGACTGTGGCTCTTGGTGATTTTTGACCACTCATAGATCACGTTGATTAGCAATGATTTACGCCTTAACTAAGCGCCGTTCTGGGTGATCCCTTTGATTGACCTTTGAGGTTGATGTGTAAAGTAGGAGTAGGTTCATTAGTAATCTTGTCGATAAACAGCGCAAGATGCACATAGCAATCTGACGCTTCATCAATTGCCATTATTATGTGCTGCAACTCCACCTCTTCGCGATAACACTTCAAACCATTTCTCTCTTTGGATGTTATTTTCGTTCTGCTCGCCTTGAGTGGATGAAATCCCTTGCCATGCGCCCAGACCGAATGTGCCACGTTATTGCGAAATGCCTCAAACGCGTATAAGCCCTTCTTAATCGCTTTGAACTCGCCATACAATTCTGAAGCCTCACCTAATCGGTCGATCAAAACGGAGCTTAGTAATCCAATGAGATTCTTGAAGGAGAGTTCAGAGGTCACGATTTGCGCCTGACGAAGAGGTAATGACAAGAGTCGTCCGATATAGTGAGCAACCATGTCCTCGATTTGTGCTTGAAAGACGACGACCTTTCCGAGTTCTCGGAGTATGTCGTCGCTTACGGTGAGGCGCAATTTCGTTTTCACAATGCGGTAGTGGCCTAATGTTGAGAACTGAACCACGCCGGGCCAGGAATGTCAACGTCGAAAGCGGAATGTACCGGCGTCGAAACGGGGCAGGGCAGCCCGCCAGACCAAGCAGGCTGGCCATGCCGGTGAAGCTGGCCACAGCGGACGGTTTGCCAAGATCGCTATGCTTTTCGGATTGCCCAGCGGCCTGATTTGATGTCTTATCAGGGGGACAATTTAATCTTTATGAAAATTAACGGATTTCTGGCGGTTTTTGTGACGGCAGGAAGCCTTGGCTTGCTCGGTTGCAAGCCGCGCATAGTTACCGGCCAAGTTTTCATTGTCACGGAAGGCGGTTTAAACTTCAGGCTTGGAGACGTGGAGGTGGACCTGGTTGAGAAGTCGCAGGTGGTGGAATTCATACAAAAAAAGCGGGCTTCCATCGAAACAGGTAGAGCAGCCCTAAAGACCGAGCTTGAAACAGCGCGAGCGGAAGTCGAGAAAGAGCAAAAGGATTACAATGCGTTCTTGGTAACCAGCCCACTCTCGACAAACGCCGATTATGTCAGGACGAAGGCGGAACTTGCTGGCATCCCGCAGAAGCTAACAGTTTTGAAACAGAAAAAGGATTCTCTTCGGGCGCAGAACGATCAATTGCGAAAAGCTGCTTACGCGGCATACACTGCATACGGGACTCCCCAAAAATTCCACGCAGACCTTGCGCTCTTGGACAACCAAGCGAACTCTATTTTTGGGTCGGGACAAGATAGTTCCCAAAGAAGAAATCAAGCCAGCGCACTTGGAGGCAGCCGAAGTCCCACACACCTTCAACAGTCGTCGTACGAACCTTCCCAAGTAAAGACATGGAGGGAATTCCTTGTCGCTTTGCCAGCGGTATGGAACGCTATTACCAAACAGACCTATCAAGCATATTACGATGCCGCGTCGTTGCGAGCAAAATTGGCTGAAATTGAACTCCATTTTAACTCAGCGGCTTCCGCACAACTTCATTCAGCCGAGTCTCGCTTGGAATCTGCCGAGACAAATTTAAAAAACTTCCAAGCCAGAAGCGCCGAGTCCTTTTTCGACGATTTCTCGCCCGCTGTCGTGCAGAAGGCCATGAGCGATGCTGACGGTAATTTCTCTCTGGTCTGTCCTCGAAAGGGACTCACGATTTTTGCGAAGGCGCAATGTGTAGTGGGCGAAAGTCAGGAGAAATACTATTGGCTCGTCAACGCACCGATTGCAGCGGAATCCACCCCGCTTCTTCTCGGCAACAGCAACCTCATAGAGATTGACCCTGACGGGTATCTGGCGGGCCGTATGCCGTAATGGATAAAAGCCATGAGCAATCAATCCGACGAAAACGCCCGATTCGTGACTTGCCGCTGCTTCCACTGTGGCGGGGATATCGAGTTTGACGCCAATGAATTGAATGGGGCGGAAACGGCAAAAGTGGAGTGTCCACATTGCCATTTGAAGACGCCCATTTTTGCAGAAAAAGCACCGCACCCACCGCCCGTGCAAAATGTTCCAGATGTTTTGAACCCGCCGCCAGTCAAGCGGCGTGTCGTAATTTCGATTGTTACCTAGTTAGTAGGTATCTTTTTAATCAGCGTGATCGCCTTTTGGTCAGAGCCAACGCACAAACCAGGGGATTTTTTTCCGATGTTGTTCGGGCTGATTATGATGGCGGTTGCGTTTTGCGGAGTGGTGGCGCTTTATTTCCTTCCCACCATCATCGCTTGGAAAAAGAAGAAGGTGAACACAAAGGCCATTTTCGTGTTGAACCTGGCTTTGGGGTGGACTTTTATTGGCTGGATTGTGGCCTTGATATGGGCGACAGCGCAAGATGACTGCATTTAATGAAAAGGGGTCAAACCGGAATGGCACTTAGATAAGGTGGCTTTAGCCGATTACCGTGTGTAAAGCGACTTCCATAACTCCGGGGAAGCGCGAAAATTGGTTTTGCGGAGAAGGTCGAGCACGGCAGGAAGTTTCAGGAGTCCGGCTTGAGCAGCGTCGCACAAGACGCCCAATGTGCCTGAAACTTTCAGGCCGCGCTGAACCGCAAGCGCGCGAGCCGCAGCTTCATCAAGCAACACCACGTCGGACGGAAGTTGCTCGCACAGACGCAACGCGGTGCGCTCGCCGGGGTCAAGCGAGGCCAATGTTTTGTCAGGCTCTTCCGGGTCGGAATGAATTTTTAACCAGTCGGGCGGGGTCATTGCCCAATTATGAATTGACGGTGGCGCGTCGGGATGGCGAAGTTCCTCCAACACCTTTTGTGTGATGTGAATGTTGCCGTAAAGTTTCGGCAGAATCTCTGCGTGGCCGATGAGCGTGAGATAACAAAGCGGCGTGGTGTTGCTGACAATGGTCATCAGCCGCGAGCGGCGCGCAAGGCCGCGAGGTCGCGCTCAAGGTCATCCTCGCCGTAATGCAAGTAGGCTTGAACCTGCTTGAGAAACGATTCGGTCTCCCAACGCGAGCCGTGGTTCAGCAACTCTCCGACTTGATGCGCTGTGAGCGCTCCGGAACGATAGGCTTCAGCCGCGACGGCTTCCAGCACGCGCCGGGGAACATCCTTCCAACGCGAGCGCAACGAGGCGGACACATTTTCAGGAATGTCAATTGCGACGTTCATTGCAACCAAACAATAAAGCCAACGTGATGCCTTTGCAAGGCTGAAAAGTGTCAGATGAAGAATTCTTATTCCGTATCTGCGTTAATCGGCGTGTTCTGCGGGCAAGTCCGGATTCCGTTGCGGCTGGCTGCGCTGTGCTTTGTGGTAAAATGATTTCGCGGTTTCCCCGGTTTTCCATGATCCAAATGATTGTCAACAAATAATATTGTCAAGAAAAAACGGCGCAAGTCGCAAGCATCACAAGATAAAGCAGTTGCAACAAATTATCACAGCCGTCAGACATCAGGGAAAAACCAAAACCGTGATTATTTCACTGTTTTTTTGGGCGGGTTTTCTTGAGAATATCAAAGATGGACTTCAGATTTTTCCCGGCGCTTCAAACTGAAAGGCAAAACCCGCGAAGAATTTTGTCTCACACCCCTCGCCAGTCAATCGCTATCTTCCTCTCCTATGATTTGCACCTCGGTTTGCAATTCGATGCCCCGTTCCGTCCTGGCCCGGGTTTGGATGATTTCGATCAATTGCAAAACATCGCTGGCCGTGGCATCGCGGTCATTGACGATAAAATTCCCATGCACCGCTGAGACAACCGCCCCGCCGCGCCGCGTGCCTTTCAAGCCCAGTTCCTCGATGAGTTTGCCCGCGGACAATGTCCGGGAAGGATTTTTGAAAATGCAACCCGCGCTCGGTTCCCTAGGTTGGGAACTCCAGCGCCTTTCATTGAATTCGGCTGTCCGTTTTGCAATGGCCTCCTTAGTGCCGGGTTGCCCGCGGAAGGTGGCGCTGAGCGCGATATTCGTCTGGAAAAGCGGACAGGACCGATACTCGGACGGCACTTGGGCGATGTTCCGTTCATGCACCTGTCCGGCGGGGTCCATGAAGCGAACCCGCGTCACCACGTCCAGCACCGCGCTGCCCATGGCCCCCGCATTCATGCGGAGGGCGCCGCCGACGCTTCCGGGGATGCCTTCCAGGAATTCCAAACCGGTCAGGTCAAATTCGCGTGCTCTGGCGGAAACGGCTTTGAGCCTTGCGCCCGCGCCGCAATGCAACTGCGTCCCGTCCGCTTCGATGCGGGACAGGTTCGGGTGGGACAGACAAATGACCACGCCTCGAACACCGCCATCGCGCACCAGGAGATTGGAACCGCGCCCCAGAACCAGGAAGGGGACATCGGCCCGGCGGCAAAATTGAATCGCCCTGGCCAAATCGTCCTCGGAAACAGGTTCGAGACAAACATCGGCGCGGCCGCCGACTCGCAGCGTGGTCTTTTTTGCCAGCGGTTCATCCTGGAGCACCGCGGAAAGGGGCAGCAGAGCTTTGAGCTCGTCGAAAATCCGGGTTGGCCGCGCCATGTAGTCAAGCATTGAGCGGTCCCAGATTTTGAGGTTTTAGTTTTGGGCCGGGGACATGGCTGGAATGATCCGCTTTCGCCGGCCAGTGAAGGATTCTTTCGGCCATATCGCCCGCCGCCGCGGGAGCGTGCCAGCCGGCCAGCGCGCTTTGCATGGCCGAACGTTTCAGCGGATCGCGGATCAAGTCGAGAATCTCGCGGACCAGATGGCCGGGCATGGTGCTGTCTTGAGGCAGCATGCGGGCGGCGCCGCTTTGCACGAAGGCGCGGGCGTTGTGAAATTGATGATTATTGGCGGCCGAAGGGTAGGGGATCAAGACGGCGGGCAGTTGCCGCGCGGCCAGTTCGGCCAGTGAAGAGGCTCCGGCCCGGCTGACCGCGACATCCGCCGCCGCCAATGCCAGGGCCATCTCGTTCCAGAAGGCGTGGACCAGGGCCGGAATGTCGAGCGCCTTGTAACGGGCGCGGACTGATTCCAAATCGTGGTCGCCCGTCAGATGAACGAATTGAAGGTTCGGTATCGCCTGCCGCAACTGAGGGGCAAGGCGGACCATCAATTCATTGATCTTTCTGGCCCCTTGACTGCCGCCCATGACCAGCAAAACCGGCGCTTCGGGGGCCAAGCCCATCGCCGCGCGGGCCGCTCCGGGCGCCATGGGTTCGAGAAACTGCGGGCGGACCGGCATCCCGACAACTTCAACCCGGCGCGCGGCCAGCTTTTCCGCCGTGGCGGGAAAAAAGACGAACGCCCCATCCACCCAGCGCGCCAGCCAGCGATTGGCCCGGCCTGGAATGGAATTGGATTCGTGCAGAAACGTTTTTGCGCCGCAGCGTTTCGCGGCAATGATCGGCGGGGCGCTGATGAAACCGCCCATGGCCAGGACGAACCGCGGCGGGCGCCGCGCGAAACAGGCTTTGGCCAGGCGATAGGACCGCCAAAGGCCGCGCGTAAATCCGAGGAACATCGCATGGCTCAAGCCAACGGCAGGCAGGGTGACGATGCCCATGCCGGTTATGGACTGGATGGCTTGTTGATCGACGTCCTTGGGGGAAACCATCAAGGTCACCGCGCAGCCGCGCTGCCGCAATTCCTGGCCCACGGCCAGGCCGGGAAACAAATGGCCGCCGGTGCCGCCACAGGCGATGACAACGTTTTCCAGCGGGCTGTTCTTGAATGTTTCTTCAGGCATCGGCATCGGCCAATTCAGGCGTGGAATCGAACGGGTTTATTTTCTTCCTTGGCGGCTCAATGGCAAAACGCGATATGCTGAGCAAAAGCCCGATGGCGATGAGCGTGAGCAAAAGGTTCGAACCGCCATAGCTGATGAAAGGCAGCGGCATCCCCTTGTTGGGCAGCAGGCTGGTGACGACACCCATGTTGATGAAGGCTTGCAAGCCAATCATAAACGTGATTCCCGCGCCGAGCAGCAATCCGAACGTGTCGTTGCTCCGCCGCGCGATATAACCTCCGCACACCACCAGGGCGACGAAGAGCAGCACCACGCCCAGGGTGGCAATCAACCCCAGTTCTTCGCCGATGATCGAAAAAATAAAATCAGTATGATGTTCAGGCACGAAGCCCAGCTTTTGCCGTCCGTTGCCCAGTCCCAAGCCGCTCCACCCGCCTGAACCCAGGGCAATCATGGCCTGCCAAGCCTGATAGCCGGCGCCTTCCTTGCTGGCTTCCGGATGGATCCAGGCCGAGATGCGTCCATGGCGCATGGGATCATGCCAAAGGGACAAGCCAACGCCCGCCAACAGCCCCAGAGCCGGCAGCAGCAGAAAACGCAACCGCACTCCGGCAACAATCAGCACCGTCCCGGCAACCAGCGCCAGCAAAATGGCGCAGCCGCGATCCGGTTCGATATAGATCAAGGCCAGCACCACCGCGATGACGCAGCCGGGAATGACCAAGCCTTGACGAAACCCGGACATTTGCCTCTGGAACCACTCGCCATAGGCGGCCAGGAAGAGGATCAAACTGAGCCTGGCCAGTTCGGACGGCTGAAAGTGCGGCAGACCGGGAAGGCCAATCCATCGATGCGCGCCCTTTCGTCCAATGCCTATCACGGGCGCAAAAACCAGCGCCAACAGAATGACGGACACGGCCAGCAAATAAGGGGAAACTTTCTTCCAACGCCGGTAATCAATCCTGGCCGCGACGACACATCCAATCAGGCCGAAAGCCAGCCAGACGAGTTGTGAGAGGAGGTAATTGGCCCCCACCGCGGACTTTCCCACCTCCATGTTCATGCTCGCGCTGTAGAGCATGACCAACCCCAAACCAATCAATACAGCCACGCAAAAAATCAAAATGGTAGTGGCCCATTTCATCGCAGTGCCGACAGGGAATGGACGCCAGGCTGAGGAGCCTGGCGTCCACAATTTGTTTCGATTAATTCGCCGCGGTGGTGGGAGCCGTCGCCGCCGTGGTCGTGGACGCCGGCGCCGGTTGCAACGGCACGACCGCAGCCGAGGCCGGGGCCGCCGGGATTTCAGTTCCAGCCGCTTTGACGGGCACTTTCAGTTTTTGGCCGACCTTGATGGAGGTTGTCTTCAGGTCGTTCAGCGCCATGATCTTTTTGAATGATGTGTGGCTCA
>Ga0326728_10019715_pt1 | contig 13036 bp, 9 predicted proteins | sample MB3enrmetagenome_FD_207602 | JGI IMG/M metagenome (GOLD analysis project Ga0326728, IMG submission 207602) | Lab enriched peat soil microbial communities from McLean, Ithaca, NY, United States - MB31MN | ecosystem: Environmental > Terrestrial > Soil > Wetlands > Peat | place: USA: New York...
GACCGACGCCAAAGTCCAGGCGTCCTTCACCGACGACCAGGCCGCCAAGGCCATCAAGGATGGCGTTACGGAAAATGGCCAGACTAAAATGAAGGCGTTCGGCGACAAACTCAGTGCCGACCAGGTCAAGGATTTGGTTGCGTACGTCCGGTCTTTCAAACCGGCGAAATAAACGCCGTTCGGTTCCGCCGGCAAGTTGCCCAATCCAGACCGAGACGCCAAAGCAAAGCGGGCGTGCATCGGTTTCATCTTGAAGTGTAGTCGCGCTGCAGGCAGTTCGTTATGCCCGAGAAAGAAAATTCAATGCCGAACCGCCCGAAGGGCCTGCTCAAAAACTGGCTCAGCCTGATTGGCGTCGTGATCATGGCGGGCAGTGTGTTCTCCTGCCTCTTTCTGTTTGCCACGGAATTGTTCCTGCCCCGCAGCAATCCCTACATGGGGATTCTGATCTATATCCTGGCGCCCATCTTTTTCTTTCTCGGGCTGGGGCTGGTTATTGCCGGTCTGTGGCTGCAACGCCGGCAAAAACCGGGCGCCTGGTCATTGGTGCTCGATCTTTCCCGCCCGCGTGACCGGAAATTGCTGGGGATATTTATCGCTGGCGCACTGGTGTTTCTCCTTTGCTCCGCCATCGGCAGTTATCAAACTTACGAATACACCGACTCGGTTCAATTTTGCGGCGCTGCCTGCCACGTGCCAATGAAGCCGGAGTACACAACTTACCTGCAGTCGCCTCACGCCCGCGTGGCTTGCGTCGAGTGCCACGTTGGCCCCGGCGCGGACTGGTACGTGAGAACTAAACTCAACGGCCTCCACCAACTTTACGACGTGGTACTGGACCGTTATCCCCGTCCCATTCAGACGCCCTTGGGCAATTTGCGCCCGGCACGGGAAACGTGCGAACAATGCCACTGGCCCCAACGGTTCATCGGGGACATAGACCAGACCGGTTATCATTATCTATCCGATGCCTCGAACACGCCGTTTGCGGTGCGCTTGGAATTGAAGGTCGGCGGAGGACAACTTAACGGCACCATGTCCGGCATTCACTGGCATGTCAGTCGGGACTTCAAAGTTCAATACATTGCCACCGACCGGCAGCGCCAAAACATTCCGTGGGTGCGCGTGATCGATACGCGCACCGGAAAAGTTACGATTTTCCAGGAAGCGGATTTTCACGGCGATCCCGCCAAATATTCCATTCGCACCATGGATTGCCTGGACTGCCATACCCGTCCCTCACATCGTTTTCTTTCCCCCGATGAAGCGGTAGATGCGGACATCGCCGCCGGTTTGCTAGATCGTTCGGTCTCTTGGGTGAAATCCAACGTGGTGGCGGTGCTCGTTCAGCCGTACAACACCACGGACGAAGCCCGGCAAAAAATTGCCGCCAGCCTGCGCGCCGACTATCCCAGGCTGGCCGGAGTTGATAATGTCATTGCCGAAGCCCAGCGAATTTACCAGGCGAACTTCTTCCCGGAAATGAAGACCGACTGGCGGGTGCATCCGGACAACATCGGCCACAAAATTTCAGCCGGTTGTTTCCGCTGCCACGATGGCAACCACGCAACGGCGGACGGGAAGCAGGTGATTTCCGCCAATTGCAATTTATGCCACATCATCTTGGCGCAGGGCAGCGGCAAGCAACTAGAGCAGCTCAACGCGGCTGGCGACGACTTCTACCACATTGACTCGGTCTATACCGACCCCTCCTGCGCCATGTGCCATACGGGCGGCGGCGGCTCTTTGCACTGAAGTTTGTTTTGCCCGCACCGCCAAACATCTGCTTGCCGTTTATTCTCACAATTAGTAAATTTTTAGAATGAATTTCATGCCTTTGCCTGCCAAGCGCCTGACCCGGTGGAACGGGCTGAGGCTGCTGCTGTTGGCCGTCGCGCTCGCCGGTTGCGGTCGTGGCCAGATCAAAGTCTATCGGCTTTCCAACGATGATTCCTCGTCTGCTGCTCCGCCGCCGAACACAACCGCCGCCGCCACGTCCGATCAAACCGAAAACAATGCGACGCAACCGCAGTTGCAATGGACGTTGCCGGCGGGTTGGACGGAAGTTGCACCCGGCGAGATGAGCATCGCTTCCTTCAAAGTGCAGGGCCAGAACGGCGCTGAGGCTGACGTGAGCGTGGTGCCGTTGCCGGGCATGGCCGGCGGCGACAGCGCCAATTTGAATCGCTGGCGCGGGCAGGTAGGTTTGTCAGCAGCCACGCCGGACGAATTGGAAAAATCGGCCGAATCGGTACAAGTTGGTGATCAGTCAGGGAAACTTTATGACATTGTCGGCGACAGCAAACGCATTCTGGGCGTCATTGACGAACGCAACGGCATGACGTGGTTTTTCAAAATGATCGGCGACGCCAACCTCGTTGAACAACAGAAACCGGAATTTGTGGCTTTTCTCAAATTACTGACGTTCAGGGCGGCAGCGCCGCCGGCGGAATTGCCGCCCGGCCATCCGCCTATCGGCGGAGATATGAATGCGCCGATGATGTCATCCGATGCGGGAAGCCAAATCAAGCCGGCTTGGACGGTGCCGGTGGATTGGCACACGGTGCCGCCGGCACAATTTCTGTTGGCGGAATATTCCATCGCTGGAGCGAACGAAAACCAAGCGGAGGTAAATGTTGCTGAACTCAACGGCAGCGGCGGCGGTGTGCTGGCCAACGTGAATCGCTGGCGCGGACAGATCGGCCTGGACCCGGTGGATGAAACCGGCTTGGCCAGGCTGACGACGACCATGAATATGACCGGCGGCCAGGCGACATTTGTGGACATGACGGGCACCGACGCGAATGGCCAGCCCACGCGGCTCGTCGCCGCCATCGTGCCGATGGGCGATGCAACGTGGTTTTATAAATTAATGGGCGACGAAAAAATTGTGGCAAGTCAGAAGGACGCCTTTACCAAATTTGTCCAGACGGCGAGGTATTCGAATGCTCCTTGAGCAAATAATCAAATTTTTCACGTCGCTGCGGCTGACCGTCGTCTTGCTGGTGTTGTCCCTGGTGCTGGTCTTTGCCGGCACGCTGGGCGAAGTGCATCTGGGCCTTTACAAGGCGCAAACCGAATTCTTCCGCAGTTTTTTCATTTATTGGCAACCGCCGGGTGCGCACTGGAAAATCCCGGTCTTCCCCGGCGGTTATTTCCTGGGCACGGCGCTGCTGCTCAATCTCATCGCGGCGCACACCAGCCGGTTCAAACTGACCCGCCAGAAAATCGGACTGTGGATTATTCACGCCGGGTTGATTTTGCTGATTCTCGGCCAGCTGGCCACGGATATGTTCGCCGTCGAAAGCCAAATGCACCTGCGCCAAGGCCAGATGAAAAATTATTCCGAGTCCGACCGCGTGGATGAACTGGCCATTACCGATGTCACGGACAAAAAACTCGAAACGGTGGTGGCCATTCCGGAAGGCCGGCTGGCCGCAAAAGGCGATATTCGCAATGCCCAATTGCCGTTCATCGTGCGCGTGAAGGAGTTTTACGCCAACTCGCTGTTGTCCACCAACGCCGCGCCCGGTTTTGTGCGCGTGAATGCCAACAACGGATCCGGTGACGACCTGTGGTGGAAGCCGGTGCCGCGCGAAACGGCCATGGACCGCCGCGACATGCCGTCGGCGTTGGTGGAAATCGTGATGCCGGATGGCCCGCTCGGCACGTGGCTGATGTCGGACTGGTTGGAACAACCGCAAACATTTACCGCCAACGGGCGCACCTACCAGCTTCAACTGCGGCCGGAGCGTTTTTATCTGCCATTCAGCTTGCGCCTGCTGAAATTCCACCACGATGTCTATGAAGGCACGGACATTCCGAAAAATTTTTCCAGCCAGTTGCTGCTCTACCGCCCCGACACCGGCGAGCGCCGCCAGGTGCTGATTTACATGAACAATCCGCTGCGCTACGATGGCCGGACGTTTTATCAGGCGAGCTTTGACACGGACAATCAGGGCACGATTTTGCAGGTGGTGAGAAATCCCAGTTGGCTCACGCCGTATCTGGCCTGCGCCCTGATTGCGACAGGCATGGTCGTGCAATTCCTGTCGCACCTGATTCCCTTTCTGCGAAAAAGGCGGACAACGTGAAAAACAGCCGACGTCTAAAATCGAACATCCGGCGCCCGTTCAGCATCCAATGTCCGGACCGCGCCGTTCCGTTGGATGTGGGTTGGGGTGAATCGTTGATATGAAAAAATTTATTCCTTGGATTCTGGTTGCGGCGTTTGCGGCGTGGGTTTTGTCCACGCTGCATTACCCGCCGGAAACCGGCTTTCACACGCGCGATTTTGGCCGGCTACCGGTGTTGCTGAACGGGCGCATCCAGCCGCTGGACTCCGTTGCGCGCAACACGCTGCTGCAAATCCGCGAGCGGCAAAGCGTCGGCTCAATGAGCGCCACCGCTTGGCTGATGGAAACGCTGATGAACCCCGACGCGGCGGACAAGCTGGACATTTTCCGCATTGATAATTTCGAGCTGCTCAACATGCTCCAATTGCCGGAGTCGCAAAAATATTATTCCTTCAACCAAATCCAGCCGCACCTCGATGACGTTTCCAAGGAAGCCCAGCGCATCAACGACGTTCCAGACGCCGACCGCACTGCTTTTCAACGCCAGTTGCTCAAGCTCGATAACGCGCTGGAGATTGACCAGCGGCTGAAATTAAGCCTTTGTCCGCCAGGCACGACGGATTTTACGGGACAACTGGCGGCGTATGAACAGGCCATTCCCGCCGGCGTGGCTGCGGCCCAAGCCCAGGAAACGAAAAAAACCTACGATCAGGCGGCATTGAACCGATTGCTCGATTTTCTTTCCAGCTACAATGATTTGTCAAAATTCGCGTACCCGCTCATGGTGCCGCCGGCACCCGATGCCAAGTCGCGCGCCGACTGGCAAAACATCGGCCAGAACCTGATGAGTGTCGTCCACGGCAATGACCTCAGCCCGGCGGTGACGGATTACGCCGCGATGGCTACCGCTTACAATCAAAGCCAGCCGGTCGCCTTCAATCAGGCGCTCGACCATTACCGCCACTGGCTCGGTGAATGGTTCACGCCGGAAGCCCGGCACGGCGCGCAGGAATTTTTCTTCAACGAATTCCAGCCGTTCTACAAGGCTATCGTGATTTATGTAACGGCGTTTCTGCTGGCAATTATCGCGTTGCTGACATTTGCACTGGCGCCGAAGCTGTCTGAAACGCTGCGACGCTCGGCGTTCTGGCTGGTGGTGCTCGGTGGCGTCATTCACACCTTCGGCTTAGTGTTCCGCATGTGGCTCGAAGGCCGCCCGCCGGTCACGAATTTGTATTCTTCGGCCATTTTCATCGGGTGGGCCTGTGTCGTGCTGGGCTTAATTCTTGAACGCATTTTCGCCATCGGCCTCGGCAGCGCCGTCGCGTCGTTTGCCGGATTCGTCACGCTGGTCATCGCCCAGAATCTTTCGATGGACGGTGACACGATGGAAATGCTGCGCGCCGTGCTGGACACGAATTTCTGGCTGACGACGCACGTGGTGGTTGTCACGCTCGGTTATGCCTCGACCTTCATGGCGGGTCTGCTGGGCGTTGCGTACGTGCTGCTCGGTCTGTTCACGCCACTGCTGAAATACAAGTCCGGCGACTTGGAATTGGGCAAGGTGCTGACGAAAATGGCTTATGGCATCGTCTGTTTCGCCGCATTGTTCAGTTTCACCGGCACGGTGCTGGGCGGCATCTGGGCTGACCAGTCATGGGGCCGGTTTTGGGGCTGGGACCCGAAGGAAAACGGCGCACTGATTATTGTGTTGTGGAACGCGGCCATTTTGCACGCGCGCTGGGGTGGCATGATCCGCGAGCGCGGGTTGATGAACATGGTCATCTTCGGCAACATCGTGACGAGCTGGTCGTGGTTCGGTGTGAACATGCTCGGCATCGGCCTGCACAGCTATGGTTTCATGGCCGCCGCATTCTGGTGGCTGCTTGCGTTCGTTCTGAGCCAAGTTGCGTTGATCCTTTTCGGCATGTTGCCGCCGGGCATGTGGAAGAGCTTTCAAACCCCGGCGCGCCCGGCGGGTCCTTGATTTGATCCGTTTCGACCGTCCCTTTGCATTGACCCGGCGAAGCCACAAGTGTCATCGCCGGCGAGTGGTTGAACCGCCCCTTTTGCGGTCAAAGGCTACAATTTTTTCTGACTTCAACTCAATTTTGCCCTGATTTTACGCGGGTTCATTTACGCTTGACGATTCCCGGATAAAAAATTAAACTTTTGGTTCAAGAGCGGTAAAGTTTGCTGGTTCAGCCAGCGTGCGAAAGTCGGAAGATACACATCTACCGACTTTTTTGTTCCCCGCGTGGGGATGCCGTGTCGAGATGTATGAACGCTGATTTTCTAGCTGTTTTGGAATTTTGGGAGCGCGAAAAGGGCATCAACCGCGATGTCCTCGTCGGCGCGGTCCAGGATGCCTTGCTGCAGGCTGCCAAAAAGGCGGTCGGGCCGGCGCGCGAACTGCGCGTCGAGATTGATCAGAAAAACGGCGACATCAAGGCCTTCGCCAAACTCATCGTCTCCGATCGCGTCATCTCGCAGCATGACCAGATTTCCGTGTTCGACGCCCGACGCCTCAAACCCGACGCGCAAATCGGCGATGAAATTGAAAAAGAAGTGACCCCGACCGGTTTTGGCCGCATCGCCTCGCAATACGCCAAACAGGCGCTCATGCAGAAAATCCGCCAGGCCGAAAAGGCGCTCATTTTCACCGAATTCAAGGACCGCGTGGGCGACATTATCAGCGGCACCGTGCGGCGGTTTGAGCGGTCGGACGTGATTTTGGACCTCGGCAAATACGAGGCGTTGCTGCCCAACCGCGAGCGCGTGCCCACGGAGGAATATCAGGTCGGCGAACGCATCCGCTGCTACGTCAAGGCTGTCGAGCAGGGGCCGCACGGGCCGGAAATCATTTTGTCCCGCGCCGACCCGCGGTTCGTCATCAAGCTGTTCCAACTCGAAGTCTCCGAAATCAACGACGGCACGATTGAAATCAAGGGCATCGCGCGCGAACCGGGTTTCCGCACCAAGATGGCGGTTTATTCGCGCGACAGCAAAGTAGACCCCGTCGGTGCCTGTGTCGGCATGCGCGGCCAGCGTGTGAAAAATATCGTCCGCGAACTCAACAACGAAAAAGTGGACGTCATTCCGTGGTCGCCGGATGTCCGCACATTCATCACCAACGCGCTGGCGCCCGCCAAGCTTAAAAGCTTTGAAATAGATGAAGCGAAAAAAACCGTGAAAATTCTGGTGAGCGAGGACCAGCTTTCTCTAGCCATCGGGAAGCGCGGACAGAATGCGCGGCTGACGGCCAAGCTTACTGGCTGGGAAGTGGACATTGACGCCGAAGTCGTTGTCACCAAAGGCTTTGAAGAAAAAGTCGCCGAGGCCGTCGAATCGCTGGCGGTGATTCCGGGAATTTCACGCGAGCAGGCGGACGCGCTCGTTCATGCCGGCCTGACCCGGCTCGAAGATTTGTTGCAGGCGGATGAAGCCGACTTGAGCAGCGTTGCCCAGATAGGCGAACAGGCGGCGGAAGTTTTGACGGCCGCGCGCGCCGAAGCGGAACGCCGCACTTTGAAAGTCGGCGAAACGCCGGTGAACCCTGACACGCGCGCCGGGGTGAACAGTTGAAATTTATGATGCGGACCGAACCAGCGTTTGCAAGCGCGCGTTAGCCATGACGGCCTTTCGCACATTTCGGTCGGCGGGAATGATAATTTATGCCCGTTCGGATTTACGACATCTCGAAAAAGCTCGGCCTAGAGAACAAAGTGATTCTCGCCAAGGCCAAGGCGCTGGGCATTGCCGCCGCGAAAGTCCCCTCCAGCTCGCTTGACAAGATCAGCGCCGAATTCCTCGAGGAGGAATTGTTCAAGGAGCACCCCGAGATAGCCGCCAAATTTGCCGCACCGCCCGTTGTTGAAAAACCCAAGGCCGCAACGGTCGAGGAAAAAATCGTCATCATCACTGCGCCGCCGCCGGAGGCCAAACCGGAAGTCAAAGCTGAACCGGTAGAAGCGGTCGTGGCTCCGCCGCCCGTGATTGAGCCGCCGCCACCACCACCCAAACCAGCCGGGCCGAAAATCGGCGAAAAGATCGGATTCATTCAACTGCCACAAAGACCTGTTCCAAGAGTAACCGCTCATCCCAAACCGGCGCCCAAACCGGCGCCCGCCCATCCCACAAAACCGTCCCGACCAAGTGCGGTGCCCACAGCGCAAAAACCAGCCGCCAAGGCGCCCGGCCCGTCCGCCGCGCCATCGCCCAAATTTGTCGCGCCGGAAGACGCCGAAGCCATTGTCATCAAACCGCCGATTGTTGTGCGGGAACTGGCCGTTCAGCTCAAGCAAAAGCCGTTCAAAATCATCGCCGATTTGATGGAGTTGGGCGTTTTCGCCAACGTCAACCAGGCGATTGACGAAAAAATTGCCCAGCAGATTTGCGCCAAATACGGTTTCCGGTTCGAAGTGGAAAAACGCGAACGCGGTGGCGGCGCGGTTCACGCGCCCGTCAAAAAGATAGAACTCGACATTGAGGACAAGCCGAAAGATCTCAAACCGCGCGCGCCGGTCGTGACCATCATGGGACACGTTGATCATGGCAAAACGACACTGCTGGATGTCATCCGCAAATCAAACGTTGCCGCGGGCGAGGCCGGCGGCATCACGCAACACATCGGCGCTTACACGATTTCCGTGCCGCACCCGGAGCGCAAAAATGAGCTGGCACAAATCACGTTCCTCGACACACCCGGCCACGCGGCATTCAGTTCCATGCGCGCGCGCGGCGCCAACGTCACGGACCTCGTCGTGCTCGTCGTCGCCGCCAACGATGGTGTCATGCCGCAGACGCTCGAAGCTCTCAATCACGCCAAGGCCGCCAAGGTTCCCATTCTGGTCGCGGTCAACAAAATTGACCATCCCAATGCGAACCCCTTGAAAGTCCGTCAGCAGTTGCAGGACAAGGGACTGGCGCCCGATGACTGGGGCGGCGACACGATTTTCGTGGACGTTTCCGGTCTCACCAAACAGGGCGTGGACAAGCTGCTGGAAATGATTCTGCTTCAAGCCGAATTGCTCGAGCTGAAGGCGAATCCCAATCGCCGCGCCAAGGGCAACATCATCGAATCCGGCGTCGAGCCGGGCGGTCCGACGGCGACGGTGCTCGTGCGCAAAGGCACGCTGCGCGTCGGTGACATCATTTTGTGCGGCGAGTTTTACGGCCGGGTGCGCGCGCTGATCAATGAGGAAGGCAGCCGCCTCAAGGAAGCCGGACCATCGGTGGCGGTGAAAGTGCTTGGCTTGAACGGAGTGCCGGATGCGGGACTCGAATTCAGCGTCGTGGAAGACGAAAAGGCAGCGCGCGAACTGGCCGAGCAGCGCTTTCTGGAAGCCAGGGCCGAGGGCCAGGAGGACAAAAAAGTCACGCTCGAAAACCTTTTCGCCACGCTCGCTGCGGAACAAAGCAAGGTGCTCAAAGTCGTTGTCAAGGCCGACACGCAAGGCTCGGTCGAAGCGATCGTTGACGCGCTCAAGAAAATCGAGGCGGAAAAAGTTTCGCTCGAAATCATTCACAGCGACGTCGGCACGATCACCGAAAACGATGTGGCCCTGGCCTCCGCGTCCAATGCCGTAATTCTCGGATTTCATACGCGGGTGGACAGCACCGCCGCCGAAAAAGCCAAGCATGAAGGCGTGCAAATCAAGCTCTACGCGATTATTTACGAATTAATTGACGAGGTGAAGGAAGCCATGGCTGGCTTGCTGGAACCAGTCATCAAGGAAAACGTCAACGGCGCGGCGGAAGTGCGGCAGATTTTCCAATTGTCCAAGGGCATGCCGGTGGCTGGCTGCATGGTCGCCAGCGGACGCATTATCAAGGGCAAGGTCCGGGTGCGCCGGCGCAAGGACGTGATTTACGAGGGCGTTATCCAATCACTCCGCCGATTTCAGGATGAGGTCAACGAAGTCCGCGCGGGCATGGAATGCGGCATCCGCATCGAAGGTTGCAGCGATTTCCAAATTGGCGACGTGATTGAAAGCTATTCCACCGAGAAAGTGGCGGCAAAGTTATGAAATTTTGAAACGTTGAAAATGGATTAAGATTACGATTAAGAGCAAGATTAAGAGTTCAAATGGCATCGTAATCATAATCCTAATTCTTAATCGAAAATGCCAAGTCTCCGGCTCCAACGCGTGCGCGAGTTGTTGAAGCGCGAAATCGGCGAAGCCATCCGCCGCGAATTTCACGTGAGCGAATGCGGTCTGATCTCGGTCAACGACGTGGACGTGGCCGGCGATCTCAAGTCCGCCACCGTTTTTATCAGTATCCTCGGTAATCCGGACCAGCAGAAGCGCGGCTTCCAGTCGCTCGCCGAGCACCGCGTCCGCCTTCAGGGTCTGGTGGGGCGCGCTGTGGTGTTGAAATACACGCCGACGCTGAAATTTGTCTTTGACGATTCCATCGCGCGCGGTAATCGCGTGCTGCAAATCATTGAAGAACTGGAAAAAACCGCCGCCGATGAGGACAACGATTAAACTGTGAAAAGTTATCCCAAAATCATTGACCACATTCTGGACGCCGTTCGCGAAAGCAAAACGTTCTGCGTCGCAGGACACATCCGGCCCGATGGCGACTGCGTTGGTTCGCAACTCAGCCTCACCCGGGCGTTGCAAGGTGAAGGCAAAAAGGTGGTTTGCTGGAATGAGGATCCGGTTCCCGACAAATACCGGTTCCTCGACCGCGAGGGTTTGTTCCAGAAACCCAAACGCAGTATGAAATTTGATTGTGTCATCGCCGCGGACTGCGCGAGCTTCGAACGCCTGGGCAAGGTCAGCCCGTGCGTTGCCCACCGGAAAATCCTCATCAACATTGACCACCACGAAAGCAATACGCGCTACGGCGACATCAACTGGGTCTCGGCCCGCGAGCCTTCGACCGGCGAATTGGTTTTCCGTTTGCTCAAAGTTGCGCGCTGGCCCATCACCCAACCGATTGCCGATTGTCTGTTCACGGCCATTTCCACCGACACCGGTTCATTCCAATATCCCACGACTCGGCCCGGCACCTTTCACGCCGGCGCGGAACTCGTCACACGCGGCGCGGACCTCGCCAAAATTTGCGACGAGGTCTACCAATCCTATCCGCTCTCGCGTGTCCGTCTGCTGAAACACATTTACAACCACTTCCGCCTGACGCATCAGAACCAAATCGCCTATTTCTGGCTCCGGCAGGCGGACTTCGCCCGCGCCGGCTCCGAAGGCGATGAAACGGAAGGCCTGATTGACCATATCCGCGACATCGAGCCGGTCATCGTTGCGTGCGTTTTCGAGGAAATTACGCCGGAATTGACACGCATCAGCCTGCGTTCCAAAAACGATAAGGTGAACGTGAGCGACATTGCCGAGCAATTCGGCGGGGGCGGCCACCCGGCAGCAGCCGGCGCGCGCATTCCGGGCAAACCGCTTTCCGTCCAACGCCGCGTCATCGCTGCCATCAAGCGCGCGCTGAATTCCGCCAAGTGATTTTTCATGCAAGAATTTTCTCCGCTCGACGGCGCCATTCTGGTTGACAAGCCCGCTGGCCCGACGTCGCACGATGTCGTGGACGCAATTCGCCGCCGGTTCGGCATCAAAAAAGTCGGCCATTGCGGCACGCTCGATCCGAACGCGACCGGCCTGCTCATTGTCGTTCTCGGCCGCGGCACCAAGCTCTCCGAAAAGTTGATGAGCGACGACAAGGTCTATGAAGGCGCCGTCAAATTTGGCGAGGCGACAGACAGTTATGATGCCGACGGCGAAATCACCGAAACGAAACCTGTTCCACCATTGACACTCGGCGAATTGAACGAAGCTGCCGCCACGTTCATCGGCGACCTGATGCAAACGCCGCCCATGGTTTCGGCCATCAAGAAGGAGGGCGTGCCGCTTTACAAACTGGCGCGCAAAGGCGTCGAAGTTGAACGCGAACCGCGGCTGGTTCATATTTATAACTTCCGGTTCACGACCTATGAACCACCGTTGGGCCAATTTCGAATCGGCTGCACCAAAGGCACTTACGTCCGCAGCATCGCGCATGAGCTTGGCCGGAAACTCGGCTGCGGCGCACATCTGGCTGCCCTGCGCCGCACTGCATCCGGCAAATTTGACGTGGCGGAATCAACACCGCTGGCCGAGGTTTTGAAATTGACGCCGGTGGAACTGGAGAAAAAAGTGATTCCGTTTTTGAAGCTGGCGACATCAAGTCAGGATTAAGATTAAGATTATGACTAAGACCAAATCTTCGCGATTCTCACTTCATAATCTTAATCATAATCTTAAGCTTTCAAGCTGATGAAACTCATTCACACCGCCAACGAACTGAAACCCGGGAACAGGAAGGTCTGCCTGGCCATCGGCTTTTTCGACGGCGTGCATCTGGGACACCAGCAAATTATCCGGCAAACCATTGCCGATGCGCGCCAACACGATGCCCTCGCGCTCGTGCTCACCTTTGACCGCCATCCTGACGTCGTCGTTGCGCCCGAGCGTGTGCCACTGCTGATTTATGCGCTGCCGCAAAAATTGCGCGCGATTGAAGCACTCGGCGCAGACATACTGCTGCTGATTCATTTTGATGAAAAATTCAGCCGCCAACCCGGTGAGGAGTTCGTCCGCAACCTGGCGCGCGACCTTGGCCAAATTCAAAGTCTTTGTGTCGGCGCGGACTTTATCTTTGGCCACAAGCGCAGTGGCAACGTTGCGTTGCTCAAAAAACTCGGCGGTGAGATTGGTTTTGTGGTTCACGGACTGGCCGCAGTCTCGCTGGACGGCCAAATCGTGAGCAGTACGCGCATTCGTGAACTTATCCGCGCGGGCGACCTCGACGCGGCCAGCCAGATGCTCGGGCGACCCTATGCGATCTCAGGCCGCGTCGTCAAAGGAGACCGTTTGGGACAACAACTGGGTTTTCCGACGGCGAATCTTAACACGACCGGCTTGGTGCTCCCGCCAAACGGCGTTTACGCT
>Ga0326728_10019719_pt1 | contig 13034 bp, 14 predicted proteins | sample MB3enrmetagenome_FD_207602 | JGI IMG/M metagenome (GOLD analysis project Ga0326728, IMG submission 207602) | Lab enriched peat soil microbial communities from McLean, Ithaca, NY, United States - MB31MN | ecosystem: Environmental > Terrestrial > Soil > Wetlands > Peat | place: USA: New York...
CCAACCGGCTCGGGAAAAACTTGGATCGCGTGCGCGCTGGCTCATCAGGCGTGCCGCCAAGGTCGTCCAGCTCGGTACTGGCGTGTACCCCGGTTGTTCGAGGAAATCCGCACCTCGCATGGCGATGGCAGCTATCTGAAGCTGCTCAAGCGCCTTGCCAAGACTCCGATTTTGATTTTGGACGACTGGGGGTTGATCGCCCTGTCCACCCAGGACCGAGCGGACCTGCTCGAAATCCTCGACGATCGCCTCAATGCCCGGTCCACGGTCATCTGCAGTCAATTACCCGTGGATACATGGCATTCCTATCTAGGTGAACCCACTTTGGCGGACGCCATCTTGGACAGAATCGTCCATCACAGTCATCGGATCGAGTTGAAAACCAAAGGCGAGTCGTTGCGCGAGTCTCTCCCTCTGAACGGACCGCCACGGGATCCCAAACGCGGACACTGAAAGCTGGCCGCGACGACTGCGAAATCTTCGCGCCATCAACTCATCGTGGACACCTGAGAAGAATCGGCGGCGTTCGCCGCCGAACCCCCGGCGCTGTCCACGATGGCCTGGAATCACTGTCCACGATCGATGGAATACGCACTCAGTCAAGAATGTGTTCGGTGACCACCTGTGAAAGCTAAAACCACGTTGCTCATTTTATGTATTCTAACCGTCGCGGGCTGCGCCACGCAGTACGCGCCCGAAAGGGTAAGTGACCCTTACGGATTCTTCTCGGGAATTCTGCATGGAATCCTTTTCCCTTTTGCACTGGTAGCCAAATTGCTCTCCTGGCTCTGCTCGCTATTCGGGGGCTCTCTGTTCGAGCATGTGACAATCATTGGCCGACCAAATACGGGGTTCTTCTATTACTTCGGCTTTGTGCTTGGCTTGGGTGCTATCAGCGGCAGCTCGCAGGCACGGTGAGCACGCTCTCTGCAGGGTCTGTCGACTCCATTCACACAATCCTACGGAATTACTAGCGGCCCCGGGATGGTGAGTCGGGGTGCCCGATACACGAAAGCGAAATGAATGGACACCCAAAAAAAATTCGCGACTAGCCACGCCATCCAAATCAACACTCAATCACTTGCCGCTGGCTGACAAAAAAATGCCGCTTTTGTCATCGCCGCTCGCCACCTCATGCGCTTGTTCCATAGCAGTTGATTCGCGGTATTAGCGAAATCATGGGGTACGCAGAGCCTGGTTAGGCTTTAAGCATAGAGCTAAGAGAAGTGATCGCTTCAGACAGGTTCGTGGAATAATTTCGAAGACGATTCAAGTCACCGGATCGAATCGCGTCTTCAAGCTCTCGTATTGTGTTTTTGGCGCTCTCGGTGATACCAACGATTGCGTCAGAGAGCTTTGCGGCCTCCGCGAGGCCGGAGTTACGAGCGGCAGGACCGACGATTGGCAGCCTTTCAATGAGAGGCAACACCGTTTTAACACCGCGCTGAATTGTAGGAAGGTGTTTGAATGCCACCGACTGTGTAATTGCCGCGAGATCTGTCAGCTGTAACGCGATGCCTTGCAAGCCGTCCAGAAGCGGAAGATCATCCTTGACGCGGCGGGTGACTTCCCGCGTTCTGGCTCTGCTTAGTGCGAAGTAACCTAGGCAAAAGAAAATAAGAATACAGCCGACGTAGAACATGGGTAGGATCAGCTGCCCTCGTACCACAGTGGCGCATAATGCCAACAGTAGCCCGGCGAACCCAAATGCCAACGCAAATCCGCCGGTCTTAAAGAGGCGCTCAAGGGCATTGGAGATTGAGTTGCTGATCGGGACAACGGGATTGGCGGTGACCATCTGAACATCCTTTGTTGTGAAGCGCGCCCTCATATAGGCAGTGGGTATTGCCGGGAACGCCGATGTAAGTCATCCGGCGCTGCGGCGGGAACGGATTGGACCTGACGCGGCTGACGATTGCTTCGAGCCTCAGTGGCACGGTGAACCGGAGAAACATTTCCGCGCGGTGTAAGCGTCCGGCGATCTCATCTTGATAATTTCGGGTACCCGTTGTGGCCTCCCTAGGCCGAAAATGGCAACGTCGCCGAGCGCAACGAAATCAATTATTTGTCGCGCCTTGGCGTACATTATGATCCGAATCTTGAGGCGATCCCGAATCCTTCGGTCAGGGCCCACCGGCCTCCGATACGCATGAATATTTTAAAGGAGAAGAAGCAGTTGATTTGCATGTTTCTTCAGCCCCGAGGGGTGCGCAATACCCCGGACATGTACCTCCGCAACCGTCGGATGTCCCGCAAGCGACCCCGGCGGCACACTTTGGAGCACAGCAAGAACCTCCCTTGCAAGCCACGCCATTCGGACAGGACAAGCACTTGCCTCCACAACCATTGGATTGTCCGCCGCACAAAGCCTGCCCGCCAGAACCCGAACAGTTGGGAGTGCAAGCACACGAATTGATTTCAGGATTCCAAAATTGGCCATTCGGACAAGCACAGAAGGTCGTCAAAGGCGGCGTCGGAACGAGATTGGACTCGGTAAATTCTATTTGCGATCCGTTCGAGAAACATGGACATTGGCCCAAATTTAAATTGTTTGTCTCTGCAGTAGTCCCCGCATTGGCAACACATATCGCCGAAGTGGCGGCTCCGCCAGCACCCGTCAATGTGTCGGCGACTCCAATCGTTATGCCTGGACTGAATACTGCTTGCGAGCCCATCCAGAGCCCAAACACGTTGAATTCAGCTTGAGTCCAATTTTGATTCAGGCCGACAAAGTTGGTCGGAAGGCCAAGGGTAAATCCCTGATTCCCTGCAAGCAACGAGACCACGTCGAGGCCTCCTAATTCAATCGTGCCTGTAAAAAGCAGTTCCCCCGAGCCAATGACGGAGATATCTTGGATTGTAACGCCCGTCGCGGGACTGTTAATGAAGCAGCTTCCGTTGGATGTACGCCATTGGCCGAGAAGACCCGATTCCCATCCTCCAGGGATCTGCGAGCTCGGGCAAGTGCCAAACTGTTGCTGGTAGCCGATCAGCCAAAACTGAATGTAGATATTGGATCCGATCGGGCTCAGGCTGGCGTAATTAGCTAGCACAAATTGTTGCCAACCAGTGCATGCTCCGGCAGCTGCGCATGGGTTCGTGCCGTCACTTTGCACGGCATTGGAAGTGCCAGTCGAAAATTGATTGGCATTAACTTGAAGTGAAAAGTCGTTGCTTCCGCCAAACGTAAATGAATTTCCGACGTCGTTTTCACTTAGCACAGGAGTAGTCTCGTTCACGAATGGAAAGGATCCGGTAGCGCTAGAAATTGTTCCAGATTGCGCTTGCGCTACAAAATCGGCTCCACTGCCCACAGTGAGTGGATATGGTGGTGCAAGTACACACTTAGTCGGCGTCCAAACGGTACTCGGGTAATTGACCGTGAAGCATCCTAGGCTCGGAGCTGCGTGCTTTGACATGTAGGTTCGCCACGCGGCCGAATTCATCGACGTGGTGCCGGTCGATCCAGTAGTCGTGCCGGTCGCGCCAGTAGTGGTTCCGGATACGGGAACTGTCGGCCGTACTACACACGCCGGGATCAGACTGATTAGCACGCCCGCGGAAAGCACAGACAGCACACGAGCGATACCAGATTTCTTTGTAAAACTCTTTACTGAGTTCTCCATATGTTTATTTCCTGAGCAATGCGCCAGAGCGATAACAGAGACGCGATCGAGCGCATGCTTTAAAAGTGATTACGGTAGTTGTCTGGGCGGTCACATCACCGACAGTTCCGGTGTCTCGACTTATTAAATGAACAGCTAGCCAGAGCCGGCCGGAACGAAGAAATACAGCAGGACGAAGATTGCAGCCGCGCCGCCCGCGCTAATTTTCAGTTTGGCGGACAACGTCAGATCGGCATTGATAAACCCGGCGATCTCGCCACCGAAGCCGCCTCCGCCAAGAGCGAATAATGCGAGCAGCACATGAACCTGAAGCGGCGTGGGCTTTTGAAATGTGAAGACAAGTGCCAGAGCCAAAAGAATAAAAACAATCCCGACAAGCGCAGGGAAATGCTTCATAACGAACGACCTCCATCGTGGATGGACTTCGCGGTCAAAGTGGAAGTTGTACTCGGCTTGCTGCGGGCCAAGCTTCACGGGACCCTGCACCAGATCGCCAACTTTCGCCTTCACAGCGATCGTCGCCGATGAATCCAGGACCTCGATGCTGCTATGGCCGGCACCATCACCAGATCCTGCAAATGCATCGTTGACGTACCATTCAATGGTGGCGTCCGGAATTAGATCGCCATTTACATCTGAGGCATTGGCGGAGACTCGGCGGCTAAAATCTTCAGGCATATGGGAACTCGGGTCGATTAGACGCAAATTCGTACGCGAGTACCGGAGACCTCACATACGATGCACGGTGCGCCGGTCGTCGCGTCGGGACATCGTGCGACCGGCGTCGCCGCGACAAACCCCTGGGGGGCTAAGGTGTTGAATTGGAACCTGTGCGCATGAACCTCTTGTCCCAGGACAGCCGAAAGAAACTGTCCTGCGAATTTTGCATTCAAGATGACATTGGCGCCAGGGTCGCTGATTTCGAAGGTGGCCGGGCGATCACCCATGACAAGTTCGCCCCCGAGTTTGCCGTTTATAAACATTGTAACGTCCGCGCCAATGGCGGATTGGCCGTTGGCATCAACAGCCGTCACAACGATGACCCGCTCCGGCGGTTGGGTAGACTGCGGTTGCGATGAGGGGGAATAAGCCATGGATAGCTCCGTGAACTAATTGGTCGGCACCGCTGCCGGGAATGATTGCGGCAACTCGCCGATTCCTCTATCAACAACTATCGCGATGCTCTCAGGTCCCCAACCTATGACGCCGCGCCTCGGCCGTGCTCTGCAACGTACCTGTCGCGTCATAGTTTTAGTTGCCCAATTCGAGCAATTTATGCACTTCTGCAAGTCGTCCCAGGCGCACATCATGATCAACTCCGGCGGGTACGCCGAGGGTCTCTAGAGCATCTCTCGCCGGCCCTCGTGACGGCGCCTGCCCGGGAGCTAATTCCATCAGCTTTGTGTCCGCACTAAGTAACTGGAACTCCGCAGAGGTCTTGTGCGCAGCGACGACCTTGTCGCGCAAGGTATTCATCAATTCGTTCGCTTGCTCCCACGTGAGATCCGGGCTTGTAACCAGCTCCCGGTAGAGGCTGACGAGCCCTGCTTTTGCGCGAGGCCACGCCCCTTCATCTACGCTCGCCGCGTCGCGAAGCGCGGTATTGAAGAGTTTGTAGACCTCGAGTTCCTCTATGTCGCTACGGCGCTCGTGCCGAACTAGGCTGAACAGTAGGAAGTCCGCGGAGCGATATGGAGTCGTGCTCGAGAGCGAAACCAGTCGCCCCTTCTCGGCACGCAGGTCAGCCAACCCCTTGGTCTTTTCGGCGGCATTTACCAGCGCAAAATAACCCGGCTCCATGGCCGCCTGTATATCGGAGTTGTATTCCCAACGCTCGCCTATTAATGGCTTGGTATCCGCCATACCGAATAGAGCCTCAACCGCCGTCAATACCGTTCTCGCAACCTTCAGATGGGGCCCGAGTGCCACTCCGGCCGGAAACACGGTCGATATACTTTCCACGACTTGCAATAGACGGCTAGCGTAAGAATTGCGGCGAATTTGCGCTAGCACGATAGTTGCCACTAGGCTCCCGCCGGTGTAGGGGTGAATCCCGGCTACCTTCGTGTCGGTCAGGCGAAATCCAAGTGGGACTTCCTTCACGTGCGCATTGATCAACGCCGGTCCTACGACGAATGGAGTTGTTACTCGCTCACCTCCATAGGAAAACTCGGTTACCACGAGTGCCATGGGATCATATTCACTGACCCACTGTCTCGATTCCGCAAGAAACATCTCATTAATGACAACTGAAAAGTAGTGCTTTCCAGGTTCAAATCGCTTCCGCGGGGCCGCCGAATCGTTCTCGCGTATCGGGATAGTCGGTCGCATGCTGGTCGGCGATCCGGAAATCCGCTCCCAGACTTGTCCCCATAGGCGTGGCTTATCAGTCATGTTCGTGCTCATTTGGAGGTGGCAAGCGCATCAACGCCACGGTGCATATTCATTCGGCACATAGTTTTGGAGGATCAGCTGCCAGCCCTGTAGCATCCCGCCACGCCTGAGGGTCGACTTTTCGTGTTCCGATTGCAGCGCATGCCCGCGCGCGTAGCTCTTGGTACGTAGACGTCGGCTCGGTGGAATCTCCCTTCGGCACTGTCGCAGTGTCCGCCGTCCATTCCCTCGTCGCTGCGTGGGAAGCTCCTCCTATAATACGCACTAAGGGGCCTTGCTGATCTACCATCCAGAAGTCGACTTGATCGGTATCCAAGAGCGTGCCCACGAAGTGGACCTCATCGGCCGCTTCCCGAAAGATATCTACCGATTTGAGTCGGCGCACCCCGATGAATGCCGTCGGGCCTTCCGCATCCACAAAGGCGGCTTCTCCCGAAGAATCAACGACTGGGCTCGCGACATTCGCCTCCGATGTCGAGTCGGCTTCGCTTGGGACATTGCTTAGTTGCGCCCAGGGTATTATCCGATACGACCCTGTCATGGCGTTGATCATCACGAGCTCGATCGGTCGGCCTGCATCCAAGGGGCTCATGGTGTCCCCTGCAGCCAGCTTACTGCGCTTCACTACCAGTGCAAAGGTGCTGGAATCGCCCTCGAGGGGAAGAAAAACGAAAGAGCAACCGCCGCGAGGAGCGAGGGACCCTGAGATGCAGTTCGACCCAACAGATTTGTCTAGTGCGTCAGTATGCCAGAGTGGATCGATAGTACTCCCCACATGCAAATCAATACCACGAAGTCTACTCAACGATCCGGTGCCGTCCTTGTTCATTGCCGCTTCCAACAGTATGCCGGACTGTATCCACAACGGCTGCCACTCGTCGGCGGTGTTATTGTCAGTCGCCCGTACGGGTTTTGTAACGATCCGGGCACCTGGAGTGAACCGGTCATTGCCATCGGTGGTCCTGCCATACGAGCACGCCGAGTAGATGTATCCCTCGGAACTCTGTAGGGCCTCGATTACAAGATCCCCGCTAATTGAGGTCGCCTTTCCTTCAGCGACAAATTCGCACCCCGCTAACGCAGGGGATCGCTGATCGACAACTATGGCATGGCCGTCGCGCAGCGCAAGCAAACTAGTGTTATTGCTGGAATCTTGCGGGGACACTGAGCGGAGGAGCACCAGGAGCGCACCATCGCTCTGTGCCTGCGCCTGCACCTGCAGAATTTGCTGAGACATGGACGCGACCTTTGCAGCAACCAGTGGCCGATCAAGAACATATTGATGTGCGTTTCCCTTGGCAAATAGGTTGGGTTTTGCGGTGACTAGTGCGGAGACCGTCGCCTCGACACCATCCCAAGTCACAAACAGGTGCGGTTTGTGCGTAATGATAGCAACGTTCTGAGAGTTCCCGGGCTTTGCAGTTGACGCGAATGCCGGCACCCGAGAAAGGATGTCGATAGTCGTGTTGCGTGTCGGAGTACCGTTCTGCCAGAACAGCAATCTCTGATAGGCCATTGCTTGAGTGACTGCATGCAGCGCCAGCACGACATCGCCTCGTTGCATGTCATAGGCAACTTTGTTCAATACCGTGATGCGGCGGTTGATGTTATGGATGTACCCCACCAACACCGCGACGACCAAGAGGATTGCCCCAGCACGTCCGATCTTAAACCAAAGTTGGTAGGCGGCTTTTCTGACGCGGTCTTCCCCGACCTTCATCTCGTGAAGCGCCAGGGCGATGGCGTCGTGCCCCAGGCTATACTCGACCCGTTCCTGACCGTCGCTGGCCGTCAACGTCGAGACCTTGCGCAGGATTAGCACTTCAGGTTGCGACAGGAACTCGATCATCTTGGCGGAGGCCAGGGTGGATCGCTCGTCATTCGGCGTGGATCCGTTCTCGAAATGCGCTGGCGCTACGAGGTCAGATTTACACCGGCCGTCAGCCGATCGCTTAACTAAACCCCAAAGCCTCTTGCGCCATATTTGTTCTTCCCGTTCGAGCGTGCGGACTCCCGCACCGGCGGCCTTAACTGCCGTGCGAATCGAGTCGGTTATATGGCGCTCGACACAACCAGTGATCCTGCGGCTCTCGTCACCGTTTGGAGCCGCCAGGATGATGCGAGGCGGCACGGCGTCGTTGATGGCGTTGTACAGATCGCGGCAGACGATTTGCATGACCGGGAGTACGCCGCCTTCTGGTGCTTGCTTGAAGATCTCGGCGACCACTGCCTCCGCGACGCCTGGCGCGAACTTGAAATTGTATTTGTCAAACGGTGATTTTCCCTCGAGAATCGGCTTGTCCGCCGTGGGTAGCACCATCGCTGCTAGTACGCGCTCTGATGAAAGATCGTCCAGAAGGTAATGTTTCACGTCAGTTCGCAACGAAGAACCTAGCTGGATGAGGGTAAAAATCTCGCCAAAATACTCCTTACGAAAGGCAAGTACGATTTTGATATTGATGTCGACACGGCTGCCGACAATCTCCTTCACGAAGTCGCCGAACCCGACTCGAGTGGGCGATCCTCTGCCGGTGAGCGTGATGATCTCCTCCACCTGGTCGACTACTACCACCAGGGTGTGTCGGAGGGCCCGAGGGATTGTACGCAACACATCAGGTAACACGAGAAAATTTTGTGCGCATGCCTCAACAAAGCTTTGTATGGTGGGATAACCGTCGGTGGCGTGTTTTAGGTCCACCGTGCTCGGGCCATCGGCGGTGTCGATGACCTGTGGCAGCGAGGAAAACGCGTAAACGGTCTCTGCAATGCGTTGTACCGGATCGACGCCACAACGAATGAAGTAGGGGCGCGGTATTTTTTCAGGGCCCTCTGGCAAGCGTAAAAAGTGATAGCCAAACCCGCGTTCCTCGAGAGTCGGAATCAGTCCGGCCCTTAGGAAGGAGGATTTACCGCAACCAGACTGTCCGTAAAGCAAAAGTACGCGAGTCGCTGGCTCAGCCAAATAGGAAACGCAGCGATTCACGTCGCTCTGACGACCCACGAAGAGGGGCGCATCGTCCTGTCCGTAATAGGCGAGACCTTTATAGGGCTTGCTGGGCCACGAACGAGAAGTGTTTGGCGGAGGGGTCTTCACTGATCCGATCTCAACAGCGGATCGCAGGAAAAGCGTCGGCTGGCCTGCGGGTGGGCAGGGTGGTTCATTGTTCGGTCGCGAGGCGGAAGTTGGGGTTAGCATAGCAACTGTAAACGAGCCCCAACGGCCAAACGTTATTTGCCGCGCTGCGGACTGCATCCCCTACGGGCACGCCATTGCGAATGAACGCCAACAAGACCCGACGCGCGAAATCGATGGCAAACTTTCGAGGAACGTAAGCCTCAGTCAATATGATCCCACATACGCCAGGTTGAGTCGCAACTGACTGGAAACTGAAATCAGCATCGCCACAGGCCGAATCGCAGGCGTTAAGGAATATCAAGGTATAGGGAATCGTGTCCTCCCTGAAGTCCCCAGCTGTCAGCTTTTCTACCAGTCTTTCGAAGCGAAACATGTCAATCTTCTCCCCGTTGCCGAGCACTAGGTGCTCCTTTTCGCCATGACCGTAAAAGTAAAAGATCTTGTCACTGTTCGGCACTTGAAGGGCAGTGCGCAAACAGGCGTCGTAGGTAAAAACCTTCTCGCACGGACCCTGGAGAATGGTCTCGAGTTCGTGGAAATTATCGGTGCCTAGATCAGATTCTGCTTCGTTGTATAGTTCGCGATTTAGCAGTGACACCAATCTAAAGGAGTCCCGCGGCCGGGGATCGTAGAGCTCTCGTGCCTCACAGCCGCTCAATACCACCGAGAATTGGAACTTCTCACACCAGAACCTGGATCCGGGCGGGGCGACATTCGCCGAGTCGTCGAAAGCGAGTCCCCAAGGGACGTGAACGTCGTTGGGCGCTATCACGGACAACTCTGAATCGCCCCCGGCGCGCTGTTGGTCGATCCACCTTGTGAGCCGTCGCACATCGTCGCCATCACGTCTGTCGTGAGGTTTGAACAATACGGAGCGCAGATTCGCACCCGCCTCCTCGATGTTGTTCAGTATCTGCGGCAGAGTAGTTCTGTCGCGGAGCACGGACCAGGGAATTAAGGGCTGCAGAGCCGTGCGAATCTGGCACGCGGCCCGGGCCAACATGGTGGGTTCGATCTGGTAGGTTAAGTCGTAGGGGCCCTTCCTGTTACCCCAAGTGAGGTACAGCGGACCATCCGGCTGGCCGGTAACCTTCAGCCACACTTGATCGTCTCCCAATTTTCCGACTGCGTGCTTGACGCGTTCCAAGCGGCGCACATGCGCGAGACTCGCTCGCGCCCTGCTGATGTGTCAGCTGAGCAAGTTAACAACACGAGCTGGTTTTCAGTTGAGTGAGTCGAAATTGAGAGACTCCGTGTCAGCAGATGGCCGCCCCATTGCCCTATGAAAGTTACCCTATTCGTCCGTAAACTGGTCCATATGGCGTCGGGCAAGCGCAACCCGAGCCGACGGGCAGATAACCCGGTATGAGGCAAACTCCGGCGGGGGTGATGCACCGGTTGGACATGCCCTGCGGGTAGTATTGGACCTGGATGAGTAGGCCGCCGAGCGCGATCGGCTGCTTCATTTTAACTCGCGATCCGTTAGCCGCAAACAGGAGCGGTGTAATACGGTGCTCTACCGTTTGAACTCGAAGCACGGTGGGACCAATATCGGCAGCAAGCAACCCTGTTAGCGTTACGATCGTCGCCCGGAACAGCCGCGAAAGCAAACCTTTGTTAGTCATTCTGGTAAGCATCTCCGTCAATAATTCGGCCGACAAGAGTGCCTGGCGGCTGGTTCGCGTCGGGGTTGTGAGGATGCTTCGGGAACCCCAACTCATCGCCCTGCGGAAGCTTTCGCTTCACCGACTCCGCACCCGATCGCTCGGGCTTGTTCGCTGGCTTCATCGCTCGTATGAAGGGGTTGCATGATTCGAGGACACCATGGATTACTATTCCTTCGCCGTCAGGGAATTTCACCCTCTACTCCTTGCCGGTCTCCCCGCGCTCCATGAAAAGTACGCGACCCTCAATCGAAGCACCATCACCGCATCAAGCAGCTTTCGCTGCCCCGAGAAGACTTGTACCCGCGCTTGTGGCGGTATTGAGTTTCCCCAATAGTGTTGCAATCGATTCCGATGCACTCCTCGCCGCTTTTACTGCGGCAAGTGCCGCTTGCGCCGACGCGTATGCTGTTTCCACGCCCGGTGCGGCACTTGTGAGGGCCGCCGCGGCTGCGGAGTAATATGTGGATCTGGCATTCGCGACGTTCGCCTGCACGGCGGCGACCAGGGCTGGTGTGGTCGCTTGGGCCAAGTCCTGGGGTTCGTTATTCAATGCGTCCACATAGATATCCTGTATGACGCTCAGACGGTCATCTGCACTCGACATAAGCGTTTCCTCACTTCTTGGTTGACGATGTCGCGGAGCTGCTCATCTGTGAGATATCCGCCTTCAGATTGCTGACCTCGGTCTGAATCTGGCCTATGTTGAGAGATTGACTATTTGCAAGCTTCTGGTGCTGTGCCGACAGTGCATGAAGAGTGGAGAGGGACGCCGCATAACTCGATGAAATTGCCGCGTTCGTCTGCTTGTCTTGAAGGGTCAGAACATTTTGTGCCGCCGCTTTCACGACATCGCGGTCCTCTACCGTAGGTGTCTGGAGACGAAGTCCCGGATAGGCCTCGGCGAATACCGGCGTCAAAATATCTGTTGGATTGATGAGACCTGCATCAAAGCCGCTCTGATAGAGCGCCTGGCGCTCTTGCTGCAGCGTCATGAGAATGCTCGTCATCGCTTTGCTCTCGGCGCTCAATCCGTCATAGAGTGCATCGTTGGCGCTTTGCAGATCTTTATTAGCGGCCAGGATTTGAGCGTTCTGCTTGTTATCCGCAATCAATCCCACGACCCCCGCGGTCGCTTTCTCAATCGTCGCGCTGATGGGGGCCACCGCCACAGCACCCGGTAACGCCGAGGCGGCACTGAGGAACGAGTTGATATCCGTAAAAGAGGTTTTAAGTGCCGCCGTGGCCTCTTGGCCCGCGTTGTAGTGAGCGAGATCCACGAACGCCGAGTACGCTTGGTTTAGGGTATCGGTCGCCTGCTTGCTCTTATTGAGCACATCGATCAGCAGTTTTACGCTCGGATCTTGTGACGGTGATGCCGCCCCGGCGATGCAGGCCTTCTTCGCATCCGCCTTAGATACATTAACGCACACGAGAGTGTCGTGTACGCCCCACCATTGGTTCAGGTTCCCCAGCGTCTGGACTGCTCCAGTTGCTTGAGTCGATAGCGCTTGTGTCACCTGCATTCCAGCAGTGCCAAGTGACGCAGCCGTGTTGTGGTCCACGGTAACGCAAGCTGTTACCGTACCTAGGAGTGCAGCTGCGGCCGCACTCCTAAGCGCAAGAATGGTACCAGCTCTGCGGTCCAATGTCGTTCTCGCTACAGCAGTTGACATGGTTTTGAGCACGCATTTCTCCAGTGCGCCGGCAGTCTTGACGCACAAGTATTAGCAAGAGCTGCGCGTTGGGTGCTGCCCTCGTGTGGGTAGATGCGCTCCATGAATGCGTATAACAACCCGCAGCGACAACCCTGCGTTGCGACATTGCCGCTTCGATAATGCGACCGTCCAATATCTGATTTCATCCTTGAACTGATTACCGAGCGCCTCTTGTTGGGCACGAGTACATAACGCCGATTAATTATCCGCGTCAATAGACGTTGAGGTAAGCGAGATAAAAAATATTAGCGTTTTCGATGAGGGAAAAGCATTGCGAATGTCGCTACTCCTTTTATATTGTGGGATCGCTGTTTTGAGTGTGCGCCTTACACGGGATCAGGAGAGCGTTGGAGGGAAGAGCACGCGATCAAATGGAGGCGTCCGGGCGTGTGGCCAGAGGTGGCGCCGGCTTTTCGGACACGGGTATAAGTGGATTTCGGACCGGGCGACAACGTAACCGGAGGAACGAAGTCCATGAGGAAACCAAGACGTAACC
>Ga0326728_10019721_pt1 | contig 13033 bp, 10 predicted proteins | sample MB3enrmetagenome_FD_207602 | JGI IMG/M metagenome (GOLD analysis project Ga0326728, IMG submission 207602) | Lab enriched peat soil microbial communities from McLean, Ithaca, NY, United States - MB31MN | ecosystem: Environmental > Terrestrial > Soil > Wetlands > Peat | place: USA: New York...
CCAGCCCCAGCCGTAGCGGCCATACCCTCGGCCATACCCTCGGCCATACCCGCGGCCATACCCGCCACCATACCCGCCACCATACCCGCGGCCATACCCCGCGCGGCCATACCCGCCGCCATAGCCGTGACCGCCGCCATACCCGCGGGCATACCCGCCGCCATGACCGCCGCCATGACCGCCGCCGCCTCTGGATGCATAACTGGTAGATGCAAGCGTCAGGGCGCCAACTACCACCAGGACCACCGAAAAGATCTTAAGTAAGCGCATCATGACTTTCTCCTTGAAACTGGCCTTTTCTGGGCATTCGAGAAAGCGAGGAGTGCACACATCCTGCTGGATCTGGAAAGTTAAGCGAGAAGTTACACTTATAGCTACTCATTCCAAGCACCGATTGGTATAAATGTCACTTAGGTGGAGACTGTATTCTTCGAGCAAACTAACCCTATATGGGAGCTACATACACCCGGAAGCCTGATAATCAGGGTCTTTCGTAAGTTCTTGCCGCTGCCATGAACTCTTTCTTGCACGTTGGCACTCGATCTTTCCGCAATAGCGTCGGTTCTTAACGCGCGGATCTGGGGCGAAGGGGCATCCGCAAGGAACACATCGGCGCTTCCTCGTCGTTTCGCTCCTCAAGAAACCATAAATAGTCGTGGAGAACTATCTTGCCATTGTGCCGAAACATGACGTGCCGGGCAAGGCTGCCATAGGTTTCCATATCACGGGCTGGAGCGATTTTGCCGGCTTGTACAAGCAATTGGAACTCGAAAATGCCGCTGTCGTTATCAACCTGACAAAGTTGAAGTTGATCAATAGAATAATGGGCGCTTTGGGGGCCGTTTAACTTTTACACGAAAAAAGTTCCTGAAATTTCCAATGGATTTCCAATGCCCAACAGAAAATTTAGCGAAAACAAATTGTTGCGTCTTTTTAGGTGGCAACTCAGTAAAGGAAATTGCAGAGAAGCTCGGCGTGGGCGCCCCCGCAGTATGTAAGCGCCTGAAACGCTAAAGGTCGCAGTCGCCAGGGACGTGGCTCGCCGTTCGGCGGCCGGACTTGTCGACCGCGGCATGGACGCTCCGCGTCCCCGCGTCAAAAGCCGCTTTTCGGAGCAGTATTTCACGTCCCCTCGGGACACCCTGAAACCATGAGAAGGTTGTTTCCCTCTGCGCCTGCGCCTGAGCGTCTGTGCGAGACAAAGTCTTTTTTCTCTCCAAAACTTCTCACGCGTAGCCGCCAAAAGATTCTCACGCGGAAGCGCGGAAGCACAGAAAGAAAAAGAAAAAACCCTCTGCCCCACTTTAATCTCGACATTTCAGAGAATCGATTCTCAGGCTCCTCTCCGCTTCTTTTTCCGCGGTCTCCGCGTCTTCGCGTGGGAACTTTTCGTAAGAGACAGCCGGCCCGGCCGTAGGTCACCTCAACAACTTCCACACGCGGTCGATCCCCATCTTTTCCCTGACCTCCCGCATGGTTTCAGCTGCGATTTGGCGCATCTTGAGCGTTCCGTTTCGGATAATTTCATCGACAAGACCCGGCTTGCTTTGATACAAGGCCATGCGTTCGCGAAAAGGATTGAGAAAATTGTTCAACGCCACGGCCAATCTTTCCTTCACCTGTCTGTCGCCTACTTTCCCGGCGCGGTAGCGCTCCTCCAGGTCGTTCACTTCCGAACGGTCCGCATTGAAAATCCGGTGGTAAATAAAAACCGGGTTCCCCTCGACCGTACCGGGAATATCGGCGTGAATACGCTTTGGGTCCGTGAACATGCTTCTGACCTTGTCGGTCGTCGTTTGTTCGTCGTCGCTCAAAAAAATCGCGTTTCCCGCGGATTTGGACATCTTCCCCTTATTATCCGTCCCGACAAGGGCCGGGATGTCGCTCAGAAGCGGTTCCGGTTCAGGGAAAACGGGTCCGTAATTCAGGTTGAAATGGCGGGCCAGTTCGCGTGTGATCTCGACGTGGGCAAGGTTATCCCGGCCAACCGGGACAAGATGAGCGCGGGCAAGGAGTATATCCGCTGCCTGGAGGACAGGATAACCAAGCAGGCCGAAAGGAAGGGACTCCTCCGCTATATTGGCGTCCTGTGCCATCTGCTTTATGCTCGGAAGGCGCTGGAGCCGGTTAACCGTTACGAAATTTTGAAGATACGTATGCAATTCATGGGTCTCGGGTACGCCTGATTGAAGGTATATCGAACTGCTTTCCGGGTTTATTCCCGCAGCCAGGTAGTCAAGCACGAGGCCTCGCGCATTGGAAAGGATTTGCCTTATGTCCTCCTTGCTCCTTTTCGTGGTGAGCATGTGCAGGTCTGCGACAAGAATGACCGTCTCGTATTCGTACTGAAGCTTTACTCTGGCCGCCAGGCTTCCTACCCAGTGGCCAAGGTGCAGTCTGCCGGTCGGCCGGTCACCGGTAAGTATCCTTTTGGACGTTTCGGGACCCGATTTCAAGATGGTCGCCTAAAGGTGCCCCAGCAGCCGCATGCGTTCTTCGGAAGCGGCCAGCCGTTCTTTTTCGAGTTCCGCCCTGGTCTGCCTCAATTGCTCGAGTTCAAGCAAGGCTTCCTCCCGCCCTTTCGCATCCGATCGCTTGATTTCATCTTTGAGAGCGCTGGCGCGACGCGAGGCTTCCCTTATCCTGTCAAGGACCTCCTGCTCTCTTCTGGTAAATATATTCTTTTTGTCCGCGCATGTGAGGCCGGTTGCCCCTTCCATTGCGTTGTCCACACACGCGCAACACCCAAGACTTTCATTAGATTGGTTATTTTTCATATAGTTTCCTTAAATGAAAGAATGATTACGAGCTGGGGATAAAATAATGCCTGATGCGGATTTGCGAAAGACGGCCGAAAAGAAACCAGCGCTACGTCGAGGATTTTGCGATTGAGGAGCGGCAAAAGCAGTCCCGCGCCGCGCGGGACGGATGCGAGCGCAAAGGTGTTACTTACCGACAAGCCCTAAGAGTGAGGTGAAAAAATATCAGCCTCCCACACAGATATGTCGATACTTGCATGAACGCTGATCGCAATAGCCTGCAGCTTTGCCGAAACAGTCAAAGTTGCCCTCATTGGCCTGCCGCTTGCGATAAAGAGGGGTCAAAGCCTCCTTTAAACAATCGGCGCAGAGCCCGTGCGAGTATCCGTCGCTTTCCGGATTCCCGGTCCCCCATGTTTTTCCACATCGTATGCATTGGTACATCATAGGCCCGTTCCCGGTTCGATTGTTTCGAAAAAAATTGTCCTCATTTAATAATTGAATCGGACCTTGAACGGTCAGACTTGAAGACTCTGTTAAAATTTGAGAAAACAGTCAAGTCATAAATTTGCGAGATACTGTATATGCATATTTTCACTGGTGTTTTCGAACCATTTTTTTCGTCTTGATTGTCGGAAGGAGCAGATGTGAGGACAATTGGTCTCTTTATGGCGGTCTTTCTTGTCACTGCCTGCATGTCCGAAGTGAAACCTTATTTAAAGCCGGTGCAAGTTGACATACCAAACCGGATAGCGGACCAGCAAAAGTGGCTCGATCAGGATGTCGTCGCGAAAACGATCACTCGGGAAGAAGCTAAGACCATCCGGAACAAACTCGTTGAGATCAAAGAAAATTATGATCGGCTGCAATCCGCAGGTGGAATTTCCCCCAAGGATTCCGCCGAAATAAACCGAAAGCTTGACCAGATCAGCGAGAAGATTTTCGAGTTGGACCAAAGGAAGCACAAGGGCGTTATTAACTATTAAGGGCTTGTCCGTAAATAACACCTTTGCGCTCGCATCCGGCTTTTGGCCTGCTTTTGCCGCTCCTCAATCGCAAAATCCTCGACGTAGCGCTGCTACGCCTGCGGTTTTGCTCAATCCTCGCGACCAAATCAGCCTCAAAATCCGGCGCGATCCCTAAAGGCCTGTTTACGGAAAAGCCCTAAGTTTTTGTGCTCGATTTTTTGGATATCCCGATTACGTTGGGGACAGGCAGTGGGAATTGCAGAGAATTATTCTCAATGCCACCCCAGACCCCGTACCTTTCCACGGTCATCCTGGACGTGGAGAGATAAAGTGAAGCCTGCGGCCCGCCCTCGAGGTACATTGCGCTCTTTAGTGACAAGGGAAGAGAGAGTAGAATTTCTATAAAATCGTGAACGGTACAGGGGGTCCTGCTGAAAAGAAACAGGATATTCCCCTGTGTATCGGTTCCTACCGCCAGAGTGCTCCACTTGGCATCCTGTTCGGCCCAGACATTTTGTTGCTTGCACGAAATCATCCGCATGCTTTGTACGAAGGATTGGTATTTTGGGCGCAAGTCGTTAAAATTCTGACATTCACGGTCAATTAGCTGTATCTCGGGAATATTCTTTTCAACGGGGTTGAACGCCAGGATGGTATTGGCCCTGCTGAGCCTTCCATTGTTTACATGATTGAAGTTCTTCATGAAGCCTACACTGGTCAGACCGTTCTCCTGAAACATCCCGGCGTTCACAACGGCAATCATTTGATACTTCGAAGCCCATTCCTTGGCGTTGAGAGGCTCTTTCCCGTGTTCGGTAGCGCACAGAAGCTTAAACGAATAACGCGCGGGATCGATCTTGACCAGCGTTAACGCGTGCTGAGCGTTGTCAAAATCTGTCTCGAATTCAGCTACATGCAAACCATCTTCAGCTTCATTCCAGGGAATGATAACGCCGGTGGAAGCAAAGCTGCCGGACAAACGGACCAAGCCGAACACGGCAAGGCCGAAGCCCATAATTTTTAGCAGGCCGGATACCCGCATCGTCTTTTTCCCGCTGGATCGAATATCAGGAAACATTTTGTATTATTCTGCTTTCCCGTCGACTTCCTGTAAAGCAGTTTCTTACCGGCGCCGTTTGAGTTGCGCGATTTGTGCCGCAAGCTCCTCCCTGACAGTATCGAGCATTTCCTCTCGCCTCTTCGCCCAGTCTTTATCCGCCTCCAGGTTTGGAACTACGGCGCTGCCCAGTATGCCTTTTTTGAGCAAATCGGCTTTGAGGCGCTCACACGCCTGATCCTCCTGACGATGGAGAGCTTCTCGGAAATAATGCAATGCAGCCTCAATGCCCGAAACATCGAAGTCCAGCCCGTATTTTATTAGATCGAGCAAAGGCGCGTTGTCGGCAGCAGGATCGATCCGTCTGCCAATCTCAGCGGCCGCATCCGCCATGTCTGAAGTGCTCTCTCCGCCGAGCCGGTTCAATTCCGTCCTGAATTGCTCCAGGTCAACCTGCCGATCCAGGTATTTCAGAGTGAGCCTGTTCACAGTCTCTTTAAATGCCAGGGCCGCCTGCTTTCGTTTGTCTTCGTCGGTCATGTGAAGATGGCGGGTCCTCTCCATGACCAGTTCAAGAGTGCTCTTTATTTCAGCCATTCAGGACCTTTCCGAGCCGAACTCGTACCCGGCGCCCAATGCGCGAAGGTTCGGTTCGAGAAGCCTTTCAGGAATAATTATCCGGAGCGCCTGTTCGAAGCAGCTCTTGGACGCAGGTAGAATGCCCAGTCCGGCTAACACGCCGATCATTACCACATTGGAGCTCCGTTCAGCGCCAAGTGACTTGGCCAGTCCCTCGGCGTCCACCCGGATGAGGCTGGCCACTTTAGGCTCGATCATTCCGTAAAGCGCCTCCAGGTCGGGATATACCCTTTGTCCAACTGTAACGGCAAAGGGCAAAATGGGTGATATGCTCGTTATCACGACCGTTTTCGGGTTGCATTTCGGCAGGGCGCGGACGGCCTCGAGAGGTTCGAAGGCGACCACTATGTCTGCTTCGCCGTCGGCGATGGTTGGGCTTACGGCACGGCCCATTACTACTGATGACTCAACGACGCCGCCTCTTTGCGCCATCCCGTGGATCTCGCTCATAAGAACCGGGACACCCGCTTCCAGGGCGGCCTCACCTACGAGTCGCGTCGCAAGAAGGGTCCCCTGGCCTCCAACCCCTGTAAAGAATATGCGAAAAGCTTCATTTTCTTTTTTCATCGGCATGATCTCTCTATTATCAAATCCGTTTGGGACTTATTGAATCGCAGATTTGCGAACAGACGCTGCACCCCATGCAAAGAGATTCGTCTATGAAAACGTGCTCGACCCCATCTGAAGATTCAACAAAAAAGGCAGGGCATCCGAGTTCCGTAATGCATTTTTTGCACTCCGCACAGGATTTGGATTCGTCGGTCCGGAAAACTATCTTCTTCTTCTTTTTGGTCATCCGGTTTTCAAAAAGAGGGCAGGGGCTCTTTGAGATAATGACCCCAACCCCGGCTTCATTGATTTTATTTTTGAAATCCCGTATCACCTGTTGGCTCTTTTTTACCTGGAGGGGGTTGATCGTCTCTACAAGTGTCACTCCGCATCCCCGAACCAGCCTCTCCAGACTGACCTTGGGTTCTATCCTGCCTTTCTCGGTCAGCTCCACCCCCGGGTGAGGCTGATGGCCTGTCATGGCGGTGGTTCCATTATCGAGAATTACGAGCAGTATTTTGTGGCCGTTTGATACGGCATTTATAAGGCCGGGAACTCCTGCATGGAAAAATGTGGAATCACCGATGAAAGGTACGACGGGACGGTCCTGCACTTTGCTGAACCCCCCTGCAGTCGATACCCCCGAACCCATGCAGATGAGAAAATCTGCCGCATTCAGAGGCGGAAGAATTCCCAGGGTGTAACATCCGATGTCGGTAGGATATATCGCTTCCTCGCCGAATACCTTCTTAACCGCATAGTAAGTGGCCCGGTGGGGACAACCCGGGCAAAGATTGGGCGGCCTCTGCGGCAGGTCGGGCGCGTCAATGACATTAGGCGGTTCGTATGCGATTCCGAAGAAGTTCCCGATTGCCTTTTTAACCTTTACTGAATCGAGTTCGAAAGCCTGGGGAACCAATCCCTTGCCCTTGCCCGCAATTTCAACGGAGAGTTTTGATTCCTGCGCGCAGACTTTTGCAGCCTCCTCAATGAATGGTTCCACTTCTTCGACCACCAGAGCTTTCGCGACGCCTGCAAGAAACTCCGTTATAAGGGCCTTTGGCTGTGGATGGGTAAAGCCGAGCTTCAGGATTTTGACTTTGTCTTCCAGCCCCATGCTCCTTACGGCGTCAAGCACATGGAGATGCGAGACGCCGCTGGTAATGATGCCGAGGTCCCCTGTCCCGGAAACGAAGTTGAGCGGGCTCCCCTCGGATTCCTCCCGCAGCCTCTGTGTCCTGTCCAGCAATGCCAGTCGCAATTTTCGGCCCACAGCGGGAAGGGTAACCAGGTTGAAAGGGTCTTTTTTGAACTCACCCGAAAATCCCCTTGCCGGTGGGATTGTTCCTATTTCGACAGGCCCTCGGCAATGGTTTACACGCGTTGTTGTGCGGAGGAGACAGGGCGTGCGAAATTTTTCGGAAATCCTGAAGGCCTCAATAACCATCCGGTAAGCTTCCTGCGGGGTCGCCGGCTCTAACATCGGAATCCCGGACAACTTCGCATAATACCTGGTATCTTGTTCGTTCTGACTCGAATGAAGAAATGGATCGTCCGCTACAACGATCACCATGCCCGCTTTTACTCCCACGTAGGAAAGCGTCATAAAAGCATCGGCGGCCACGTTGAGACCTACATGTTTCATAGCGCAAAGGCTTCTTACGCCGCAAATCGCCGCGGCGGCGGAAACCTCCATCGAAACTTTCTCATTTACGGAATACTCGACGTATATGCCGGCCTCGCCGCCCAATTGGGCGAACCTGTCGACGATCTCCGAGGAGGGCGTCCCAGGGTAGGCTGCCACAAAGCCGACTCCACTCTCCAGCGCACCCCGCACAATCGCTTCGTTGCCCAGAAGAAGTTGAGGCCTTTGGGTTTGTTCAATCAAGAGTTCGTGCATCCAGTGTCCTCCATTGTTGCTTCGAACCTTCGGTCCAAGAAAGGTTTGACTCTTTCGCCTTCGCGTTTGAGCGAACCGGTTTCCACGAGCTTTATCTTCGGCGTTATTCCTATAAAAGTAGCTATCTTCCTGCTCATGTAATCTACAAGAGTCCGCTGTTCGCGCATCTTGTCAAAGAAAAGCTGTTCGGTAACTTCCACCCGGATCTCGAGGTCGTCCTGGTGCCCATGGCGGACCGCCACCAACTGGAATACCGGCCGCTCGCCCCTTATCTGCTGCAGAATGTCCCCGATCCTGTCCGGGATTATTTTTATGCCTTTGATGACCACCACGTCGTCACAGCGTCCCTCGATCCTGCTGATCCGGCGAGTGGTGCGCCCGCACGTGCACGCAATGTCATTGATGCTGCATATGTCTCCGGTTCGAAAGCGGATAACTGGAAACGCCTCCTTGGTTAGGGTAGTAAGGACCAGCTCTCCTTTCATTCCCGGCTCCAGAAGTGCCCCGGAAAAGGGATCGATCACTTCAGGATAGAAATGGTCCTCCTGTATATGCATTCCGCACTGTTGCAAACACTCTCCGGCTATCCCCGGGCCGAGGACTTCCGTTATCCCGTAATTATCCGTCACTTTGACGAGAAGACGTTGCTCTATTTCGCTTCGCATTTCCTCGGTCCATGGTTCCCCGGCGCATATGCAGTACTTGAGAGAAAGACTCTTCGCGCTCAAGCCCATTGAATCCATGTGGTCTGCGATTATAAGCGCATAGCTGGGCGTGCAGACGAGGACGGTGGTTCTGAAGTCCTGCATTATTTTTATCTGTCTTTCGGTGCGTCCGACTGAAGTTGGGAGAACGGACGCTCCGATTAGCTCTGCGCCATAGTGAATGCCCAGTCCGCCGGTAAGCAGACCGTAGCCCATGCTCACCTGTATGACGTCGTCCTGGACAACTCCACCTGCGCACAGTATGCGTGCGACAAGATTGCTCCAGGTCTTCAGGTCCCGGCGCGTATAGCCGACCACTCGAGGATTGGTGGAAAAACCCGAAGACGCATGCACCCGGACCACTTCACGCAAAGGCACCGCAAACATCTCATAAGGATAGCTTGCGCTTACGTCCTGTGTATTCGTGAAAGGCAGCCGCTCTATGTCGCTTATATCCGTAAAATCGTCCTCAGGCCGGAAATCAATCTCTTTGAACCTGCGCTGGTAGAATGAAACGTTTTTATAGACGCGGTTAAGAGTGGCTTGCAGCCGCTCGAGCTGCGTCTGGCGCAGATCGTCCCTGGACATACGCTCTTTTTCGGGTTCCCAGATAACCATCTTTGTCACTCTTGACTTTCTCAGGCCTCCCAGATCTGTCTGGCGACCCGACCCAGGTAAGCCCGTTGTACCTCCCGGTGTTCCAGCAATTGAAAACTTTCTCCCTCCAGCACCACCTTCCCCGTTTCCATGACATAGCCGCGGTCGGCGATCTTAAGCGCGGCGCGTGCGTTTTGCTCGATCAGCAAAATCGTCCGCCCCTCTTCTTTAAGCTCCAAAACAATTGAGAATATATCCTTTGTGACCTTTGGGGCCAAGCCCATCGAAGGCTCATCGAGGATCAGGAGCTGCGGCCTGCTCATAAGCGCCCGGCTGATGGCAAGCATTTGTTGCTCGCCCCCGCTCAGAGTTCCGGCCAGCTGCCTATGGCGCGCCTTCAGGACTGGAAACCGATTATAAAGGCGATCCATATCCATGTGCAACTGCTCGTGATTCTTGCGATGAATAAATCCTCCCAGCAGCAGGTTGGCTTCGACCGTCATCGTGGAAAAAATCTGGCGTCCTTCGGGCGCAAGAGCAACCCCTCTGCGGACAATATTTTCCGGGGCGGCCCCCGCAATTTGCTCTCCGAGAAATTCTATGCTTCCCCTGGACGGCCGGGTCAGGCCGCAGATAGTGTTCACCAGCGTGCTCTTTCCCGCGCCGTTTGCGCCAACCAGCGTGACCACTTCACCTTTTCGCACGTGCAGCGAGACGCCCTTTAGGGCGTGAATGTTTCCATAGTAAGTATGCAGGCTCTTGACGATCAGCATCCCCAAAATGGCCCAGGTTAAATTGGCAGGATCGAATACGAGCAGAAAAAGGCGCCCCGGAAGTTAAGAAACTATGTCGCATGTCGTGTCCGCGCTTCGCGTATTTCCCTGCCGGATTGTTCGTCTAACATTTCATCCTGAAAAGAGGAAACAGTTTTTCATGTGGAATTGCGAACAGCGCGCTATTTTTTTAGTTCCCCAACGGAGGAGGATTAAACGCAGTTATACAATGTGCCGACACTCTCCTTCATATTGAAGCCGGGTCTATCGATTCTCCTGCAATACTGTAGGTTTAAGAAGTCTCTCTGTAGGGATCACCAAACGGTTAATCCGATTCCCTGTTTGTAATCGGCTGGCAAAATCCTCCTGACCCAAAACTGTTCGCGGCAGGCTGGCCTTTGAGGCCAACGGAGTAGTCGATGAATGCCTCGGGTCAATACTGTCCGGGGACGATCGTGTCCACTGGCGCGCATCTTGCTCTAACTCCCATAATAAGCCAACGCCCGATGTCATCTTGAACCGCATGCCAGAGCAGGGGGTCCAAATGATCAGACAATTGCCCGGAATAGTTAAGGTGATCTGCATGTTGGCGGTCGCTGCAGCCGCAGTTATGCCCTGTGCTGCGTTGACAGCTGGTTCGGACCTGATCGTATACGGCGGTAGTCTCAACTCCGGGTGGGCCAACTGGTCATGGGGGACTGCTGTTAATTTTGCCGCCACCTCGCCCGCTTACAGCGGTTCGAATTCGCTTTCGGTGACCTACACGTCAGCCTGGGGCGGACTTTACCTTGCAAGTAACGAGGCGTTCTCCGCCTCTCCGTACGACACTTTGCAGTTCTGGGTGAACGGGGGCAGTCAGGGCGGTCAGAAGGTCCGCGTGGTGCTGTCGGACGGCAGCTATACCCTCCTTTGGAATAACGCGATTGAAATACCGGTTACCGCGGGGGTCTGGACGCAGGTAAAGCTCCTTCTGAGCGATCTGGGCAGCCCGGCGCAGATCGGAGGGATCGTATGGCAGGATACCAGCGGTGGTGCGCAGCCTGCGTTCTACCTGGACGCTGTGTCCTTGATCAACCAGGGGATCGTTCCCCCGCCTCCGCCGCCCCCGGGAACAGGTCCTCTCCTTAGCATCGACGCGGGTGCTGACCGCCACGCCATCAGCGAAGATATCTACGGGATGAACTACGCAGCAGAAACACTGGCGACGGATCTAAGAATTCCCGTGCGGCGCTGGGGAGGCAATTCCACCACCCGCTACAATTGGCAGGCCAATGTGTACAATACCGGCAGCGACTGGTATTTCGAAAATATTCCTGACGGCGCGCCGGTTGCCGATGGTTCGGCGTCCGATCTGTTCGTGGATCAGGACCGCCGGACCGGTACCAGGACGATCATGACCGTGCCGCTCATCGGCTGGACCCCCTTAGGAAACAGTCCGCGCAATCATCCCTATGACTGCGGCTACAAAGTTTCCAAATACGGCGCCCAGCAGTCGACCGATCCATGGGACACCGATTGTGGAAACGGCATATACGCGAGCGGCGGGAATATCACCGGCAATTCTCCGGGAGATACAAGCCAGGCGATCGAACCCTCGTTCGTCCTGGACTGGGTGAGCCACCTTACCGCCAAATACGGACTTGCCTCGAACGGCGGTGTAGCCTTCTACGACCTGGATAATGAGCCGATGCTGTGGGACAGCACGCACAGGGACGTGCACCCCCAGGCGACCACATACGACGAATTACGCGACAGCGCCTGGTCGATCGCTTCGACGGTAAAGACCGCCGACCCTACTGCACAGACGCTGGGCCCGGTGCTCTGGGGCTGGTGCGCCTATTTCTATTCAGCCCTTGACGGCTGCGCGGCCGGAAGTGATTACAGCAGCCACGGCAACACCCCTTTCGTACCCTGGTACCTCCAGCAAATGCAAAGCTACGAACAGACCCACGGGGTGCGAATCCTCGATTACCTTGACCTTCACTATTATCCCCAGGCAAGCGGAGTTGCATTATCTTCGGCGGGCGATGCGGCCAATCAGGCCCTAAGGCTCCGCTCCACGCGCTCCTTGTGGGACCCGTCCTATTTGGATGAAAGCTGGATTTCCAGCATGGAGCCGGGTGGAGTCGCGGTGAACCTCATTCCGCGCATGAAGGAGTGGGTAGATTCAAACTACCCCGGGACGAAGCTCGCCATCAGCGAATACAACTGGGGCGCGCTCGACAGCATAAACGGTGCGCTGGCGCAGGCCGACGTCCTGGGGATTTTCGGCCTCGAAGGACTGGACCTCGCCACACTGTGGTCTCCCCCCAATGCGACCGATCCGGGTGCTTTCGCCTTCCTGATGTACCGCAACTACGACGCCGCCGGGTCCGGCTTTGGCGACAACAGCACCAGTGCCGTCAGTGCAGACCAGGACACCTTGTCTGTCTATGCGGCCCAGCGCAGCGCCGATAGTGCCCTTACGATAATCGTGATCAATAAGACGGCCGGAGCGCTAACGAGCACGATCGGCCTTTCCGGCTTTAATCCAAAGCCGACCGCGGCGGTTTACCAATACAGCAGCGCTAATCTGGGGGCCATAGTCCACAAGCCTGATATCTCCGTTGCCTCATCAGGCTTCAGCGTCGATTTTCCAGGCAATTCGATTACGCTTTTCGTCCTTATGCCTGCTGCTGCGCCACCGTCTTCGGTAACCGTTTCGATTTCTCCGGCCAGCGCCACGGTACAGGCAGGAAAAACCCAGTCGTTTACCGCGAGCGTTTCCGGGACATCGAATACATCGGTCACCTGGAAGGTGAATGGGATATCGGGAGGCAATTCCACGGTCGGCACGATATCAACCTCCGGCCTGTATACGGCCCCGGCGACAGTGCCCAAGCCCGCGGCCGTTACTGTCACGGCCGTTCCGAGCGCAGACGGCACCAAATCCGCATCCTCCAAAGTTACCGTCGCTCCGGCTGCCACGGTCCAGGTCTTAACGCCCGATGGAGGGGAAATTCTGACCGGAGGGAGCACATACAACATCACCTGGACTGCCACAGCGGCTGCAATCGACTTCAGGCTGCGATACTCCATGAACGGCGG
>Ga0326728_10019722_pt1 | contig 13033 bp, 10 predicted proteins | sample MB3enrmetagenome_FD_207602 | JGI IMG/M metagenome (GOLD analysis project Ga0326728, IMG submission 207602) | Lab enriched peat soil microbial communities from McLean, Ithaca, NY, United States - MB31MN | ecosystem: Environmental > Terrestrial > Soil > Wetlands > Peat | place: USA: New York...
ATATACATCCTGCCTGTTAAGGGGAACCGGTTCTCCGCACAGATCGCTGCTGTTTGGCGCAGGTATGTAGGGAGCATTTACAAACACGGCAGGAGCCGCAGCAGGCGCCTGCAGCTTTTCCTGAGCCATGGCGGCCATGGGCTGTTGTACACTCTCGGTCGTTTGCAATGAAGTGCAGCCACAGATCCCGAAAAGAAGTCCTGCCACGGCCGCGGCGGCTGCCAGTCTCTCTCTTTGACCCCGGTCTTTCATTTGTAAACCTCTCTATGCGTGTTTCTACCGCCTTTTTTTAGTACTGGATTTCGAGATCGTTGAAGAAAAATTTTATTTCTTGAGCGGCCGTCTCCGGGCCGTCCGAACCATGGACGATGTTTCTTTCGACATCGCTGGCAAAGTCACGCCTGATCGTACCCGGTGCGGCATCTTTCGGGTTGGTGGCCCCCATCAGCTCCCGGTTCCTCTGGATGACGTTCTCACCCGTAAGTACCATCGCAACGATCGGTCCGGACGTCATGAACTCGGTGAGCGAGCTGTAAAACGGCCGCTCCCTGTGGACCGCGTAAAACATCCCGGCCTGATCCGGAGTGAGCCGGACCATTTTCATCGCGCAAATTCTTATGCCGGCCTGTTCGAAGCGCCTCACAACCTCCCCTGTTACCCCCTTGGCCACACCGTCCGGTTTGATTATCGAAAGCGTCCTTTCCATTAATCCTCCTTTATAAATCCGACTGACATTTTGATTGAATTAACCGCCACTGGTTTACATCACAGCGGGCATGGATGTCCAACGGAAATCGGAGGAAGAATGCCGGAGATCGATATTGCTTTTCCTTACTGCCTCGGAAAACTTATTGCAGGCCCTTTTCGCCGCTGAATAGTTGCCCGGCCGTTACTAGAAGATCATCACCGAAGCGCCCGTGATATCTTTGGTTAGCTCCTGTGCGATTGCGGCGGACAACTGCCAGCCGTAAATTCAGATTCCAATTCGAATTTACAACAGTTTCGCAGAATATCCGAGTGATTAACTTCTGTAGAAGGATGACGTTCGGTATGAACGGAAATCCATGATCATATTTGAAAGGAGCCGGGATATGGAGCAAACGCTATTTGAAAAAATAGGCGATCATATGGCGAAAAAGGAAGGCTACGTGGGTTTGAAGGGAATGCAGGCCGTTCATCGGTATCTAATTGACAAGTACGGATGGAAGCCCGACCAGGTGCGACAACTCAGTACTGATGACCTGCATATTCTATTGGCCGGTTATGAAGAGAAACCCACAACTGCATGGAACTAGCGCAGCATCTCTCAAAGATCTCGATAGGAGGTTCGCCTCCGGCAGTGCTGTTGAATTAAGAACAAACTGAATCAGATGTGGGGCGGGCTTTCAAGCTTGGCAAGAGGCTGGAAAGCCCGCCCCACAAAACCTTGAACCACCTTAAGTCAACAGCATTGGCCGCCCCCTGTACTACGCAATAAAATCCCATATTTCTGATAAAGTGTGAAAAGAAAGACACCGGCTGCCGTCGTCACCCCACCTTTTGCAGAATCCCAGCGTACCGGCGTCCCATCATTGCCTTTGTTATCTTTCGAGCGTAAATGAAAATCCATACGGCACGGCAGGCCGATCCAGTTTTTGGCAAACAGTTCTTGCGGCTGGGATCAATTATGATTAGTTCTACAAAGAGTCAAAGAGCGCCCATCCACCCTGGCTATGCATTTCGCGAAGATCGAACTGCCGTCCGTCAATGTCTTCCGGTCGGTCAACATGTATGACAAAGACCGATTCCAGGCTGCAAATCCGCTCAACCGGTTTGCCATAGGCGATCGTTAGGAGCTGAAAATACAACACCGATTCGCTCTACCTGTATCTGCACTACGAGCGCTGACAAAGAGTCCAACAGGCCCATGTCTCCGGCAAGCGGTGAAGCGGCTGGAGGACCTGGACACGCATAAACGCCCCAGTGGCGGCTACTTATGGTTGAAGCCGGCTGCACTTTTCTGATGTTCTAAGACTTGCAAAACCCACACAAGGAGGTTGCGAATGGATTGGACTGCGGCTCATCCAACGTCTGTGAGTCTTCCACTTTGGGTTCGCGTTCGGTTCCTGCCCTGGATCTGCGGAATGGTCTTCCTCATCGTTACGACCGGCTGCGCTCATTATCCCATCAACCAACCCTCGAAGCAATCGGACCCCCAGGGGGGATATCGCGCCAAGAACTTCAAACATGTGGGAACTAATAACGACATGTTGGTCATGCTCACCTTCTCCGGAGGAGGGACACGGGCTGCTGCTTTTTCCTACGGCGTACTCGAAGCTCTGAGGGACACGGAGATCTCCATCCACGGCAGCAAGAAGCGCATGCTCGACGCAGTGGACTTTATCTCAGGCGTTTCCGGCGGAAGTTTTACGGCGGCCTACTACGGGCTTTTCGGAGATCGCATCTTTGAGGATTTCGAGTCCCGATTTTTGAAGAAGAACATTCAGGGTGAGATCATCCGCGGGACACTCTTCAACCCCGTCAATTGGGCTAAGCTCTCTTCCCCCTACTACGGTCGCAGCGATCTTGCAGCGGACTACTATGACAAGTATGTATTCGATCACGCAACTTTCGGTGACATCCTGACCCATGGGGGACCGATGGTCGTCATCAACGCGACGGATATGACTCTTGGAACACGGTTTTCCTTTATTCAAGATCCCTTCGACGCGATCTGCTCGGACCTTTGCTCTTTCTCCGTAGCCCGTGCGTGCGCCGCTTCCTCTGCAGTACCCGTTGTACTAAGCCCCGTGACTTTGCGGAACTACGCCGGCACGTGTGGTTTTCAGTTGCCCCCGGCACTCGCTGATGCCGTGCAGCCACCAAGGGAGGTTACGTCGCGCCGATTCGATCTTGCCAATAACATGCTTCCATTCCTGGATTCGGAAAAGAAACCGTACTTCCACCTCGTTGACGGGGGGGTTGCTGACAATCTTGGCCTTCGGGCCGTACTCGAACGCGTCACGCTGATGGGCGACCCCTGGACCACCTTGAAATACGCCAACTTGACAAACGTGCACAAAATCGTCTTCGTGGTGGTGAATGCAGAAACCGAAATCGACACCAAATGGGATCGCTTCGAGACGAATCCCCCGTTCGTCGTAAAGCTTGCCTCATACTCCTCCATAGCCATCGCCCGTTACAACACGGACACAATGGCGCTCCTGAGCGAAAGCTTCAATCGCTGGGCCGATGAAATTCGCAGGGGACGCTGCGGACCGTCGGAAATCACCACCGAACCGGGCTCCTGCGGCGATATAGAGTTCTATTTGGTGGTAGTGAAGTTTGATGCGCTGGACGACGAGGCTGAACGCCATTACTTCAAACAGCTTCCCACCTCATTTGTGCTGCAACCTGAAGAGGTGGACAAACTCCGCGATGCAGCACGACGCATCCTGACAAAGTCCAAAGAGTTTCAACGGTTGGTCAATGATCTGCAGGAGAATTATCAGTAACCGGCGGTGACTGTGTGGATTGCTGTTGTCCCACAGGCTGCGGGATATCTCAGATAAAGAAGGCAGACATTCAAAACATTTACACGTCCATTCCGGATAAGAACGAATTGTGAGAACTCTGGACAAAGAAGGAGAGTCTATGAGACAACATGCGGTAGTATATATTATCAGCCTTGCGCTGGTGACTTTGTTTTCAACAACGGCGGTAGCGCCTGTTGCCGCTCAGAATGCACCAGCCGCGAGCATTGTGCTGCCGACCGACCGCACGGTCCTACCCATCCCGGAACCTCAGTACCCGCATAGCACCGTGCTCGATGTTCGGAATGCCCCGCCACCCCCGCCGCGGTTCGAGGTCAAGGCGCCGGCAGGCGCCCCGAACGTGCTCATCGTGCTGATCGACGACATGGGGTTTGGTCAGTCCAGCGCCTTCGGCGGGCCTATCCACATGCCGACGGTGGACCGCCTGGCCAACGGCGGGCTTCGGTACAATCAATTCCACACCACAGCGCTCTGTTCGCCTACCCGTATGGCACTGCTCACGGGACGCAACAACCACATGGGGAACACGGGGTCCATCATGGAGACCGCCACTGCTTTTCCGGGCAATACCGGTCAGCGCCCCGAGAGCGTTGCCCCGCTGGCGATGATGTTACGGTATAACGGTTACTCGACTGCCGCATTCGGGAAAAATCACGAGACCGCCGCCTGGGAGGTCAGTCCTTCCGGCCCGACGGACCGCTGGCCGACCCGTTCAGGCTTCGACAAATTCTACGGGTTTATGGGGGGGGAGACGAACCAGTGGGCGCCGGCGATCTACGACGGCATGACCAAGATCGAGGTGCCAAATGACCCTAACTACCACTTCATGACAGACATGACCAACCAGGCGATCAATTGGATGCAGTACCAGAAATCGCTCACACCGGATAAGCCTTTCTTCATCTACTTCGCTCCGGGTGCAACCCATGCGCCACACCATGTGCCGAAGGAATGGATCGCCAAATACAAGGGCAAGTTCGATCAGGGGTGGGACAAACTCCGCGAAGAGACGCTGGCCCGTCAGAAGACGCTGGGCGTGGTCCCGGCGGACACGAAGCTGGCAGCCAAGCCCGAGGCTATCAAGGACTGGGACACGCTGAGCGCAGACGAGAAGAAGCTCTTTGCCCGGGAGATGGAGGTTTTCGCCGGATTCGGGGAATATACCGACACGGAAATCGGGAGGCTGGTCAAGGCCATCGAGGATATGGGGCAACTGGACAATACGCTGATCTTCTACATTGTCGGCGACAACGGGGCGAGCGCCGAGGGTGGGATGAACGGCATGTTCAATGAGATGACCTACTTCAACGGTGTGCCGGAAACGGTCCAGGATGTCCTGAAGTATTACGACGAATTGGGTGGTCCGAAGACCTACGCTCACTATGCTGCGGGATGGGCTGTGGCGGGAGATACGCCCTTTACCTGGACCAAGCAGGTCGCCTCGAACTTTGGCGGCACCCGCAACGGAATGGTCATTCACTGGCCCAGGGGTTTCAAGGCGAAAGGTGAGGTGCGTTCGCAGTGGCACCACGTCATCGACATTGCGCCTACGATTCTGGAGGCAGCCGGACTCCCCGAGCCAAAAGTGGTCAACGGAATCACACAGACTCCTATCGAGGGTGTGAGCATGCTTTACACCCTCAGTGATGCCAAAGCCAAGGACCGCCATCTTACCCAGTATTTCGAGATCTTCGGCAACCGGGCCATATACAGCGATGGTTGGCTTGCTGGGACGGTTCACAAGGCACCGTGGGAATCCAAACCACGGGCCACCCTGGAAAACGACAAGTGGGAGCTTTACGACACCCGGGCAGACTTCAGTCTGGCAAACGATCTGGTCGGGAAGAACCCCGAGAAGCTCAAGAAGATGCAGGAACTGTTTATTGAGGAAGCCGTCAAGTACAGCGTGCTGCCCATAGATGACCGTTCTATGGAGCGCTTTAACGCAGCCCTCGTCGGGCGGCCCGACCTGATGGCCGGTCGCACCTCGCTTACGGTCTTCGAGGGAATGATCGGAATGTCAGAGAACGTTTTCATCAACATAAAGAATCGCTCCCATACGATAACCGCCGAGGTCAATATCCCCAAAGGCGGGGCCAAGGGCGTGATCCTTGCTCAGGCCGGACGGTTCGGGGGATGGAGCCTGTATCTCAAGGACGGTAAGCCGACCTATACATACAACTTCTTGGGCTTGAAGCGTTTCACTATCACTGCGAAACAGCCTGTGCCCGCCGGCAAAGCAACGATCCGCTTCGAGTTTGCCTATGACGGAGGTGGATTGGGCAAAGGAGGCACGGGGACGCTCTTTGTCAATGGAAGACAAGTGGCTCAGGGACGGATCGAACGCACGCAGGCTATGGTTTTCTCGGGTGATGAAGGCGCCGATGTCGGAGAGGATGGAGAGACGCCGGTCGTTGAGGACTATGGAATTCCCGCGCCCTACAAATTCACGGGCAAAATCGACAAAGTCACCATTGACTTGAAGGCAATGAAGGAGGCTGACAAAGCGGAGGAGAACAAGCTCCGCGTTGAAGCCGCCTATAAGAAAGCGGTGTCTGATTAGACCATGATAAACGACTATGGATATTGAGCCTGGATTTATCCTTTCGGCCCGGAGTTGCCCACATGGACCGTTGAGTCCAAATGCATCGAGGAGCAGCATTATGGCAAGGAATAGGTCCATGTGGGCACTCCTTCTCCTGGTGGTCCTTGTTTGGTCAACACAGACGGCCGCCAAGGAGAAACAAAGTAGCGGATATGCCGGCTCACAGAGCTGCCGGGAGTGCCACGAGAAGTTCTACCAGCTCTGGTCCACCTCCTACCACGGTCTGGCGATGCAGCCGTACACCGCCGAATTCGCAAAAAAGAGCCTCACGCCTCAAGCGGTCGAAGTCAAGATAGGAAAGCTATCCTACCGCGCGGACATTTCCGGTTCGACCGGCTGGGTGCGCGAACGGGGACCCGGCGTGGAGAAAAAATACAGGATCGAGCAAGCCCTTGGCGGTAAGAACGTCTATTATTTCCTGACACCGTTCGAAAAGGGGCGCTTGCAAACTCTTCCCGTCGCCTACGATGTCCAAAAGAAAGAGTGGTTCGATACTGCTGCCAGCGGTATCCGTCACTTCCCCGGAGGGCAAGCGGGACAGCAGGTGGACTGGAAAGACCCGGCGTACACCTTCAACACCTCCTGCTATGGCTGCCACGTGAGCCAGCTCTCGACAAACTACGATCTTAAAACCGACACGTACAAGACCACCTGGGCTGAACCGGGCATAAACTGCGAGGCCTGCCACGGTCCGTCGTCAGAGCATAATCGAGTCTTCCGTGAAACCCCCAAAGGCCAGAAGCCCGAAGACCTCAAGATCGTCAGTTGGAAGAACTTCACCCCCGAGCAAAAAACCGCGGCATGTTCGATCTGTCACGCGAAGATGTCCCCGATCACCTCCACCTTTGCGCCGGGTGATCGTTTCTTCGACCACTTCGATCTCGCGACCCTGGAGGACGCCGACTTCTACCCCGACGGCCGCGACCTGGGCGAGAACTACACTTACACCTCATGGATGTTGAGCCCATGCGCAAAGGCGGGGAAGCTCAATTGCGTCACATGCCACACCTCGAGCGGCCGCTACCGGTTCAAGAGCGAAGAGAAGGCCAACGATGCCTGTATGCCGTGTCACGAAAACCGTGTGAAGAACGCTATGGCGCACACTCATCACAAGGAAGGCAGCGCCGGGAACAAGTGCGTCTCCTGCCACATGCCCATGACCTCCTTTGCCCGGATGAATCGCACCGACCACTCGATGCTGCCGCCAACACCCTCGGCGAGTATTGACTTCAAGTCTCCCAATGCCTGCAATCTCTGCCATACCGATAAGGACGCCGCCTGGGCAGTCGGATATGTGCGCGAGTGGCGAACGCGGGATTATCAGGCGCCGGTGCTGAAACGGGCAGCCCTCATAGATGGAGCTCGCAAGCGGGACTGGAAGCAACTGCCAGCAATGCTTAACTACATTACCAGCAAGGATCGCGACGAGATCTTTGCAACGTCGCTCATCCGCCTGGTTCCGTCTTCCGGGGACCCGAGAGTCGCTCCGGTGCTGCTCGAGGCCATCAAGGATACATCTCCCCTGGTGCGCTCTGCGGCTGCCGCAGCCCTTCAAAGCGTCCCAACGATAGAAGCCGTTCAAGCCCTCGTGGAGGCGACCGGGGATCACTACCGCCTGGTTCGTGTACGGGCCGCCGCCGCCCTTGCGGGATATCGGGACCTTCCTCTGGACGATGAGCACAAGAAAACCGTCGCAGCCGCAAACGAGGAGTACCTCGCCTCGATTCTCTCCCGTCCGGACCAGTGGGCCTCCCACTACAATCTGGGTAACTATTACCTGGACCGCCAAGACTTCAAACGGGCCGTCGCCTCGTATGACACGGCGCTCAAGCTTGAGCCGCGGGCCGTCCTGGCCATGGTCAACGAATCGATGGCCTATGCGCGCATGGGGGAGAATGAGAAAGCCGACGAATCTCTGAAGAAGGCTTTAAAGGTGGCCCCTGATAATGCTGCAGCCAACTTCAACATGGGGCTGCTCAAAGCCGAGGAGAATGATCCCGGAGGGGCCGAGATGCATCTCAGAGCGGCTCTCAAGGCCGATCCACAAATGGCCCAGGCGGCCTACAACCTGTGCGTAGTCCTATCCAGGAACCGTTTGGATGAAGCAGTGGGTTTTTGCAGGCAGGCGGCCGAATTGCGGCGGGACGTGCCCAAGTACGCCTACACCCTGGCCTTTTTCGAGCAACAGATGGGAGACAGCCCCGGCGCTGCTAAAGTCCTGGCTGACCTCATCGGGAGAAACCCCGCCTATGCGGATGCCTACCTGCTCCTGGGTGGAATTTATGAGCAACAGGGTAATAAGTCCAAAGCCGAGGAGGTCTACAATCAAGGACTCGCCTCCGAGGGAATACCGGACAGCCAAAAATCCAGCATGAAGGCGCGCCTGGATGCACTGAAATCTGTCAGTACGGGTTCGGGACAGCAGTGAAATGAGGAGATGGACATAATGAAAAGGTCAAGAGAGGAACGGGGTAAAGGTGAACGTGTATTTTGGTCAATCGGTTTTACGTGTCACTAGGCTGTATCATGAGTTTCAGGTGAATCATTCTTAGTCCTGTGAAAGGAGTACGATCATGTTTCGAAATTGGCGAGGTGTTTCCTTATGCACGATCATAGCTCTGGCACTGTTTGGGAGTGTTTTTGTATCTGCTGCGCTTTCGGAGGAATTCCAAAAAACGCCGGTGGTCCTGCAGGCTTCAGACGTGCTCCAGGGGGCATTGATTCAGGGCCCGAATTACACCGTAAGAGCAACGGTCATCAGCGATGGTTTTATCAACACTTACGATCTTGACACCAATTACGGGCCCCTGAGGGTGGAAAGCACGGCATTGCTGTTCAAACGGATTGGAGAGCTCAAGGCACTTGCACAGATAGAGCAGTTAAAAAACACGGACGTTTACATGACTGCTTTTAAGCAGGTGGCAAGAGGCCCCATCAAAACTGCCGAAGGGTTGGTACAGGACCCGTCCGGAACGGTTTCGAATGTAGCGAGCGGAATCGGGCAGTTCTTAAGCAATGTCGGCAGTCAGGTCACTTCCGACAACCCCAACAAGGGAAGTCTTCTGAATAACGCCAGCGGACAGGCAGCCTACAAACGGCAATATGCCGCCCAGTTTGGGGTCGATCCTTACACAAGCTATGAGCCCCTGCAGAAAGCACTCACTGAACTGTCCTGGACAGCGGCAGCCGGAGGATTGACGGTTAAGGCCGCCTTTATGGCAATTCCCGGCGGAGCAGGATTCGCCGTTGGGGCCATGGGAACTGCAGACACTGCGACGAACCTTCTGAGTGACAAGACTCCCGCCGAACTTGCAAGCATAAACCAGAACAGTCTTGCCGCCATGGGCGTCTCGGATGCCTCAATCCAGGCTTTTATGCAAAATACCCAGTTCGATCCTTACGAACAGACACTGCTGGTAAATGCACTGGCGGGTATGGCTGGTGTGAGAGATCGCGGATTATACATCGATAAGGCTGCTGCCGCATTTGAAGAGTCAGTGGCTGTGTTCCTGCGTGTGCGTGCTCAACTCATGAATCTTTACAACGATAAGACTCACTCCGGGCAGCGTTTTGTGGATGCCGACGGAATCCCGGTGCTCCTCACGAACAATGGGAAGATCATCGCGATATTCCCTCTCGATTACATCGCGTGGACCCCAAATTTTGCGCGAAAGGCGCAGGCGGTTTCTGCGGCCATCAAGCAAATGCCAGGGGTTTCAGGTAAAGAACTCTGGGTCACGGGGAAAGTGAACCCCATTGCACGAAAAGCATTGGAAGCCAAAGGGTGGAAAGTGGAAGAGCGGGTCCAGGAAAAGCTTGCGCATATGTAGAAAGAATCAGGCCGGGATAGGAGACATGACTGACAACCCTCTTCATCGAAACAATTCAAAATGGAAAGGAAGCTCGAACCATGAGGAAATCAAGTGAAAAGAGAACGACGATGAAACGAGCAATTTTGACGGCCTTGTTGCTGGCCGCAATACTTGTACTCACACAAGGCAGTGGAGTGGCGCGCGCGGCCTCTGCCGCCGGGATCGATGCCGATGTTGACGCCGCGTTGACAAAGCTCTACGCGGAACAACCTGCGGCAAAGATGCTCGCGAAGAAGGCCGTTGCTATCCTGGTCTTTCCGAACATAGTCAAGGCCGGCTTTGTGGTGGGCGCCCAGTATGGCGATGGGGCTCTTCGAAAGAAGGGTAAGACGGTGGGGTACTACAACTCCGTTGCGGCATCATACGGGCTGCAGGCCGGCGTTCAATCCTTCGGCTACGTTCTCTTCTTTATGACGAACTCCGCAGTCGACTATCTCAATCGAAGTGGCGGCTGGGAGATCGGAGTAGGCCCGAGTATCGTTGTGGTGGACGAGGGCGTAGCCCGCTCGCTGACCACCACGACGCTCAAGTCCGATGTCTACGCCTTCATCTTCGACCAGAAGGGCCTGATGGCGGGGGTCGGGCTCCAGGGCTCGAAGATTACGAAGATAAGGAAGTAAACTGTTGGCTGGCCTCGAATCGATGTCAACTTCATGAAGCCCGGCGCTCTTCACCAGATTTGAATCCAATGCCGGGCCCAACCCTGTGGAACGGCTGATGCGCACATGGGAAAAGGAGGTGAGAGAGGATGAAGGCAAGAGTAAGAACGCCGATGTTTGTCCTCTTCTGCCTCCTGGTCGCCTTGAGCGCACATCCCGCATGTTCCGCGGACACAACAGAAACAGGCGCAGCCTCGGAGGATGAAGCGAATGACAAATCGTTGACCGAGGTTAATAAGGAACTCACAAATCCGGTCGGCAGCTCCTGGTCCCTGACATTTAAGCAGAATAACTACTTGCTGGACAACCCGGACCGCTGGAGATCGAACCTGCAGTTCCAGCCGGTACTCCCTGTATCTTTGACTAATGATTGGAATCTGATCACGAGGCCGACGATACCGTTTTTTTTGTGCGAACCACACCAGGTGACGGCAGGAGCCACGCCCCGGGTAAATATTGAGACGACTACCGGGTTCGGTGACATGATGCTGGTTGAGATGCTCTCACCAGCTCCACTGATCGCCGGGCATTGGCTGCTCGGAGCCGGGCCGACACGGACCATACGAATCTTCAACCCATCGCTATCTACTTCCTGGGCGAAGGCTTGAGCATCGGATATTCCGGCAACATACTGGCGAACTGGACAGCCGATTCCCACAACGTCTGGACCGTCCCATTGTGACTGGGAGTCAGTAAAGTGGTGAGGTTTGGCAAGCTTCCCGTAAAAATCGGCATCGCGGGACAGTACATGCCTATTCGTCCGGACGCCTTCGGACAGCAATGGAACATCCAGGTGTCCTTTACACCGGTGATCCCTAAGCTTATCAAGGGGAACGTCTTTTTTGAGTAATGCTGCGGTCAACGCGCTCGCCGCTTTGGCATATCAACAACAGATTAAGGAGAAAACCGATGGCAACCGAAGACAAAACCAAGATTTCTCCCCAGGCAGGCCCTGTCATGCCCGAGAATCCATACGGCGGGAAGCCGGGCAGCGGCCTGCAGTTCCCGCCATACTACCGGCCAACGCCGTCGGTCCGGAGCCGGATGAACTACTTCCCCGGCAGTGAGACCCTCGGGCAGGACGAGATGCGGATATCGTTCGTCGGCAGTTGCCCCTATCCGCCCCGGCGCGACCAGGCAGGCACGTGCATCATGGTCGAACTGGGCAACGGCGACCGCTTCTTCTTCGACTTCGGCCCCGGCTGCGTCAAGAACATCCTCGCTATGGGCATCCCGATGGCGAATATTAACGACATCTTCCTTACCCACCTGCACGTGGACCACTACCACGACCTGTCCTATCTCCTCCCATTCTCGGCGTGGTCAGGGCGGTGGAAGCAGCCGCTGCGGGTCACCGGGCCATCAGGACGCACGCCGGACCTCGGGACCAATGGCATGGTCGCCGGCATGAAGCAGATGCTCAAATGGCACCTGGAAGCCTTCGACGCATGCCCTATCGGGGACGGCTACGAGGTCGAGGTCAACGAGTTCGACTGGAAGGACGAGAACGGTGTCTGCTACGACAAGAACGGTGTCACGATCCGCCATTGGCGGCGCTCGCACGCCAAGGACGGCGCTTCGGCCTACCGTCTGGACTGGAACCGCCTTTCGTTCGTGTGGACCGGCGACGGCCGGCCTGACGACCTGACAGCCAAGTACGCCAAGGGCGTCGATGTCTTTGTCACCGAGTTCCAACCCGATTTGGCGCGCATCAACCAGCTCAAGTATGGGCTGCCCGAAATCCTCTTCAACTACACCGTGGACATCCACCATACGCTGAATTACGCAGCGGGCTACCTCATCAAGCAGGTCAACCCGCGCTGCGGTATGGTCACACACTTTGCGTTCGACAATGACACGCTCAACGAGGCCAGCGCAGACGTTCGCGCCCACTGGGATGGGCTTTTCCTGTACGGCGCGCCGGATGTGGTGGTCGTCAACGCTACCAAAGACGCGATCTGGCACCGGGAGGCCGCCCTGCCAGGTTTTTCGGGCGCGTCCTTTCCGAGTCCCACCCTACTCTTCGGCGACCCACTGCCGATCGCTACGGGCAAGGGCATCGTCCCACAGCCCAGGTTGCCGCGCGAGCAACAGCAGGAGCAACTGACGCGCGACCTCGAGATTGATCCACATAAGTATTATCCGCCGGACGTTTACCGCGAGCCGATCACCAAGCTCGCTAACCCGGAGGAGGTCGATCTCCTCGAGCTGGCGAAGGTGATGGGAATTGATATTAGTAAATTCAAGAAATAGCAGTGTGGTCCCTGTGTCCCGCCGTGCCCGTCTCGGGGGGGGGGCGCTCCGGGGCCGCGTCACGGATGATCCCGGTTTTTTTCGGGGCGAACGCCTTTTTGAGAGGAAACC